>Ga0315273_10000237_pt1 | contig 53325 bp, 59 predicted proteins | sample YL17G02_0_MG_FD_205753 | JGI IMG/M metagenome (GOLD analysis project Ga0315273, IMG submission 205753) | Sediment microbial communities from Yellowstone Lake, YNP, Wyoming, USA - YL17G02_0 | ecosystem: Environmental > Aquatic > Freshwater > Lake > Sediment | place: USA: Wyoming | collected... | reverse complement strand
AGTTCTAGCTCAAGCCATGCGGTTAGGGCACCTAAGTGCGACTCAAAACCACGCTGGGTCACCAAAACCTCGAGTTCGGCTGTCGAGTAGCCGGCGCGGATGATTTCCGGCAGCTTGGTCGTCGGGTAGCCTTGGCGCTCGGCCAAAAGCGCTACGAAGCGGGCCAGGCCTGGGGATAGGTAACTGACGTAGATTGGGCCAGAGCCGAAAAAGCCGTCGTTGTTGTCCACTAATCGCATCAGGGTGGAAAGATGCTCACCAAACCCTTCTGGTGCCTGAGACATAGCGATGAGGACACCCAGGATCATGTCGCGTGAAGTACTGCGAGAGCAGCGCGGGTGGCGTAGCCAGCGGCCATCTGTTTGTGATTGCTCGATGGCCTGCCAAGCGCTTTTGGCCTGCGCATTAAGGTCGAGCTTTACCAAACTCACATAACGTAGCGACGAGAATAGCAAGCTATCGCATTGGTCCATCATATGGCCCCTGGCGCTTAAGTTCACGACCATGCCATCGACCAGGTGAGTGCGTTCGATCTCCGCTTCGTAAAGCGCGGCGCGGCGGCGCGCCTCGGCCTTTAGCTGCACTTCGACCGCGGGGTCGACCTTGGGCTCCAAGCGCGCGGCTCGTCGCAATACTTCATCGGAACGCGCGAGAAACCGGCTGTTGGCAACCAGCTCAGAATAGGCGGCCATACCTCCAAACAAGAGGAACGACCAAAAAAGGGACATGACAAGCGTGCGCACGCCGGCTCCGACAACTGGGATCATGGACTTTCGGTTCCAGATAGGTCGTCGGCAGAAGGCGGGCCGGGCTTAAAGGATGGCTTGGAATATCTTAAAAAATCTAATAATAATCGAGCGCTATATCTTTATGCGAAAGTTTAAGTCAGGTTCAACATAGGCGGTGTCCAGCTGCGCCAGTTGGAGTTTCCCCGACATATCCCAATTGATGGCGTGCCATTTGGTGAATTGATCGAGGACCCAGATACCCGATTGGCGGCCACCGTTGCCGCTTTTGCCATTGCCGCCGAATGGGAGGTGCGCCTCGGCACCGGTCGTTGAGTTGTTGATACTCGACATTCCAGCGGTGATCTCCGTTTTGAATTTATAGATGGTCTGCGGATCGTTGGTATAGATCGCTGAGGATAAACCGTAACCATGACGATTGGCCATCTCCATGGCCTGATCGATGCCGCTCGACTTTAAGACGTTAAAGAGTGGGCCAAAGGTCTCAGTCGAGTAGATGGCATCGTCCATGCGGACGTTCAGGACGATATTTGGACGAGCATATAAACCATGTTTGGCATCGCCATCAAAGTGAGCCCATTCGACGCCGTGACCGATGTGGCCGCCGCGACCCAGCGGTAGTTCATGGTGAGCGGCGATGAGGGTGCTCAGATGGCCAAGGTGATTGTCCAGAAAGCGTTTGCTGATCATCGGACCATAGGTGTTTTCGGCGGAAAAAGGCTCGCCGATGCGCAAGGTCTGGGTGCGTTTGATGAGGCGCTCAATGAATTGATCATGGATTTTTTCGTCCAAGATGAGATTCCCGAGTGAGGTGCAGCGCTGCCCAGCAGTGCCAAACCCAGAGAACAATGCGCCATCGACAGCGAGGTCGATGTTGGCATCGGCGCAGACGATCATTGGATTCTTCCCGCCCAGCTCGAGGCAAGGGGTTTGCAATGCTCTACCACAGGCGGCGCCAATACGCCGACCTACCTCTGTCGATCCAGTGAAGCCAATTTTGTCAAAGACTCCTTCGTCAATGAGCTCCACCATGGCCGCCCCAGTCGTTGGTCCTGCCCCAAAGACGGTGTTAAATACCCCATTGGGCAGGCCTGCCCTGGCCCACAGTTCGGTGGTGAAGTAACTGGTCAAGGGGGCTTCTTCGCTGGGCTTCCAAACGCAGGTATTGCCGGCGACCAGCGCCGGAATGAAATACCACGCTGGTACTGCGACCGGAAAGTTGCACGCTGTCATACAGCCAAAGACGCCGATCGGTCTGCGGTAAGTGAAGCATTCCTTGTTCGGCATTTCGGAAGGAATCGTTTGACCGTATAAGCGGCGACCCTCAGAAACGAAAAAATTGGCGGTATCAATGACCTCTTGAACCGAGCCCAGGGCTTCGCGTAGCGGCTTGCCGATCTCTCTAGCAACGACTCTTGCTAGGGCATCTTTATTCGCTTCGACCAAGCGGCCGAAGTTCTGAATCATCCCAGCGCGCACCGGCGCCGGCGTCGCTGCCCAACTTTTGTATGCTGCCTTGGCGGCATACGCGGCCTGACGCACCTGATCTTTACTGGCGTCAGCAAAAACACCGACCTCGTCGCGTAGATCGGCCGGGTTCAGAGATGGCAGAGCGGTATTTCCCTGCTGCCATTGTCCATCAATATACGCAGCGATCATCGCTGTGGGACCGTGTTTGCTCATCTAGGGGATCTCCTTTGCAAAGGCCCTAAGCTCCGTACCTGAGAGTAGTCCAGGTGGGTTCGGCTATGGGCTAGTGAAAATGGCTGACGACGGGTGCTGGCAGGCCGCATAATAGTCGGTGAACTCTGCCATTTAAGGGAGGCTATCATGAACCGTCGCGAAGCTGAAAGGTGCCCTGTTTGTCAAGGACCTGCCGTGGCTGACTCTGGAGCGCCAGGCGGCCTGCGATGCCGCTTGTCTACATGCGTCCATAATCACCAGGCGGTCTCCTGTCCCAGGTGCCGCCAAAGGGATCTGGAGTCGGTGACCATCAAAGGTGGAACATTGCAGTATCGCTGCCGCGATTGCCAGATGGACTGGGAACTTTAGCCGGGGCCCAGGCTTGCCATGTCGAAAATCGGCAGATACATCGCGATGACGATGAAGCCGACGATTCCACCGATGACCACGATCATGAACGGCTCGATCATGGACAGCAAGGTCTTGACGGCGACATCAACTTCATCTTCGTAAAACTGGCTCACTTTTACCAACATATCATCGAGAGCTCCGGTGGTTTCACCGACGGCAACCATGGAGATCACCATGGACGGAATCAAACCACCTTCAGCTAGGGTTTCCGAAAATTTTGCGCCCTGCTCGATCTTGCCCCGAACGCCGAGCACGAACTTCTCGATGGTCTTATTGCCCGAAGAGGCGGCACAAATCGTCAGGGCTTCTAAGATGTTTAGCCCGGCCGTGAGCATGGTGGACATGGTATTGCAGAATCGACCGACGGCGAGTTTGCGAAAGAGTATGCCAAACCCGGGAAGCCGAAGCAGACCGTCGTCGAGGATGGCCCGGCCCTGCGACGTTTTGAGATAGGCTCGAATTCCGAGTAGCGTGCCGACGACACCTATGGCGAGCGGTATAGCGTGCGTCGTGAGGAAGGTCGAGGCATTGACGACCATGGCGGTCATAAAGGGAAGTTCCTTACCCGAATCAGAATATTGCTTGGCAAAGATTGGTACGACGAAGACCAGCAAGACTGTGATCACGATGACGGCAACGGCGACGACCATCAACGGATAGAACATCGCGGACTTGACCTGGGATTTAATCTTTGCGGCTTTTTCAAGATAGACCGTTAAGGTTAATAAAATAGTGTCGAGATTACCGCTGGCTTCTCCTGCTCGGACCAGTGAGACATAGAGGCTTTCGAAAATCTTGGGATAGGCTTCGAGGCTTTCACTCAGAGTTGCGCCGTTTTCTACGGAAAATCGAATCTTATTCAAGGTTCGGCCAAAAGAGGGAACCAGCTGCTGCTCGGCAAGTACGCCAATGGCTTGGACCAAAGGCACGCCGCTCCCGATCATCGTCGCAAATTGCTTGGTGAAGACGATGATATCCTTGACACTCGGTGCCGAGGATCCGAGCTGGAGTTGGATCTTCCCGTCCTTGTCTTTAATAACCCAACTGCCTAGAATCGGCGTTGTTCCGTCATCGCCGTTATCTCTACCGCCGCTACTATCCAACTTTGTCGTGGTGATTTGCAGTACGTTCAGGCGCATTCTGGTGATCAGTGCCCGGGCCTGGGCCTTAGAATGAGCGGTCACCTTGCCGGATCTGGTGCGGCCGGAGGAGTCCTTGGCTTTATATTGAAATTCGGGCATTTTTTTGGCTTACGCCCCCTTTTTTGGAGTGTATCCGCGCTGCTGCTGTCCGGCTTTGCCTGGTGTGCTAGCGCGCAGGGCCCTTTTGTCGAGCATATCTTGGAGCTCCTCCGGCTCTGGCGACCGCTCCAGCGCGAGTTCGGCGGTGATAAAGCGGCGATCTATCAGATTCATTAGGGACTGGTTCATCGTCTGCATGCCGGTGGTGTCTTGACCAGTCAGCATCGATGAGTAGATTTGGTGCAGCTTATCCTCACGAATGAGGTTGCGAATAGCCTTGTTCGGCAGCAGTGTTTCCATGGCCATGACGCGTCCACCGTTAACCGCTGGCAGTAGGGTTTGTGCGATGACCGCGCTTACCGACATGGCTAGTTGAATGCGCACTTGTACTTGCTGGTGCGGAGGAAAGACGTCGATGATACGTGTCAGGGTTGAAATGCAAGAATTGGTATGAAGTGTCGCAAAGACTAGGTGCCCGGTCTCGGCTGCAGTCAATGCCAGGCTAATGGTTTCTAGGTCGCGCATCTCGCCGACTAAGATGACGTCTGGGTCTTCACGAAGCACGCTTTTTAAAGCGCGGGCAAACGACGTCGTGTCGCTACCGACCTCGCGTTGATTGACCATCGAATTTTTATGGGGGTGCATGAACTCAACAGGATCTTCGATCGTGATAATGTGGTCGCGGCGGGTTTCGTTGATGTGGTTAATCATCGCGGCTAGAGTGGTTGATTTACCAGACCCCGTCGGCCCTGTGACCAAGACGAGGCCTTTGTTAGTGTTGCAGATATTCTTGATCGTCGGCGGAAGGGCGAGCTCCTCAAGTGAATACAGCTTGAAAGGGATGACGCGAAAGACCCCCGCGACCTGGCCGCGCTGATGAAATACGTTGGCGCGAAAGCGGGCCATATTTTTCACTGAAAACGCGAGATCGATCTCCTTTTGGTTTTCGAAGTCCTTCTTTTGTTCTTCAGTTAGGACGCTATAGCATAATTGCCGGGTGTCTTGCGGTGTAAGCGGAGGCAAGTCGAGTGGCAGTAGGCTGCCGTCGATGCGCAGTCTTGGCGGGGACTCCGTTGAGATATGTAGGTCACTGCCACCTTGATCAAGTAGCGCTTTAAGCAGTTGGGGAAGGGTGTAGTTCATGCAGCTCCTGCCTTTTGACGTCCGTCGTCATCGCTATCGGGAGCCGTCGACTTAGTGACTTCCTGAGCATTGGTGATGCCTTGAGCCATCTTGTTAAGTGCAGATTGGCGCAGCGAGCGCATGCCGTTGGCCATCGCGATTTTTTTGATCTTCATAGCCGGTGCATTGGCGAGGATAGCTTCGCGTACGGGATCGTTTAACTTTAAGACTTCATGCACCGCGATTCGTCCCTTGTTGCCAGTACCACTACAGGCATGGCAACCAGCACCTTTGAAGGCCTGAACCCTGCTCGCATATTGTGGGTGGATGCCCAGATCAATCATCAGCTGCGGCGTAACGCTTTCGTCGACCATGCGGCATTTATCGCAAATCTTGCGCACGAGTCGTTGAGCCGTAACGCAGGTTAAGGCGGACACTAAGTTGAAGCTTTCCACACCCATGTTGAGCAGTCTTGAAATGGTGTCGGGTGCGCTGTTGGTATGCAGGGTTGAAAGTACCATATGGCCAGTGAGAGCGGCCTTGATACCGATCTCTGCGGTTTCCAAATCGCGGATCTCTCCGACCATGATGATGTCAGGATCTTGACGCAGAAAAGAACGCAGTGCTGCAGCAAAGGTCAGGCCGATATCAGACTTCATTTGGACTTGGTTTACGCCTTCGAGGTTGTATTCGACGGGGTCCTCGGCGGTCATGATATTGTCAGACTCTTTGTTCAACTCGGCCAGGGCCGAGTAGAGTGTCGTTGTTTTACCCGAACCTGTCGGGCCAGTGACTAGGACCATGCCAAAGGGTTGGTGGATCGAATCTTTGAACTTTTTAAGCTCTTCAATATCAAAGCCCAACTGGGTCATGTCGGTTTGCAAGGCTGATTTATCCAAAATCCGCATCACCGTTTTCTCGCCGTAGACTGTCGGAAGAGAGCTGACACGGAAGTCAACGGGCTTGCTGCCGATGGTGATGTTGATGGCGCCATCTTGCGGTAGCCTGGTTTCGGCGATGTCGAGGGAAGCCATAATCTTAATCCGTGAGATTAACGCCGCCTTCATGCTGACCGGAGGGCGTGCGATCTCGTGCAGGACACCGTCTATTCTGAGGCGGATGCGGAGGTATGATTCATACGGCTCGATATGGATATCGGACGCGCGACGTTGTAAGCATTGAATGAGGACCTGGTTGACCAGCTTGATGATCGGCCCGTCACCCTTGTCACTCGATGAAATATCTTGCCGTTCTTGCTTTTGACTTCTGGTGGTAAGGACTTCCTTGCTGTCACCGAGGGAGTTCATATCCAGCGTTTTGCCGTAATACTTGTGTAGGGCTTCGGTGATGCGCTGCTCGCTGGCTAGTACCGGCTTAGGAAAGAAGCCGACGGAGAAGCGGATGGCGTTGATGGCATCAAGGTTGCGCGGATCACCCATGGCGACGATGATGTTGTTACCGGCGCGGTCGATCGGCACGACGCGGTGCTTGACGGCGAGATCCTTTGGAATCAAATCGATAATCGCTCTAGGTACGTCCATCTCCGCCAAGTTGGTCCGAGGCAGACGGTAGAATTTGGCAAAGGCGTCGAGCAGCGTATCTTCCGCGACGACCTGGATGGATTCGATGGCGTGCATGATGGTGACGTTTTCTTTGGCGCTGACGGCTTCAGCGCGCTTGTAGTCAGCGTCGCTGATCAAGCCATTGCTTACGAGATAAGATTTTAGCGGATTGGACATAAGCCCCCAGTTCTCCCTACCCCCGTTGTTCGGCTGTAAGTCGAGAAAAGTTGAGGACGGGCCGTCTAGTCCTTAATCGCTTGGTAGATCAATTTGGGGTGTACATGGCGATGACGGAGGTGACGGATCTGCACCGTAGCTAGGCGAGACAGCAGTGTTTTTGCCGTAAAATCGCCTTTCCCTCGCTGCTGTTTGACCCACCGCTTGATCAGCCAATTGGCTTTTTGGGGATGTATGACGATGCCGCTACTAAGTTGATGGGTATTGTCAAAAGGAAAGACGAAAGCTTGAAAAATCGTTCTTTTCTCAAGGCCGCGGAAGGTTTCTAGTGGCTTCACTGTTACCGAGATCTTAGCGGGGAAGATCAAGTCCTGAATCACCATGGACTTGTCGGTCACCTTTAGGATCTGAAATAACGAATGACGAAAATTGCCGAAGCACTGCATCCGCTTAATTAAATGCTGAGGCATGGCCTCCTGAAGCGTCGCGAGTTCGGCAAGAAGAAGCTCATGCGGCGTGATGCCTTCAGCTGTTCGGATTTGGATGGAGTTGCTGCTGACCCGGCGTTCAAAGATAAAGTGGTCAAAAAAGTAAGCAGTTCTAGCGTTATAAAAGCTGTCGTCGTGGAAGACCTTGCCATGGTCAAGGTAAAAGCGCTCAGAACCATTGACGACCTCTGCGGTGCCAAAGGTCTGATGGGTCCAGGCGATGAACCACTCCATCAGGTCGTCGATGTTGACAGCCCCCCCCTCTAGTCGCGCGAGCAGCGGCCAGAGTTTGCCGCTCGCCTGCTGCCCGAGACGTAGCGTAGGTGGCGCACCATTTACACGTCGTTCGTCTGCGGTTTCCAACACCACTCGATGACCTTTTCGCCGGCGATCGGCACATTGAATTTAAAGGGGAGCCAGACGAGTAGTTTACCCTGACCGCAAGCATTTTGCATGAGTAAAGAAGGGTCGTCGCTAGCCGCATTGGGTCCAGGCGCCGTGGTGATATCTTCCAGCGGCAGGTATACCGAATGGGCGAGGAAATGCCGCTGCACCTTGCGGCGCAACGCCAGGGTCTGGTTTTGATCTTGCCACTCCATCGGGCCAAGGCTCAGATTGGGGGCAGTGGCGATAGCCCACACGGTGAAGAAAGCTGGGTAGCAGCTCCAACACACCGCAGCTAGAAGGGGCAAAAGTTGCAAAAGGCGGCGGATCCATGCCCACATGTAACGCCCCCGTCAAATCGTCTTGCCACGGAAGGGCACGGCAAGATGCACTAGCATCTGGTGCTCGGCCACGTTTAATGGGCTTAAGGGGCTTCGTTCTCAAACGAGCGGTTGACGGAATCCCGCAGTTTATCCGACGGGTGAAACGTCACCACGCGGCGCGCTGAGATTTCGATGCGATCGCCGGTGTGTGGGTTGCGACCTGGGCGCGAACGCTTTTCCTTGACCGTCCACTTGCCAAAGCCGGAGATCTTGACCTCCTTGCCTTCCTCCAACTTCAGCTTAATCTCTTCGAGGATGATCTCGAGGATTTCCTTTGCCTCTTTGACAGGATAGCCGACTTTGTCGCGAATCATCTCGATGAGAGCATCTTTGGTGAGCGTACCTTCCACGATTTGTGTCTCCTGTCCTATGGAACGTGGTGGCCCTGGCTGCTAACCCAAGCCCTTACCGTCCGATGGTTAACTAACTCTTAAATATTAACAGGTTCTCGTCCTGGGGAGAAGATAGGCGGGTGATTTTTTTGTGCGGGGCAGCTATAGTCGGCCGTTCTACGCGACCTGGAGTGCCAATGATCGAACAGAAAAAGCGCGTTTTGACCGGTTCGAGACCATCCGGACTGCCTCACTTGGGTAATTATTTTGGCGCTTATAAGCCCCTGTTAGACCTGCAGGAAAGTTATGATTTATTCTTTTTTCTCGCCGACCTGCATGCCCTTAACGGAGCTGATTCGGCGGCGGATCTGCGGCAACAGTCGCTCGTGATGATGGCGACCCTCCTGGCCTGTGGTCTTGACCCGCACAAAGGACTGTTGTACGCCCAGTCGGCCGTGCCCGAAGTCTGTGAATTAGCATGGATACTAGGCTGTCAGGCGCCTTTTGGCATGTTAACCAGGGCACATTCTTTCAAGGACGCTCAGGCCAAAGGCCAGGACGTGAATATGGGGGTCTTTAACTACCCCGTGTTGATGGCGGCTGACATCTTGCTGTTTGATGCCGATGTCGTGCCAGTTGGTCAGGATCAGAAGCAGCATTTAGAGATGACCAGAGATTTTGCCCAACGCTTCAATCATCGTTATGGGTCCATTCTCCACCTACCAGAACCAAAAATTTCGGACGAGCTAGCTTTGGTGCCAGGCACCGACGGCGAGAAGATGAGCAAGTCGAAGAATAACGTGGTGTCGGTTTTTGCGACTGATGCAGAATGGAAGCGGCAAGTGATGTCTATCGTCACCGGGACGCAGTCGCTGTCTGAGCCCAAAGATCCGGTGACCTGCACTGTTTTTACGCTCTATAAGCTGATCTCAAGCCCGGATGAGTCGGCCGCCATGGCAGAACGCTACCGTGCCGGTGGCTATGGCTACGGGCACGCCAAGTTGGCGTTGATCGAGCAATTGAAGCTGGTCTTTGGTCCGATGCGAGAGCGTTATTTCGATTGGCTCAAGCGTCCCGACGATATGCGTGACCTGCTACTTAGTGGCTCGCGCTCGGCACGGGTGATGGCGCAACGTAAGCTTGAGCAGGTCCAAGCTGCCATCGGTGTGATCGGACGCCCCTTTTAGCTGGCGACCGTCCTTGACTCCGAGGAGCCAAGGCCTAAGATGGGCTCTTATTGATATTTCATAGCTGATGAGAGAGCTTAGACTCTTCAATACGCGCGATCTTGGCAACTGGGGGGATCTCTAAATGATCGAGGTGAGCGGTCTATCAAAGCGCTATGGCGCAGTCCAGGCCTTGAACAACGTCTCTTTTAGCGTAGGTAAAGGTCAGATCGTTGGCTTCCTCGGCGCCAATGGCGCCGGCAAGACGACAACGATGGATATTATGTGTGGATGCATTGGTGCCGATGCGGGTACGGCCACGATCGCCGGCTATGACATCACCGAGCAGCCACTTGAGGTAAAGCGCCGACTAGGTTACCTGCCGGATGTCGCGCCGTTGCATCCGGAGATGCGGATTGAGGAGTTCGTCACCTACGCCGGTCGGTTGCACAAGATCCCCGGCACCGAGTTGCAGCGGCGGGTTAGCGAGACCTTGGAGAAGCTGTCCCTTGGGGCCGTGCGGCGAAGGTTGATTGGTAATCTGTCCAAGGGCTATCGCCAACGCGTGGCCCTGGCCCAGGCGATCGTACACAATCCCGACGTGCTTGTTTTGGATGAACCAACGGAAGGCTTGGATCCCAATCAAATCGTGCAGATTCGAGAGCTTATCCGCTCGTTGGCAGGGCATCATACCATCATCTTGAGTTCGCATATTTTGAGCGAGGTGCAGAACACCTGCGACCATCTAATCATCGTTCATAACGGCACGGTGGTGCAGACAGGGAGCTACGAAGACTTGACGCGGGCTATGAAGTCAGGGCGAACCTACCGCCTTAAGGTGGCTAGGAATGGCGCAGCTGCCGTGTCTGACCTTGCTGACTTGGCAGCGGCCGAACATCCGCGCTTGGTCGATGCGGCCGAACACGAGCTGGAGTTTAGTCTCGGTAGTGGCATCGACGAGGCGGTGCTAGACAACGTTGCTCGGAGGATGATCGACGGTGGGTTTGGCCTGCGAGAGCTGGCGGTTAAGACGAAGTCCCTGGAAGAGGTCTTCTTCCAGCTGACTCAATAATCCATTTGGCCATCGGCCAAAAGTGTGGAGGAGTTGCGAATGGGTGCAGTGTTGACGATTGCCTGGCGTGATATAAAAGCCAACTTTGCCTCGCCTAAGGGCAGCGCGATCTTTTTTCTCTTTCTTCTGCTGATGGGCCTGTTTTTTTATAACTTCCTCAATACCTTTGTCGAAATGACGCAAAAGGCGCCGATGTATGGTGGCGAGGCGCCGACCTTGGAGCAGCTTCTCAAGGCGCTTTTTTACAATCTGCATTTCATCCTCATCCTCGTGATCCCGGCCCTGACGATGTCAACCTTTTCCGAGGAGCGCCGCAATCAGACCATTCGCCTATTGCAAGTGTCGCCGATCACCCCGACCCAAATCGTTTTTGGTAAGTTCCTGGCGGTCGTCGGTGTACTTGCCTTGGTGCTGGTGTGCTCCGCGGTATATCCGCTGTTTATAAAGGCCTACGGTAATCCCGATGTGGCGGTCATCCTGACCTCTTATGCCGGTGTGTTCCTGCTGATGTGCGCGCAGCTAGCCTTTGGCCTCTGGGTATCGTCGATGACGACGAATCAGTTCATGGCATTTTTGTTCACTATGTTTGGCTTGTTTCTGCTGCTAGTTCTCAACTGGATTGCCCCTAGCATCAGCAGCACAGGCGGCTGGTGGGCCGGTACCTTGAAGTATTTGGCGTCCACCGATCACCTCGACATGTTCTTAAAGGGCGTGCTGACGGTTAGCGATACCGTCTATTTTCTCTGTTTTGGCGCCCTGTTTCTTTTCTTCACGAACGTCGTGCTCGACTCGCAGCGTTGGAGGTAAGTCCCATTGAAACCAGGATTGCTCATTCTTCCGTTTTTGGCCCTCTTGATTGCGGCCATCGGCACCGCGGCGGGCTCAGCCCTAACAGAAATACGCTGGTTGACACCCATGGCGTGGGCCGTTGCGGTCATCGTCTTGCTTCTTTGGGTGGCTTTGGATCTCGAAAATTTCAAGGCCCTGTTTCGACGCAAGGGTGCCAAATACGGCGCCAGTTCAGGTCTAGCGATCGTTTTGGGCACGACTGCGATCATCGGGGTAGCAGTGATCGCCGCGAGGCCTCGGTTCAACAAGAGCATTGATGTCACCCGTGACAAGCTCAACACCTTGTCCGACCAGTCGACCAAGGTGATCGCTAGTATTAAGGGCTCCGGTCAGCCGGTGAAGGTCGATGTCTACGCCTCCGACGAAAAGGTGAACACCGACCTGCATGACTTGTTTGCGCTGTATCAGGCGAAAGGGGCCAATCTCCAGGTTGAGTACATCGACCCCCAAACCCATCCGACGCAGGCCATGGCCGCCAAGGTGACCGAAGCGAATACAGTTATCTTCCGTCACGGCAAGCAGGAGAAGCGTCTAAGTGCTTTCACCGAAGAGAAGATCACCAATGCTTTGGTCAATGTGCTTAAGGATAAATCAAAAAAAATCTACTTCATCAAAGGCCATGGGGAAGGTGCTCTGAAAGGGGCTGATGCTAGCGGCTTCAATACCGTTGCCATGGACCTCGAAAATAATCGAAATAGTGTCGAAGAATTATCCCTACTCGAGTCAGCCAAGGTCCCTGAAGATGCCGATATGATCGTCATCGCGGGCCCGAAATATGAATTCAAAGAGGAAGAGACCCGAATCATCGAGGACTACTTAAAGCGTGGGGGCTCGGTGCTAGCGATGGTTGGGGCGATGACCCCGACGCTGCAGCTAAATAGGCTGCTCGGTAAATTTGGTGTGCAATACAACCAGGACCTGCTGATCCTCGCGCCAAACGACGTCCGCGCTCAGATGATCGGGCAAAATAACGCGATCATCAGTGAATTCGATGAATTCAATCCAGTGACAAAGGACTTTGCGCGGATGTCGCAAGTGCAGTTAGTCATGCGCAATACCCGCTCCCTCGGCGAGGTTAAGGATAACTCACAAAAGCTCAAAGTGACCCTTGCAGGCAAGACCTCAAAAGAGATGATTCGTGTAAAAAACGTCACGGGTCCAGCTGATCTCGAGAATTTGACTGAAGATCGTTGGGAGATGGGTTCGTTTCCTGTGATTGCGGTCGCTGCCGGTAAGACCTTGCCACTGCCAACGGCAGATGCCTCTGTCGCGGCTAAGGACGCCAAGAGCGACGCTTCTCGCGGTGATTTGGGCGGGGGGAAAGGCCGCGAAACCCGGCTGGTGACGGTTGGTTCGGTTGAATTTGCCAACAACCAGGGAGCCCAGCTGGCGGAGAACAAAGATATGTTTGCCAACATCGTCAACTACCTGCTGCAGGACGAGGACTTTATCGCCATCCGACCGAAAGACCCGACCAAAAGCACGATTAATCTCGCAACACGCAGCAGTCAGGCAGTCCTAACCTTTCTCGTGCTGATTTATCCTCTCTTGTTTATCGGCGGCGGTACAGTGAGCTGGCTTAGGAGGAGAAGAGCGTGAATGCTAAGCTTAGGTTGGTCGCGGCCCTGGCCTTTTTGGTTCTTCTGCTCGGTGGTCTAGCCACGTGGGACGAGTGGAAGACCAAGCAGGACAAAGAAGGGGAGAAGACCAAGAACAGGCTGGCTGATTTTAAGGTCGAGGACGTGCTGGAACTGGATTACTTCAGCAAGGCGGCCACCTCAGATCAGACCGAAGGCGAGAAGCTAGACGGGAGTCCGAAGCAGGACACGCCATTTCAGGTTAGCGCAGTCAAGAAGGATGGCATCTGGCGGATGTCCAAACCAATCGATGCCCTTGCTGATAAGGCGACGATCGAGGGCCTGATCAATACGCTGCGTGATTACACCTACGTTAAAGTGGTGTCGACTAAGCGTGAGTCTTGGGGCGAGTACGGTCTGCTAGAGCCGGCCCGGCACATGACGCTGCGCATTGGTGGCAATGCACCTCGCACCCTTACTATTTATCTAGGCAACAAGGCGCCTATCGGCTACGACGCCTATCTGCGGACGAGTTCGGACGATCGCGTCCTGCTTGGTGGTCAGCATATCCTTGTGTCCACCAGCAAGACGCTTGGTGATTTTCGCGATCGAAGTTTAGTGAAAATCGATGAGGCGAAGGTACGCGTCGTCGGTATCCAGCGTCGCGGTGCTCCTGCGATTGAGCTTATCAAAGCAGACGGCAAGTACGCCATCACGCGACCTGAGAAGCTGGATGCTGACGGCCCGGCCATTCGCGAGTTTGTCGAGTCGCTCAATCAGCTAAAGGTCGAGGACTTTATCGACCGCCCCGATGCGGCTAGCATAGATCTTTTTGCCAAGCCTGATGAGATCATCAGCTGGCAGGAAGAGACCGGTGAGACATCGACTCTAAAGCTTGCTGAGAAAGACGGCAGACTCATGGCCGCATTTGATGCAAAGCAGCGCATCTACGTGCTGCCTATCGATGCCAAAGCCAAGCTGAAAAAGGAACTATTCGATTTTCGCAATCACCGCATCTTAGATCCCGATAGTCTCGACGCCAGGTCCATTGACATTGACGGCCTGGTCTACAAGAACTTAGAGGGGACCTGGTATACCGCCTCCGACGCTGCTGGTTTTGATGACAAGGGTAAGTTTAAGGGTGCAGGTAAGGACAAGCCAAACGAGCAGGCCCATATCAGAGCCTTTATGGTCGATCTCGAGTTTGCTAAAACCGATCGCTACATCCCACTAGATGATCCAAGCCTTAAAGCTCTACCCCCAGCGCCATTGCATCGAATCGTCTTAAGCTATTTTGATCAGACCAAGAAGTCGGTGACGGTCGACCTGTTTGCAAATGCAGAAGACCCCGCCAAGTACCTTGTGAAGCGTTCTGGGTCACCATTTGTTTATCGTGTGGGCAGCAGTGCTTTCAACAGCATGACCCCTGGTAAGAGCCCATCATCCCCATTGGGTGGCGAAGCTAACCCGGGACTAGCGCCTTCCTTGCTGAATGACGATGACCCCGTGGAGTCACCTGATAGTCCTGGCGAGGAGAACCGCGACTGATGTTTTGCTTTCGGATCAATTCGGGGCGCAGCTACTTTTAATATAGGGTACTGCGTGCCTGTTATCTTCGTCGCCCCCGGTACCGACCGGGTAGCTAAGTCCGAGTTCGATTTGCGGGATCATGATCCGTCCCGCTTCGAATTCAGTTCCTGGGCGGCAGTACTCGTGTCGTACCTCGATGTCTGCGGGACCGGCCATTTTTAGAGCACCTGATTGGTCGATGACTGCCTGTTGCGGAGGTTGTGCTATGGGCTCTTCACTAACATGTGCCGCGTTAGTCGAGGTACATGCGCAGGCCCACAGGGCTTGTAAGCCAACCGCCAAACGTGCCAATTTGTGCATATCTTACGTCTCCAGGTCGAAGGAACCTAATTTGCCAGGTGACTCAACTCGTCCAGTCGCTCACGAACGTCGTCAGCGTATACCATTGCTCCGGTTTTGGAGCGAGTATCTGCCAATTGCGCCATCTTGAAGCGCTCTAGGCACTGGCGCGCAATCGCTGAGTGTGGAGACACCTTGATGCATGCCTCAAAGTAAGAGTCCCTTAAGGTCCAGAGATTCAGCGATGCTAGCTGCTCGGCGGTGCGCCCGGCGAGAAATAGTGCATCAGCGTAAGGGGCGGCTTCACGACGCAGGCTCAAATATTCATGCAGATCGGCGGATGCACGCAGAAAGGGAATGAGTCCGGCTTCACGCGAACCAGTCTTTGCTACCAGAGCTTCACCTTTTTCAAACTGCTCCTTACCGCGAACAAGTGGATCTGTCACTGAAGCACCTTTGGTCGGCGCTGCAAGCCACTCCTTAACGCTCTCGCGCCAAATCGCTGCATCTCTTGCCAAGGATGCCGGCACCGTGTTGGATTGATGGATTTTTGCCAGTAGTTCCAGGGCTAAGCGGGGAGAGCTCTGCACTCTGACGACGATTGCCAGCATCTTTTTTGCAGCAAATTCCCAGCGATGAGGATATCGCTGGGCGAACCATTGGTCATTGAGCACGGCTTCATAGTGAATGATGGCCTTCTCAAACTGCCGTGTTGCGGTATAGAACTCAGCAAGATCAAGCGCTGATAGCTCAACACCTGCGACTTTTGGTTCGATGGCAATCGTTGCTGTGCCGCCAGCACTGCGCGTGTGGCAGCTGATGCAGTAAGCCGTGGCGTTACGTATGAGGCTGCGTGCGCGTCCGGTTTCTCCCCGTGCTAGGTCGGCGGCAGCCACCTCAAAGTTGCGAGAAAGCTTCACGGTGACAAATCCGATGAGGGGATCGTCGTTGGTTACCGGAAGCTTATATTCAATCCGGTGCGCGGACTTGGCTAGGTTTCTAAGGCCAGTAAGAATCTTTCGCCGGCTTTCTGGTCGCTCAAAAGCGGTGTCGCTAATCACCAAGGGTAAGATTGCACCAAGGTTCAAAGCCATGTTTTTCATCTCGACGCGAGGAATGACCTCCTCGGCTGACGCCGCGTGCGGCGTCATTGCCGCGACGGCCAAAACTAGAAACAATGTCTTCATCAGCACGCTCCGTGAGGTAAACTTGGCGAACCGCCTGGTTGATGCTTTTGGTGTTCAACGATAAAACGTCCCGCGACGCCCATGTATCATTTGGTACTATTTAGGTGCGAAATAGCACGGTAATGTACCGGCAAAGTGCGGCCCACCGCGCTGTGTCCCTAGGCGGAATCCGACTGTGGCTCGTCGCTCGGGTCGATGGCCTCGTACAGTTGCTTTAATTCGTCTCGGCTCAACGCGTCTAGTAGCGGAATCATCAGCTCAATTTTATCAATTGGTATGCTCAAGGCTTGAGCCAAGCGGCCGACCCTTGAGGCCTCCATAACCTTGATCCGGTCCGTCGGGCTTAGGCTGATAAATTTGTCATTTTTGGTCATCTGCAAACTAAGTTCATCGGCGAGACTAATCAAGTTGACTAGTGCCGCGCTCTTTTGGCCCAGATGATGGCTTAAATCTGGACTGGTGGAATGATGCAATTTATTCACGAGTGCCAATGAGTCAGGGAAATTCCAATTGCGGCAGGCCAACCAACCCAAAACGCCGTGGTCAAATCCGCAAATTTGCTGCTCTGCCGACACAAGCTCCGTACCCGTAGTCCAGTGGCTCTCGTTGACCTCGTCTACCTTGGCTGCTGAGGTGACCAACATGATCAGGCGGCCCAGGTCGTGAAGAAGACCATAGAGGTAGGATTCTTCGCCGCTAGGCCTAGGCTCAGGTAGTAGGTGGCTTAGCGCCTTGGCCGCCATCGCCACCTGCACCGAATGCAACCAAATGTCCCGCTGAGCATCCTGATTGACAAATGCGGGGCTTGATCTGTGCAGTCGGTCCATGCTTCCAATGACGGCATCGGATCCCGCAAGAACCATGATCGAGGCCAATGTGACGTCGCGATGAGCAACGAAATTAAACGTATGATTTGCCACATAAAGGAGTCGAATCGCCAGGGCTGGATCCAGCCGCGCTAGCTGCTCGATGCGATCGGGAAGGTTTGGATCATGGCGAGGAATGACCTTGAGCGCCGCCTCCACCGCCGGTAACAACGGCAGGTCCTCGGCATAGCGGCTTAGGAGACGAAGCGTTTTGCGACGGCGTTCGTCGACGGTCAACAACACGGCCATAAGTCCTCCGCAGTTCCTAGGTAGTGATCAGATGAGCTGTACTAATTATGCAAGATCTATTCCCCTAACGTCTAGGCCCCCAGCTAGAGACCGACGAGTCAGGCTCCGGGGTCAACCTCTCCAACGCTTGAGTAAAGTGCGGCCCAAAGTTGCACCTTCACCCAATTGGAAGGTGATCGTTGCACCCAGGTAGATGATGCCATACAGGCCAAGGACCAGCGCGCCCCTGACCACGGGGTAAAGCGGTGGCAGCGACCATTTAAGCAAAAGCGCAGCCGCTGCGGCAACTGCAGCTGTAAGCCAGAGTTTGGCGACAAAACTTAGCTGTAGGTCGAACGCGCCGAGCCTTCTGCTCAGTGCGCGTTTTAGTAGCAAGAATTCAACCCAACCCGCCACCCCTGCCGTTGCCGTAAGCGATGCAGCGCCGAGGGCCTCCGAGTAGCCAAATGCCACTCGCAAGGGTAGGGCGAACAAGTAGCCGGCTGCCGCGGTGATCACAACCCTGACCAGCGCAAAGCGCAGCGGAGTGCGCGCGTCCCTTAAGGCATAAAACGCCGTGGAGCAGAGGCGGCCTTGAGTCGATGCTAGTAGCCCGACTGTAGAGCCCGCCAAGATCAACCAAACATTGGTGACATCCTCTGCCTTAAATTGCCCGGTCTGAAATATCGTTGCGACGACCACGTCACCCAACGCAGCCAATGCCACCACTGAGGGAATGACAAAGAAACAGACTCGACGTAGGGCTGCCTCAATCTTAAGGCGGATCTGCTGTTCGACCATGGCGGTGCTACCGCTGACTGAGGACATTTCAGGTAGCTCAGCGGCTGAGATCGACATACCAAAGAGGGACACCGGTAGCAGATAGAGCTGCTGGGCATAGGCCAGGGCCGCCACCATCGGCGCACCGAGAAAACTTGCCAATATTTGGTCGATATAGGCACTCAGTTGCACGACACCGCGGCTAGTGACTACTGGTAGGAAGTTGTGCAATACAGCACGTACTGATGCGCTGGTTATTGCCAGCTCGGGGCGGATTCCCCGAGTTAGCCGCAGTGCGGCAGGAAGCTGAATGCCAAACTGTAAGATGCAGCCAACGATGGTTCCCCAGGCAACATCCCGGGCCAGTACCTGCTGTCCATCAGGTGTTACCGGTCGAACATAGGCAGAGAGCAACAGGGCCCCGATGATGCCAACGTTCCACAGCACAGGGGCCATGTAGGGGAGCAGAAATCGTCGATGGCTATTGAGAATGCCGAGGCACCAGGCTGAAAGCACCAGCAGCGCAACGCCCGGAAACATAATTTGCACTAATTGCACCGTCAGGGTGCGGTCTTCGCCGCTAAATCCGGGCGCTATGAGATTTATGATCCAAGGGGTTACCAAGGTGCCGATGGTGGCTAAGATGGTTACGGCAAGTGCTAGTAAGGTCGCTACAGTCCCTGCGACTTGCACCGCCTCCTGGTCACGTCCTTCGGCGCGAAGGCGCGCATAGACGGGTATAAACGATGCGGACAGGACACCTTCTCCGAACAGGTTCTGTAGAAAATTAGGGATCTTTAGCGCTGCCCGAAAGGCGCCGGCGGCATGGGAACTACCCAGATAGTAGGCAAAGACCCGGTCTCGAATCAGACCAGATAGCCGTGACAAAAGGATCCCGGTAGCTACCGCTAAGGCTGCACCAGATGACCGCACACGTCCCATGTCAAGCCCTCAACTTGTCGTACTTCATCGATTAGTTTAGCATATTTATGCGCAGCATCTGAGCTGTATGCCGCCTGAATCCAGGTTCGTGTGTCTGGAGCTACGCTAACGATGCTACCGATTCTGATCCACTGGGGCCCGCTGGTACTCCCGGCGTGGCATACATTCTATGTACTGGGAGCGTTGGCAGCCTTCGCATTGTTGCTATATCTAGCTCGGCGCCATGCTCCTGATTTGGACAGGCAGGTGTTATCTCGACTGTTCGCGGTCAGTTACGTCGCCGGCTACGTGGGAGCTCGGTTGTTGTCCATCTACATTGAGGAGCCGGCTGTTCGTGGCTTTACTGCGACTTTAGCGGCGTTGTTCAGCTTTGGGGCGATGACCTTTTATGGCGGAGCGATCGCGGCATTTCTGTCTGGCAGTGCTTATGCGCTAATCAATCGCCTGAAGATTCCAATTCTTATGGACCTGGCCATCCCGGCCGGACTACTTGCCCTGGCCCTTGGTCGAATTGGATGCTTTCTGAATGGCGACGATTATGGCAAGGCTATTCCCATAGTAGCAGGGTCAGAGCCGCCGGTTTGGTCCGTCACCCTGCCAAACCTGGCGGATGGAATTGCTCGCTATCCAGTCCAGTTGATCGAAGCCGGATTGGTCAGCGCACTTGCTCTCGGACTGTGCTTGGGCTTTAGCTACGTGCGTCGTCACGGCCGCGCTGGCATGGTGGGCTACCTTGGGATCATCGGTTATGCCAATCTGCGCTTTGGTATTGAGTTTTTGCGCGATGACTTCCGTGGCTTCGCCTTTGGCTCCTGGCTATCGACATCACAATTTATCAGCCTGATCATCCTTGCAGCATGTGCGGTGTCGATACCGTTCTGGCTACGCAATGCACAGCCTGAGAGGCAGTAGCTGCCCCCTCAGGCATCAAGATCTGAGCTTAGTGGGCCTTCGCGACCGGAGCTAGTTTGACTTTTTTTGCAGCCACTTCTTGCGAAGTGCTGACCAGCGATTTGAGTAGCTGCTCGGGCAATAAGGTGCCGAGAGCCAAGTTTGCTACCACGGCCGTTCCAAGGATGCCGCTGACCAGCCACGAACGATTCGGTACCAACGCCACGGCGACCCGAACCGGCTCCGACATATACATCCGGACAATGATCCGCAAGTAGTAGAACAGGGAGATGGCGCTGCCGACCAGGCCGATGATGACCAAGCTGTACAGTTGGTTGCTCAGTGCGGCATTAAAGACGAAGAATTTGCCCATAAAGCCGACGGTGGGTGGCATGCCGGCGAAGCTGAACATAAACACCGCCATGGCAAATGCAGCCCAGGGATGCTTCTTGGCCAATCCGGCTAAGTCGTCGATCAGGAGGTTGTCGTTTTGGTCATTTTCCAGCCACATCAGCACGCTGAAAGCACCCAGTGAAATGATGGAATAACCGATCAGGTAGTAAAGCAGTGCCGCGACCGGAAAATCATTGCTCGTTCCGCCTAGTGCGCAGAGCGCGATGGCCATGTAGCCGCTATGGGCGACCGATGAATAGGCCAGCATACGTTTAACGCTGGCCTGGACCAGAGCCATGACGTTGCCGACGATCATCGAAACCATGGCGAGGAACGTGGTTGCAGGCAGCCACACCTCGTACACGGCCCCCAAACTGCCAGCGAAGAAGCGTACGACGACGACCAACACCATCACTTTAACCGCCGTAGCCATGAGGGCTGTAATACCCGTCGGAGCAGCTTCATAGGTGTCGGGGGCCCAAAGATGGAATGGTGCTAAACCGAGCTTGAAGCCAAGGCCGGAAAGGGCGAACAGGACGCCAAGGCGCACCCAGTTATGGTCGAGCAATTTGGGGAGAATTTGCGCCATTTCACTGAGCCGCAAGGTCCCCGTCGCGACGTAAAGCAGCGCAAACCCAAACAGCAGAAGGGACGTGGCAAAGGCGCCGAGCACGAAGTATTTGATGGCGCCTTCTTGACTGCGGCGCGACGGGTTGATGTAGCCGACCAAGGCATAGAGCCCAATGGAAGAAAGCTCTAACCCGATGAACAGGGTGATGATGTCGTCGCTGGCTACCATAACCGCCATGCCGGTAACGACCATCAGAAAGAGCGACGTCACTTCACCGCGAAGAAATTTAGCCCTAAGGAACGTGGCGCTAAACATCAGCGTGACCACTAGGGCGATACCAAGGATCAACCCTTGTCCGACCCGGCCGAGGTCCCCGACCAGGTAACCACCGCTTAGGTATGAGGTTTCAACAGATGGAGCGCCGAAGAACACCCCACCTAGCGCCCCAATCAGACTGAGCAAAAGGACCGTAAGGACCGCTTTATCGCTGCCAAAGCGTTTAGAAACGCCTTGCAGCATAGCGACCACGGAGCCGAGGCAAAGGCCGTACACTGGCAGCGAAGCACCATAGAATTCACTGGTTAGAGTAGGGATCGTGACGTTCAATGGGAGGCCTCCGCACGCTTGTCGCCTGCCTCGTTTAGAGCTGGGGCTTCGGCGACAATTTTATAGGACTTGTAGTTGTTGGCGAGGTTTTCAATCGACGGACGGATTTTGTCGAGAAAGAGATTAGGAAAGACGCCCATCACGATTGCCAAGATGGCCAGCGGTGTCAGATAGGCAAACTCCCGCGGAGTCAGATCGGATAGGCCTTTATTTTCTTCGTGGGTGATCGGTCCAAAGAGAATTTTGCGGCATAGGGTCAGCATGTAGATGGCTCCGAGCAACACCCCGAGTGACGCGACTGAGCCCGCCAGTGGCGAGGCGATAAACGTGCCGAGTAGAATCAGGAACTCGCCGACGAAGCCGCCGGTGCCTGGGAGTCCGACTGAACTCAGCGTGGCGACGATGAGCATCACGCCAAACCAGGGCATGACCTTGGCCAAGCCGCCGAAGTCAGCCAACAGTCTAGTGTGGCGACGTTCGTAGATAACACCAACCAAGAAGAACAGGGCGCCTGTACTGATACCATGGTTGATTTGCTGATAGATGGCTCCGGTCAGAGCCTCCGGCGACAGGGCCGCGCCACCTCCGACCAGCGCAAAGGAGCCAATGACCACGAAACCCAAGTGCGACACCGAGGAATACGCGACCATGCGCTTGGCATCGGTTTGCATCCACGCATTGAGGGCGCCGTAGACGATGCCAATGACTCCAAGCCCGACGATGAGCGGCGCGTAGCTAACGACTGCTTCCGGAAACAACGGAATAGCAAAGCGTACAAGACCGTATGTCCCAAGCTTGAGCATAACACCAGCCAGGATGACCGAACCTGCCGTCGGAGCTTCGGTATGGGCATCGGGTAACCATGTATGGAATGGAAAGACAGGTACCTTGATTGCAAAAGCTATGGCGAATGCGGCAAACAGCCACATCTGGGTTGGGTAGGCTGGAGGTGCGCCGTATAGGTCCAGGAGGCTCGTGGTGTAGATGCCTGTTTGCTCGAAATGCAGGATATACAGCACGATCATCGCTGCGAGCATCAGCAATGACCCAGCGAAGGTATAGATGATGAACTTGGAGGTGGCATAGATACGGTTTTTACCGCCCCAAATACCGATCAGGAAGTACATCGGGATGAGCATGGCCTCCCAGAAAATATAGAAGAACACCAGGTCAAAGGCGACCAGCGAGCCCAGCATGCCGCATTCGAGGCCCATGAACAGCGCGAGGAACGCCTTTTGCTTCGATCCGTCTACATGCCAAACGCTGAGCAGGATGAGCGGTGTCAGAAATGCCGTTAGCACGACCAAGAGTAGATTTAGTCCGTCCACGCCCATGATGTACTTGATGCCAAAGGTCGGGATCCAATTGTGGATCTCGGTAAACTGGAGCCCTGAAGTTTGGCCATCAAAGTAATACCAGACATGGATGCTGAACAAAAAAGTCAGCAAGGATCCAAGCATTGAAACCCAACGAGCTAGACCTAGCGAAGGCGACAGCAATACGGCAAATGCGGTCAGCAGCGGCACGAAGGTGAGGAGCGACAGAACGTGGTGATTGAGAAAATCCATTGCGTATTAGCCTATCCACTAAGTTACCGGCGCCCTAAAAGAGCAGGACCGTGAGCATGCAGAGTATACCAACCAGCATCACCATACCGTGGCGATGCAAACTACCAGACATCCTGAAGCTGGTCAGCCCGCTGACCAGCATACAACCCTGGCTGACGCCGTTGACGATGCCGTCGATGATGGCGACATCGACGATTTTCCACAGGAAGTAAGACATGTCCTTGAGTGGAAGAACCACTGCTGAAGCATAGAACTCATCAACATAGTATTTGTTGCTAAGTGTCCTATGAATGCCTTGAAACCGTGTTGCCAGGGCCGTGCTTAGAGGCGAGAATCCTCGCCCATACAGGAAAATGGCCGAGAATGATGCTAGCAGCATGCCAAGAACTGAGACGGCCATGACGGCCCACTCTTCCCCAGCTTCGTGCTCGGCGTGCAGGTGTTCCCAGTGTTCCGCCGCTTGAGCTGGAATCGCCAGGACCGGTGCCAAGTATTCCTCAAAGAGGCCATGTTCAGGAAACGGAATGACATGTGGCACGTTGAGATACCCGCCACCGAAACTCAGAAGTGCCAAGACGACCAGAGGTCCCCACATGACGACGCTGGTCTCATGCAAATGCTCCCTGGTGTGATGATCGCTGCGGTTTGGGCCATAAAACGTCAGCATTAGGAGGCGCACCATATAGAATGCGGTGCAAACTGCAGCGATAGTGCCCATTCCCCATAGGATGTGAAAGCGGTCGCCTGCGGTCCATGCCTTCCACAGGATTTCGTCTTTTGAAAAGAAGCCAGAGAATCCCGGGAAGCCGATGATAGCCAGGACGCCAATGAGCATGACCAGGTGGGTCACTGGCATGTACTTGCGCAAGCCGCCCATTTCGCGCATGTCCTGCTTGTGGTGCATCGCCGTAATAACACTGCCGGCGCCAAGGAACAGCAAGGCTTTGAAGCAGGCGTGGGTGAACAGGTGAAAGACCCCGGCCGTGTAGGCGCCGAGACCGCACCCTAGAACCATGTAACCCAGCTGGCTGACGGTCGAGTATGCGAGAACTTTCTTAATGTCGTACTGCACCAGAGCTATGGTGGCGGCAAATAAGGCCGTAGCCGCTCCGACGCTGGCGACGATCAGTTGTGTCGTTGGCGCAAGATAGAACAAAAAGTTCACTCGGGTCATCATGTAGACCCCAGCCGTGACCATCGTTGCCGCGTGGATGAGTGCTGACACGGGGGTCGGGCCGGCCATCGCGTCTGGCAGCCAGACGTAGAGCGGTAGCTGGGCCGACTTGCCGCAAGCACCGACAAAGAGGGCCAGGGTGATCCAGCCGATGGCGTGAATCTGCTCTCCATTAAGGCTGGCTCCAGCCGTCAGAATGAGCTCCTTCAGCTGGCTGAAGGACACCGTGTGAAAGGTCTGAAAGGTTAGAAAGATACCGAGAAGAAAGCCGATGTCGCCGATGCGGTTGACCAAGAAGGCCTTCATCCCTGCGGCGGCATTGTCGTCGGACTCATACCAGTAGCCGATCAGCAGATAGGAGCATAGGCCGACACCTTCCCAACCGATAAACATCACCAGCAGGTTGTCGCCCATGACCAGCTGCAGCATCATGAAGACGAAAAGGTTCAAGTAGGCGAAGAAACGGTAGGTGTTCCTCTCCTCATGCATGTAGCCGCCAGCATAGATATGGATCAAGCTGCCGATGCCGGTGATAATGAGGAGCATCATCCCTGATAAGCGGTCCAGGATGTAATTGAACGGTGCCTTAAAGCTGCCGGCGTCGATCCACTCCATCCCCGGAATGACCTGCGCGTGTCCACCTGAGCGCATGAAATCCAGGTAGGTCAAGAGCGCGCAAATGAAGGCACCCACCAACGCGGCGGAACCAACGATATGGGAGACGGTCTTGGAGGCGCGGCGCAGAACCAAGCCATTGAGTACCGCGCCAATTAACGGCAGAAACAGGATGAGCCAGAAGAGCATCGGACTTTAGACCTCCCAAACAACACGGCGTGTCCGCATTAACCGCGCAACATCCGAAGAAAACTTGTCTCAACCGTGCCGTAGCGACGATACAATGCAATGACCATCGCCAAGCCAACCCCGGCCTCACAGGCGGCGACGGTGATGATGAAAAACACCATGACCTGACCGTCAAGATTGTTCACTAGGCGCGATCCAGCGACGAAGACCAGGTTCACTGCATTCAGCATCAGCTCAACAGACATCAATACCAAAAGTAAGTTGCGGCGAAAAAGGACACCTAAGGTGCCACAAAGGAACATCACCGTTGCGAGGGCTAAATAGTGATTGATGCTAATCATGGACCACCTGCTTTTTATCCTTTTTGGCGATAACGATGGCAGCAATCACTGCGAGCAAGATCAGTATCGAGGAGATCTCGAAAGGCCAAATAAACTTTGTAAAGAGCACCATCGCAATAGTGAAGGTGTTGCCCCCGTTTGTTTGGATCGCTTCGGGTGACCACTCACCGCCGACCCCAGGGGCTTGGCCGGTCAGAAGTAAGGTGCCAATGGTGGTGAACCCGATGATGGTTAGGACAAGAACTGCTAGCTCAGGTGCAGGGATGCGAAGATGCGCTTTACCCTCGGGACCGAGATTGAGCAGCATGATGACAAACATAAATAGGACGACGATGGCCCCGGCATAGACTAGGACTTGGATTGCAGCAACGAAGTGGGCGTCCAAACTGGCAAAAACAGCGGCCAGCAGAAATAAATCGCCGACCAGGTAGATGGCGCTTACGACCGGGTTGCGGTTGGTGACAACCATCACCGAGCAGACCGTGATTAAAAACGCGGTAGCATAAAACATTAACTCTTGGCTCATACCAGACATATCCCCATTGCGTATTCCTTAAGCGCCCGTGCAAGGCAGGCTACTGGCTTTCAGTGAAACTCCAACGCGGCCATCACCAAGGCTGTCACCAACAGATTCACTAAGCCCACGGGAAGCATGAATTTCCAACCCAGGCCCATGAGCTGGTCGTAGCGAAAGCGCGGGAGTGTCCAACGCACCCAGACGTAGACCCACATAAAGAAACTGGCTTTCAGGATCAGGACAGTAAAACCTATGATGGCTGCGATCCAGTTATAGCCGCCGACCAGTTTGACGAGGGTGTCATAGGGTATGAAAGGCGCCTGCCAGCCCCCGAAGAAGATGGTTGATGCCAGGCATGAAAGCACAAACATCGACACGTATTCGCCGAGGAAAAACGCTGCAAATTTTGCCGAGTTATACTCAGTGTGAAAACCTGCAACCAACTCGCTTTCGCCCTCGGCGAGGTCGAACGGGGCACGGTTGGTTTCGGCGAACATGCAGATCAAAAACAGCAGGAATGAAACCGGGGCGCGGACGACCCCCCAAGCCCAGGGATAGGCGCCTTGGCTGACGACGATTTGGTTCAGATCTAGGGTGCCAAAGATGACCACGATCGGCACCAGAGACATGCCGAGGGGGATCTCGTAGCTGATCATCTGCGCCGATGCCCGCAGCGAGCCGAGCAGAGCGTATTTGCTGTTGCTTGACCACCCGGCGAGAGTGACCGTGTAGACGGCCAGGCTGGAGATCGCCAGGATGAAGAGAAATCCGACATCCAAGCGCACTACGCTTAGGCCGATTTTCTGGCCAAAGATCACCAGATCATTGCCAAAGGGGATGGCGCAGGCGATCAGAAGGGCGGTGAAAACGCCAAAGATGGGGGCCAGGTGATAAGCTACCTTATTCGCCCCTCTAGGCACGACTTCCTGTTTGAAGACCAACTTGACGGTATCAGCGAGCGATTGGATCAATCCATAGAGTCGCCACTGGAAGATGCCGACCCGGTTTGGACCTTTGCGTCGCTGCATCATGGCTGGAGCTCGCCGCTCGATCCATACCATGACCGGTGGGACCTGCAGGCAAACGACAAGGACCACTAAAATTTTGATAACGGCGGCGATGATTTCGATGGCCGTGTCCGTCTTTAGCAAGGCCAACAACTCGTCTAATCCCATTCCAGCGCTCCGCGTTTCACCACGTAGATATATCCAGCGAACAGAATAACCAAGAAGACGATGATCTCTGAGATCCCGAACCAGCCAAGCTGTTTAAACGCCGATGCCCAGAGATACAGGAAAACGGTTTCAATATCGAATAGAATGAACAAGATGCCGGTGAGGTAAAACTTAACGCTCATCTTGTCGCGCTCGCCAGTCGCCGGCACGCCGCACTCAAAGGGGTCGGTGTTGACCTTGGTGAGCGGGCGTGGACCGATAAAGTGAGCGAGAGCGCTGAGGATGCAGCCCAGGCCGACGCCCAGTACAAGCACGATCAGAACTGGCAAATACGGATTCATCGCAGGCGGTACCTTATATAGTGTAGGGCCGAACAGCAGAGAGACTACAAAGAGGAAGCGTCATGAACAACCAGCCGGATCACCATACCATCACCGCCGGTGGTGACCATATTTTAGTGCTTGGAGCGGGCAATTTCGGCACCTGCCTAGGGCATCATCTTGCCGAAAAAGGCTACCGCGTCACCATTTGGTGCCGCTCTAAAGAGGTCGCCGACGCCATCCAGGCCTACCATAAAAATCCCAAGTATCTTAGTACCATTAACCTATCTAAGCGGCTATCTGCAACAAGTATGATCAGCGCGGAGCTGCTGGCTTCCGTGCAGGTCGTGGTTCACGCCACACCATTGCAAACGATGCGTTCCGTTTTACAGCAGCTAGCCCCCTATTGGCGGCGAGATCTGCGCTTGGTCTGTGCCGCCAAGGGAATTGAGATGGGCAGTTTGGCGTTGCCGGGGCGGGTAGTGGCAGACGAGCTTGGCAGCGACGCGGCGCATCATGCGACGATTCTGTCTGGTCCTACCTTTGCCAGCGAGATGATCGTCCATCAGCCGACGGCGGTGACTGCGGCGAGCAAGGACCGCGCCAGTGCTAGGCGGATTCAGGATCTATTTCACGCCGAGCATTTTCGCGTCTATACCAGCGATGACCCGATTGGTCTCGAAGTGGCTGGCGCCCTTAAAAACGTCGTTGCTTTGGCGGCGGGAGCGGCCATCGGCCTGGGGTTCCAGATGAACACTCGGGCTGGGATCATCACCCGCGGTTTGGCTGAACTGACGCGGTTCGGTGTCGCACTTGGCGCCAACCCTCTGACCTTCAATGGTCTCGGTGGTGTGGGCGACTTGTTTTTGACCTGTACGTCAGACAAGAGTCGAAATTTTACCGTTGGCTTTCGCATTGGACGCGGTGAGGCCTTAGCCGAGGTGTTGGCAGCGGTTGGTGTGGCCGAGGGTGTCGCCACGGCGAAAGCGGCTTACGCCTTGGCCCACCAGCTTGGCGTCGACGCACCGATCACGGCCGCTGTGTTCGATGTGCTGTATCAGGGTAAACCGATCGATCAAGCGGTTCGCCAGTTGATGACTCGAGCCTCCAAAGACGAACACAATTGGAGTAGCCGGGATTAGAATGAGGGCCTTGCTCGGGACCTGACGCCGTTCTAGCGATGGCCGTCATCTATTTTTTGTGTCGCCCGCGGCAACGCTTCGCGGCAGTATCTAGGGTATAGACAAGAGATGTCCTGCATACAGTGATACCAAAGGATCATCAGTGATGAACGACCAAGACTTCTATCAAGCGATCAGTCGATTTAACCGCATGTACAAATTGCACGAAAATGATCAGCCGACCTTGTTAGGTCCGGAGCGGGTGGGTAATTTTCATGCCATCCTCCTCGAAGAGGTCGAAGAAGGCCTGGACCTCATGAAGAACTATGAGGCTGCACAGGCCGAGGGCGCCGGCATGCTCAGCGAGGATCAACGCTTAGCGATCCTGACTGAAATGAGCGATTGGCTTGGAGACATCGTCGTTTACTGCGCTAGCGAGGCGAAGCGCTGGGGCTTGCCCTTGAACAAAATCTTGGGCGTCATTATGGAGTCCAATTTTTCGAAGCTCGGCGCCGATGGTCAGCCGATTTACGATGATCGCGGTAAGGTCATGAAAGGACCAGGTTATTGGAAGCCTGAGCCACGGATTCGCGAGCTCCTTTCGTCGCCTCTAGGCTGAACCGGAGCTGGATTCAAGTTCCTAGGTCTGTCCACCGATATCCTAACAATAGGCTATGTGGAGGATCTATGTCGGGCGCAGTCCCTAGAGTTAGGGTCAAGAGTCGTTGGTACTGGGCTTGGGGTTTGACCGGTCTGATTGCCGTGGGCGCTACGGTCGCCGCGGTTCTTGGTCACAAGGTCGGCCTGCCGCTGGCCTTTGCCGTGTTAGTGCTTGCGGCAATGGCCTTTCCATATATGGCGCTGGCTACGACCTCGGTGCGGCGGGACATCACGCAATGGTTTGACCGGGTGGGCGCAATTGGGCTGGCCTGGTTAGTCCTAGGCTTTCTGCTCTGCTATACGGTTTATGCCTGCGGCACTGCGGTTTTCAGTCCCATCGCATTGGTCCGGGTCGCCGTCTATGCGGCTTTGCCAGCCGCGTGTGCATGGAGCGCAGGCCGCGACGGTCGCGTGAGATGGCAAGACTGGTGTGCCATCGCCTGTATATGGTTACCCTTTAATTTTGGCTTGCTGGACGGAATTTGGGAATGGCCGGAGGGGCAGGCTGGTTACATCATGAACACGCCGTTTGCCATGAATGTTGGTCTTTTCACTTTTATCGGCTACCGCCGCTTTGCAGCGGTGCCATTCCGCTTCACTTTTAGGCGCCAGCACTTGCCATTGATCGGTGCCATGTTGGTCGGCTTTATGGCGATCGCCTTGCCCATTGGGCTTGGCACCGGTTTTTTGGCATTCCACCCGCGTCTAGAATGGGTGAAGTTGGTGGGGTCCCCTTTGGCGATCTTTTTCTTCATCGCCGTACCCGAAGAGTTTCTCTTTCGTGGATTGATCCAAGGGATGCTCCTGCAACGCTTGGGCCGTCCCGTCGTAGCGATTGCTGTAACCTCGCTGCTCTTTGGGGTTTCTCACTGGCATAATCCTGGGTTACCTGACTTTCGGTACCTTGGGCTGGCGGCGATTGCAGGGTGCTTCTACGGCTACACTAGCTGGCGCACAGGTAGTCTTACGGCTTCGGCCCTTTTGCATACCGCCGTCGATACCCTATGGGATTTGTTTCTCCATGCCGGCTGACCCTGTTTAGGGATTGAATGAATTATTATAAATAAATTAGATGCTTACAATATACATGTGAGATATTGCCTGGGTTGGGATGGACATCTTCGCGGCAGTTGTTGAACACTCTTGACTGGCGCAACAGATCTGCTCGATGGTTTGCGCGCATCCCTTGCTTTGATCAATGAGGGTGCGGCTGACCGGCCGTTTTGGCCAAAAAGTGGCTTTATCTTTGTTTCTCAAAAGTTCGGGATCCATGGCAAAAAAAGCAAAATCTTCCAAATTATCGGCTGACGACGACGCCGCTGGCGAAGTGATCGCCAAGGTCCGCAAGTCTGCCAAGCAGATCACCACTAGCAGCACTGCGGAGTACTTTTCAAAGAACCTGCAGCAGGTGGGCTTTTCGTCTCCGACAAAAGCGGTGCTCACGACGCTTAAAGAGGCAGTAGATAACTCCCTCGATGCCTGCGAGGATTCAGGAATTCTTCCAGACCTGAAGATTCGCGTCGAAAAGGTTGGATCCGGGTCGATGAAGAACACCGACCAGATCATCATTCGGGTCGAAGACAACGGGCCGGGCATCGATCCGGACGATGTCCCGAAGGTCTTTGGGGAGTATCTTGCCTCGTCGAAGTTTGGTCGCGGGCGCTGCTCACGGGGCCAACAGGGCATAGGTATTTCGGCTGCGACCACCTGGGCTATGCAGACGACGGCGACCGGTGCGCGCGTTACGACAAAGAAGAAGGGGGCCCGCAAGGCCTTCACTTGCATCGTCGACATGGACCTGAAGAACAACAAAGGTGTGCTGCGATCTAAAGAATCGATCGAATGGAAGCCGGCCCATGGCACGGCGGTCGAATTCACTCTCGACGGTCGCATTCAGCTCAATGGTGAGGGAGGGCTCCTTAACTACATTCGCAGTACCGTATTGCTAAACCCACATATGTCGCTCAGCTACAACATCAGCGACGTTGCGCCTGCATCGATCGAGCGGGTGGTTAAGGATCTTCCCGTCGTTCCGGAGGCGACCGAGCCGCATCCGCACACGATGAAACTTGGCGAGTTTATGTCGCACAGCCGCCTTTTCGGTAAGGTCAAAGCTAGTGTGTGGCTAAAGAAGGGTTTTTCCCGAGTCAACGATGGCGTACTAAAGGACCTGGTCACCAAGCAAAAGCTTAAGGCCGCAGTGCTAGATAAGAATATCGACACCATGCCGGATGGTGATTTCAAGGCACTTTTTGCCGCATTGCAAGACGCGACCCTGCCGCCTCCAGCGACAACGTCGGTGTTGTCGGTCGGTGAAGACGGGTTGGCCTTAAGTATCCGTCGGTTGGGCGACATCGACTTCTTCGCCGTGCTCAGTCGAAAGCCATGTATTTGCGACTTTAAGCCCGTTCAGGTTGAAGTCGCCATTGCCCGGCTGCGCGACCGTCGTGGCGACGACAATGAAGAGCCGGTGCAGGTACTACGCTTTGCCAATCGGGTTCCACTGCAATTCGATAAGGCGTCTTGCGCCATCGTCAAGGCGATCACCTCGGTCAATTGGCGCTCCTATGGCCTCAAGCAACCTCGGGCTTCCTTGCCGCTTGGTCCATACATCGTCGCCGTCAGTGTCGTGTCGCCCTTTATCAAGTTCAAGAATGCATCCAAAGAAACGATTGATGCTTCCGATGAGTTGGTTGAGGAATTGCGGCGGGCATTGATGCAGACCGGTCAGCGCTTGTCGCGTTACCTAAGTCGCGAGCACAAAGCGGACGAACTTGAACAACGAGTGCAACACATCGAGCAGTTTGGCCCCATCCTGGTCGAAACCCTGGCGCGGATCCTACAAGCGCCGCCGGAACGAAAGGCTTTGGCCACCGCTGGATTGGCTAAGTTGCTCGAGCGCGATACCAAGGGCATTAAAAAGGACCTAGAGGCAGCGGAAGACCGCCTGGCCAGCTATTTGGACGAGAAGAAGCAGCGTCTTTCGGAGTTTTTTGGTTCGATCGAGGAGGAAGAACAGGCAAGCAAGGCCGAGCGTAAAGCGGCGGCCGCTGCAGCAGCTGCCGCCGTTGCGAATCAGCCGGCAAAGGGCAAGGCTTCAGTTGCTGTCGCTGCGACGCCGGCAGCGACCTTGGTCAAGGGGGCAAAGGGTAAGGCGAAGGCGCAGTCGGTCACTAAAGGTAAAGCGGCAGCAACGGCTGCCACGAAGAGTAAGGCGTAATCATGGCAAAGTCCCCGGTCGTCACCAAGCGCATTCGGAAGAATGACACTGAGATTATTCGTATGGGGCGGGAGCTCTGCGAACGAATGTTGGCAGATCTGGAGCGCGCCAAGCGGCCCTTGTTGCAGGCAACCAAGTGCGCCCTTGATAACTCCTTCTACAATTCCAAGGTTGGCTATTTGACTCCTGGCAGCAAGAAAGTCTCTTCCGAGCTCAATGTCAGCTCGGTGAAGAAGATTTCGCGTGCGATCTTTATGTTGGAGATCCTTCTGCGCAATGTCGAGATCTCCAACATCAATACCAAACGTGAGCTCTATTATGTGGCTAAAGGCCTGGTAAAGCATGAGACGATGCTGCGGCCGCTCGACTTTCAAGACCAAGACGAATCCGATTCCGTAATCGATTTTCTATGTGAAATGATGGAGGCCTATCGGGAGGAGTTTAATTGCGTCGCTGATGACCGCGGCGGTCAAACCTACTCCAAGCAACTCATCGTCCAGGAAACGGAGCTCGACGGAAACGTCGCCACCGTCGATCTGTCGACTCTTGGGACCGCGCCGTATCAGCCGCGCAATCGCCCCCAGAACCTACAGCTTTCAACTCGCAGCAAGGTTGACTTTTGCTTGGTCATCGAGTCTCAGGGCACGGCCAACACCTTGGTCGCGAATGGCTTTACCAAGCGGCACAACTGCATCCTGATCGGTGCTCAGGGTGTCCCTTCCAACGCCGTGCGGGGCTGGGTACGACTGATCCAGGAGCAATTGAGCATCCCCCTCTATTTCTTCGGCGACCTCGACGCCTATACGATGCAGAATATTTTCCGGACTCTCAAGGCAGGGTCTGCAGCCTCGCTTATCCGGAATTCAGACTTCTGTGCCCCTGAGGTGAAGTTCCTTGGTGTCTTGCCGGAAGATATCAAAAAATATGATTTGGTCGACTATCCGGTTAAAGAAAACGATGTTCAGGAAGCACGCGCCTTAAAAAAGGCCCGGGATGCCCTCGCTAATGACCCCTTTTTCAAGGATAAGCGCAATAAGGAGTTAAAGGCGGTCTTGGAATGGTTGGTGAAGAACAAGCGCCGCTGTGAGCAACAGGCGTTCATCTCGGTGGATCCACGCGACCCACAGATGATGGAAAAGATCATTATCGACAAGATTAAGTCGGGCGTTTACATCGAGTAGTTCTCCCTATGACCTCCGTATTCAGTATTCGCAGCCTGATGCGGACAGCAGCCGTTGATCTTTATGCTGGGCGTCAGGTGCAGATTGCTGGTGTTTCCGAGTCCCTGTCTCAGCTGTTGCTGGTGCAGCTGGCCCTTGGCGATGCAGAGCATGCGGGTCGGCAGGTCGTGGTCGTGGTTCCTACCGCAAAGGATCTGACGCCATGGCTATACGCCATGGCTACACTTGCAGGTGCGGTATCGAAAACGGCCCCCTTCAGCGCCGCAGTGCTGCCATCTATTTCACCTTATGGCAATGACCGCTTCATCAATCATCATCTGTCGCGGCGCCAGCGATTATTCGCACTAGCGCACTTGCTCTATCCAGCAGGCCCCACGGTCATCTTGACCACGGCGGTCGCATTGGCACAGATGACACTTCACCCGCGGCTACTTCAAGGCGCTAGTTTGCAGCTGAAAGCGGGCGCAGAGCTGGACCAGGATCAGCTTTTGGCGGCGCTAGACGATTTGGGTTACTTGCCAGCAGCTAGTGTAACCGAGGAGGGTACTTTTGCAGTGCGTGGCGGCATCGTCGATATCTTCCCGCCGAACCTAGAGGGTCCGATCCGCCTGGAGTTTACCTTTGATCAGCTGGCGTCGCTCCGAGCTTTCTCAGCGGTTGATCAGAAGTCCACGCGCACCCTTGGTGAAGTCCTGGTCATACCGGCTGATGAATCTTTGGTGCTCAGCCGTGAGCGTAAAGCGGACGCGCAGAAGCTGTTCAATCTGCTTCTGGAGCAACAGGTGAACCCTGCCGATCGTGATGGCATGCTGTCGCAGTTCCAGCAAGGGCTGAAATTTAGCGGCTTTGATATGCTTGCGCCGCTGTTTCGGACCGATGCATCCCCTACCCTAGATAGTCTCGGGCCTCATGCAACGCTGCTATTTCCGCAAAGCATCGAGCGCTGCATGGAATCCTATCGCGCCTTCTATGCTGCTACAGAGCAGTCACTGGAGCAAGACGTCGCTCGGCATCGGCCAACGCTGCCGATTTCCGCGCATTTCATGCAGCCCGATGATTTCGTTGCCAAGCTTCGCGCAGTGGGTTCGGTGCTGGAGTTTGGCAATCCTTTTGCGACCCCGGAGGCCTTGTTTTACCGCCTCGATGCTAAGTTAAGTCTGCCGGGGGCGCCGCTGGCCTCGTCTCCCGGCACTGAACTATTCGACAAGTGGACCCAGGTTTTGGCTCGCTACACCGCCGAGGAAGGCGGCAAGGTCGCGATCCTTGCGCCGCATGCAGAGCAGATCGAGCGAGTTGTGAACCTGCTGCAGCACCGCGGCCTGAGCCCAGTCGTCGAGGATGGTTTAGTCGTCCGCCTGGTCCAAGGGAGGAGCGCTGCTCAGTCCTTAAGTGTTGGTCTGGGTGAACTAGCTGGACCATTATGGTTTGAAGAAGAGGGACTTCTTGTCCTGCCAGACACGGCGCTTTTTGGTCCCCGCCCGCGCAGAACCAAGCCCGCGGCGCAAAAATTGCAGAATTTTCTCAGTTCCTTTGCCGACCTTAAGACCGGAGATTTGGTCGTGCACGTCCAGCATGGGATCGGGCGCTACAACGGCCTGACCAGTTTGGCTGTGGCAGGTCTAGCCAGTGACTTTCTTCTGATTGAGTATGCTGGTGGCGACAAGGTCTACTTACCTGTCGATCGCATGAACTTGCTGCAGCGCTACAATACAGGTGGCGAGGGTGGCGCTCAGCAGCTTGTCGATAGACTCGGTGGCCCCGCCTGGGAGCGGCGCAAGGCCAAGGCCAAGGGCGCCGTCCACGACATGGCAGAAGAATTGCTGAAGCTACAGGCACAGCGCGCCATTGCACCAGGTCATGTTTTTGCTCCGCCCGACGCCGCTTACCTCGAATTTGAAGCAGCATTTCCTTACGATGAAACTCCTGACCAACTTCGGGCGATCGCCGATGTTGATGCCGATCTGGTCTCGGGCAAGCCGATGGACCGACTGATTTGCGGCGACGTGGGCTTTGGCAAGACCGAAGTGGCGTTGCGAGCGGCCATGCGCACCGTGCTTGAAGGTATGCAGGTGCTGATCCTGGTTCCGACCACTGTCCTCTGCTATCAGCATTATCGGACCTTTTCCCAGCGCCTGGAGCGCCACGGCGTGCGGGTGGCGCAGGTGAACAGGTTTGTCAATGCTGTGGATACCAAGCAGGCCCTTGCAGGGCTAAGTTCTGGACAGGTGGATATCCTTGTCGGGACGCACCGGATGCTATCAAAGGACATCAAGCCCTCTCGTCTGGGCTTGCTGGTGGTCGATGAAGAGCAACGCTTCGGGGTTAGTCACAAAGAAAAGCTCAAAGAACTCAGGGCAGGGGCCCATGTGCTCACGCTGACTGCCACGCCGATTCCTCGGACCCTTCATATGGCTATGATAGGAATGCGCGATATATCGATTATCGCCACTCCCCCAGAGGCGCGGCTCGCGGTAAAGACTTATATTACCAAGGCCGACGACGTCCTAATCAAAGAGGCGATTGAGCACGAAGTGCGCAGGGGCGGCCAGGTCTTCTATGTGCATAATCGCGTCGAAGACATCGCTGAGGTCGGGCTGTATATCAAGAGCCTCGTGCCTTTTGCCGAAGTGCGTGTGGGTCACGGTCAAATGCCCGAGCACCAGCTTGAAAAGGTCATCGTCGATTTTATCGAGCAAAAGTTTCAGGTGCTCGTCTGCACTACGATCATCGAGTCCGGCATCGATATGCCTAATGTCAACACCCTGATCGTCAGTCATGCGCATCGCTTTGGTCTGGCGCAGCTATATCAGCTGCGAGGTCGAGTCGGTCGGGCCAACCTTCAGGCTTTTGCCTATTTCCTGACGCCTGGGCAGGAGCGGCTGTCGCCGGAAAGCTGGAAACGTTTGGAGGTGCTCGGTGCTCATCAGGAGCTTGGCGCAGGATTCCAAATCGCAAGCCACGACTTGGAGCTGCGCGGCGCCGGTAATTTGCTCGGTGGCGAGCAGTCTGGGTACGCAACGTCAGTCGGGCTAGAACTCTATACAGAGATGCTTGAGGACGCGATTCATGCCTTGCGCGGGGAGCAGGTTCCCGAGCGTTTTGATACCGAGATCAAGATTCCCGTGTCGGCCTTTATCGCCGCCAGCTTTGTGCCGCAGGAAGCGCAGCGCTTGCAATTGTATAAGCGTCTGTTTGCGGCCGACGGCGAAGAGGCGCTGCGTGGACTCCGGCGGGAAATAGTCGACCGCTTTGGCGAGCTGCCGCCTGAATTGGTGCTATTGTTTAAAGTGGCGCGCATCAAGCAGCAGCTTAAACAGATTAACGCGATCCGTTTGACTGCCGGCAAGGGAGTCTTCGAGATACGTTGCGCACCACTTTCGGACCAGCGCATTGACCGCGTCCTAAAAGTGGTGGCCCACCAGCCGGGGCGCTACAAATTGGCTCCCGATGGGCGCATTTTACTGTTTCATGATTTTTCGCTCCAGCCGTCGCTCGCTGAACAAGATGCCATGCTAACGGCCCTGGTGGGTCTGATAAGTCCGCTGACCGAGGCCTTCGAGTAGGCGGGAACATGCTATCATTGAGGCATTCGATTCCTTCCGGAGGCGACGGCAGCATGCGTAGATATCCGTATTTACTCGTAGGGTTGGCGTGTTTTGGCATTGGGGCCTATGCCTGGAAGGTACAGAATTTGGGGTTCTTTGCTGCTGACGAGGGCCCGGTGCCGCCGGCTCTTATTGCTCAGCCCAAAGAACTCGGCACCCCTTCGGTGGTCAAGGTCGGTGATGAGCGTATTTCCCAGGATGATATTGACTGGGAATACAACCTTCTGACCGAAGGGGTTTTTGACAAGGAAAGTCTGACTCCCATCCCCGACCTGGGACCCCATTACCATGAAGAACTCAGCGCCTTGAGGCGCTCGCTGGTGAGTACAATGATAGAGCGAAAGATGCTTTATCAGCTGGTCAAGCGTGACCATGAATTTAACGTCCTCGACCCGGCTCGCTACACATCCTGTATGACTGCATGGCAGCAGGCGCTGCAATCGGCGCCATTCCTAGACTCGCCTAAGGCCAGTCGAGACCGTCTCAAGACTCGGCTTTGCGAACGTGCCCTGGTCGACCAGTACTTGAGTGAGCGTCTTTATTCCGGCATCGAAATCCGCCATGACGAGGTCGTCGAATATTACAAAAACTACTCGGGCGACTTCAAACTACCTGAGCGGGTCACCATCAGGCATATCCTTTTAGGTAGTGAGCAAGAGGCCCGCAAGTGGCGCCTACAGCTGAATGCGCATAATTTTGAGACTATTGCTCGGCAGCAGTCATTGGCACCTGAGGGTGTCAGCGGAGGGCTTATCGGCCCTTTTGGCAGGGGGCGCATGCCGGCGGTCTTTGAGGTCGCCTTTCGTCTAGAGCCTGGCAGTATTAGCGAGGTGCTAAAGTCCGACTACGGCTACCACGTTGTGATGCTGGTACAGCGCCTGCCAAAGCAGCAGCTTAGCTTGGATGCTGCAAAGCCGAAGATCGCTGCGATCCTGCGCAAGCAAAAGGAAGAACAAAGCTATAGCAAATGGGTTGAAAAGGCCCTGTCGCAAACCGATATCAGCACCCAAACGGCTAACTGGTAGGCGCGGCTATCGCCTTGCCACCGTCCTCGTTAGGCCATATCCTCAGGGTCTGATATAGCCACTGGAGGTATCGATGCGGGTGCTAAGGTGTTTAGGAGCGACCTTGTTCATTTGGTCGACTGTGGCCCGAGCCCAAGTCCATGCCAAGGATGCGCCCGTGGTGCCGAGTCCGGCTGTTTCAGGTACCGCTCCGGCGGTCGCTGCTGGCGGCGAGACGCTGCTAGAGAGAGTCGCAGCCGTCGTTGACGGCCGTCCGATTCTTTATAGCGAAATCAAAACAAAAGTCGATAAGGGACCCTTGGTCGTCGTGACCGAATTTCCTCTTGATGAATCGGCTCCGGCTTTTGATCGGGCGCTGCGGGATTCAATCAATTTTGAGCTGGTGCTCGGTAAGGCCAAGGACCTCGAGATCGACGTGCGCGACGACGAAGTCGAGGCCGATATGAAGAGCTGGCTTGAGAGCCGCAACCTAGATCGTGCTGGTCTACTGGAGCATTTGGCCCAATCCGGAATGAGTTTTGCGGACTATAAGAAGGACTTTAAGGATCAAATGATCTTGCGTAAGTTCCAAGGCCGAGTGATCGCCCCATTGGTTAAGATCACCGATAAAGACGTTGAAACCTACTATATGAAGAAGGCGGGGACATCGACCGACTTACTTGAGTTGGTGCTGCGCCAAATTTTGATCGGGGTGCCTAACAACGCTGCTCCCGAGGTGCTTGATGCCAAGCGAAAGCTAGCGCAGGAGGTGCATCAAAAGGTGACCGATGGCACACCTTTTATTGAATCAGTAAAGATCTACTCTGATGAACCAGGCGCTCGTGAATCCGGAGGGTTGATGGCTCCGGTCAAGGCCCGGGACCTCGCGGCCAATATTCGCACCGCAGTGGAGGGTCTTGAGGTCGGCCAATTTACTCAGCCGATCAAGACATCGCTCGGTTATCATATTTTTCTTTTGCAGGAAAAGAAGTTGGCAACCAGCGATGACTACATTGCCAAAAAGAAGCAGCTGGAAATGGAGCTGCGCACCAGCGAGCTCATGGAACAGACTCGTCGCTGGATTTCGGAACAACTCCAGAAAACTAAAGTCGAGGTACTGCCAAACCCTTAAGAAGGGTTTTTGGGCAAATTAAACGGCAGGCGCTCTAAGATCTCGATGGCGAGGAAGGTCGGTTTGCCGAACAGGTCGCTCATAAAGTCGTACGTCGTGTGTGGTTTAAGTGAGTTGCCATCCAAGCCATTCAGCCTGGCGCAAACCCCGCCTTTAATCTTCTCGGCCTGAGCTTGATTCAGGGTTCTCGTGCGAATCCGCAATTTCACGAGCTGAGCCTCTGACCCAGGCAGCGGCTGGCTTTCCAAGGCAAACATTTCCTGTGAATTACCAAAAAACGTCCAAGGACAGACGGCTTTGAGAGGTCCCAGTCCGACTGGTTTGATCACCCGTCGCACCTTGAATGTCACACCACTCATAAAGCTATCTCTGGTCCCCCTCTCGTAGCCTCGATGCAACTCTGCTGTGAATCCGGGGATACCCTCTCCGGGCGACCTGTGTGGCGCTTGAAGCCGCCTCAGGGCAAGGTGCTCAGCCACCACCGTATAGACAGATTCTCCAGTCACTTCCCCATCATAAACATAGGCTTGGGTGAGGTTCTCGCCGTCTTTCCAGAGACTAACCTCAGCAATTAGGGGCCATTCCCCTTTTGCAGCCGACTCCGGAGCTTGCACCAAATAGGCTGGCTCTCGTCCAATTAAACCAAGGCGATGTTCCGACTCGACGTCCCTCGCAACAACGGCTTCCTGCTTGGGGGCACCACCTATTCCCTCTGGGCCGCCCGTCATACAGCCAAACGTCGAGCAAAAAAGGGCGCTAAGCCACCACTTTACATCGGTGCATCTTTTCTTTTGGATAAGCATTGACAGTCCAGTCTGGTTGTTTTACTTACACATCCCTCAGGTAAGCCTGCAAACGCAAGCCTATGCCGAACCTCTGGTTCCCCAAAAACCAGTATTTCTGCATTCCCACTTGCGCCATCAGTCAAATCTAGAGCATCTGTTTATAGAGTACCTTTCCGGTAACTAACTGGGAATATGGAAACTATGGAAAGCCAGAAGATTCGCATCCGCTTGCGCGGCTATGATTACCGCCTCCTCGATCAATCGGCAGCCGATATCGTCGAGCGTGCCAAGCGTACTGGAGCCCGAGTCGCAGGACCGATCCCGTTGCCTACCGGCATCAACCGCTACACAGTGCTGCGCAGCCCGCACGTCGACAAGAAGTCGCGCGAGCAGTTTGAAGTACGTACGCACAAACGGGTCATCGATATCCTCGAGCCGAAGCAACAGACCATCGACGCTTTAATGAAGCTCGACCTGGCATCGGGTGTCGACGTCGAGATCAAGCTCTACTAATTTCATCTTATTAGAGCGCGTGCATTAACCCCAGGAGCAGGCTGTCCCTTTACGGAGGCGCCTTGCTCGAACGAAGTGACAGGTTGCAGGAATGACTACAGCTGGACTCATTGCCAAAAAGATCGGAATGACCAGAATGGTGGACGGCGAAGGTCAAATGACCGCCGTCACCTTGCTGCAGGTTGAGACGCAGAAGGTTACCAAGATTCTGTCCGAAGAGCGCGATGGCTACGTCGGTTTTCAGGTTGGCTATTTCGCTAAAAAAGAAAAGCACCTGAACAAGCCCGACCTAGGTCGCCTTCGCAAGGTGAATATTCAAGAAAATTACAGTCGATTCAAAGAGTTTCGCCTAGATACCGTGCCAGCCGACCTGGCGCTGGGTGCTCCACTTGAGTTTGGCAAATTTTTCGAGGGTGTTACTTCTGTCGACGTCACAGGGATCACCAAAGGCCTCGGCTTTATGGGAGCTCATGTACGTTGGGGCGCAGCCGTCGGACGTCGCTCCCACGGTGCTCGGGCTGGACGCCAGCCTGGCTCCTTGGGAATGCGGACAACGCCAGGTCGCGTGTTTAAAGGTAAGCACCAGCCTGGTCAAGAGGGTAACACCCAGACCACGGTGCAGAATCTCCAAGTCTTGGACGTGGACCAGGCAAACAACGTGGTGGCGGTCCGTGGCTCTGTCCCCGGTCACCGCGATGGCTTCCTCATACTGAAGCCGTCGATCAAAGCTAAAGCTCTGAAACAACCAGCCGCTGCGCCTAAGAAGTAATACGGGAGACGGATTGATATGGAACTGCAGGTTTTTAACATTGACGGCAAAGCGATTCGCAAGATTCAAGTGCCCGATGATATATACGGCGTCGAAATGAACGGTCCTGTCCTGCATATGGTCGTCAAGGCCTATCAGGCCAACCGCCGTCAGGGTACCCACGCTACAAAAACCAAAGCTATGGTTTCTGGCGGCGGAAAGAAGCCATTCAAACAAAAGGGATCCGGTGGTGCACGGCAAGGATCGACGCGTAACCCGCACATGCCAGGTGGCGGCGAATCCCACGGGCCTCAGCCACGTGACTATCGCCAATACACCCCAAAGAAAACCCGCCAACTGGCGTTGAAGATCGCCTTATCCGACAAGGCACGCCACGGCAAACTCTTTGTCGTCGATGATTTTGCCATCGCCAAGTACAGCACGAAACATGTACTTAAGGTGCTCAGTAGCCTAAAGACAAAAAAGGCGCTGTTAACGGACGAGCGCAAGGACGATGTCCTCTACAAATCAGCTCGCAACATTCATGGTGCGACTGCGGTCCTACCCTCCGAATTGAACGCCGAGTCCGTACTTCGGTATGAGAATTTGATCATCAGTGAAACCGCGTTGACAACGTTGCAACAACGGTTCGAGGAGAACAAGCGTGAATCCGTATAACGTATTGGTGAAGCCGCTCCTTTCCGAAAAGAGCAACCGAGCCCGCGAGAGCGCTAATAAGTACTCCTTCAAAGTCGACCTAAAGGCCACGAAGAGCGACGTCCGCAAGGCCATTGAGACTCTCTTTGACGTGAAGGTCTCGGCGGTGCAAACCCTGATCACCCGCGGCAAGATCAAGCGCCGCGGCAATCAAGTTGGTCATCTATCCAACACCAAGAAGGCGATTGTCACCTTGGTTGATGGCGCAAAAATTGGCCTGTTTGACGCCCTCTAAGGGATTGATGGCGAAGCAGATTTATAAGGGACAACCACATGGCAATTAAAATATATAAACCAACCTCAGCCGGCCGCCGCGGCATGTCTGTGGTCGACTATAGTGAGCTCGACAAAGTGGAGCCACTGGCTTCCTTGCTTGCGACCAACCAGAACCATGCAGGTCGCAACAATCACGGCAGGATCACGACGCGCCACCAAGGTGGGCAGCAGCGGCAGAAATACCGCATCATCGATTGGAAGCGCAACAAGCTGGATGTCGTCGGTGTCGTCGAAACCCTCGAGTATGATCCAAACAGAACCGCTTTTATCGCCAGGGTTCTTTACAAAGATGGCGAGCGTCGCTACATCCTTGCGCCAGATAAGCTCAAGCAGGGCATGGAGGTCATCGCATCGACCAAGGCTGACGTCAAAGTTGGTAACGCCATGCCGCTAAAGTCGATCCCTTTTGGGACCGACATTCACAATATCGAAATGAAGCCAGGGCGTGGCGGTCAGCTCGTGCGCTCCGCTGGGACCAGCTGCCAGCTTGTCGGGCGGACCGATGGTTGGGCCCAGATTAAAATGCCCAGTGGCGAAATGCGCCGGGTCCAAGAGACCTGTATGGCTACGGTAGGCTCGGTCAGCAACGCTGACCATAGCAATGTCAGTATCGGCAAAGCGGGTCGCGCACGTCATATGGGTGTACGGCCAACCATTCGCGGCGTTGCCATGAACCCAGTCGATCACCCTCATGGTGGTGGTGAAGGTAAGACCTCCGGTGGTCGTCACCCCGTGTCGCCTTGGGCTGTGCCGACAAAGGGCTACAAAACGCGTAAGAACAAGCGCACTGACAAAGATATCGTTCGTCGTCGTAATAAGAAATCTGGCGGCTGAAGATAGCGGATTTATGGGAGGTTTCCTTGGCTCGTTCAATTAAAAAAGGTCCTTTTCTCGACCAGTACCTGCTCAAAAAAGCAGAGCAGTCGAAGCAAGATAAGAAGCCGATCAAGACGTGGTCACGTCGGTCGACCATTATCCCGGACTTTGTCGGCTTGACCTTTGCGGTCCACAATGGCAAGAAATTCGTCCCCGTATATGTGACTGAAAACATGGTAGGGCACAAGTTAGGCGAGTTCTCGCCTACACGCACCTTCATGGGTCACTCCGGAGACCGTAAGGTCAAGAAGCCCGCCGGTGGCGGCGCAGCATAAGTTTAAGGCAGAGAGGGACTATAGCCATGGCAGAGGCTTCTCGGGTAGTGTTACGAAATATCAGAATCGCACCGCGTAAAGTGCGTCTGGTCGTTGAATTGGTCAAAGGCAAGCGGGTTCAGTACGCTCTTGATCTGCTCAAGTTGACCAACAAGCGCGCTGCTCCGATCGTCTACAAGATGATCCAGTCTGCGATCGCCAATGCGACGAACAAGGCGACAGTCGACGTCGATCGTTTGATCGTCTCGGAGGGTTTCGTCGATGGCGGGACCACGCTGAAAAGATGGCTACCACGTGCGCAGGGACGGGCCACAGGCATCCTTAAGCGATCGTCGCACGTCACCATCAAATTGAAAGAGATTTGATCTCAGATAAGGGAAGGGTGAGTCTGTGGGACAAAAAGTAAATCCAATTGGTTTCCGCCTGGGAACAACTCGTACTTGGTCTTCGCGCTGGTTTGCATCCAAGCGCGATTATCCGCAGAACCTTATGGAAGACGTGCGCATCCGCAAGTTTATCAATAAGAAGTTCGATTCTGCCGGGATCTCAAAGGTCGAGATCGAGCGGGCAGCAAAGAACCTGACGATCAATATCCACTCCAGCCGTCCCGGTATCATTATCGGTAAAAAGGGTGCTGGAGCGGAGAGTCTTAAGGCAGAGTTGACAAAAATCTGCAAAATCACCTCTGGTGAGCCGGTTCTTAACGTCTTTGAGATTAAGAAGCCTGATCTTGAAGCTCGCCTGTTGGCCGACAGTATTCGTCAGCAGCTTGAGCGCCGCGTGTCCTTTCGTCGGGCCATGAAGAAGGTTCTTAGCTCGGCGACAAAGGCTGGAGCGAAGGGCATTAAGATACAGTGTTCTGGTCGGCTTGGTGGCGCTGAAATGTCACGAACCGAACGCTATATGGAAGGGCGTGTGCCATTGCATACCCTTCGCGCCGATATCGATTATTCCACCGCTGAAGCGATGACGGCATACGGCCTTATCGGTGTCAAGGTGTGGGTATTCCGCGGCGAGATCTTTGATACGGTTTAATGTGATCTAAGGATCAAGGAGATAGGCAGATGCTCTCGCCAAAGAAAATGAAACACCGTAAGTCCCAAAAGGGCCGGATCAAGGGTCACGCACAGAAGGGCGCTGACTTGAAATTCGGTGATTTCGGACTTATGTCTACTGAAAATGGGCGTATCACAGCGCGCCAAATCGAAGCAGCTCGAATCGCCATGACCCGCCATATCAAACGCGGTGGGCAGATCTGGATTAAGGTATTCCCGCATTTTCCCGTCTCTAAGAAGCCGGCTGAAGTGCGGATGGGTGGCGGTAAAGGAAGTGTAGACCGTTATGAGGCCAGGGTTCGCGCTGGTCGCATCATGTACGAGATGAAGGGCGTCGACAAAGAGACGGCAACTCAGGCTTTGGCCCTGGCCGCCTCAAAGTTGCCGCTCAAAACGAAGTTGATTATCCGTGGCCTCGACCCTTGGGCTTGAGTCTTTGCGAGAATGAATAACTAGGAACTGGCGCTATGGAACTCTTTAAATTGACGGCAGACGAACTAAAAGGTTATGACGCGGCAAAACTGCGGGAGACCGAAAAGGACATCCGCCGTGAGCTCGTGAATATCAGAATGGACATCTATACGCCCTTAAACCAACATACGGGTAAAATCCGCGGGTTGCGCAGGTCGTTAGCGCGTCTACTGACTGTCAAGGGCCTCCTAGGGAAAGCACCTTTGCAAGCAAAGGCAAAAGTGGCAGCGGCACCAACGGTTAAAAAAGTGGCGGTGGCGAAGGCTAAGCCGGCAACAAAGACCAAAACGGCAACCAAGAAGTAATAGGTAGGCTTACGTGAGCGAGAAAGACCACAAAGAGAAGAAGAGTCGGCCGGTTCGTGTTGTCGTCACAAGCGACAAAATGAATAAGTCCCGCGTGGGTACTGTCGAGCATCTCGTCAAGCACCCTCGTTACGGCAAGTATATCCGGCAGCGTTCTAAGTTGATGTTCCATGATGAAAAGAATGAGTGCCGAGCTGGCGACATCGTGTTAATCACGCAGACCCGGCCCTTGAGCGCTCGGAAGAAGTTCACGCTCCTGTCGGTCGTGCGCAAAGGCGAAGTATAAGCAACCCCAGGTTGCCTAAAGGTTAAGGGAAGAGACGACCATGATTCAGATGGAAACAGTCCTACAAAGTGCAGATAACTCTGGCGCAAAGCGCGTCAAGTGCTTCAAGGTTATCGGTGGCAGTAAACGCCGCTATGCTTCCGTTGGCGATATTATCGTCGTCTCGATCAAAGAGGCCCTGCCTAACAGCAAGGTTAAGAAGGGCACGGTCCACAAAGCGGTGGTTGTGCGTACCAAAAAGGAAATTCAGCGCGACGATGGTTCCACCATTCGCTTCGACGAGAATGCCTGCGTTCTGATCAAGGGCAAGGAAAATGAGCCTGTAGGGACGAGGATTTTTGGACCAGTCGCCCGCGAGGTTCGCGTTAAAGGTTACGGCCGGATTGCCTCGTTGGCGCCGGAAGTTCTCTAGTTAAAAGGCAGTAGTGTCATACTGTTTGGGAAGATGGGGATAACGGTGAAAAACGAGCCGACATTAAAGAAGCATTACAAGGGGCAGGTTGCTGCTCTTAAGTCCGAGCTGGGTCTGACTAACCCTATGCGTATTCCGGCGCTCAAAAAGATCGTAGTCAACATTGGTCAAGGCGATGCGACGCAGAATATCAAGACGCTTGAAGGCGCTATCAACGACCTGACTGCGATTACTGGGCAAAAGCCGATTACCACCAAGGCCAAGAAGAGCATCGCGACGTTCAAGCTGCGTGAGGGCATGCCCATTGGGGCTGCAGTCACTTTGCGCGGTGACAGGATGTACGAGTTTCTTGATCGGTTCATTAATATCACGGTTCCTCGCATCCGTGACTTCCGCGGTTTTTCTGCCAAGGCCTTCGACGGCCGCGGCAACTACAACGTCGGTATTAAAGAACAGATCATCTTTCCTGAAATCGATTACGACAAGGTCGACCGGGTTCGTGGTCTTGGTATCACGATTGTAACATCCGCTAAGTCCGACGTTGAAGCGAAGGCGCTACTAGATAAGTTCAATTTCCCATTCAGGAAGACCTGATTAGGGTATCGATAGGAGTCTGATTGAATGGCTAAGCAAGCCCTCATTGAGAAGTGCAACAATGTCAACCGCAAGGTCACTGTGCGGAAGGAAGCATTGCGCACTGAAATGAAGGAAAAGAAGCTCAAATGGCGTGATGTCAAGAGCGGGCTTCAATTCTCAACACGTGCCTACACCCGGTGCAATAACTGCGGCCGTCCAAAGGCGGTTTATCGTAAGTTTGGTATTTGCCGGATCTGCTTCCGCTTGATGGCACTTAAGGGCTTGCTGCCAGGTGTAACCAAGGCTTCCTGGTAATTTGACGATATATTGATAACCGGAGTTTCTGTTCGATGAACATCACCGATCCTATCGCCGACCTTTTGACCCGAGTCCGTAATGCGCAGCATGCTGGGCTTGAAGTTGTCAACGTTCCGGCCTCGAAGATGAAAATCGGCTTGACGCACCTTCTTAAAGAAGAAGGCTACATCCGCGCCTACAAGTGCGTTCGCGACGACAAGCAGGGTATCCTGAAAATCGCGCTGAAGTACACCGACGAGGGTAAGGGCGTGATTGCAGGGCTAGAGCGTAAGAGCCGCCCAGGCCGCCGCTTTTATGTTGGCGCCGATAAGATCCCATTTGTTAAGAACGGGTTCGGTTTCGGAATTTTGTCTACTTCCAAGGGGCTCCTTACCGATCGGCAGGCACGTGAAGCCCGCATCGGTGGTGAGTATATTTGCTCGATCTACTAAGTTAAGTGTAGGCGGATTTAAGAATGTCACGCATTGGAAAAAAGCCGATCAACCTGCCAAAAGGGGTTGAGATTAAAGTTAGCGGATCGACTATCAACGTCAAGGGGCCAAAGGGTGCTTTGTCGCGTCAGTTCAATGAACACGTCGATGTCAAGGTTGAAGGTCAAGTCCTGACGGTCGTTCCTAAAAGTGATGCCATTGAGCTGCGTCGCTTTCATGGTCTGACACGGACCTTGCTGAGCAATATGGTCACTGGGGTGACCGAAGGTTTTAGTCGCAGGCTAAAATTGGTTGGGGTCGGTTACCGGGCGGCCCCTCAGGGGAAGGGGCTGACGATGAGCTTAGGCTATAGTCACCCGGTTTTATTCGATGCTCCTGCCGGCATCGAGCTCAAGGTTGAAGCCCAGACCACGATCGTGGTAAGTGGTGCGGACAAAGAAATGGTCGGGCAAGTTTCGGCTAAGATCCGAGGATTCCGTCCACCCGAGCCATACCATGGCAAGGGCGTTCGTTATGAAGATGAGAAGATTGCGACTAAAGTCGGTAAGGCCGCTGGCAAGAAGTAACGGCTAACTAGAATCAGGAACGAATCATGGCAAAGACCTCAGCAAAAGCAGTGCTGCGCGAGCGGCGTAAGAAGCGGATCAGAAAGAAGATCTCTGGGACAACGGAGCGTCCTCGTCTGTCGGTATTCCGGTCGGATCGGCACGTTTACGCTCAGGTGATCGATGATATTAAGGGCGAGACCCTCGCCTGTGTTAGCTCCTTTGAAAAGGGCCAGCACCGCAGAGCCAACATCGGCGTCTGTTTGGAGTTGGGTAAGGCGTTGGCCGATCGCTGTAAGGCGAAGAATATCGGTTCTGTTGTTTTCGATAAAAACGGGTTCACCTACCACGGGCGCGTTAAGGCGCTCGCAGAAGGCGCCCGCGAAGGCGGGCTCCAGTTCTAGGACTTAGTAGTCGACTCAATTTAGTGGGGATATAAAGTGGCACGCGAACAAAGAGCGGAATCCGATCCATTACAGGACCGAGTCATCCATATAGCCCGGGTGGCGAAGGTCGTGAAGGGCGGTCGCCGCTTCAGCTTCAGCGCTTTGGTCGTCGTCGGGGACGGCAAGGAGCGCGTTGGCTACGGATTAGGAAAAGCGGGTGAGGTTCCTGATGCAATTCGCAAGGCATCGGAGCAGGCTAAGAAGAACATGGTAAAGATCCCTAACTTTGAGGGTACGATCCCCTACGAAGTCGTTGGGCGCTACGGTGCCTGCAGTGTGCAAATGCACCCTGCCCAAAAAGGTAAGGGCATCATCGCCGGTGGCGCGGTTCGAGTCCTCACCGAGCTGGCCGGAATTAGGGACATTGTGTGTAAGGTCCACGGGACGAAGAACGCTGGTAGCGTTGTCCGGGCCACCATCAATGGTCTGCTTCAATTGCAAACTATTGAAGAGTACGCCGCAGCCCGCGGTGTCGATCCTGCCCATGCGCAACAAAAGCGCGATGAGTTCGATACAAAGAAGCGGTCTAAGACCGAGAAGGCCAAAGCTAAAGCTGAGGCATCAGTCCAGTAAGGAGCATTGGCATGGCAGAGATTCATGTTACCCAGACTCGCAGTTTGATCAGCGAGCCAGAGAAACTCCGCAAAGTAGTTAAGGCTCTTGGCCTTGGCCGCATTGGCTTGGTCGTTGTTCACAAGGACAACAACTGTATCCGCGGGATGATTAACAAAGTAAAGCACCTAGTCAGCTACGAGCTGAAGAGCTGAGGATTTGGACATGGCTAAGGATAAAGAATTGGGCGAGTTGGCTTCGCTTGGAAATCTCAGCCCGGGCGCTGGCTCGCACCGTACCCGTAAGCGTCTCGGCCGTGGTATCGGCTCCGGCCTAGGTAAAACAGCCGGTAAGGGCCACAAAGGCCAGCGGGCCCGCAAGAGCGGTAACGTTCGTCCGGGCTTTGAGGGCGGGCAGATGAAGCTCTACATGCGTTTGCCAAAGCGCGGCTTCACTAATAACTTCCGCACTGAATATAACGTGATCAACCTGGAATCGTTGGCTTCCTTTGCTGATGGCTCCAAGGTGGATTCAAAGGCTCTGCATCAGGCTGGCCTGGTACGTAACGCCGATTTGCCAATTAAGCTACTCGGGCGTGGCGAATTGACAAAGCGCTTGGATATTTTTGTTGATCGGGCGAGCGCTTCGGCCCAAGCAGCTGTTGAAAAAGCCGGTGGATCCCTTAAGCTTACGGGACAAGTCCGCTAAGGAATTGCAACGGTCGCAAAAGGGGATGGGCGTGGGTCAAAGGATTGCGAAACTGCCTGAAGGCACACTCAATCATTTACAGAAGAAGATTCTGTTTACGTTGGGGTTCCTGGCACTGTACCGGATCGGGGTTCATATTCCGATCCCCGGCGTAGACACAGCGGCGTTGTCTGATTTTTTCAAGAATCAGGGAGCAAACCTCTTTGGCATGTTCAACATGTTTTCTGGGGGTGCGCTGCAGCGCTTCAGTGTGTGCGCTCTTGGTATTATGCCGTATATTTCTGCTTCAATCATCGCTCAGCTGCTGACGGTTGTGGTCCCTCACCTGGAACAGCTTTCCAAAGAGGGTGATGCAGGCCGCAAAAAGATCACGCAGTATACTCGCTATGGGGCGGTAGTGCTGGCGATCGTACAGGGTGTGATGATCGCGAATACGCTCGAGAGCTCAGCTCTTGGCGGGCGCGGAATGGTGCTCAATCCGGGACTTGTATGGAAATTCGTGACGGTTTTGTCACTCGCCGCAGGGACGGCTTTCATCATGTGGTTGGGCGAGCAGATCACCGAGCGCGGCGTCGGTAATGGTATGTCTCTGATCATTTTTGCTGGTATTGTGGCGACAATTCCGAACGTAATTACCAGTACTTATAAGCAGTATGCGAATGCTGAAATGGATGCCGGGCGAGTTCTTTTGATACTCGGTGTGTGTCTGGCGGTGACCGCGGGGGTCGTGTTCATTGAGCAGGGCGCTCGGCAAATACCGATTCAGTACGCTAAGCGGCAGGTTGGGAAGAAGGTTTATGGTGGGCAAAACTCTCACCTACCGGTGCGTGTCAACAGTGCTGGGGTGATTCCACCCATTTTTGCTAGTTCTCTTTTGCAGTTTCCGGTCACTATCCAGGGACTATGGCCCGACACGCCGATTGGCAGCGCTTTGAGCTTGCTGTTTCATCCGGGCGGTTGGTTTTACAACTTGGTATACGTGGTCATGATCGTATTTTTTGCTTTCTTCTATACCTCGATCACCTTCAAGGCTGACGATATTGCGGAGAATCTGAAGAAGCACGGCGGGTTTATACCCGGTATTCGTCCAGGCGCGAGGACCTCGGAGTTTCTCGACAAAGTGGTTAGCCGTTTGACTCTGACTGGGGGGCTGTACTTAGCTGCGCTTTGTGTTCTTCCCGCCTTGCTGACGAGTCAATTCAATATCCAATTTTATTTTGGTGGGACTAGCCTCCTGATCGTGGTGGGGGTGGCACTTGAGACCTTTCGCCAAATCGACGCCCACCGCCAGTCACTGCGTTATGATGCATTCCTAAAGGGAACTGCAATTCGGAGCAGAACCGGAGGCAGCAGGATATGATCATCGTTCTGACAGGGGCTCCCGGGGCCGGTAAAGGCACTCAGGCTGAACTGCTTGCCAAGCGCGAGGGTTACCGCAAGGTGTCGACAGGCGATGCTTTGCGCAAGCATGTCAAGCTGGGTACCGAGATCGGCAAGATAGCCCACTCGATTATGGAGCGTGGGGAACTCGTCTCGGATGAGATTCTCTTTCAGGTGCTGAAGGAGGAACTTCTGACCTCGGCTCCTGAAGATGTCATTTTGCTCGATGGCTATCCGAGAAATATAGATCAGGCCAGGACTTTGGAGTCCCTGGGTGATGCCCAGTGCGTCAAAGCCGTGGTGCAATTGGAAGTGCCTCGGGCTGAGCTGATAGCAAGGCTGAGTGGCCGCAGAGTTTGCGGTGGGTGTGGGGCGACCTATCATCAGACAGAAAACCCTCCCACTCGGGCTGGCATCTGTGATAAGTGCGGGGGCATGGTAGCGCAGCGGGTCGACGATCGGCCTGAAGCGGTTGCGGTTCGCTTGGATGTTTATGTCCGTAGTACGGCCCCAGTTGTCCAATATTATAGGGAAAAGGGCCTGGTCAAACAGGTTTCTGGAGTCGGGGAGCTAGAGTCGATTTATAAGGATCTCAGGGGGGTAATCGGGGCCCTTTGAGGTATCCTAGGCCTCAGGTCTGCAAGTCCTTGCCGATTTGAGTTAGTTAGGGTAGGTTGCTGCAACATTTTTAAACCCGATTAAGGGACTGTGGTTACGCATGGCAAAGGAAGACGTTATTGAAGTAGAGGGCACCGTCAAGGAGCCACTCCCGAATGCCATGTTTATGGTGCAATTAGAGAATGGGCATGAGGTTCTGGCGCACATTAGCGGCAAGATGAGAATGCATTTCATTAGAATCTTGCCTGGCGATAAAGTGAAATTAGAGATCTCGCCATACGATCTGACCCGTGGGCGAATTGTTTACAGGACCAAGTAAGAGCGTAATAGAGGGTAGTCATGAAAGTTCGCGCGAGCGTGAAGCCGATGTGTGATAAGTGCAAAGTGATCCGTCGGTCCGGTGTGGTACGCGTCATTTGCGAAGTTAAGAAGCACAAGCAACGTCAGGGATAATTCTGCCTGACTGATAGGAGTTCTAGAAATGGCACGGATAGCTGGTGTCGACCTTCCGAACAATAAGCGTATCGATATCGCCCTTCAGTCCATCTATGGCGTGGGGCGGCTCGTTAGCCGGAAGATCGTTGAGACTGCGGGTCTCGATCCGAACATGAAGGCTGGAGATCTCGATCCGAATCAAGTTAATGAGATCCGCAAGGCGCTTGACGCCTTTACTGTTGAGGGTGACCTTCGTCGGGAAGTTGCTCTGAATATTAAGCGCTTAGTTGATCTCGGGTGTTACCGTGGTATTAGGCATCGTCGGGGTCTTCCGGTTCGCGGACAGCGTTCCAAGACGAATGCTAGGACCCGTAAAGGTCCGCGTAAGACGGTCGCTGGCAAGAAGAAAGCACCGACTTCTAAGTAATAGAGCGTCTAGTTTTGGTTTGAGAATTTCTGAGAGGATTGCTGCCCATGAAGGCACCGGTTAAAAAGAAGAAGATTAAGCGCAATGTCCCAAACGGAGTTGCTCATATCAAGGCCACGTTCAATAATACGATTATCACTATCACAGATGTGAATGGCGATGTCGTTGCTTGGTCTACCTCCGGTGCCAAGGGTTTCAAAGGGTCTCGTAAGAGTACCCCATTTGCGGCTCAGGTTGCGGCTGAAGAGGCTGCTCGTCGTGCCATGGACTCAGGCATGAGGTCGGTCGCGGTTCTCGTAAACGGTCCCGGAGCGGGTCGGGAGAGCGCGGTTCGGGCAATTGCTGCTGCAGGTATGAAAGTCACTCTCCTCAAGGATGTGACGCCTATTCCACACAATGGTTGCCGGCCGCCGAAAAGGCGCCGTGTTTAATTTCTGTTCGATGTAATATTCGTTTCAGTTCGTAACTGGAGGATTGGCTTTGGCCAGGTACACAGGTCCCGTTTGTAGATTTTGCCGCCGCGAGGGTATGAAACTGTTCCTCAAAGGCGAGCGTTGTATGACTGACAAGTGCGCCTTCGAGCGCAAAGGTTACGCTCCTGGCCAGCATGGTCAGCGTCGCGCGAAGGTTTCAGAGTACGGTAGTCAGCTTCGTGAGAAGCAGAAGGTCAAGCGCGTCTATGGCCTCCTTGAGCGGCAGTTTCGCCTAACCTTCGAGCATTCGGTGCTCGAGCGTGGCGTGACAAGCGAGATTTTCTTCAGGAATCTTGAGCTGCGTCTGGACAACGTTGTATTCCGCATGGGCTTTTCGCGAAGCCGCAAT
>Ga0315273_10000235_pt1 | contig 53572 bp, 62 predicted proteins | sample YL17G02_0_MG_FD_205753 | JGI IMG/M metagenome (GOLD analysis project Ga0315273, IMG submission 205753) | Sediment microbial communities from Yellowstone Lake, YNP, Wyoming, USA - YL17G02_0 | ecosystem: Environmental > Aquatic > Freshwater > Lake > Sediment | place: USA: Wyoming | collected... | reverse complement strand
TTTGATTATAAAGTAGTTCATCCAACGTTGGGTTTCTACCTTCTTTTTCAAAGGCCGAACGTTTTGCAATATTTTCTAATGCAAAAATCATCCAATCATCATTGTTTTGATTATCTTTTCGTTCCAATGTGATGGGAAAATCCATGTTATATTATACCTATATTTATTAATAATGTCAAGGCCGTGTAGCAATTCTGACCTTTCGGCCCCCTATGTCTTTAGTGGCCGTCATTGCTGGAGCCGTTGCAGAAGGATTGTCAGCTATATGTTCTGTAATACGTTGCGGAGTAATGTCTTGATAAAAATTTTGTGTCTTTGGTGTTTCAGACATATAAAGATCACCTCCAGTTGTTAGAGGCGCCGAAGCATCGGCTTTTTTACGTAAAAATTTACGGCTCTCTTTAACCTTAACTGCCGATGCTCGAGATATATAGGGGTTATCTTCGAGCATTTGAACATTAGGATCAGGCATATCTGCCCCCTGTGTTTTTCCTATCTCGTGTAAATTTGTTGAAGCTAGAGGATAATTTGTCGATGGTTCGGTAGCTGCTGGATAAGCTTTTTTATACAAATAGCTCTCCACTTCTTCTGGGGTATAATTTACTTTGCCTACTCCTGCAGGAGCGGCAGTATTTTTTAACATATGCCCATGAACAATCTCTTTACCTACTTGCACTTTATAATGTTTTTGTATTAAAGCCGTCCTCTCGCCTCGAGTAAGTTTATTTAACTCCGATAATGGGGTTTTTAGTTTATTGCTTGCTTGAGTAGCTGTCTCCCAAATTTTCTTCGCTCTATCTATGGTTATCTTAGCACCAAATTCATACGCTTGTGGAGTATCGAATAACGCCTGTTTTAATAAAAATTGTTTTGCCTCAGCAAACTTTTCACTACGTATATCTTTAAATACCGGCATTCTTAATGATCCACTGGGCAATTGTTGTTGTGCAAATATACGCGCCACGGATCCAGTATATTTCTTTGGCTGTTTCCAGAGATCGGTTCTCATTGTATCAGAGAGCCCAGTTCCTACCTTACCTATAATTTTACCAGCCGGTTTAAATGAATATGTAAAGCCTCCTGCCGCTTTACCTTTATACTTACCCTCACCCGGAAATACTCCTCGGATGAATACATCATAGTCTTGTTGTAACTTTGACTTGAGCGGAATAGATTCATTCAGTTTATATACCACCACACCCTCGCCTGTCAGTGGATGCTTACCAGCTTTAATATCCTTCATAAGTTCAAATTTACTATCTTCGGTAGTATGAAGAGGGGGCATTTTTAGTTGGGGGACTGCAGCTGTGATTTGCTTTAATATTTGAAGTTTTTCTGCGTATGGCTTAGCAGACACATCACGTCCATTATATCGCAATACATTAAAAACCACATTATCAAGCGGAGCGTGTTGTTGAAGCTCTCGAGATCTCCACACATTAGATAAAAGACGAGCCGATGTATCCGTGGAGGGTAGGACATTACCACTAGAGCGATCACGGGCAAAGACTTCTCCAAGTACCACTGTGTGCCCTTTAAACGCCGTGGGGACAATCGTCCTATGAAGTCCAATCCGAAAAGTATGATCAATAAGTTTATTAATACCTTTGGCCGACGGTCTATAGGAATAAGTTTCAATGGGTTTATCTGGTACCAATCTAAAAACATTTAAAGCTCCATCTATTTTTGGCGACCACACTTCATTTGGTTTATTCGGATCAAGTGTGTCTGGCGATATGGATTTGTAATGCGGCTTCTCATTTGGAATCTCTGGTCGGGTAGTGCGTGTTGGAGTAACGTTGTGAAATAGCCACTGGTCTCCGCTGGTATTAATCATGGCATAACGTTCAGTATCTCCGTTAGATTTATAGACATTGAAAGTTATTTTTTGTGGCTCTGCTTTTGTAACCTCAATTTTATCCTGACTAAATAACTCTACATCTCCGGCTCCATACCCAGATTCAATTTTGCCAGACCATGTTGAGTATTCGGCTGTATGGGTAGGTTGTAATATTGCAAGAGTTTTATCGCCTGGGTTCGTAGGAAGATTTCGAGCCGCCCAGGAATAGGCTTTGCCCGTCTTTTCATCAACAATGCGAACATCATAATGGTGCCCAGCTCGTCTGGCCTTGTGCGACTGAATAGCGAGACGCATAGCCTGAGGCTCAGATATTCGAGGCAATTCTTTGCTGTGTCGTGAAGGTATTCCTGGAGCATACTCTGCTTTCTTTTTTAACTGTACCTCGTGAATAGGCGTATAATTGTGTTGTCCATCGGAACTCATTAGCTGTATTTTTTTTACTCTAAATGTAGGTATGCGGAATTTAGTTATTTCACCAGGTGCCCCGATACTAAGAGTTATGTGAGGCTTAAATTTATTCGAAGACGGTGTCGGTAAAAATCGATTTAATTTATTCAATATACGCTGTAATCCAGATGAATGCATTTCCGCATGGTAGACTCCTTGGACAGCATGTCTTGTTGCATTACTGTATCCAACATGTTTTACCGGCGCGGCGACCTCTTCAGATAATCTATTCAGCACAATTTTTACGGCGCCTATTTCTTTTTCAGACAAATCCCCTAAAAATTTTAATGTCATGTGCCTATTTTGAGGGGCTATGGTACCACGAAGTAACGAACGAATATGCGGTGGGACCTCGGCATTTATAAAATAACGTCCAGATATCTTAGTAATACCGGCTTGTTGCGGTTTTTGTACCGAAGGGTTCTTCGGCTTCATCAGTTTATTTCCCATAATCAGTGCGTCATCGAGAAGATACATACCGTCTGCCTTCTTCTCAAGAATTTTTTTTGCTTTTTTTGTTTTCGGCGATTGCTTCTCTTGCTCGTATGCGTTTAATAATTTGACACCCCAAACAACTGCATCGTCCGCAAACATCATTGCTGATTGAGGGATTTCAGGCATTGTTTATGCCCCCGCAATTTTTTGAAGTATTGCCTGTGCTTTTTTTGTTAGGACTGATCCTATTTTATCTACTGCTCCGCCGTATGGGCCTTCTTGTCTTGAAGCACCTACAGCACTAACTGCTTTAAATGAATGTGAGGGCTGCCGTTTCACATTATGCATGTTGACGGGGGCACCTATCATGTTAGAGCGCGGGATAAATAATGATTGTTTTTTCATAGCGTATTCCTCATTATATGATATAAAAATTAAGATTAAGAATCAATACCCTATATACCCCAAGAGCTAACTCCTGGAACTACATGTGCCTTATAATAGATCTCTTCTTCAGTAAGATTTGAAGAATTTGTATACCATGTTAAATGACGGGCGGCGTAGGGATGCCCCGTACGTATGGCTGGCTGTCCTGTTCTACCTATTGTTCCCGGTCTATATAAAGCAAATGTGGTATCTATGTCAGCGTCATAAAGAAGATTATCTATGGGATTTTGCCAAAAATGAGCTTCCCATTCCAATACACCTGGATGCAGTCCCACATCTTCCCCCGGTAGTACATGTTTATGTTTATAGTGATCTGGGATATCTTCGATATGTAATCCAAAACCAATTTTTACTTTTTGGGGGTACTTCATAAGCGAAGCATAAAAAAAATCCAAATAATCTTTAGGACATTCTTCCATCGGAACAACGTCGCAATCAGTGTATACAAACCATCCGTCTGGCATCAAACCACAATTCCATAGGGCATGGTGGGCATCTGTTTGTACATTGCCCAAGCGCTTAATAGGATACTTTAACGTTTCATAGTATTCCAACATTGGAGGATACGTAGAACCGGTATCGACAATAGTTATATTAGTCGTCTCCAATTCTTCCAGGCGTGTGACCAACTTTTTGAGATATGAATAGCGATCCTTGCTATTTATAAAAATAGGTGTATCTTTCATAGCCATATAACCCCGATCCCACAATCTAATCCACCCGGCTCCATAAACTCCGTATGCCTGTGCGTCTTAACAAGTTCATTATATACTTCCACCAGATTAACTCCCACAGATCTATGTTCTACACTATCCGCAATATCATGGAAAGCAACAAGACCACCAGACTTTACAAACGGACTAAATTTATTAAAGTCCTGCCAGACACCAACTGCACCATGGTCGCCGTCAATAAATAACATGTCCACCAATAACCCATTCAAAGTTTGTCTTGTTAATTCTACTGTACTGTCATCGTGCGTATTACCAATAACATGCCGAAAATCGCAGTATGATCTTAATACATCTGTTGGAATTCCATTTGCTGTAATAGGAACGTCTATGCCAATAACTACATCTGCCAAGTTTGCAAAACATACTGTGGAGCCTCCATAACACATACCGATCTCCATAATATTTTTTACATTCTCTTGTAGCAACAATTCCATAAATGGAAAAAATTCTACTTTCTTTTGCTGAATCTTGTGATCTAATCCTATCTTCCATATCTCTTCAAATGATTTCATAAATTATTATCTGCTTTCCATTTATCTATTATAGTTGTAAATGTTTGTTGTGTAAAGCCGTGGCCCGGGTAAGGTATTTTAATAATGGGTATATAACCCTGTCTGAAGATCATATGATAAAAATCCTGTTCGAAGAAGAATCGATGTGGGTATGGCTGTTCAAAGAAATCTACTGTTGCATTATCAACTATGTATCTAATTGCTTTTGCACGTGCAACATAGAATGTATAAACAACAGTGATGCGTAAAGTTGAGTATGGCAGAGTTAGGTATCGAGAACTAAAATCATCCTCATGCCCAATGTCCAACTTATCGTGGTGGATTGGCCAGCCCGTTAATGCATACAACCCCACAGCATCATTATCCAAGAACACTTGTTCTATTTCATGTCTATTACACATTAAGCCATCAGTTTGTGAATAGAATTGGGATGCCTGTAACTCATGTTCGGCATGACTGGCACCTTTAAAATGATTAAACCATATTAGATCGTGAACATTCCCACTCTCTTTATACAGTTTCAGAGCAGTCTGATAGGCACTTGCATCTGAATTCATAGTTATGGCTTTCGGGGTAATATCATAAAGTATATTTAAGTTGCTGGCTTTTAATATTTCAAGCCACTGCTCTAAAAAAGGACCGTCGTTGATGCCAATATATATCGTAGCATCTGGAAAATACTCTTCGTATGTTTTAAGAAAATATTTTCCTATGGTCAAAGAATGTTGGGACCCGGGCCATGCAGCCAACATTATTCCAGGATTAGGCATTATAAACTTTATTCTTTAGTAGTACATCATTTCCATAGTCTGCTACCAATTCGAAATTTGGAACTAAGGCGATAATATCTTTCTTCAAACCTTCACCATCATACCGTTGCCAATCAAAGGCTTCTGTATAGAACCACTTTGTTTTGGCTAAAATATTCTGTCCACCCTCAATAAGTAAATGTGTGGCACCTTCTATATCGACCCAAAGAAAATCTATGTGGTCTACACCATTCTCTTCCGCCCATGAATCCAGCGTACGGCATTGTACTTGAATTGGCTCTGAAGTCATCCACGGATAATAGTTTCCCGAATGATCTCGTTCGCGCGAGAATAGGTTAGAAGCTGATGTCCAGGGATGATACGGTTCCGCGGGATTCGGACCACCGCTAAGATAGAATGTTGTCATCTCGTTCTTATTTGCTATTGCTATGTTGAAAGTTTTTAGGTTGGGGAACTGATTCATTCTTGGTTCCAGAAGCGCATAAGTACGTGGATCGGCTTCGATTGAATAAACTTTCCCGTGCGGGGCAACTGTACAGAAGTCGGTCGTTTCCCCGTCTCCACGTTCAGCTCCTATGTTTACTAAGATTGGCGTTTCGATACCAATAATTGAATCTCTTATATATTCGTGTACTGTCATTGTAATCCTTCTATTATATTGTATTGTTTAAAGCGATTGTATAGTTGTTTAGCTATGGTATTTTCTTTAACCCAAGCAACCTGTTCATTTAATATTTGTTGATACTTTATTGGATCATTCCATATACTTTCCATCAACTCTGCAATTGTATTTAGATTATCATAGTCGTATATTGGGCATGGATACTTCTTTACAACATCAGGATAATTGTCATATATTAAGACGGTCCCACAGAGTGGTCCAAGCCAATCTCGAAAACCTTTTACTGATCTATTTATCCACCAACACGGAGAAGTTGTTCCAAGAACAAACCGTGATCCGCCAAAGGAACTAAATAGATGGTCGAGATCATAGTTACCAACATCAGCTCCAGTGCCCCACTGGCATCTATATCGTTGGTTCATAAAGTCCATCAACTGGTGACGATAAGGGCCTTTATGTCCTATGAGGCATACTGTGTCTTGAACTTTAGGAATTCTTTCTCGATTGATAAATTGTTCGATGAGGTAATGGCTCGTTGTCCACATCCAGTAATCAATAGTCAATCCAATTGCTCGATAATCTGTTACTATCTCATCATTGCCATCCAACCAGAGATCAATATCATGGCCATCATAGAACTCAAATTCCTTTGTGGGGTTGTTTGTGTAATGGCCGTAGCCATATTTGTAAGTAAGAGATTCCCCAGTAAGGGCAACAAGCTTACTATTGGGAAACCAGCCCCGCACATCTTTCGTAGTCTTGTTAGAAACCTTTAGATCAGCACCTTCAAATACAAATATAGTCCCGGGGGTAGAATCTGGTTCCACTTGTCCTGCGTCGAATTGTTCGTGCATATACCCTTTGTAGCCATATCCCAACATACCTGCTAAATATTCGAGATCACGGTGTACAGTTAGTTGTGACGGTTGGTAGGGATCTACTACAGAATAAATGTATTTCATACAATATTATATTTGGTTAATGCGTTAAATAATTGGATGGCAATAGTGTTTTCTTTTATCCACGACAATTGAGTTGCCAATACAGCATAATAGTGTTCTGGATTGTTTACCAACTCATTGATCCGATCTACTATAGTTTCAAATTTATCATAGTCATATATTGGACACGTTGGATATTTCTTTAAAACATCTGGGTAATTATCGTAAATAAGTACAGTACCGCAGATTGGGCCTATCCAATCACGAAAACCCTTCATACTTCTTTGAGACCACCAACAGGGAGAAGACGTTCCCAATACAATACGCGAACCAGAAAATTGCTCATACATGTGATCTAAGTTGAAATCCGCATGATCTGGATGTACGCCGAACTGACATTTATATCGCGCGGAGAGAAACTCTATAAGAGCGTTGCGATAAGGATTTCTATGTCCCATCAGGCTAATGATATCTTGTGTCTTTGGCAATCGTACACGATTTTCATAAAGATCGATTAAGAAATGAGATGTAGTCATTTCCCAAGTATCCACTTTCAAACCTTTTGCTCGATAGTCTTCTACTATCTCATCGTTGATATCGAGCCAAAGATCTACTTCATACCCATCGTAAATCTCAAACTCTTTCGTTAAATTTTCTGGATACCACCATTGGTATCCGTGCTTATATGTAAGCGCTTCTGACGAGAGAGCTACTATTTTACAGTTTGGAAACCACCGTCTTATATCTTTAGTTGTTTTGTGGGGGTGTTTTAATAGCGCCGGCTCAAACATAAAAATAGCATCGGGGGAAGAGTCGTGGTCGATCTCTTCCCTTATTTGCTGGTCAATTGTATAGAATTTATGTTCGTACCCAAGCCTCTTTGCCAACACTTTATAATCTTCGTGTACAGTGAGTTGTGAGTACGGATAAGGATCTATTAATGTGTATAATGTTTTCATTTCTTTCTTGCCATAAACCAAGTTGTAACTCCCCATTGGTCTAATTCGTCACGTACGTGGCTTCTGAATGGGTAGGGAAGAAATTCGAAGTATGGTGCTAAAATTTCATTGTGCCATACCGCGGGCTCTTCGACCGTTTCATGCATAAGAATATCATAATGTTTCGTATAAGGAGGTTGTCCATTATCCCAAAAATCTTGGCAGTGCGTTATACTGGCGGTAAAGATACCATCCGGTTTCAAGTGGTCGGCCACGTTCTGTAACATTTGTGGAAGATCTGGACGCTTAATATGCTCTAAAACTTCCCATGAAGAAATACAATCAAATAAGATTGGTTCTCCATCCCCTAATACTGTAAAAGGTTTCTTGATATCGCATGTGAAAAGATTCTTATTATGATACTCTGCCCAACACGCTCTACCATGTACTGCAGAATAGTCGCTACCTTCTATGCCTAAGGCATTATGCCCTCTTGTAGCAAAGTCTACTGCAAGCTGACCGCCTGCACAACCGAGGTCCATAAAATTAATTTTTCTATCGTTAAAATATTTTTCCACATCTTCTATATAAGCAAGCGAAGTGTGGTTATCATCCTTTGTTCCTTTAGGATGAAGATGGTCGTTTGAATCTATGGCTACTGGCCATTCTGTTTTAATGGTGAATATCATTGTTTTTTCCTTGATGCGAACCATGCTGAATAAGGCGGATTAACGTCCGCACGAACATGGCTGGTGAATGGATATGGTTCTATGAGTTCAATGTACGGTGCAAATATATTTTGTCTCCACCATTCAAATGGTTGTACTGTTTGGTGTAGGGGTTTGTCTAGCTCGGGAGTATATGGCGGTACCATCAAACCAAAAAAGTCAGGATAAGAAGTAACGGAAGCACAAAAAATTCCTTCTGGTTTTAAATGGTTTACGATATTCTGCATGAACTGCGGCAGATCTTCTTCTTTTATATGTTCCAATACTTCCCACGATGTAATACAGTCGAATAGTAACGGTTTATCATCTTTCGTAATTGTATAGGGTTTGGTTAGATCGCAAGTAAAAAGATATTTTTCATAGTACCGTGCCCAACCCTCTCTTTTGTTTATTGCAGAATAATCACTTCCTTCTAAGCCAAGAGCGGTATGCCCACGACCCATAAAGTCCAGTGCTAATTGGCCTCCTGCACAACCGAGATCGACGAAGTTAATTTTTTGATTGTTGAAATATTTTTCTACCTCTTCTATAAATATAGGGTCGGTATGATTATCATATCTTGTGCCTTTCGGCCATTTGTGGTCCGGCGAATCAATTGCTACCGGATGTTCTGTTTTTACTTGTAAGCTCATATTTTCCTTAGTATCTTTCTATAGCAATGTGCGTCGTCTTCTCCCCGCAACCATCCACACGGATGCCAATAACGGGGTGTAATGGGTACCAATCCATACGTAGCAAATTGATGTTCCCATTGATCGGAGGTGAGATGCATATGATGCCATTTGGGATCACCATAAGCCGGCCCCTCTTCGTTTGCTGGCATTGAACAAATAAAATAGCCCGCTGGTGCAAGATGGTTGACAATATTTCTACATACGCCATCAAGTCTTTCCTGATTGTTCATATGCTCCAACACATCCCAGGCAGTAATTACGTGAAACTTTAATGGTATACTATCCATTAGGATTTCAAATGGTCTGGATATATCGCACGTAAATAAATTATCTGGTATATACTTCCATTCAAAACGTTTATTTTTTTTACAATAATCGGAACCCTCTAATCCTACAGCGACCACAGAAGGACTGCCATCAGGCAGTTCAAAACTTATCCCATCTTCTACGAAATTTTTTATCATCGCACCACCGGCACATCCCAAATCTAAAACATTTAGTGGGCGTTCTGGAACCAGATTATATACATTGTCATTAAAACGCCAGTTAGCATTATTATCATGGGCAGTTCCGTGAGGATAAAGATGATCATTTGAATCAAGCGCGACTGGGTAGGTTGTTATGACTTTTATATTCATATTATTTTTTAAATTTATCACTATATGATGCTCTGGTGGACATCTCCAAACCATTTATATCATACCACTCAATGGTCTTCTTAAGCCCCTCGCGCAGTGAAATAAGCGGAGGATCAACTGTCCATCCGTATAGTTTTTTTGCCAAACTAACATCCAACACCTTGTGCTTTATCCCAACGAACTGGTTCAGATTATATACTATCTGTCCATCATATTCGGTTAATTCTGATATGAGTTCGGCTAACTCCCTAATAGTTATTTCTATACCAGTTCCGATGTTGATAATCGGGCCATTATAATCCGCTATCATAAGTAAGCCGCGGATCTGATCGTCTACATAAGTAAGTTCTCGTGTAGCTGTGCCATCTCCCCATACCTCAACGGTGGGCAGACTTTCTTTTTTTGCTTTAACGAATTTTGTAATCAAAGCAGTAGCAACATGCGCACGTTCTCCAACGGGGTCATGCGGCCCATAAAGCGTTGCGAATACACCGGTGGTTCCTCGCATAGTTGGATGCTGTGCTTTATATGCCTCAATACCTTGTTGCATAAGAGCCTTGGTTAGTCCGTAGAACTGAAGAGATTCGTGCATAGGTCCTGTAAGATAATCTTCTTCTCTGAGTCTGTGTAAATTGCCCGGATAACTACAAGAACTACCACAGCCCATCATAATCGCTTGAGGTTGATACCTGTACCATGCTTCTAATACATTTGAATGGATGGACGTGTTTACTCTAAATTGGTCAGCTTGGTGAAAAGCATTCCAGTCGCCAGCACCCTGCATAGATGCGCCATGAATGATGTAGTCCAAATCACCGTATTGGAGGAACATTTGAATGGTGTCTTTCCACTTCGTCAGATCAAACTCTTGACTTGAAGGGGTGATTATTTCTGCGCCTAAGTTTTGTAGATATGGAACAATGTTCTTTCCTAAGAAGCCGGTTCCTCCGGTCATTAAAACGCGCTTACCTTTATAGTTTTCTAAATTCATGGTTGTGGCCTATGTAATATAATGTTTGGAAATGGGGTAATAAATGTAACGTTGGCACCACGATTTCGTTCCAAGATCTCGTCCTTAAAGTTATACGCTAACATAAGATAGTAATCTGGGATATCTTCCATACGCTCTCTTACAATAGGTATGTGTGTTCCGGGAGTATATCTTCCAACTTTTAGACCATTCACTTCAACCATCTTTTCGATAAGGGTGTTATCTATGCCGAGATAGTTCAACAGTGTGGTTGATTTGGCTGGGGCACCATACCCATAAACTTTTAGTCCGCCTTTTTTTAGCTGTTCGAGTATGTTTCGTAGGTCATGTTTTTTATTTTCAACCTGTTGTGCAAAGGCTTTTATTTTTACTAAATCGCATTGATTTGATTCCGAGGGTATGTCCAGAAAGGATGTATGCATAGCCGACGAATCCTCATGGCTTACGCGAACCATCATCGAGCCAGCATGTATTGGAGAATGAAATGCATGAAAGATCCGAAGTCCGTAAGGTCTTAGCAAATTATCCAACGACTTCAATGTATAATAACACAGATGCTCGTGATAGATAGCATCGAATGCCATGTTCTCAATGATGTCTTTAAGGTACATAAATTGTATAACGAAAACACCATTATCGCTTAGAAGATTCTTTACTCCACGAAGTACAGAATGTAACTCCTCGAGGTGGAAGAATACCCCAGCAGCATTTATTAATTTGGCTGAACGGGGCGCAAAATTCGCGCTAACTAACTCTTCATTGAAAAATCCAACGACAGTATTTATCCCATGAAGGTTTGAAATAGCAGCAATGTTACCGGCTGACTCTACATTGACGAGGTTGCCCATACCAAGTTTCTGGTACTGTAACAATTGTGTACCATCGTTACCACCGATGTCTACAATAAGATCATGTGGCGATAAGGAAAACATATCTATGTTATCTTTCGCCAAATCAAAAAAGTGTTTCGCCAGTGTTTTCGTAGTACCAGATACATAGGTGTGATTAGAAAACATCACTTCCTTAGGCACCGTATAGTTCAATTGTGATAAGGTGCATTTTTCACAGTATACTAATTCAAGAGGATAGAAGGCTTCCTTTCCTATCTCTTCCTTTGTAATAAAATTATTACACCAGGGTGTTTGGCCCAGGTTGAGTACGGGGACAAGTTGGTCTGACCCGCAACTTCTACATTGCATTTTGACTTCTCCGTCTTAAATCCAAATCTATATCCACTTGATCGTGTGATACTTCTTTTGCTTTTCGTTCAGCTTCTCTGAACTTACGGAAAGCTTCTGAAGTGAGATATGGAACATGAGGTCGATTTCCTGAACTAACTGAATTGTCATCGAGCGCATATGCTGGGTTACCTACATATTCGTATGCGAACTCATGAAGTTCGAGAAGACGCTCTGTAGGAACAGCTGATAGGTTTGCACCTATTTCGTGGTAATATAAAAACTTACTAAAGTCCATATAATCATGTACTAATCCTCTGGCTTTTGCTACCGCCCATAGAGGAGAATCCGGGTATGGAACTAATATTGAGAAAGCATTCTCGTCAGCTTTTAGTTCCTTAGCAAACTCGATGGTCTCCATAATCTGTTCTTCGGTTTCGCCCGTCATCCCGAACACATAGGAACATCGTACACGCCAATCATATTGTTTTAGCAAATCCATTTTCTCTCGCATATGATGTTTATTTTCTTTTGGACCTTTTCCTATTGCCTTCATAATCTCTTCATTACCAGATTCGATTCCAGGACCTACATAACGAATACCGCTGGCATACATGATGTCGCACACCTCTTTGTCGAGTTGATCCAGACGTAATTGAACGGACATATGTAACTTTATACCCCTGTCAATAATACGTTGCGAGATTTCCATTATACGCTTCTTATTGTTTGTATAGGTATCATCCATAATGAAGACATTTTTTATTCCCATATCTTCAATCTGTTTTAATTCATCTACGATATTATCTGTATGTCTCCAACGAACTAATGTATCTGCGGCTCCACAGAATGCACAATTTCCATTCAAAATAACTTTATTGTTTCGTCGTATTAATATAACCCCTGTACTAACCTCGACACAATAGGCCATTCCATTATATGGCACTCGTTTTACATCAGCTCCGGTAATAAAAGTATTTGAATCATTAGTAGGAATAGTAATTTGATATAAGGGACGTGACTTTTTTACAATGTGGTCCTGTAACAATCGTTCAGTATCACGAATTTTTATAAACACATTGGCCGAGCGCCCCAATAAAAATGTAATGTATTGTATATCATCTGCCATTTTTTTAGAGGTTGTATATATGGTTGTTTGTGGTTTAGCATGACTTTTATTTTTAAATATATTTATAGAGCCATCTCCTTCCACATAAGCATCTAAGAAAATCTTTAAATATTTTTTATCATACGATAATAATTCCTTGTACAAACCTTTTTCCCAGCTTCGTCCAAGAGGCCTTAAATAATCCGCCAAATCTTTACATTTAAAAATAATGGCCCTTGCTTGCGCATTAAGTTTTTTCGGCCGTTTAACTATAAAAGATCTCATTCCCATGTCTTTCGTACATTGCAACATAGATTGAAATGCGGGACTATCTTCATTTTGATATAACCAAATTGCCCCTTCTTTCTTTACTGTATAACCCTCGGACAAATAATAGCCCATAAATTTAAAGAAGGTTGTTGGTTCGAAGGTATGCTTCCCTATTACTATGGGTTCATTTTTCCCTTGATGCCCATTACATCCTTTTAAAAAAGCTCTTTGTTGATTTTCCCCAAGTTCCAGAAACTTTATAGCATCTTCAAATCTGTAAGGTTTTTTACTATAAACTCCATCATTTGTATTACAATAATTAACATGATTTGAAGTAACCATTATATCAACTTGTTTATTATGTATATGAATCATATCATCTTTATAAGGATATGTTAAACGTCCTCGAGGAATTTCAAATATAAGACTATCTGTTTCTGGATGATAGGCAGCAACTTTTTCTTCATCTTTTAAATCTTTAAAAAGTTTCCAGCCATTTTCAGAATAAATTTCTGTTTTATCATCATATGATTTTCCAGGACATCCGCGTGAGAACATGGTACCCGTTTGTGGAGTATAAATATCGCGAGCATAATCAACATACTTAGTCCATTCGAATAGATGCCGAGCTGCCATGGGACATTTATTCAAATCAATGGCCTTCACCGTAGTGACCTTTGATTGGTGTAGACGCAATCTATATTCCACATTATGTTCAATCGCGCCGGTATCGGTTCTATATGCGATACCGGGGATACTCTTAAAATCGTTCTTTCCAGAAAGTATATTGTCAATGATAGCGACAACAGACTCTTCACCTTCTCCTATACAAACGAAATCAGCCCTGCTGGAATTAAGCGTTGGATCAGGAAGAGCACTGACGTGGGGGCCTCCAAACAACACGATTGTGTTGGGAGAGAGTTTCTTTATTAGATCTATAATAGCCACAGCTTGATGATACAGCGGAGTTGTACATCCGATACCAACAAATTGTGGGTCTGTCTTCATCGCACGTTCCACCGTATCTTCTACAGATAGATCGTGTAATGCCCCATCAGTTACGCTTACATCATGCTGTGCTTTTTCTAAGGCCGCCGCGATATATGCTAAACCTAAAGGCATACGTCGTGTTCTGTTACGTGCGAATTTATAACATAACCCATCGCTTGGATATATCAAACTAATTCTTGCCATAATGTGGAAAACCCTCCTGTCTTCTTCTTGTTATTACCTCTTGTCCTACTGTCCATCCAATACCACTGTTTTCTCGCGCATATGTTTCATCGAACTGGTGTATAGCTCCGAACTTCTCAACAACTTCTGGAGGCATTTGTAGTGAGTATTGCATGTGTGCAAAGAACAGATGCCGTGCTTCGACATATCTGTTATTTTGTTTTGCCCATATCGTTAAATCATCGTCAGCAAACATGTTAATATATTCTGGCCAATAGAATATTCCATAATCTAACCAGAACTGCGTACCGGCTGCTTGTAGATTTATTAGATCCAAATTACCTTGGAACTGGTTTGTAGTCTTTACAATCTTATCATATCCATACTGATCGAATACGGCAACTAAATCCTTGTCCCAATTTTCTGGAAAATAGATATCGTCCGCGGCGATAATACATATATCATGTTGTTCTAGAAGTGTACGATCATAGGCACGATTAGTAGCCTGAACCGCACCATTGTTTTCATGTACCAATGTTAAAGGGAATAAATCATTATATTCTGGCATTGTTGGATCGTCAAGATCCACAGATACTACATAACTTTTCAGCATATTCTCTCCGGACAAAGTCTTTAGAATATGGTCATAGATCTTCTTTGCTTGTTGCGGTCTGCCGCGACTTGGATGTACTATGAGTATGTTCTTCATTATAGGTTTGTAAATTTGGAATTGCTGTTATTCAATATAATACTGTATGCTTTAATAAGTTCTTCAATGCCGGGCTCTAATGGAAATTCAGAAGTCCATCCGAGCTTCTCAATACGCTCGTTGGAAATGATGTAATTTCGTTTATCTGGATCTTGTCCAATTGCATCGCTCTGTATTGAAAGTTTTGGCACATATTTTTTTATCGTTTCGGCTAATTCTCTTTTACTCATATTTGCATCTGCTAATCCAACATTAAAAGGCTTGCCCACCATTTTATCATAGTTATCAATAGCAAATAAAAAGGTGCGTGCTACGTCACGAATATGAATAAAGTTACGTTTAAAATGCTCTTCAAATAATACGAGATAACCATCTGCCACCGCCTTATATGTAAAATCATTGACTAAAAGATCGAGCCGCATTCTTGGACTAATTCCAAATACTGTTGCTAATCGTAGAGTAACTGCACGACCAGTATCTAGCAGCGCCTTTTCTGCGTCAACTTTGGTTTTACCGTACAGTGAGATGGGATTTAGTGGTGTCTCCTCATCACAAAAAATACCCTCTTGCCCAATACCATAACCACTGTTGGTACACGGGAAAATTATTTTCTGACTTCCAACGGTACAATCTTTTAATGCTACTATATGCATAAAATTGACGTCGAAGGTCATTTTGCGATCTTTCTCGCATGCTGGTGCCCCAACTATAGCCGCAAGCGGAATAATTATTTCTGCATCTTCAGTAACTTTAGCCAGAGTTTTAAAATCCCGTACATCTCCGAATACAAATTCAAAGTCCTTGTTAAAACAATATTCTAACAAAGACAGTTGTTTATACATAAGGTTATCGAATACTCTAACCCTATAACCACGTTCTAACAGATATTGGGTTAGTACAGATCCGAGATAACCGGCGCCCCCGGTAATGACCGCGAGCTGTTTATTTGACTCCAATGTGTATCTCCTTGTTTTATATGTTTATAATAATAAATTTCTTCTTCAGGCAGATTTTTCAAATCTAAGTACCACGAAGAATGTCGTGCTACATATGGGGAACCGCTTCGTGCTGCCCATGCCCATATAGGGGAAGTACCTGGACGACATAAGGCAAATGTTGTATCTATCGGAGCCAAGTAGGCATTAAGACTAGGAAGTTTATTGACCCAATACTGCTTTTCCCATCCTACTAGCTCTTGCTTTGGTTCATAGTGTTCTGGTATATCATCGATTTTCAATGAGAACCCAGCTTTTAATAAATCTGGGCTGTATTGAAGAAGGTTCCAAAAAAATTCCATAAAATCATCTGGGCAATCTTCGCAAGGAATGATGTCCGGATCGGTATATGCATACCAATCGTGGCTGAACTGTTGTACTATTCCCGCGTTTACAAAGGTTGTATGTCCGTGCTCATTGGTTGGGTAGTAGATTATTTCATGCGGCAATGTTTTGTAATATTCCAATAGAGGGATATAAGTAGAAGCTACATCTACTATATGAATATTTTTATAACCTCGTTTTTCAAAGGCTTCGATCTGCTCTTTCAAACAAGAAACACGATCTCGATTCTGTATAATTATGGGGATATTTTTAAAGTCCATATTTTATACGCCCCAAATATCGTTTAACTTTCTAAGCTCAGGATCAAATATCCATTCTTTAGGATGTATCTTTGGATTGTTAAATGGTGTGCTAAAAATCTCGCGGTCATTTTGTCCGCCCCATTTTCTCTCATAGTAATTCCAACCATTTTGATGAGTAATACTATTTAGAAACTTTAATCTCTTATCCGAGTATATAGTATGTGAGCCCCACGTAGGCGCTTCGCCGTGTATAATATTAGTACCACCAATTACAAGAGTACCTATTTTTAATACCTTCATTCTCCACTTCATGTCACAATCTTCGAGATAGGCTGGATAAAAATTCTCATCAAAATAGCCTACCACTTCTAAATTTAACTTCGTTGTTACAAAAGCATTCATCTCCAAATTGCCGTATATGTGGCCATAATTCAAATGCTCATCCCATGCTGCTGCCGCCATCTTTTCTAGATCCCCTGGGGTGAACTGTACATCACTTCCCGCAATGAGATACCATGGCTTATCAAATGATTTATATATCCAATTCCATCCTGGTCCGACGCCCATGTTGTGTCCTGGGGTATAGACGGTGGTTTGGGGGAAGTTTATTTTTATTTTTTCTATAGCCTCTGCTACGTCTGGCTTAGTGCTGTTATTAACAATAACAATCTCATCGATTGAATAATCGATACTTTCAAATAAACGTAATAGTAAATCTGCACGATTTAAAACTAAAACTCCAAATAACGGGATACTATTCATTTCGTATTATAATGGGCTAAAATTTTTTTACATTTAGAAATAAACTCATTGGCTGTTCTGTTACGTTTCATAGAATTACAATCAAAACAACAGGACACTACATTATTTTATTAATTCTACCCTATGACTAGTATAATATTTCCTACGAGTCAGTTGTTTTATAGTGGGCACTTTTTATGAGGCTTGGTTAATAAGTTATAGGAAATGTGTATACGATATCTTCTTTTTCGATCTGTCGAAGCTGAACAATTTGCCCTATTGAATGGGTTCCTTTTGAATATGAGCCCGTATTTAAAACTATCCACCTACGTGACAATCGGTCTACAAGAATATCTTTTGGGTTAATTGCAGGGAGTGCTTCACAATACAATGCCGAATCTTGATCTTGCCAAGCTCCAAACATTTGATGTATTTCTCTAACAGGACGTTCCATCAGCTGACCAACCACGTCAATTGGGCCAAAGAAACCACCTACAAATCCCGTATCGTAGCAAACGGGACATTTTGACAGCGTAGTTCTCTGCAAAGTTTCGTCATAGCAATTAGTACAAAACGTTCCATAAATTCTTCTCTTCAATAGAAAAAATGGTTGCCCACTATGCTTGGTAAATACAAGGTGCCGACGACGTTCAATTTCTCGTGCATATTTATCTTCTCTTACATCGATATGATAAGCCCCTGTAAAACTTGAAGCAAAAGGAGCAGTAATACCAGATATTTGTATTTTATAAAAATAGTCTACTGTTTTACTCGATACACCATAAACAGTAGCATCGTTATACGAATTTGTAGTTTGAGGATTAATACCAGAAATTAATAATGTGTAATCTGTAAGATTCGGAGAATCCGCATTACTTTTCCAAATTAATAAACGATAATTCGAAAGCGCTTCTTGAGTAGATTGGATAACCCACTCTAGAGAAATATAGTTTGGGGTTAGTTGTTTCGTATCTATGTTTGTTATAACAAGCATACTTATCCGTAGTATGAATCAAATCCAAAGGGTGAATTTACTCCACCATAAGCATTATCAATATTTAAACGTATCTTAGTTTGTTGCACTTGTTTTTCATAGCGCGCAGCTAGCTGGTTAAAGAAAGATAGATAGCGTCCGTACTTATCCATTTCAGCAACGGTTACACCACCGGCGTCACTATAGGTTATAGCATTTCTAGCTGATATTATTCCTTTGATTTGTAATAGCTGTAAGGTAGCGCCGAGTTTTATTGTAGTCCATGAAATGGTTCCATTGTCAACTCCCGGTTCAACAACGATATTGACTAAAGAGTAATTTGATGGAGGAGAATAATTAAAATTAATATCGTTCAAAGCATCTTTAATGAATTCTTCAAGCTCATCATCAGTACTTTCCATTTCATTATCTAGGGTGTTGAGTTGAGGAATATCATTGAGATATCTTCTAAAAGCAACTACCGCGTCTCTATATGATGCAAATGCCATAATTAATCCTTATGCTAATACTTGTCTTACATAGCGAGTGGTAAAAAGTTTTCCTTCTTCCACGGTGTAACGTTCATCTGTAGCTGATGCGATGCATATATCATAATAATATGTTTGGGACGGCTGTAATTTTTCCGATAACGGTGGTTGAATATAAAATGTTAATAGTGCAGTGCCGTCTGGATAATTATTTACAAATCCTGGAGTTGTTGTTATTGTTGTTATAACTACGTTTATTAACGCCATTGAATCATTGTCAGTAGTCGACGATTTGACGGTGAACCATGCGCTAGTTATGGGCTGATTACTATTAAGTGGGTCCATAGACCGTATCACTGTATAGCTATCAGCCGCTGTAAAATCATCTATATAACGGTATACTGGCATAATTTTTCTTCTCCTATTATACTAAATTTTTTGATCAAAATCAACTTTTTTCTCCTGCTGGGTAAACTTTTTTACCGTTAGCCGAACCTCCGACAGAGCCCTTCGGCAAATCAGCTATATTTATATTCCCTTGATATACTTTTCCAGTATTTGCCCCCGGAGCTGGTAAGATTATATACTTTGGTTTACTCTTTATTCTTGCTATACCCGTAAGTACTCGTTTAGTGGTTCCAGATATACGCGCCTTTCCAAATATGACCGTAGATCCTGGAGAAACAATGAACGCTTTTCCTACTATTGTAACAGTACTTCTACGTCTGATACGTGCGATACCAGCAATAGTTTGAATGCTAACTTTTTTAATACTAGCTACGCCAGTCTGTAACTTTGTTCGTCTTACACGTATTCTTGCTACACCAGTAATCGTTTGAAGTGGGGCCGTCTTACGAATGTCGGCTTTACCAGTAATGGGGGTAGTTACCCTTGCAGTTATTCTAGCTTTGCCAGTAAGAATCTTTTGTGTAGATGCCGTGATTCGTGCCTTACCAGTAAGGGTTTTAGGCGCACTAAGTGAAATTCTACCCTTACCAGTAATCGTCTGCTGATTACCGTTCTTGCGTATAGCCGCCTTACCAGTTAGTGTACGAGACGTAGTAACACGGATACGAGCAACGCCAGATCTTGTTTGTTGTACTGTTTTTCGTATCCGGGCCGTACCTGTGATAGTTTGAGTAACAGTCTTTCTTATACGTGCTATACCAGTAATCGTCTGCTGATTACCGTTCTTGCGTATAGCCGCCTTACCAGTTAGTGTACGAGACGTAGTAACACGGATACGAGCAACGCCAGATCTTGTTTGTTGTACTGTTTTTCGTATCCGGGCCGTACCTGTGATAGTTTGAGTAACAGTCTTTCTTATACGTGCTATACCAGTAATCGTCTGCTGATTACCGTTCTTGCGTATAGCCGCCTTACCAGTTAGTGTACGTGTAGCACCGGCAATAATCTTAGCTACACCAGTGAGTGTTCTCTGATTGGCATTTTTACGTATATCGGCTTTGCCCGTAATCGTCTGCGGAGTATGTACTGTAATGCGCGCCTTACCGGTAATGGTTTGCGAGGCTGTTTTCTGTATACGAGTTTTACCAATGATCGTTTGGGTTGCAGTCTTACGTATTCTTGCTACGCCTGTGATCGTTTGGGTAACAGTCTTACGTATTCTCGCAACACCGGTAATCGTTTGGGTAACAGTCTTACGTATTCTCGCAACACCGGTAATCGTTTTAGTAACGGTCTTACGTATTCTTGCTACGCCTGTGATCGTCTGCTGGTTAGCATTTTTCCTGATGTCGGCTTTACCAGTAAGAGTTTTTTGTACTGATGAGCCAATTTTTGCGACACCGGTAATCGTCTGCTGATTAGCATTTTTCCTGATGTCGGCTTTACCAGTGATCGTTTGGGTAACAGTCTTACGTATTCTCGCTACGCCTGTGATCGTTTGGGTTGCAGTCTTACGTATTCTTGCTACGCCTGTGATCGTCTGCTGGTTAGCATTTTTCCTGATGTCGGCTTTACCAGTGATCGTTTGGGTAACAGTCTTACGTATTCTTGCTACGCCTGTGATCGTTTGGGTAACAGTCTTACGTATTCTCGCTACGCCTGTGATCGTTTGGGTTGCAGTCTTACGTATTCTTGCTACGCCTGTGATCGTTTGGGTAACAGTCTTACGTATTCTCGCAACACCGGTAATCGTTTGGGTAACAGTCTTACGTATTCTCGCAACACCGGTAATCGTTTTAGTAACGGTCTTACGTATTCTTGCTACGCCTGTGATCGTCTGCTGGTTAGCATTTTTCCTGATGTCGGCTTTACCAGTAAGAGTTTTTTGTACTGATGAGCCAATTTTTGCGACACCGGTAATCGTCTGCTGATTAGCATTTTTCCTGATGTCGGCTTTACCAGTGATCGTTTGGGTAACAGTCTTACGTATTCTTGCTACGCCTGTGATCGTTTGGGTAACAGTCTTACGTATTCTTGCTACGCCTGTGATCGTTTGGGCAACAGTCTTACGTATTCTCGCTACGCCTGTGATCGTTTGGGTAACAGTCTTACGTATTCTTGCTACGCCTACGATCGTTTTAGTAACGGTCTTACGTATTCTTGCTACGCCTGTGATCGTCTGCTGGTTAGCATTTTTCCTGATGTCGGCTTTACCAGTGATCGTTTGGGCAACAGTCTTACGTATTCTCGCTACGCCTGTGATCGTCTGCTGGTTAGCATTTTTCCTGATGTCGGCTTTACCAGTGATCGTTTGGGTAACAGTCTTACGTATTCTTGCTACGCCTGTGATCGTTTGGGTAACAGTCTTACGTATTCTCGCTACGCCTGTGATCGTTTGGGTAACAGTCTTACGTATTCTTGCTACGCCTACGATCGTTTTAGTAACGGTCTTACGTATTCTTGCTACGCCTGTGATCGTTTGGGTAACAGTCTTACGTATTCTCGCAACACCGGTAATCGTTTGGGTAACAGTCTTACGTATTCTTGCTACGCCTGTGATCGTCTGCTGGTTAGCATTTTTCCTGATGTCGGCTTTACCAGTGATCGTTTGAGTAGTATGTCCAGATGGTGGTGTAGTACCTGCTGTAGGAACTTCGAGTTGTGCCCAAGAAACTTCAACGCGTGGGCGGCGAATCGAAGCTTTACCGGAGAGCGTTTGGGTAACGGTCTTACGTATTCTTGCTACGCCTGTGATCGTCTGCTGGTTAGCATTTTTCCTGATGTCGGCTTTACCAGTGATCGTTTGGGTAACAGTCTTACGTATTCTTGCTACGCCTGTGATCGTTTGGGTAACAGTCTTACGTATTCTTGCTACGCCTGTGATCGTTTGGGTAACAGTCTTACGTATTCTCGCTACGCCTGTGATCGTTTGGGTACGTGTAACATTGCCACCAGCATCGATGAGGGGAATGTTGTACTTTTGTCCGGGAGATCGAAGCGATATGTTATAATTAGCCATTGTATTGACTTAGTTAGGAACCATATGCAGTGCCTATGTCAGATCTACCAAGATGGGTGCCATCTTGATATGCTTGTGCAAAATAATTTATTGTGTTATCTGGAACAACTAATGAAAATAATCCACTAACAGAAGTTCCAATATTTACTATTTGTCCATCACTATCTTGATGTACACCTACATTAATGCCCGTACCATTTCCCGTATATCCCGTTAGTATTCCGGATACAATAAATGGAGTAGTATAATACGTAACCCATAAATTACACGAAAAAAATCCAGCCGTGGCCGTTTCAAGCCGATATTTTCGTGCTGTTTCAATATTTAGTTCATTTTGATTAAGCCATCCATAACGATTAAAAGATTCAAAAGCGGCGAATGTAAATCGTGTAGAAGAAAGTTCCCCATCATTTTGGTAGAAATGAGTATCCGTCAATTGCCAACCTTCTCCTTGAAACTCTCCTGTTAGTCGCTGTGCTTTCCAAATAATCCCATTTGTTGCAGCTCCAAATCTAAACCACATATCATAAAAAGTACCATTCAATACATAATTAGTTTCCGGAATATTCGGAGTTCGTTGATTGGTAGTCGCTATCTCTGTCATAGATGTTCCAGCACCCCCGGTAATCTGGTTCGTAATAAACCACGACGTGGTATGGTTGTGTGCTCCCTCACCAGCTGTCATCTTATCGCTTGTATAATTAATAATGACATAACTTCCAGACATATCCGATATTGTTGAGGCGGCGCTCGTATAGATTTTGACATGTACATAATTTGTTCCGCGATTCCATGCCATACCATTACTATGATCTATTCTATGTACAACAGCATGTCCTCCTGAATTCACAAGTGCCGTAAGAGTGTATGCACGAGTAGATTGTTCGGCAGTATTGTGGCCGGATGCCAGTACATTAAAAGTAGCTCCATTCGATGATTGAGGGAACATAACAATTGCTGAGTTTAATCCAGAAATAATTCCTGGCTCCTCAATTAAAAATGTTTTCATCAAATGATTTCGATCTGCCGCTGTTGTGCTTCCTACCCACCCAGGATTTGCGTCGATACCGAGAAGCATAGAATTTATTATGCGCGCACTCGAAGCATCATAAGTGTATGTAACATAGATCACTCCCCCGTAGGTATCGAATCTGTTAGTAAGCGTACTACGAAATTTAAATGCGTGTGCAGCATTAGTTGCGGGAAATGTACCATCATCTACAGTACCAGATAAAGCAGTGATATATCTGGTAACCCACGTATCCCAATACATGGTTCCAGTGTTCAATGACTGTACAATTTGTCCTCTTGGAATTTCTGTGGCAGAATCAATTTGTATAACACCGCTGAAATGTGTTGCGGCTGCGCCTGCATCATTTCCAAAGGTCTCTACCCATAAATTTTTTATCACCTTATTATTTTCTGGAAGAAATGTATCGAGCAGAGGCCATTGGTTGGCAGGTGCGTTATTAACTCCCGCAGTAGTACCTATTTCAACCTGTGCCGTGGTAAGGAGGGCATGATGGCTTTGCATAGGGATGCGAACGGTCTTAACTAAAGTAGAAGCTGCATCATCATATTCATAGGTTATAATCAGTTTTATACAAATCGATGTTGCAGCAGAAATGGATGCCGTGGATAAAGCAAATGATGCAACGCAACTTTGTGTGGTTTCCGTACCAAAATTGGATACAAAGTATGCGGTTACATCATGCAGTAATTTTGAACACTCATGATCGCTGGTATTAGTTAACGCAGTAGGAGTATAATCTGTATCAGTTGGAGCCAAATTATTCAGCTTGATCCCAATTCTCCAACCACTAACATTCACTGCTGCACTAAAAGCATCCCTCCAACTTATTTCTAAATGAACAGAACGAAAAGTTCGGCTCGCAGTTTCTGGAATTGTTAGTTGGATATTTGCGGTATCAAATCTTCCTGAAGTAGCTAAAGTAGTATTCGTTGGAAGAAATGGAGTGAACCTTTGTGGAAACGCGTACTCAACTGTTTTTACTCTTAATGCCATAATTTTATCCTTAGTTTGCTGTAAATCGTAATCGTAAATTTGTATAATCTGTTATGGAATCTGCTTCTGCATTAGATAATGCAAAGCCTCCATATTGAAATCCTGAAGCTACACTTGCATGCGTATAGGAAGATATTAAACTTCCACCTTGATATAATCCAACAGTTACACTGGACTGTCCAGAAACTGGGTAATCACGAAATCTATATGAAACTATATGTCCGCTCGGAGTAATTGGATCCACGAGCCCGCTTAGTAATACCTCACAATAGGTATTGTTTGGAGAATATGGACTATAGATATAGTCTGAATCGTCATATATTATTTCATCGATCATCGGATACAGCAATCCTGAAACACTTGGATTCCATAATCCCGAAGCAACATCTGCAACAGCATATGAGAATTGCCCATCATGCGGAAACGTTACAACAAACCACCCAACATTGGCAATACCCGATGCTACCGCTCTTGTTAACGTAAGTTGAGATGTTTTCAAATCCATGTCTACCCATCCACCATATCCAGGATTATCGTCTCCTGCTGCTGAGACTTCTCCCCCCTGCGAATAAATACCGCCTCCTAATGCCAATGAAGCGTTCAGTGGAACCGGTCTTTGTAAAGTTACTGTGTTTACGGTATCAGCCAAATCAAAAAAGGCGTTGTTATGTTGCACATAAGTGGCATCACTATGAGTTATCAAGAAAAATTTAATAATAACAGATGTTGGTGTTCCTCCAACATGATGTCGTGAGAAGGTGAGGGTGGTAGAATTCGTTATCATTCCACGAATCATCTTCTGTCCTATATCTGTAGCGCCACCAACATTCCCATCATGTGAAAAAATTAACCATGATTTAGAAGTATCCACAGAATTAACTGTTGCCGTAGTACTAAGTTGTGCGGTACTTAGAATTACCTGCCCTGTTTGAACGGTGAAGGTAGGACCTATAGTAGATTCTACAACTTGCCATTCTACAACCGAGGTATTGGCCGGACTATTTCGTGACTGGAACAGAAGCCCACTGGTTGAGATGATTTCAACAGTATACAGATCATCGTCGTTATAAGATGTTCCAGCATCTCGAGAAGTAAAATAACAATATGCATTAGCAACGGTAATTCCGGATGGAAGGTATACATTCATTCCAGATGCAACTCCATCCCAAGTAGTGGAGCCGCGCTGTACTCTCACACCTTCTAAATATTCTATCACCGCCCACCGTACCGTGGTGGCAGGAGAAGCGGCGGCAGTAATGCGTGCAAAAGTTAATAAGCCACTATTTGTAATTTGTCCAGAAACCATTCCAAATCCTGGGGACGCGTCACCCAAACTTTTTGAAATGAATAGCACCGATTTTGAAGTATTCACTGGAACAATAGCCTGTGTTTGCGATGCACTTCCAGCACCGATTGTAGTTGTTCCTCTTAATACATTTTTGGCAAGTGCTGGAGGAATAACATCAAGAGTAACATCATCAAAACGTGCATTTGTTGTGGTATCACTTTCAGTACGAATCCATAGTGAACCAGAAGGATTATGAAAAGCCGTGTCTGTTCCAGATGCTACGGGTGCGTTATTTTTAAGAAATACTAATGTTCCATTAGTATAGGAATGACAACGTACCTTATCTCCTACAGCCATAGAAACACTGGACACATCCGCAATATTGGTGAAAACCGGTGTTGACCATCCACCCGAAACAAGTTTATCTATGCGCCACCGGGTTAATCCACTTGTACCATTACGATCAATCCTAAATCTATACCCACTACCAGTAAATGCTGCACTGTTGGTAGCTCCATCGGGATTCATCTTCAACCATATCTCAAGTAACATCTGATCGCCTGAAAAAGCAGATTGGAACTGTGTTACTGTTATTCCGACCTGAAGATTGCCACCCCATATATTGGCATTCCAAACTGTTCCGGTACTTGATCCTTGTGTGGCAGTATAATTCTCTTCAATACCGCTCCCAACGATCCTAAAGTCATTATTATCTTGTTGTAATTTTGACCAATTACCACGCATCGGATCTACAGACGCACGATTAAAATCATCGAGAATAGTTCCATTAGCTATAGCTGGAGCATTGACAAATACCTGTGTTTTGAAATTGTCCCATTTTCTTGCAGTTCCTGCTTGCGATGAACTAAATGCTACATAGCCATTTCTATCTTTATAAGTGGTGTCCGTGGTTTGTATTATCTGTCGCCCATTGACATATGCCGTCAATGTTCCCGCAGCGTCATTATCGAATATACCCCATAGCTCATCCCCTTTTTTAAAATTAACATCATTGTCTGGACTGCCTAAGGCTGTAGAGGTTCCTCCACCCTCTCTAAAAAATTGTAATGCCCATCCAGGAGTCCACCATTTATGTTCAAGAAAATAACCAATTGCATTTGGATTGACGTCATCATATTTAGTCTTTAATCTCATCTGCCAATTATTATTATCTGAGTCGAGAGTATAATTTCTTATCGCTACTTGTACCTGCCCACTATATGTTACATTAGTATAGGTGCTTCCCCCAGTATCAGCGGCTTGTGCTTGGATGGATTGGTCTACGATCCTCATTCCCTTACTACCAGCTTGAGAATTTATCCACCCACTTGCTAATGGAGATTCATCGGGGCGATCAAACCTATTATTTGGGATCATGGTAAGATCAAGATCGGGATTAATGTACTCAGTGAGTAGCCCAATAAAATCACAGCATAAATTTCCAGCGCTTGCTGAGGTATATGCCGCCCGTGCCCTAACAATTGGAGAATATTGTGTGCCGCTAATAGAAGGTGAATATATTGGATCACCAAATACCGTATGCCAATTATTTATTTCTCCACTATGAGTAACCCCAGGAAGGGCATATAAAGTAGACATTGAACCGACAGGGTTATTTAAAATCTGTACCCCACCAGAAATAGTTACGTCAGATCCATGATTACCAAAACGAGCCATCGGTTGTACTAATAAAATCGTATCAGTAGAATATATCGGGGCCGTTGTATACGCTGCTATATTTGTATCATAATCTTGTACGATACCGCTGTAAGTGGATTTAATATTCGATGTGGCTGTTTCGGAAGCCGCTAATGCACCTAAAGGCGGTGTCTTATTTACAGCGTCCCACAAGTTCGTAGTGCCCCCCGCACCTGTCGTCCAATTCATTCGCTTACTATCACTTATAGGAAGAAGTAATGCTATTCTTCCACGCGGATTAGGATAAGAGTTTTCACTTCCTCCCGTATCATCATTAACAGCCCAGCTATCCCATCGTAAAGAAGGATTGCTTCCAGTATTCCACCAACCTCCGAAAAGATATGCATACTGTAATGTTGAAGTTGTAAGATTTGTAGTATCAGTACCTGTTTCCAGAAGAATGGTTCCAGATATATCGTAGAGTTTATACTCTACAATTGAAGAAGCTCCAGCATGATACGATTGTAGCTCAAGAACATACCAAGTATTTTTAGCACACTTATATGTTCCTGTCATTCTAAATGTTTGCGCCGGACCGGTATCAAGATTTAAAAATCCATTAGAATCCCAGTACACAACATCGGCCCCACCATTAGAAGGAGCGAATCCCATCCCCTGTACCTTCGCATCACTAAATCCATATATATATACCGCAGCTCGTTGATAGCCTCGATTCCACGTCGATATTACTGGAAGTTGTACTGCTGGGGGTGGACTCATATATTGTGCTCCACGTGATTCCCATGCATAGCTACTTGTTCTATGAGTCTCACCAGAATTTATTAATCCCGATACCGCCCAAGTTGGAGTGAAACATTCTTCCACACTACTGGGAAACGTGCTACTCCCAAGTTGAGCGGAATCAAATGATATGGTGTACTTACGCGCCATAGCCAAGACTCCTTGGTTTCATGCGATTAAATTCATCCACGATACCGTCGATAGTAGCATGCGCACCCCATATCTCCGTGTTATCAATCGTTATAGTTTTTGTCACATCATCATAAGATTTACGGCATACTCCACGGTTGATACCATGAAAAATTTCTCTTAGTGTGCGATTCGCAAGATCAAAAGTATCAATTTCAGTTTGATCAAATCCCAAATTTAAAAGCCAACCATTCAAAGTTGTTACTTGTCCCGCGGTAAGAAAATCAGTGAGTCGTTTTTGAGGAAATGTTTTTACATTCATTCTTGTATCATTTGCAATTGTTGTAAGTGTGGCTGGTTGACCTTCAACCAAACAAAGACACCAACCATTATATATTTCGCCCCAACCATAACAACCGTGTTCTGCTAAAAGTACTTCGGTCCAATCTTGCAGACAATTGTATAGTATATTTCGGGTAGTATCTATAATTCCTGAGGAGTAGGCATTGCCTAATCTGTCTATGGTAGGGAATTGAACCAGACGGGTTAATGCCCATCGTTGTATATTTGTTCCGTAGGGTGCTAAAGAGATACTCATATTTTTTATTTTTTATATAATGAAAAAAGCGAGACATAGAGTTTATGCCTCGCTTCTTTGCATTGGATTGCTCTATGTGCAGCTATGGAATTAGCTTATTATTAATGTGTGTTGTACGTTCTTGCCTTCTTTATCATTTCCTTGCCAGCCAACATGAAAGGCAATGGTATGACTTTGTTCGACTCCATCGAGTTGGCCAAAATGGTGAAGATGCCTGCGGAAATAAATGAGCCTACGATTTGTAACTTCTACATCTGTAAGTTTAAAAGGAATCTCGTTTATTTCAAAGTGGCCATCTAATAAATCTACAAAATAAGAATGATCTTCGATATCTTGAAGAATAAACCCTATAAGTTTATCGTGAGCAACATCGTAATATGAGGAGCGTACTGGGTCTGTAATTGACACGTCTTCATCATTTTGTCTGTATATTGTGCCGTCTGAATATTGTGCAATAAATTTGTATTTCAACATTGTATTGTTTTGGTTATTTTGTGTGTATTGAGCAAGGACATTTAGAATTTTGGCGTTTAGCAAAGTTACAATTGTAACAAAGAACCTGGTATCCTTTAGGGTATTCATTTTTTTTCAGCCAATATACAAAGCCATTACCGCCCATTGTTACTTTATGTTTCTGGCCTATAGATTGTATGGTTCCACCCTGTCTCATTCCTAATTGTTTTCGATGTGTATTGCCATTTCCTTTTATGTGGTCTATAGAAAGAAAATAAAGTTTATCTTCGCCACAGCAAGCACACTTTGGAGTTCCTTTACTATAATGTGTTAATGCCTCCAATCGTACTTTTGCATAGCATGCTTTCTGCGTAGCATGAAATTTTTCTTTATTCTTTTTACGCCATTGTTTTGTATATTCACTTTGACGTTTTTTATATTTTAAACCATTTGCAGTTTTTAACCATTCTCGCATATATAGAGAACCATGCCAGGTCAAATCCTTATCTTCTTTTTTCCATCTTGACATTAGTATATCTCCTTTAATTAAGTGATATACTATTATACGACATTATTTTATCAAGGTCAAGTAAAATTAATTAATTCTCAATATAGGTCAGTTTTCATCATATTGCAATGTGAAGGTGGCTGTAATTGTATCCCCTGCGACTGCTGAACCTGTTGTTTGTAATTGTGTTACCATATAATTGGTATATACTGGGGCCGGACCAGTAGACGACGCTGCCTTGCCAATTGGTTGTGCATCTGTTAAACCAAAATTAATAAGCATGCCGTTACCAATACCACTGACCGCAGTCATGTCAACGGTTAATGCAGCGGTTGCCGTAGTTACTGGTTGTGTATACACTATACCGGATATATTAGGTGGACTACACTTTAGTGTAAGACCTGCCCCAAATACTCCTGCGGTATGTGCCCACAAACCATTAAGAATTTGATTAAATGCCCCAATAAATTTTCCGTACATCCATAAATCATATGAATTATTTCCCGCCGTTATTGGGAAGGAAGAGTACGCTTGTGCCGGATCGTCGACATTCTTCCAGTTACAATTTGCTATACCAGAAAAAGATGTGCGACCCGCACTGTAGTCCTGGTACCATATAAATGTTGCTGCCATAGATTATAATCTCCTTTAGTTTTATGCATAAAAACTGATATATCAGTTCTCTATATTATATGTAAATATGTATATAAAGTCAAGCCCCGTAAATAGAAAAGGCGACCATTGCTGGCCGCCTTCTATTCGATAAAGAGGTGAGTCTTACCGATTACGGCGTGAGTGTGAGTTTTGCACACGCTAGGTTGTTTAAGATACCCTGAGAGATGGTTTCATAAGCAGACCATTTGATTAGATTACGTTTCTTCTCGACCCAGAACTTCGTATCATTGAGAATGAAGAACTTACCTAAGAACTCCTGAGACGTGAATGCATAAATTGTCTTTTCAGGAACCAGATCGCCTTTATTCGTGACAATGAGTTTCTTGCCTAAAAGTGTATCGTATTTATAGCCATTTACATATTGTTCTCCGGCAACGCCCGAACCAATTGTGGTTGCAGGTAATGCTAAGAATTTATTAAAGTCGGCCAGATTCATAAGAACCATGTCTGTCTTTAACGGATTGACGCCTGTGCTTGAACCCTCTAATGTATTAAAGAGTCTCACAAACGCTGCTATTTCGATCGTTCCGGATGTGGTCACGGCGTATGTCGTGGACTTTCCAGATACTGTAATTGCCGCGTTGACGCCTGTCATAAACGCAGTGTCTTCGATTTTCTGAATATCTTTAATCGAATTACGTTCGATGACTTCTGTAACTGGCATTTCATATGCTAAAAGCTCTTCTTCGGTCTTTTGGAATTCCTCAGACGAAATATTGAAGAATTGCATTTCAGCGCGTTTCCCCTCAACGTATCGTACATCCGGGTTACCGCGAAGATTGATCATCATTGCTGACGAATCTGGTTCAATGTCGATAACTTTTACGAGCTGGTCATGGTTGACACTTCTCTGTAAATCGGCTTTCGTTACATATTGCGGGTTAATTATTTTACGTGCAAACGAAACTTCACGAAGCTTCGTACGTATAAATGCTGCCGTTTCGGCCGCTACTTTTTCATGCTCGGTATCCAGTTTCTGGACGAAGAGCTCGTTCACTGTTCGTGGATTTAGATTTTCCATTATTAGCTCTCCTTAGAATACGTAGATATCCATAGCACTAACTGTTGTTCCAAGATAATCTATATTTCTTGGGGCAACTGTGCAATAAGCGACAGGTGCTGTGGATCCAGCGACCAACTGGCCGATGGCGTTGACGTCCAGCGATGCATTGACTGTTGGACTTCCACCAAACACTGTCGTACGTGCAAAATATTTTCCAGCGAGAATGGTAACCTTGGATGTCTTTACAACATCGGGTGCCCATTGACCAACTGTTTGGTCTCTCTTTGACTCGTTGAATATTGGCCAAGCTAATTTCGTGGCGGACGGAGGAGCGACTGCACCATTGGAACCAATTGATACCCAGTACCCTTGTAGGCCTGATGTAAGAATCGTACCGGTTGCGTCGATCGACAATTCGCGTCTCGTAATTAAGCTCAGGTCGGTTAACACTGTAAACATTAAGTTATTCTCCTTCACTTAGTAAATATGAGGTTAAACTATCATAACCTTGACTATCAGTTAATTCGCTTAACTTTCCAAACCCAGAAAAGAAATTTCCCTGATATAATTCTGCTGCTTTTTCCATAACCTCTAAATCTTCTAAAGGCTGGTCCCTCAGCTCGCTGAGTTTTTTTAGTACTTCATCTGCCAGAAGAACATCGTTATCTACAAGTCTTTGAACAACTCGTTCTGCTATTTCTTCCCGAGCCAATTTTTCTCTTAACCCATGAAGCTCAACTTGTTGATTTCGTAGGACAACCGCAGCTTGTTTTAACATTTCTTTTTTAGTGTCCATAACGTTTCTCCAGCATATCTGCGATTACCGCAGCTTTCGCAAGATCATCCAGCAAAGTATCCTCTTCGGCAAAAGCTTCCAGGTACTCTGCTAGTTTCTCTACTTCTTCGTCGACAGTCTTTTCATCCTTAACCAGCACCATCAATGGGGCTGACTTTAGGGGTTCATTCAGAATATCATCGAGTTTCATAAATAATTCTCCACAGATGCCTAGTGCTGCTCATCTGTTTGGGCCATATCCTTTAAAATTGGTATAGGATTAATACCCAAATTTATAAGCTCACCTGCAAAAGATCTATAGATGACATTGTCCGCTTCTTTTTCCATGGCTGTTTCCTTATCACGTTCGATAAGAACCATAGCAAGCTTCTCGATGTTCTCGGGTGTATAGTTTAAACCATACTCCTGTTTCAGCATTGTTTCCGCCGCTTTAACATATTCTTGTAGCACTCCCCGAGTTGCATCTGCCATTTTAGTTATCTCCTCCAGAAAACATACGTCCAGCCGCTGCTCCTGCCGCGAGTCCGCCACCAGCTAACACTGCTGATTGTGCGGGGAAATGCTTCATAATGGAGGCGGTTGTTCGCAAGGTTTTACGTACCGCATCAGCACCCTTTGTAACGTTTCCAGCAATCGCAGCTGTTTTTATTTCGTCTGCAACTTTATATGCAAGCGCTTTTCCAATCTCTTCGTACTCAGCAACTTTCTGTGAGTCTTCGAGTATTTGACTATCGCGTTCCATTAAACCGCGTGTAAGACTTTCAACGTCATTGACATTAAAATCTGTACCATATTCTTCTTTAAGAAGTGTCTCTGCAGTTTCTGCATACTTGGCAAACATAGTCTGAACTTGTTCAGCTACCTCTGCAAATTCCGCTTCTTTAAGCATATCGTTGTAAACTTCGAGTAGGCGTGCCATTAGTGGTATCCTCCCTTAGTTTCCAAAGTAGTGCTGCCAAAGACGTTCCACAACATCTGCTGACGCCTGTTTTATATCTGCCGCTACTGGAGGATTCTCCATCGGCGTTGTTGCAACTGTATTCATGCTGTCAACCTGTAATTGTCCCTGTGACGTATTCTTTGCTTCTGCGCCCATTGTTGTGGCTTTAAGAACACCTACAACCTGCTGAACATTCGCTAAGTTTACATCTGAGTTGCTAACCTGAACTGCTGGATTATCTCCTTCAGCTGCTGTATTCGGAGTAACGCCTGTTGCTCCAACCGCAATTTTCTCCAGTTCACTTGCGAAAGCACGGGCCATAATACGTCCCGCCGCATCGTACTCTTCTGCTAACTTGCGAAGTTCGTCATTTTCGTTGACTTGGTTTTCAACAGGAACTTCTGTAGGTTGTTCGGAAGCCGGAGTTTCAACTGGTGAAGTTGCAACTTTTTCTAATTCGGCAATTATGTCTTGTAATGTGTTTCCCATATAAAAATATTCTCCTTAATTAAGTTGATATGTATAATATAGTTAAAAAATAGATGAATGTCAAGGGTTTGTTACACCTATGACATCATTATATAGTTCTTCGAACTTTTCCGGGCCCAGTCCATAGACCACTCGGTCTAGAGAGCCCAATTTTGCTAGATCTTGTTTTACTTTTGGCCAGAGATACGCATGTGCACCAATACCGGCCATACCGGTCATAAAAGGATGTTTACGAACCATGTCTTGAAATTTAGATATTGGTTTTCCTTGTTGTAATTTATTTTCTTGATATCCGGCATATAAATATGATGCAGGAACACCTACTAAAATGCGTTGTGCAATTGCCGGAACTTTTTTCATTTGCTGTGGTGTGGGTATCGCTGCCGCATGTTTCTCGCGATTAATTTGTTGTAACCCTTCCGTACCCAATGCTATAGCGCCAATAAATATAGGAATAAGATATGGATTTTTCATTAACATAGCATCCCATGCGTGGAAATGTGATAGATCGCTGCCTGTGGATGTCATGAGTTTTGCAAAGCCCGCATACAAACCTCCTAAGCCTACTAAAGGAAATAATGGGTTTTTACCTGGTGCATATAAAGATGGTCTCGGTCCTTTTGGTGTGCCTACAGTAGGAAGTAGCTGTGTCATTTTTGCCACTAGTCCTTGAGGCTCACTTTCTATGTCTGCCCGTTTTATTAATACTCGACGAATAATTAATGGTTTAGTAAGAGATATTTCGGGAAGATATTGTAATACTTTTGCTGCAATCTCATGATTGAATCCGTCTATTGAAACATCTATAGGAATCCGAGGTTGTTCATCCATGTCCATAAGAATAGCACCCTTATCAATAACTTGATCTGCGAGGGGTTGTCTATTCATGTTAATGAGAACTAACCTTTGGAACTCCTCTTGTTTGGGCATTATTCGTAGCCCTAAAAATGTAGAGAGAATATCTTTTAAAGAATGCTCTTCAGCGATCTTATCAATAACAGCCATCGGTATTTTCTTTTGGGAATCATAAATTAAATTTTGTGGGTCTGCCGAAAAACCTTCAATCGTTCCAGGCACTTCTTTTGTTAATGCAGATTCTTTCAAACCACTTTCTTTCAACCATTTATCTCCTAATACTGCAGATGGAATTACTGCCTCATCTGTTACTGATGCAACTTTTGCAATTACTCCTGCAGTTCGATCTGCGGGTATACGTACAAATGAAATATCAAAGAATGTTAAACGATCATCATTCATTGCCATTACTCTTCGGCCATCAGGAAGAATGCGCCTCATTTCATAACGAAGATGGTCACAATATTCTCCTGTATTTTTTGCCCGGTTACTGCATATCGAACACTTATCTGAAGGTGTGCGTGTACCCATAGATACGGCTGGGTATTCTCCCAGTTTCATTCTCTCTATAATATCTTCAGCTTTTTTATTATCCAGTTCCACTACCAATTCCACACGATGCATGTCTGGGTTATGAGAAGCATAAATAACTTTCCCAGTGCTTTCTTCAGGATTTTTATTTCGATGGTGGCGATAGGCATACGCATGTTTCTCAAATGTTTTATGGAAACGCACAAGCTGATCATCTGGGAAATAATCCCCATTAAGATTTGGACCGTAGTAATCCCCGGATGTCATGGCGTTTACCAGTATATATGAATGATCCGCTTTCTTTTCAAGCGTGCCAATGAAATCCTCAACATCTTTTTTATATCCGGCAGTTTTTTCCAACGCCTCTTCGTTAAGAATTCTCATAAGAGGTTTACCATGATTATCTATAGAAGAAAAATGTGTGAATTTTATCATACTATTTGTCCGACTGCTTGTATGCTTTATTTGCTTGTGGTTTAAACGGTAAGAACACCGCACCTAAAGGCGTAGCATATTCTTGTTCTGGAAGACTTTGTTTTATATTCTTTTGTATATCGGTTACGCGCTGCACCATTTCAGGTAAGGGTCCTTGGGATACATGATGCATATTTAATGCTTGTTTTATATATGTTCCTGCCGCTAAAGGATCCTGCGCCATGGTCGGAGAGAAATGCCAAAGCGAATCAAAATATAAGGCTGCGCGTTCTTCAGTTTCTTTATTTTCCTTTAGTTCCGGATGAATGTCTAGCATGGCTTCAAATCTTGGTGCCTTTATAGAATCCAGTTTATAAGCAGTCCAGTGTTTTTCTAATTGTCGAATACCCTCAAAAATTAATCCGCCCAAGGACATGCCTGCAGCAGTCCCCAAACTTCCAGCAATTATAGTGGGAACTTGGTCCCTAAACGCAGTACGTATAGCGCCTACCAATTTCTCACCTGCGGCCGTTTTTTCTAGCTCCGCTTTAAATGCCGCCATCTTTATAATCGTTGCATTTGAAATCTTGCCTTGCCTGTGTTGTGCAATAAATTCAGCTACCTTAACCATATTAAGTTCTAAACCTTCCTGCCCCCGGAGGCATTGGCAATGCTGTTTGTTGTCTTCGAACATTTTGCATATGCGCTTGAAATCCCATACCACCGATTACACCAGCGCCACCAGCAAGTAAAGTCTTTTTAACCCCAGACATTGCTTTTGATGATGCTGCCACTGCTGTAGCACTTGCTGCCGCTTTAGGGTTTGTAAACACATGTACATTTTGGCCTCCCAATGCTTTACCTACAGTTTTAAAATACGCTTTAACCTGAGGCATTCCTGCAGCTAATTTTTCCATTTCCTTGTGCGCTTCAGCTAATTTTTCACGCAGGGTAATAAATTCTTGTGTATCTTTAACAATAAGTTCAGCTTGTTTAATCATAGGATTACTCATATTAACGGATCCCACATATTCTTGCGAAGTGTTTAATTGTATTGGGTAAATTTCAGTTGCTAATTTCTCTTGGCATTCGTCCATGACTTTTTTTACTACGGGAGAATCAAAGGTTAGATTCATTGCACGTTGTAAATCTCCAAAGGAGGTACCACCTAAATATGCTTGCTTCACTACTCCATATAAACCATCAGCATGTCCTTGAAATCGAACATCTATTTCATATAATGAATTTGTTAAACGCTCATCAAGTGCAGCCAGCCTATATGCTTGTTTAACTGTTTCAGTTTCATCGGGGTGAATTTCCTCTATAGAAGCCAACTTTTCAAAGTTTGAATCGGCAATTTCTATAGGAGGTTCTTCCTCATAATCTTCGATTGAATACTCCGCAGATTTTTCAGTACCAAAAACTACCCCTGCAACTTTTTCGGCTGAAGCATTATCAAATTGTATATACTTATCTTGGGTCTGGTTCATCATTTGGACATACACTTCCGTATTGGCGCCCTCAACTACACGTGCAATCTGGTCTCGATTAAGGCCGTGTTCAGATGCTATCTTTGTAATCGTCTCATTGAGTGGCTTTGACTCTTTGAGATATCCATGGGCTGCTTCATTTACATAATTATCAAGTTCTGATGTGGTGAACATGGTTATACTCCGTTTTATATATTATATATAAATTTAGATATATAGTCAATACTACTCAACTGCTGATGTTCTTGTATATAATTCTCCAATTAAGTCTCCATATAGAATAGAATGGAAGGAGTCATCAGCATTAGTATTAATATATTTATACTTACTTTTTTCCTCGTCATAATCAACCATTATATTAAGAATATCACGGGCAAAAGGTGCAAAATCTTCCCATTGAGGGAATATGATTTGTTTGTTTTTTATCTTCTGAAATAGCCAGGTCATGGATCTATTACGACTTAATGTGTAGGCATTAATTTTTTGGTTCCAAGACATCATTTGTTTTTGATTGCCCTGGTGTAATAAAGCTACAAGTCTTGTTGGATTGGCTATACGTCTTCTAACTTCACTATTCACAGCCTCTCCAAACCCCGCATCAGCTCCTATAAGTACCGCGTGCCATTTAACGAACTGTCTCGGTATGTCACGATGTATAAACGCATAATCGGATTGTTTTCCATCATAACGTTTCATATAAAGAATTTCAGTTTGCGTACCCTTACGTTGGAGAACTGACATCACTGTTTTTGATACCTCAGAATTTATTGGCCCCCAATCCATACCTATAAAACAAGGATAAGACATTGTATAAGAATCGGGTTCCTTACGCATAGGGCCGCCTGTGCAACATGCACGAATATCGGCTTCAGTAATTGGTTGTACTCCCGCGTCATAGGGCAGACCAAGATATTCATTGAGAAAAATACCGCGCGGTTTTTGAAGGAATGGTATATACACATCTTTTTGCCAATCAACCCAAGGCGAATGAGCAAACATTAAAACCGAAATTCTAAATCCCTCAAATATATACTGACCATTCTTTTCCGAAAGTTGTGACCCCGGATTGGTTCGAACCCATTGTCCATTACGTGCATCTATCGCCTTATGACAATAACGACATGCCAATCCCCAGTGCTGTATATTTCCCTCATCTAAATAGTTCCATCTATTACAATGATCGCAGAATACAAACCATTCGTTTTTTGTTGATACGTCCATTCGCTTTGCCAAAGTCCCGATGGTTCTTTTAGGGGTTCCTGCATACAAAGTCCGCTTATAGAGAGAACGGGCCATGGACTGCTGAATGACGGTAATGTTGTCATCTGGAATATCCTGTATCTCATCAGCGAAGAGCATATCCACTGAGAGCCCGCGCGCCTTATCTGCTGATGCAGCGGCATATCGGAAATACATTGAGGAGTTATTGATAAATCGCTTATGAAAAACATTTTGTATTTGACTGGAGTTAATGAAATACCTTTTGATAATAGGTGTCTGATCAATAACTGGAGCAATTCGGTCATGAGAAAAAACCTTTACTTGTTCAACGGTGGGGGCAATATATAGGGTTCTAAATCCCCCTGAAAATTCAGGGCGTGTTTGTGGCATAACGACCATTTTGCCTAAGGCAAGATTAGCCAATGTTGTAGACTTAGCAACCTGACGTGAAGTACTAAGAACAATTTCTGGAGGATCAATATTATAAATAATTCTCATATGCGGATAGTCGTCTAATGAAAAAGGTTGGCTATTCAGATAAAAGAATCCCTCTATAAAATCAGACATTTGAAATGACAGTGTCGCGGCCATATTATTTCGGTAACGCTCCAATTACTGAATTAGCGAATCTCTGGAATTTTGGATTGGTTATATATGCTTTCGAATATGCCGATGCAGCCAAATAAGTTCCCGCGGTGGCTTTTCCAAATGGAATAAGATTATAAGGCGTTGGTAGAGCAAAGGTTGCAATATTACCGGCAACTTGTGCGGCGAGGGCACCTCTTCGCAAATTGGGATGGATGCGTTTTCCAACTTCGTCCAACTCCTTGGTTTTGGCCAGCGCCTTTTGTAAGAATGGAACATTTTTAATCCTCTGTATTGTTGAAATCACTTTAGGATGATTCATCACAGTTTGAATTGCCATGGTTAGTTCATGAGCTATGGCTTCTTTTTTTAATCCAATCCGTGTATCAATAGTATTTTTAGTGTCTGGACTTATAGGCAATTTATCTTTTAATCTACCATACCATTCAGGAAAAGATTCGCTGGTTATTCCACGTGAACGCCCAACTGAATACCAATCCGCCACAGCTTCCAATCTATATTTCAAGGGAACTTTTGATTGTTTGATTCCTAACGCTCTATAATGATGCATATTTCCAGGTGAATGATAATGGTGTTGTACGGACTCTCTCCATTTAGCATACAACTCAGGATCACGCGTACCCTTTATACCTTTTGGCCCGGCAAACCAATCTCGATAGGGACCAAATTCAGTTGGGGTGAGCTTTGATAGGTCGTGTTTTAACGCTTGTCCCCAACCTAGGCCCATGCTTCTCATAGGCTTAATTACGTGATACTTGTGTTTAGCCAAATATTTACCATAGTCTAAAGTTTGTTTAGTCTTGGGATCTCCGGCTACATATCCTATAGCTGCCCCTATTCCTAGGGGTACTAATATTTTAGGATTCAGAGTGGTATTCAACTGGGTTTATTTCCTCGTCATAGAAATCTATTAACTTCTTAAATAGGTCTTGATATACGCTGCCCTCTATTAATTTATATATAATGTTATGTTCCTGAAGTGCCGGTGTACCTGTTCCATAACGATATGCTGTTTTTCTATTGTCTTCAATTTGTTTAAAAAGAATAGCTAGTTCGGTATATATACGTTGTGCCGTGTCTTTATCTCCCCGGGCCATAGCTTCTTTAGCTCGCGTAACCTGTGTTTCTATCATGGATAATAATATACGGCCATAAGCTATTTCACGCTCATACCTAAGTGCAGGATCACCTAACTCTGAAAATGGTATTGGTTGTTTAGTCCATGTCTCTGTAAATAAATTAAAGGCCCCTAAAGAATTACTCCAATCTTCATCTTGAGTAAACTCTTGAAAAAAGAAATGTATAGAATGCTCAGTGCCTGGGAGATAGTTTAACTGGTTATTAAAATGTTTAAATACTTTGTGCCATTTTTCAAACAATTCTCCTTTACGAGCTATTACATTAACATCTATATCTGAAGTATCAGAATATTGGTATCCGACATTAGATCCTATAAACGTGGTGGAATACACTTTACTTAAAGGAAACACCTGTTCTAGAGTTTTAAAAATAAAAGCTTTAACTTCCGGTTTTATGGTTCGTTCTATAGTCCATATTACAGGATTTAAAAATGGTCTGGGGGTATCAAATAATGACATAGTTATTTTTTTGCTTTTTCAAAATAGGTTCTGTAAGGTGCTAATTGTATTGGTATGCCTTCCCTGGTTCGTTTATCGTATAGGAATAAAATACCGTTAGTTGCGGCATAAGCTATAAAATTTGGGTCATAGAATAGACCTATAGTGTTACCATTTATTATAATCGGATCACCCCCATAATATAGGGCAGTTTGAACCTTCGACGAAGCTGGTATTTCACCAAGCTTTTTTATCTCGCCGATTGAAACTTTATCCGCAGTAAAATAATTATAGGAGAATATTCCTCCACCAAATAACATGTAAAAAGTTAATGGCCAATAAAAACCTTTTTTCATAATATCCGTAATAGATTGGGCTTTGTTGGTAAGAAGAAACATCCACCCCTTCATAACATAGTTCCAGGCTTCTCGCTCTGTATGTGGTTTATGTATTGGCATTATAGTTTTCCTATTTTTGGTAATCCGGGTTTCTTTAGAATATTTCCAGTAAGAATACCCTTTGCAATTTGATTGTACCCGTCTTTACGAGTAAGTGTACCCTGCATAGAATACTCGGCTCTTCGCATAGCTTTAGATTTCAATTCAAAGTCAGGAGTTGCTACTTGATCGGATCCTGCAGGTGCATGTATTCCATACGATGCGATCTTGCCTCCCAAAAGATCGCTCGTGACAACCGCATCTTGAAGAACGGGTCCAGGCCTATTATCTGTTGCTACTGAAATGGTTTTGCCATTTATTTTCTTTATAATAAATTTTGCCTTCTCCGTCATGGGGTCCTTTCCCGACAGACGTGCTTCTTCGCCGTAAGTAAGCTTTCGTCCATCTGCTTCTTCATCTAATCGTCCCGATACTGTTTGTGGGCGTTCGTTCATTTAGTTGCCAAAGTTTTCTTTGTAGCCAAATATTTTTTTGCCTCGTCATAATCAAATTCTTGAAACCATGATTCTCGGTCTGTAAGATTAGGGTACTTTGGGTTTACTGTTTCTTTTGTAACTTTTCTCATTACATCGCCACTTTCTTGAGGAAAATAAAATGTTTCAATATGTCTTTTTTCTGCCCCGGAAGGAAGAGTATTACGCGCCGTGTCGGACGTAACCCAATGAGGGCCCTTTAGTCCCACATCTTCTATATATTTCTGTGATTCGAGAGACCCTGGTTTATGATAAAAAACTCTTGATGATGTCGCGGCTTCAAGTTTTGGAGTTTCTTTTTCTAGGGCTTTTACTAAATCTCCTACCCCTGCTTTTGCAGGAGTAGCAAGGGACCCAGCAGTCATAGCAGTAGCTATCGTCCGCCTAATTCTTGGAAACTTATCGAGAAAGGCCCCGTGTTTTTTGAAGTACTCAATCTGCTGGAGGCGTTTTTTTGCCCGATCCTCCGAATACGGGCCCCCCAAATGTTTACCCGAATGGGAGTAAATATGAAATCCATTATTCTCGTTTCTAATGATGGCGATTTTTTCATGCTCGGTTTTCTTATGGAAGTTATGGGATCCTTTAGGCGCGCGTTTAGTTTGTTCATATACTTTTGCCGCGCCGGAAGCGAGTGCTCCTCCTGCAACGAATCCTGGAGCAACCCCAAGAAGACCTGCAAGCGGTTTCATTTTTGTTTTGCGAGTAAGAAGATATGCAGCAGTCGATCCCACACCGGCTCCAATAAGGCCACCACTTTCGCGTGCATGATTAACTACCCGGTTACGTGGATCAACATCTCTTAATCGCGCGGACTGTTTAGCAAAATAATCCTGCATATAGTTGGTATTGCGACTCGAGGAATTAGCTTCAGCATGCGAAGAACGAAGTTGGCGGTATCCCCATTGAAGATCATTCAGTTCTCCAACAGTACGATCCACCACGCCACCTATTTTTTCAGTCAAAAACTGAGGGCGTATTGTAGTTCGCGCAGCTGTTCGTCCTCCCGCTATAGCTTTCATTACACGACCTGTAGGAACATGTGTTCCAAACACCGTAGATTCTCCCGCTGAATGGAGTGCTGCTTTCGCAACGACTGCTGTTATTCCTGCTGTCTTATTGAGTATCTTCTTTGCTTTGTCCGTCATCATGCTTTTCTATACCCTCGAAATTTTTTATATCTTCCTGCATTAGTGCTTGTAGATCCGAAATCGCTTCTGTTGTTTGTTGTGGGAGCTCAACATTAATATCGCCTATATTAATTATAGTTTGTTTTGGATCTGCTAATGTATTTTTATTCTGCAACTTTACTTTTAATTCAGAGATAAGATCTTGTGAACTCTGTTTCTTATCCTGCATCGATTCTAAACGATCCGATATCTTAACGGCTAGGCCCGCGAACTTCTGGGCATCATCTGGTCTAAGCTTTACATTCTTTTTAAAAAAGAAATATGAGTCTGTAAACATATCACGAAGCAAGTCATCCATTGATAATGTGGGATCGGATCCTAGGCCCAATTCCCATACCAATTGCGCCCGATCACCTTTAAGCGCAAGCTTATATAATTTCCTAAGATCCACATCGGTGATAGAATCTGAAAATAGTTCTTTGTCGGCAAAGGTCCAGTCCGAATAATTCGAGAAGTATCGTAAGTACATCGTATAATCCTCTGATTCAAACGAAATATTATATCTGGCATTTAATATGATCTCCAAATCTTCTTGAGTCACTCCTCCAAAGGAGAGAAGGCTCATAAACTTTGACATCCGAGGATCTTGAAGCATACGATAAGCACCCTCACACCCTTTTAGCGATAGGTTTGTAGGCTTCTGAAACCTAAAATAAAACATGGGGCTAAGTCCCCAACCTTGCAACCAATCAGGATCAGCTTCAGCGTCGGCACTGGCAAAATAGTCGGGATTAGAATCTACTAATTCATTTCGTAAATCTAATATATCACGTTCCTTGGGAATGGCTATTTTTCGTGTCTGAAGGTCATCAACAAAAAGCGCAGAGCTTATGCGTCCAGCCATAAGTGCCTGCATATATTTTCGTTCAGGTATTCTTACCATAATGTTTTTTTCTTATCCGCCTTCATTGGCCTTCTTTTCAATCCTGCTCTATACATGTTCATCATAATAGTACGGATTTGAGGACGATAGCGTGCTTCTTTTCTTTGACCGTCGATATAGTTCCTCTTATAGTTAGTCATGTCATTATATGAAAAGCCCCACTCTACAGCAAATGATCTTAGGGCGCGTGTTTTTAATAACTCTTGAAATTGGGTTAGCCCGCCAATTGTGTCGACCTTATCCCATACCTTCCTCATACGTGTGCCCGGGACCGGTACAGTTTTATATTTTTTCTTTGTTTTCCATGGGCCTGTAGTACGAGGAAAACTTTTTAGAAATTTTGTGATGTCTATCGCATTACGAACAAACTCAATGTTTACTATCGGGTTATCGAAGTATTTGACAATTTCTTCAAACGACTTCTGTTCGTTACGATACATATCCCATATAGTTTTTTGCCAGTTCATTATAGTGTACTGTTTTTCAACATTAAAATCAAGTGGTTATAGCTTTATTGAAGCTATTCCAGTCCCATCCCGGATTTAAATCAGATTTATCTTTACGAACATTAACGTGAGTTATAATTCCAGGAAACTCCATAAACTTTCCATCAAAATCAAAGGAGTTAGAAGATATTGTAGCTATAGAGAATTGTTCACACAGATGTCGAACAAGGTCAGTTGTGCCCTCTATTTGTGGAGCATCATAGGCATCAAAATAACGATAATTACGAAATAGCATTTTCCCTATACCCACCATATCATAAAATTTTCCTTGGTCTTGAAAAATATGATAAAGCTTTCGTGCATTTTTAAATGGTGTGATATCTATGTCAAATGCGTATAACCAGTTCTCCTCAAAATTAGTTGTCTTAGACAACGTATTCAATTCTTTTCCGCTTCGAAGTGCACCTTCAGATGCTAACTCTATACCTATAGAAGCTTTATTATACACTATATTTTTAGGAATTTTTAAACCAAGATGGTGTGCCCAGTATAGAGGATCAAATGTTTCATATATAGTCCCGTCCCGTTCAATGATATAGGCGGTGGCAATATGGTCTGGATTGGACTGCCAATAGTCAAAAGTGGATTTGGCACTACCTCCTACAGTGTGATGTAGGACAAGTTGTGTCTTCACGGTTTCTTCTTTAAAATACTGGTCGTCAGTTAATCTTAACTGTCTATTTATTGTAATTGTAGGCATAAGCTCTTTAATGTTTTCGACGTCCAGATCTTCGTGGAGGTCTTCGTTTTCGTACACGCTTTTCTTTGTATACTTTAATTCGACTACAGGATAAATCTGGTCCAAATATATGTTCTCCTAATCCTATTGTAGGAAAGAGGGGTGCTACCACATCTTTTCGTCCAGTAGATTTCTGTAGTTGGTGTATTTGTTCATTTCGTTGTTGTAGCATCCTGAGAAATTCGGGCAGTGTTTTCTGTCCCTTTAATGAGTTACATGTAGGACATACTAACTCAAGATTTTCAACCCCATGTATATTACCGCCATAATGTTTATGTGCAGCGCGAGGTACTTTATGATCAATGGTTATTCCCTCAAAGGTAGTTGCCATGCCGCATGTTTCACAGGCTATATAATTGCCTGGGAGCAAAAGTTTTTTTATTCTATTATATATCCATTCAGGGGTTAGGTTTGTGTGTCCCCTCATACGTTCTACATCATCTCTAAATCGTTGTGCTTTACTGCGTGCTAAACCCTTCAACGTTAATCTTGCTGTATTCAATTGCATAGTTCTCTTATATAGATACAGAGTTTAATATTTCGTCCCTAGTAAATACGATCGCCTCAATTAATTCCTCGGAACTCTCCGCAGGTTTAAAATGTACGTGCCACTCAAAATCTTTAAACTTTATGTCTTCCGCTATAATTGGTAATGGCCTTATTACCCGGGTCGTAAAATGAAAACAAGCAAATTTCAAAGCCTCTACTTTATTTACTACGCGTTTTTTCTTCTCCAATAATTCTTCAAAGATAAGACATTTATTAATTAGTTGTTCCAATACAAACGCTATGAATGCTTCTCTATGAACATTTGGCCATATGGCAGTAGTATTGAAAGTGGTACCACTACCACTACCACTACTACCAATACTGGTAACACCAATATTAGGGAAAATGAGGGGGGCCGTGAATAATTGTTTCCACGGAGCATTTTGGATTGGAGTATTACTGGTTATACCTAAACTATATGGAAGCAACATATTGGACAGTGTGTTCGTTCCGGATAAAGTTATATAGGGGCCGCCATAGAAATTATTATTTATCGTATAATTTCCTAAAGGTGTCAACCAATCCGTATACTGAGGATCCCCCATTGCATTACTAACTGGCATACTAAGCGAATCTTTTCTTGAAAATTTTTGGTTGAAGCTCGATCCAACTATTTCTTATATGATCGTACCATTCGATCTTGAATTCTTTACTACATTTTTTACATTTCATTTGGTCAGTAAGAATAACTGTACCTTCTTGCTTATCCTCTTTACGGTCAATCGTAGTGTAGAAGAAAGAGGTTCCTCCACATTCTGGACACCATAAATGCATGATGATTTCCTAACGTTCTCTATTATATACCATTTCAAGTACACCTGCTTTGCAAAGATCTTCGCAAATGGAGATTATATCTCCTGGGTGAACTGTGTTTTGATCTCTCGACAACCTTGCTAAGGCTGCGTTAACGACGGGGTCGTTTATTTTTGTAAGTGCGACATATACAATTTCTGTGCATATCTCGTCATTTGGAAAAAAGTTTTTTAAAGCCCAACGTCTGGGAAGGGATAGTTTTTCTACAATCCATCGCCATACAAAGTAAAGCAACTGCCACCATCCGTAAACATTTCCATTATAGGTATCGAACATTTCCCACAGGATTTTATCTGGGATGTTTTTTTTCTTCCACCGATATACACGTAAATCGATATGGGTATTCTCATCGTCTTTATCCCAACCCGATAGAGTTACAAGAAGATTTGCTTCGAGCATCATTTGTTGGCTCGGTTTTCGAGGAAAGTCAAAAAAGCCTAGAGCTGTATGTGACCAGCTATTGGTGAAAAAACGGATTGCCTTGGACAGAAAGCTGCCCGCAAAGTTATTGACGATGATTATATCGCCGGGTTTTATATTGAATGCCATGTATACTCCTTATGAGTTATAAAATGTGGGGACAGACAGCGTTATTGCTCTCATGTCAGTATGATAGGTATTTTTGAGGGTTTATTCAAGTAGTTTGTATGGATCTATTATACTAATAAAATATGAGAAAATCAAGTTTTTACGGTATAAGACTAAATGGTAAGAACCTTTTAATTCATAAGGAATGATAGATATGACAGATTTTTACGTACAAAACAAAGAAACTTTACAAGTAGCTAAAGTATACCAAGTCATGGCTCCTGCAGATTGGGATAGTTTAGAGAGTATCCCTACGGTATTTCTTATTTACTATAATGATGCTTGGGAATGGGTAGATACCGCGGACTACGGGCCCTATAACCTTGGATAATAATGAAAGAAGAGTTATCTAAAGACGAGCAGAAAAAGGCCTCCGACGAAATGAAACGTTGGTATGTTCGCACTATGAAGAAAATACAAAAGAAAAGTATCCGAGAAATAGCGGAGGCACTCGGAATTAGTCAAAAAAAAGTAAGGGAATATTTAGATGAGTCCAAGAATCTTTGATGTAGACGTAATCTATATAGCGGACGATATGAGTGTGGGATACACTAAAGAACGTGAGAGTATAACTCGTATCATCGCTTTCAGCGAAGAAGAGCTTGCGTATTTATTAGATGAATTAGGGGCACGCTGTAAAACCTATGTAGTAACTAGAAAGAAACAGACCGGTATACGGGCCCTTGATACGGCTTACTTAGCAAAATTAGAATGGTTGTTAATCGATAGATTGTACAATTGTATAGAAGATTTGGAAATATTTTCTGAGGGTGATCCCAAGAAACTAAGAGAACGAATAAAGTGTTATCGTGAAGTTGGCCGAAGCATATTTAATTTAACGGATGAACGGATGAGAAAATGAAAACTTTTGTATGGTATTGGCCCAGAAGTTTATGGGCATGGGGATTTGATTCGTGTCGAGGCTGTATATGGTCTGAACGGACTTGGTATACTTATAAATCATTATCCTTAGGACCACTAACAATTAATTATAGATTCAAATCATGGCACGGATCAAACCCAGAGTAAGCAGTATATTAAAAGATTGGAGAGCCGTGGAAATACGCAGTATGTATAGTAGTATTCTACGGTACATTTACATAAAAATAATATGGAGAAGATTATGAGCTACCCAATAACACTTATGTTACGACGTGACATTATACGTCTTTGTACTCTTCTTGAAGAGGACAGAAGTTCTAATAAATATTCTGAAACAAGAAATAGAAGGATTGATGAACTCATTATGCATATAAAAGATGAATTAGAAAGCAACCCCCCAACCCCACCAAATAAAAAACCATAGCTTTCATAATGGCCTGGATATAAAACCAGTGATTTTTTTATTCCACTAGTCCGGAGGTCAATCGGTAACCCAGAATTTTAAAAGGAATACAATGAAAAAATATGTAGAGGTTGATGATAGTAGAGACGACGGCGCACACTTTGTCATCATGGAAAAATGCGGTGAAATCGGAGTAAAGAGATTATCACGAAATTATGTCCTTAAAACCGCTAAACAAATTATAAAAGAAAACGTCAAAAATTCCGCCGTAGAGGAAAGAGAATTACTTCGTATGGCCATATTTGAAAAATTCTGCGGATGCTCTCTTTGTACACATGTACGAGATCGTTTTGACGAAATTATTAAATCACGTACGATCGCTGATCGCTATATAAATAAGGAAAATGAATAATGATTGAATTAACAAAAGATGAAACGATTCTACTAGAATCATATATAGCAGCAAATAAACAAACTAACCGAGCAGTGGGTAATTATCTTACTTTGGACCAGGCCAATATTCTTTTTATTCTCGCAGTGGAAAAAGCACGTGGAGATATAAAGCCCACGTCTCATGACAAATGCCATGATGGTAACAGTAAAACAAGACAAAATGAATAACATAACTAATAACATAACTACAACTCTGGTTGCCTGACAAGGCATAATACGAAAGGAATATTATAATTTTGCCGATTGATAAAACTGCATATTATATGCAATTATTTTATATGCAATTATTTTACAAACCTCATAATAAAAATGTCGTTGTATACGGCACTTCAACCAAGTACGCTGATTTCGGTGTTATATTTTTGATATGGGACGATAAAGCAAAAACATTCGTGTGGGTAGATGGTACAGATTTTGAACCGCTGATCGCTGAGTGAGGTGCTTTGTGACACCGAAGGAAGAAAGGAGAAAAGGAATGAACAGACCGAACGAAAGAATTACTGAATTAAGAAATTCACACTATTTGTCCCAAAGAGAATTGGGAGATTACATTCTCTCTCTCGAATCCGAACTCGCCAAGCTGAAAGGTGAGGAAGAGGAAGTGTGGGAGAAAATCATTGATGGTACGGCAAACGGTTATGCAAAGATAGTAATGGGAGAATTTTACGCTTACATGCCCATTGAGATAGTTGACGAAATCCTTCGCAATCGTCAGATCGTCAAGCGGGGAATTGACTGGAAGAGGTTTTGGAGTGATTATTCTAAGCGTCGAACGGTTCACGATCTTGATGCGGGCGCGATTCAATCCCTCATCGAGTCGCAGTTGAAAGGAGATGTGAAATGAAAAAATACTTAGGAGTACAAACAAGGAGAGAGAAAGTGAAACGCATAGATAAATTAACATCAGAACAAAAGGCACAAATGAAGCTTTGGGCTGAGAAGTGGATCAAGATCGGTCTGAGAACAGGTGAAACAGATTTTGAGACGTTTGATAAATATATGCCCGTTTGTTACCAGAAGGCCGGGTTTGTATATCCCAAAAATGTTGTTAGGGTGAAATCTCCGATGGTCGGGGCTTTTGCATCGTCGATTGCGGAAGCGATACTAAAATCTCCTGATACCGTGCGCGGTGCTGTGGGCGGTGCTGTGGACGGTGCTGTGCGCGTTGCTGTGGGCGTTGCTGTCGGCGGTGCTGTGGGCGATGCTGTGGACAATGCTGTGCGCGTTGCTGTGCGCGATGCTGTGCGCGATGCTGTGGACGGTGCTGTGGGCGGTGCTGTGGGCGGTGCTGTGGACGGTGCTGTGCGCGGTGCTGTGGACGGTGCTGTGCGCGTTGCTGTGCGCGTTGCTGTGGGCGTTGCTGTGCGCGTTGCTGTGGGCGATGCTGTCGGCGGTGCTGTGGACAATGCTGTCGGCGTTGCTGTGGGCGTTGCTGTGCGCGATGCTGTGGACGGTGCCGTGCGCGTTGCTGTGCGCGGTGCTGTGGGCGATGCTGTCGGCGGTGCTGTGGGCGATGCTGTCGGCGGTGCTGTGGGCGGTGCTGTGCGCGTTGCTGTGGGCGTTGCTGTGGGCGATGCTGTCGGCGGTGCTGTGGGCGGTGCTGTGGACAATGCTGTCGGCGGTGCTGTGGACAATGCTGTCGGCGGTGCTGTGGGCGGTGCTGTGGACAATGCTGTCGGCGGTGCTGTGGGCGATGCTGTGCGCGGTGCTGTGCGCGATGCTGTGCGCGTTGCTGTGCGCGTTGCTGTGGGCGATGCTGTGCGCGGTGCTGTGGACAATGCTGTGGGCGGTGCTGTGGACAATGCTGTGGGCGGTGCTGTAAAAAAAATGCTATGGTATGAGTGGTTTGGGGGACAATTTTGGGTAGGAGGGTGGTATTACGGAGCGCCTTCTTATGTTTCTTTTTTCACGGACATATGTAAACTTGAATTGTCTCAAGATATAATGGAGCGGGCTGAAGCATACCGAAAAGTATGTGAATCTGTTAATTACATCTGGGCAAATAAGAATTTTGTCATCGTATGTGAGCGGCCACAAATGATAAACCGAGACTCAGAAGGAAGATTACATTCAGAAACCTCAAAAGCCATTGAATATCCAGACGGATGGGGACTGTATGCGATAGGCGGAGTTGTTGTTGATGAATACATTGTAATGCGCCCTCAAGAGATAACGATAGTCAAAATCGAAGCAGAAGGGAATCAGGAAGTGAAAAGAGTAATGATTGAACGCTATGGAGTTGGGAGATACCTTGTTAATTCAAACGCAAAGAAGTTGGATGAAAGTGAATACGGGACACTGTACGAGAAAGATTTAACCGGTTTCAAACTCAGAATGGTACACGTTAAAAACTCCACGCCCTTACCGGATGGGACGAAGAAGGATTATTTTCTGCCGGTAGGACCAGACTGCAAGACAGCGCTTGAAGCGGTAGCGTCAACATTTGAATTAACTCAAGAGTTTTATCATAACTTTATAGGGGGTCAGTCGTGATATATTTATTCCTACTATGGAGAGAAAAAAGATTAGGCAAAAAATTAACCATGATGTTAAACAAACTAAATCATAAATCAATTTAAGAGGTTTTCCTATGAACAAAATAATTCGGCAAGGCGACGTACTTCTCATCCCAATCGAAGCAATCACACGCAAGAATTTCCGCACGAAGGAGGCGTTTGATAATGCTAAGTCTCTTCTCAGCGCCGATCTTTCCCAGAAGACAGACAACATCCTCGCCTATGGTGAAGCCACGGGGCACCACCATGTTCTCGAAGGGAATGTTATCGTAATGGAGGAAGTGTCTGATAAAGCCGTGAATGACAGGGGACAGATTGTTGAGGTCAAGGAGGATGCGCGGCTCGTCCACACTTCGGGCGATCACCCAGATCACGATACTCTCACCGTGCCATCCGGTAAGTATCTTCGCGTTGTTCAGAAACAGCGCGACCCGTTTGCGGGATGGATCCGGGTGAGAGATTAAATGACTTTGCGTCGAAGGAGAAAAGAAATGACAAGAACAAAATTAGATGAATATCTTAAATCCATTGAGAAGAAGAGATTGGGATGGTTATACTGGCTTCCGCGGTCAATGACACATAGAAGCAAATTAGGTTGGTTTTATTGGTTCACACGGCCCTGGATAAAGAGGGAAAAATGATACTATACCATAGTGGTATGCAGGCGTGGGCACGAATAAATGAGATTGTGAAGATATTGGAGTGCGAACAAATCTCATACATTTTTCACACAAGATATCTAGAGGTAGAGGAAGAAGTTTATAAAAAAGCTCTTTCCTGTACTGATATAACTGGCTACAAATATCAAGGATTGGAGAGAGCAAAATGACAAAAGTAGAATTAGATAAATACCTTGAATCCATTGGTGGTTTAGTTAATGGGGGGTGGAATGAGCCGAGACCTCCCATTTACTCCAGATTCTTTTCCACTGGCGATGGATGGAATCAACTCATTAAGGATCTTATTGAATCGTTGGTGGCTATGGGTTGGGATAGGAAAATAACTCAAGTGAAAGAGAAATTTGGGGGGTTGCGCTTCTATACATCTTCGGTAACTTCGGAAATGCGCGAAGTTATATTTCTCGCTGAACAAATGTCTTTTACCATATGCGAAAGATGTGGAGAACCTGGGAAGTTACGATGCGCACATGCTTGGGAGCTTACGCTATGTGATAAGTGTGATAAGGTGAGAGGGTGGCCGATACAGTAATTGTAGAGGGCACCATATCATAAAGGTGGTTGCTTTATGGTTGCCCTCTGTGCCTCATTGATGAACTCGTGAAGCACATACATAAAATTACCGCTTTCCTCATGCGTTCCAAGTGGAAATAAACCCCGGATGCGGGAGATCTTCCCGTCAATTATTGCTCTGGTTGTGGAGAACGCGTGCTAATTTTACATGTCCGAAACTAAATAACTGTTTACTAAACTAATAGAATGGTACTGTACCATGCGAGAGAAACAACGCCCCCAAATCAAGGGAGATACTTTCTTTGAGGATATTCATTTTAAAATTAAATTAATTGATCCCCTTATGGCTTGTTTGGAAAAGCATATGCCGGGTCTTTTTACAACGTCCAAACGTAATTCATTGTTTCGTTTTCGAGTAGATCTTATTGACGAGGCAATAGCTATTCATGCTCTTTTCAAATTGAGAAAAGATCGCTGGATCAGTAGGTATCTTATGAAAAAATATGCCGCATATCTTGCTCAAACAGAGGGGGAAATTAGAAACGGTGTTCAGGCTCCTAAGAGGCCAGGAGACAGCGTACGTATAATGAAACGACATGAAATGCTCGCGCGAGAAATTGTCGATATTGTCGGATCCTTTTGTCAGGAAGAGAATATTGCTTTGGCTTGTTCCGATTCGCATGGATGCAGTCAACCGGTATTTTTCCAAGAAAAATTAGGGAATACTTTATTTTGCTCATTTCCAAAATCCAGGGGATATTGTGTTCCCGAGAAAGGTATCTTCGGAGATATGGTACTTGGTTTTGATATTGAGGGTAATAAACAACGCCCCCCAGCGCGAATGTCGCGAAAGCGTATGGAGGAAATTTGTACTGCACACGAATGCACTCGTCATCGAAAACCAGGAATGCTACTATCTATGCGTGAAACAGTTAAACGAACATGTGAACGGCTATTGAGAGAAGATCCGGAACGATACAAACGAATCGCGGCGTATTGTCAAAATCTTAAGGATACTGGAAAGCATGTTATCTGGTGGGATGATTCGGTGCTCACAGCATTTTCCGCTACACGGGGCATATACTTGCTCGAGTATTTTGGAGTCCCCAGAAACCAAATTCACAATGTGTCATTAGTACATGAACAACTTTCTTCGCCATGTGCGAAGAGGAAGGCAAAAAAAATAAATGCACGCAATAAAAACATTGATGGAGCTAATGGGCTTCATGGGAAAAAGGGACCTGCTCCAGGGAGTGGATCTGCAAAAGGAATACTTGCTCATCAAAGAGAAGAAGAGTCGGTTATCAGCATCATTGCGAAGAGCGGTAGTATATAGAGTCGAACACGCGGGCGCCATAGGGGAGGCTTTTTGATTTTTTTTTATTTTTAAAAGGGTGATAATGAACAACAGATATACTTTAATAATTTTTGGTATTATAGGAATGATGATGGGCATAGTAATGGCCCTTGCACTAGGCGCAACTCCAGGTCTCGCGACGTACAT
>Ga0315273_10000234_pt1 | contig 53614 bp, 38 predicted proteins | sample YL17G02_0_MG_FD_205753 | JGI IMG/M metagenome (GOLD analysis project Ga0315273, IMG submission 205753) | Sediment microbial communities from Yellowstone Lake, YNP, Wyoming, USA - YL17G02_0 | ecosystem: Environmental > Aquatic > Freshwater > Lake > Sediment | place: USA: Wyoming | collected... | reverse complement strand
AAACACAATACCGTCTCTAAGGTATTTTTCATAATCGAAGCTGCCGCGGGTCCGCAAATCTTTCTTGAGTGTTTTGAGAATGGATGCCATCAAACCAGATTTTTTCAAGGCGTCATAGCGCTGGTATCTGGCTTGATGGGAGCCATAGCGGGATGGGACGGTGCGCCAGGGTCTGTTGTTACGAAGTTTCCAGAGGATGCCGTTGATGAGGGCGCGCTGATCGAGCGGGGGACGGCCGCGCCCTCCCGACGCTCGAAGCGGCGGGAGAAGGGGTTGAATGAGGAGCCATTGTTCGTCGGTTAGATCCATTTTTTAATTAAATAAACCGTGCTAAAACGAAGAGGAACGAATAGGTTTTTTTGGCTGTGGAAACAGGTTTTTTACGGGTAAAAACAGCTTTTTTTCGCAATACCGCAAAACTCACTTTTTGACTCTCTGGAAATCTGCTGGGATATACCCATATCTGGGCTAAACGGGCATGTGGAAGCCTTCCAGTCTATATCTGGCGGTAGGCGGCAAAGTGTTCCATAGAAGCAAACTGACATGCAATAGTGACTTTTGCGGTAGTGCTTTTTTTCCTTGCAAAATTCAGTTTTGATGAATTTGGCCTGTTTTGAGAATCGTGTTTATTTAATCTGATTTCTCGTTCCTGATAAAAGTGCGCCAGTGTGAGCAGGCTGTGTGTAAATATAGCACAAATTTTCTGAAAATGATATCCTGCGACCATGGGTTTTAATACTCCCGGTAGACGGATTATCAGCCATCCACTCAGGGTGAGCTTTCAAATATCCACACCTCTACTTACTCCGTTCGCGAGACATCGCTTCCTGTATTTGCCATTAGATCATCCCAAAATGCTTCAACGCTGCACGAATGGACTCCACCTTCTATGGCCCGATGGCAAAGCCTGGCTCTCTCAACGCCTCTGCGATTTGGCGCTTTCCCCATCGCCAAACCAGATTGGGATTTCACATCCGCAATCCAGCAGGTTTGAGGCACAAAGCCGTGATTTTGCTTGACCCATGTCTGGATCTGTTTGTAGGTTGCCATAATGTCTTCCGCCAATCCAATTACAGTTCAATATTATTCAGCAACCCTTTCAACGCCAGCAACTCTTCCTTTGACAGAGTCACTCCCTTGCCCATCTTCTCGTGATCCGCTGACCAATCGCGGAGGTCGTATTTTGGATCGCGGTCGTTCCAGCTGATCAGGTTGAGTTCCTTTGTCCAACCACTGGTAGAAGTAGACAGAACACCGATCTCTTTGATGACTTCGTATTTAATTTCGGGCATTGGATATCTCCTCAACAAAAAACTTTTTTCAACTTGACTCCTGCCTATTTTGCTAGAGTTTTCTTGATTTTAAGATAATTCAAAATCACATCCTTTTCTTTTCCTCTTTTTGCTTTGAGAAAATGATCGTGAACATGATTAAACTTGTTTTTTATGCTTATCCGAGAAGCGTTCACTTTTGCCGATAGTGCTTTCACATCTTTCAAAGGGAGTTCTCTCTTCAGAATTTCAAACCGAGTATAAATTTCGCTATCAACCATTTCATCATCGATCATCGCAAGCGCTTCAACCTCTGGTTCAGTAAACCAATTCAAGTCCGAATTGAGGAAATTTTGCTGTTTACTAACGCGAATCAGTTTCCCTTTTCTTTTGTACCTCAGTCGTAATTTATTTTCCAGTTTCCTTCTGATTTGTTTTGATCCAGTTACCACTTCGTTTTGAATAAGCCTGTCAATATGGCTCAGTATGGTATTCGCAGGTTTAAGTAACTTCCACCTTTCAATCGCTGCGTTCCCTATTTTTAGGCTCTTAAGTCCTCTGATATCTTTTTGTTTGCGCAATTCGTTCAACAACATTCGTAGTCGTCCTCCCCCTGCTATTTCTTTAACATTAAAACAAACTATATCCTGCGTAGCGCAGGTAAATGTTGAGAGGATGTTTACAAAGCCTTTCGAGATTGTAAAATTATTGAGAATATCTTTATCCGAGGGAGAGTGAAGCACTACGCAATCGCAATACTCACCCGCTTCTGCATCCATCCCGCGTCCACCGCGTCCCGCTTCCTGCCAGTACTCTTCCAAACTAATAGGAGGATAAAAATGCACAATAAACTTCAATCCCAGTAAATCCATACCCATTCCAAATGCTTTCGTTGCCACCAATATATCCAGGTCGCCCTTTTTGAATTTTTTATGAACTTCCTTGCGCTCATCCAAATTCATTTGACCGTGATAATAGCCAATTTTTTTCACGCCTATTTTTTGAAGATCCTCGCAAATTTGGGGGGCATTGTGAACGTCATTGGATTCGCCGCCTTCTGCGTAAGCACTAAAGATAATGCCCCGCTTTTTGTGAAAAGCGCCGCCTTTGGCAAACTGTTTGGCAAGCCAGATAATTTTCTTTTTCTTATCGCCCATTAACTGTGTTTTTATAACCAACTCAGGACGATCTGCGTCATCCAGTTGAATAATAAAATTCTTGGAGGGGATTTTTACTTTTAATTTTTTTGCTGTCTCGTGCTGCAGCCACGGACTGGCTGTTGCTGTTAGAAGCAATACGGGGATTTTATTTCCCAATCGCTTTTCGAACGCCTCTATTTCCTGGGCAATATGCAGGTACTTGACCCGAAAACCGTAGCCCCATTCGATGACACAGTGCGCTTCATCAATCACGAAGCGTTTTACACGCTGGGAACTTGAATCAAGTAATTCTTTAAAATCAGTAGACTTCAACCGCTCGGGGGAAATATATAAAAGCCTGACTTTTCCCTCTCGAATTCGGCGTTTTACATCCTTTCTTTGAAATGGGGAAAGATCGGAATTGAAATACAAAGACGCGCCATCACGATGTTTTCCAACTTGATCCTTCATTAGGGCAATAAGTGGTGAGATGACGATAGTAAGCCCTTCTGTCATTCGAGCGACAGTTTGAAAAGTGAATGATTTGCCTCCCGAAGTCGGTAATACGCCAAAAACATTTTCTCCCCTTAAAAACTTAAGGGTAATCATACCCTGCTCGCGTGTCAGAAAATCGGAGTATTTTAGTTTTTTCATTACCTTCATTAAACGATCATATTCTTCGGAAGAAATTAATTTTTCTTCCTTGAGTTGATAAAAGATGGGCGAAGATTGCATGTTTTTCGAATCAGATTTATTCATGGATATATTTCCTGTGTAGGTGTGAGATTTCCAAATCCAGCGGTCATTGGTCTATCTCATTCAAAGTTCAACTCACTCAACGTTCCCTCAGCGATCAATTCATCAAAGTGACCCTGCACTTGGGCGGGCAACTCGCCGCCGAAGACGAGAATTCCCATTTCCATGTTGAGATTCATGGCGTAGTCGGTGAGATTGGCGCTGGAGATGTAGAGGATGCTTTGATCGCCCACTGCGACCTTGGCATGTAAAGCACCGTATTTTCCTTCGGGTGTGACCTCGCGTTTGGCGTGGGGCCAGATGAATATCTTTGCCATTGATTTCATTGTCTTGCCCAAGGCAGTGATCGTATTGTATGCAATTTTTCCTTCACTCGCGTCAGGAGACTCGACAATGATGTTGATCTCAACGCCGCGCTTCGCCGCTTTTTCCAATGCAGCCATAATGGACTTTGCCTTGTACACTGCGAAACTCACTATGATGACGCGCTGATTGGAAGAGCTGATCAATTCGATCAATGCCTGATCTGTACGCCTAAGATTAATATTTTGTGTTTTCGGTCCTGTCCAGGTCAATTCAATAGATTGCTTTTGACGCTGATGATCGAGAGCGGCGGCAACTGAAGCGATTAACAAAGCCATTTCGCCGGGCGATGTAGCATCTTTGATCTTTTCCCAATTTTCAACAAACAGGCGCATATTATCCCTAACTGCCTCCTGTGGAATTACGGATTGAAGCCGATGTAAAATCCTGCCGCTGTCGAATTGAGATTCCTTTCCCAGCACGTCAGCAACGCGGCTGATGTATTCCTCGGGCAGGTCTTCAACAAACCGAATAACAATTTCGTGCGCTGTAATTTTTTTCATGGCTAATCAAAAAAGCTGAGTTGTTCTATTTCAACAGTCTTTGCCAGAGTGGAACGGTCCAGATAGCGATTGCCGCGTTCGCAGGAAGTTTCAGGCGAGAATAAACAGGCATGACAGGCTGCGGCGTGAATGGTATTGCCCTGACGGCTTGGCGCATGTTCAGCGCATAATGGGTCGTTGGCGCATAATTGAGCGCTTTCCAATGCGTGGACTATATGCAAACCTAATGTATCGGTTTCACCTAAATTAACCAAGCCGCCCAATGTCCCTTCACTGTCAGGCGCGGATGTGTAAATCAAGATGCCAGCCATGCTGGGTTGATCGTCCGCCGTTGAACTGAATGAATATATTCTCTCGCGAATACTCGCGGATGCATAGCCGCACTCTAACGAAAGCTGACGCATCAATGCGTGAGAGAAGGAATGAAGCAGAACATACCTCATGCCAGGATAGGAATTTTCAGGTTTGTCAATTCCACGTGACAAGCGCCATTTTTTATGCGCTTCAAAGAAAAGCGTGTCTCTTTCTCTCACTTCCTTTTTATTTAGCCAGGTGCGAATGAGCTCCTCATCAAATTGGATGAAAATTCCTTCGCCGCGCACTTCGCTGGCGGGAACCCAGGTTGGGGAGTTGCGGGCAAGCGGCGCTGTGGAAGTTGGAATATCCATTTCGGGGTCTTCCTGTTCGCCGCCGCCTGAATCAATGCGAGTAAAACCAACCAGGGCAGTCACTTCGCGCAATCTTTCAGCGAGGACAACCTGCTTGATAAAACCCGCCGCTGTGGGCGGAGGTGGAACTGCGCGCAGTTTGAAATTATCTCCATCGTTCAGATTGGGATCGTGTTCGACAAAGACTTTCCACTCGGGCGTTTTTAGGTCAGGCTTCTTTCGCGTGGAGCCATTTTCCTGTTCCTGATTTTTATACGCCTGAATCGCTTCAAATATTTTTTGATCGGAATATTGACTTAACCTGCCAAGATCGCCTGTGCTTCGCAGGAACGCGATGATTTCCATGCTCGTCACGTTTCTGAGTTTTGCCCATTTTTCTTCCACCAATTGCATGACCATATCGGCAGATACCGGGATTGCAATGGTACTCAATGAAACAGGGAACCAAGTATTCGATGCGCCCAAAATGATCGGGCGAATTTGATGAACACATTCCTCAACATCGTAGTCCCGCAAGTGCGGACGGCGTCCTGCGCATTGGGGCAGGTTCTTGCGGTTTTCCAAACCAAAGGCATCGGACATGCGGCGATTCTTTTTACAGGTTTCGCAACGGACTTCAAGATCACGCGCTTCACCCGAGGGTCCGCGTTCGAATAACCTTAACTGAGGCGAGTCGCAGATGCTTTCTTTTTCACGATGAACAAACTCGACCCAGGGGAAATCATCAAGATGACCCTTTTCACAGGCGGCTAAAAAGCGCGCGGGGATCACCTCCGGCTCACCCCACTTTAGGCAATTGGTATGCCGATAACAAGTTTGATCGGGATGAAACAAGGAAGAGTCCAACTTGAATAAATTGGAACTTAAAGGAGCAAGGATTCGGCAGCGCGGACAGACCATCCACCGCGGGAAGGTTGCGACTGGTACGCCTGCATAAAATGCCGGCGAATCAGGGTTGGTATCGCCGCTTTCATCCACGACAAGCGGCGGTGTGACCATGCGCTCAACATGTTGTAAATGGAATTGAACCGCTTGCAACAAGCGGCTTTCTGCGATCGTATGGCAGTATTCAGGGTTGAGCTGCCAATCATCGAGACCTGATACGATCACGGATAATTTAGGCAGGTCAACCAGCGCGCCTACACCATAAGTGAACATCAATTGACTCGGGCGTACTTCACCGACACGGATTGTTAGTTTTGATTTTTCCATCTATTCCCGTCCTTCTTGCGCGATAGTTTCTTCGATTTTTATGTCGGGTTTGTTATCCATGTCATGGTCATTGAGGAGCAATTTGATTTGCGGCTCGACATCGCGCAGGGAGTTCAAACAGAAGAACTTCGTTTCGGCATCTTCTGTCGGCTGTTTGAGAAGCGGAACAGCGCGGTCTGTGCCGTACTTGTTGTAGGTTAGAATGCCGCCCTCTGTTGTGGCGGACGCTCTGTTCAGCCATTCATCACGGCGGTCTTTTAGCATTGTCTTCACAAGGTCTTCGGTTTTTCCTTTAACAGCCACAACACCCGCGCGGTGGCTGATCTCTTTTTCTACAGCGGAGATAAGGTCATGCGGCCAGGAAACTTTGCCCGCGTTCTCATTTTTGTTGAACTCGGTTTCCAGCAAACGCACCAGCGACACATACACCCCGCTCAAACCACGATCCAGCGCGCGCGGTGAGAATGGGGTGACAGACAGGGCTTCGACTTGTTTGTAGAAAGTGGCGTGATAATGTTCGAAGCGTTCAAAGTGACTCAAGTCACGCGGACGTGCCCAGTTGTAGACAGTGCAAACCATGCCAGGGAAAGCGCGACCGACACGGCTGGTGGCTTGAATATATTCTGACGTGGCTTTGGGCTGGCTTGCCACCACCATCAGACCCAGGCGATTGACATCCACACCAACCGAGATCATATTCGTGGCAAGCACTACCTCGTAAGGAGCTGCCTTACGATATTTCTTACCTTCCTCAGGTGGTTCGAAGACAGTTTCCAATCGATCCAAAATGCGCGGAATGTCCACTGCGGATTTGCGGGATGTAAGTTCTTCAATTCGATCAGACTCAATGAAACGTTTCGCGAGACCACGATCATCCATGGTGCGTAAACGAGTGCGGACAGCGTCATCCGTCACTCGGCGCATACCGCCCAATTCGCGCATGGAGTTGAAGTAGCCGATCAATGTCATCCACGGGTCAGCGTGTTTGCCGTTCTCGATAAAGAGTTTTTGCGCGGCGGCAAGATATGCAACATAGACACGGATGAGAATAGTCTTCATACGTGTACCAGGCGCACAGATTCCTAGATATAAACGTCCAAAGTTTTCAGGGCTTGCGGGGCGGCGACGTGAGAAGAAGTTATCACCCGCATCCAAGCCAGAGGGAGGGAAGATCTGCACTTCACGCAGGAATAAGTTATGGACTTGTTTATTTGCCTGACGTATCGTAGCCGTGGAAGCGATCACTTTTGGGCGCACGCGCACCCCTTTGTAATCCCAAGAACACAGACGATCTACAGCAGTTTCATATAAGCCAACCAATGTTCCCAGCGGGCCACTGATCAAGTGCAATTCATCTTGAATGATGAGGTCGGGCGGACGAAGCAGATTAGAAGGTTGTGTTCTTACTGCGGGAAATTTCGCGGCATTATTCCTAATTGCAGGGTGACTATCGGTATCTTCCAATGCAGGGGAACGCCAGCCGTGACGCGGACAATACCCATTGACCTTGCCGAAGAGCATCTGTGTTTCGCCCTTCCACGGCATTTGTGCAAATTTATCAACGGTTGCGATTAGCAGAGTAGGAAGACGGCGATAGATCTCTTCATCCACCACGACAATGGGCAAGCCTTCATCGGGGGATTGGCGTTTTGAAAATGGACAAGTGCCCAGCGGGTCACTGCAATGTTGGAAGGTGCGCCCATGACCTGCTTTAAAGGATTCAACCTTTATATCGTTTGGCGTGATGGGCTTTCCACACCATGGACAATTTGTCAATTGAAGCGGCGTGCCTTTACTTCCCAATCCGCTCCACATGCCACGATCCTGACGGATGGCTTTGGCGGCGTCTTCCGTCCAGTTGGGCGTGGAGCGTTGACCGACCCACAAGCCGATGCGGAAAGGTTCCAGCCCCCATTTGGTTTCATCACTGCGGCGAATGATCTCACAGGCACAGAGCAAGGCTGTGGCGCGTTGGAATTGTTGTAGGGTGAGCAGGCGCAAGGTGTAACGCATGATGACAGTCACACCCGCAGCGCCTGAGTATCCATCCATGTCGCCTTGTAAACGGCGTAAGCCCATCGAAAATGCGGCAACCCCTAAATAGGCTTCGGTCTTACCACCGCCTGTTGGGAACCAGAGCAGATCGGCTTTGGCAAAGGTGGGATCAATACGGTCGGGATGCGTGGGATCCGCCAGCGCGGGGATGTTGAGTAAAAAGAATGCCAACTGAAATGGACGCCATGATCGGTTCTTTGGGATATCATAATCTTCAACTTTGACTTCCCCTTTTTGGCGGACTTCGCGCGTGTAGATGGATCGAATGCGTTGATGTGCCATGGCTTGATTCGCAAAGCGGAAGGCAGCGGCGGCTTTCTCGTCGGTGGCGAGAAGATTAATTCCATCGCGGATTCGCCCGAGGGTGATGCGGCAAGTTTCTAGCGATGATTCTGCTGATTGGATATAAGGAACAAGATCGGGGGAGGGCGAAGCGAGGCGGGATTCTTGTTCGGTGATCCAGGCTTCGTAAGCGTCCGCCAAAGGCGTAAACGCAGAGACGAAGCCATCTCCATCCAGTTTTGAAAGCGCGGACATATCGAGTTGAACTTTTTCGAGCGCGGGGATTTCAGTTGTGCTGGGAGCATCAACCTGTTCGACCTCATACGAAGGGATAACCGACGTGCGGATCTCGAAGGCGCGATCCCATTCTCCAGGGTGCTTTTCTGCGTGAATACCAACACCGTGACCAACCGCAAGCTCGACCTGCCGCCTGTATGTCATGGACATGGCTTTGGTTTCGGGTTCTTCGGTGATATTTACATTGATCTGGCGCTGTATAAAAATGGACTCACCTTCGGTGCCGTGGACGATGAGTTCAGGTTGAAAGACCCAGGCTTCATCTTTTTGCGTCTTTGGTTCTTCCTGCCCGTTGACCAAAAACAAAGTGACTGTCCATGTGCCGGCATATTTGCGCATGAGGCCGCTGACCTGGATATCGGGAAAATCCTTATTGGGACTCCACGCTTTGATCTTGCCAACCTTAAGCGAAATCGGTTCTGACTGTGCTTCGATCTGTTGGCGCTGCCAGATGAGTTTGAACTCACCTTTATCATCCTTGAGGACTTCACTGCGTGTGCGGCGATAATGCCCCCAACGCGCGACGACCTGGATCGCCTTCGCCTGCGCGGAGACGGAAAACGTTAGCCCCATGGACGAAGGCAGCATGGTAGGTACAGACGGAATTGGCGATGAAGGTTTGCCATCCTGCGTATCTGTGCCAGCGACAGCAAGTTCTTCATCTTCTTCATCGGGCAAAACAGACTGCCCCTTGGGCGCAAGCAGACCGACCACATAGCGTGAGCGGATGTTCTGTTCATCCACTGTTTCATCTTCGCCTCCCGCGGGGCCGAGCAGATCGGCAACCACCATTTGATGAAGTTGGGTACGAAGGTCAAGCGGGGTTATTTTATTCTCTAATTGACTCATTATGAAATTATCCAACAAAATCTACGAGGGAAGCATGGCGCAAGTCTTCGTATGGGCGCGGCAATTTTCCGAAATAGGTCATACACAGTTGTTTGCGCGCGCGGGTCATTGCCATGTAAATAATACGCCGTTCGGCGGTAATGTATTCCTCTTCTTCCCTTTGAAATGTTTTTTGCAGGTGTGGAATAAATACAGCATCCACTTCGAGTCCTTTAAAGCCGTGGATGGGATGAATACGAACATCATACCCTTTCATGGCGTTTTGAACATCCTTGAGGCTGTTCGTGTAGCGGACAAGCACGGCAATCTGGTGATCCTTATATCCATCCTGACGCAAATATTGGATTTTATTCTTGATAAACTCAAGTTCTTTATACACGCTGGCGCACTTTTGGATAAGCGGGCGCAAACCGTGCCTCATGGATGTGCTGACCATATCTGGTCTGACCAACTCCCCTTCTTCGGCAAGCGAGGCTTGAATATCAGCGCGATCCGCGATCATGGCATAAGCCGCCTGGTAAATTTCCTGTGTGTTTCGATAGGGTATCCTAAGCCAGCGGGTTCGCCCTGCTACATTAATGCCCTTTTCTTTCCAACTGAAACTTCGGTAAATGCTTTGAGACGGGTCGTCTGCCAGGAAAATCACACCATGCTCGGGGTTTACCATGCGGTTTATGATTTTGATCCAATTTGGCGCCCAGTCTTGAGCCTCGTCAATCAGGATGGCGTCAAACATTTTTGGGGTGACGCGCCCTGCTGTGATTTCACGTTCCAACATAAAGGGCAAGGTATTCCAGTTCCACAATCTATTTTGTACAAGATGGGACAGGTACTCCTCATGCACATCGAACATTTGATTCCTTTGTTCGGCGGACAGTCTTAATTCCTTGCCAATGCCATGTCGTTCTGCATTCAAGTATAGTTGACGATCCATGAACCCGATGTCTCGAATCCACTCCACTTCCATTTTGACTGCGGACACGCCCAATTTGCGAATGATATCAAAGTCAAATTTGTTTCCATCCAACCAAAGATCCATTTCTGAAGAATCGCCCTGTTGAGGCAAATGAGAGAGGCACAAACTATGAAACGTCTGTGGTTTGATCATGGAGCCGGCAAAGGCCTTCTCCAATTCCTGTTGGAGTTGCTTATTATAGGTGAAGACGCCAATCTGCCAGTCAGGATATTGAGCCGCCAGGAATTTAGCGCGCTGGATCAAAACAAGCGATTTACCACTCCCGGCAAATCCGCGCACAAGTCGAATTGACGCGTTGCGGACAATCTTTTCACCATCGGCAGGCAGTGCTTCCTCTTCTTCACCATTCGTTTTCAGACTTTCAAACAATACGTCCTGGAGAAGCGCGTCTTCCTTTTTCCTCGCTTTGGATGAAACAGGGGCTTCAACACGAACGGGCTCAGCGACTAATTTTTCCTGCTGCTCATCAAGCACAAAGGTGGGGCGGTCATGAATCTCAATCTCAACGATGGGGTAAATGGTGGCTCGTGCAAGGTCAAGTTCCACCTTCGTCAGCGGGCGCATTCGTTCGGACGGGAACGTCATCTTGAGGCGGTTTTTCAACAGGTCGGGGACGATCAGGTCATCTTCCCCAAGCACAAACTCTTCCCCCCAGGGAGCGCGCAGCTGGGTGATTACAGAATACGGCAGGTTGATAAGAAGCGCGGCATAGCTCCATGGAATGGGCTCTCCATCCTTTGGGAGTTTTTTCTTCAATTCATTGGACAGGTCAATGGCGAATTTGCGCGCCTTGGTGACGGGATTTGGCTCAAAGTGTGTACCTCCGCCACGTTCACGAATAGTAGCGCCACTCGGATCAGCATGTGTGACTTCTACCCAGTCTTTCACTTCGATAACGATCATGCCGTAATTGGTGAGCACAATAAAATCGGGGTAGCGAATATCGCGCGATTTGTGAATCGGCGACTCCACATAGACTGTAAAATCCTTGGGCAGATTCTGCTTGAGGAGCTTTAGTGCCTTCTTTTCTCCATAGGTGGCATCTTCACGCAAAAAACCAACTGCTTCTGCTGCCATTTTTTATGCTCCTTGTAAGACCTGATTGGCACTTTATTTACGCATTTCTGAATTTAAGAGAATGGAAATAAAATCATCCAAAGGTTCCATGCTTACATTATCATAAACTAGGATCGCCTTCCACAACGACTGCATGGATAATTCATCGCGAATATCCGACTTCCAGCGATATTTACCATCAATGTAAATTTTGCAGGCACCACGGTATTTTTTTATATCCACACCATGTTTGGAGTCATTGACCAGTGGAATGATCATGTTGGTGGCCTCGCCCGTGAACCATGCAGGTATGCCATGACTGCTCTCGGTGTATTTATGTTCTTCGTCAATTTTATCTGACACAAATTGTGCATTTTTGTTTTCCCCCCCAGTCTTATTTTTCACTGTGCTTTTTGAGACTTGCGGAATTGCGGTTAGCATATTGGCAGGAAATGCCGAAGCCATATAATTCATGACAGAGGCATCACTCTTGATGTCCGAAAGCGTGATCGGTCTTTCCAGTGTCATGCCTTGAAGTGACCTGCAGCGGCTCAGTGCTACATATGCCTGTCCCGCGGCAAATGCTCCGCTTCCCATGTCAATATGAACTCGTTCTAGCGTGGCCCCCTGACTTTTATGGATCGTAATCGCCCAACCTAATCGAAGCGGGTATTGAGTGAATTTACCGACAACTTCGGCTTTGATCTTGAGTGTTGAAAAATTAAATTTATATCGTATTAATTCCCATGTTTCGGGCGCAACTTCATACTCAAATTTTCCGCCATCCTGCTCGACCTCTGCTTTTATATAGTTTTCTCTCAATTCCAATATTCTACCCCTGCTTCCATTGAGCCAGCGTTTTGATGCATCATTCTTGATGAAAATGATCTGGGCGTTTGCCTTTAGGCTCAATTCCAGGTCGGCGGGTAGTCGTTTTTTCCATTCTTTTTTTGTAAATTCACCTTCCCGAGTCGCAGTATAGGTAAATGACTGGAACGGGATTTTTCCCAATTCCTGGCTGTTGATCAAGTCGGCGGATTTATTAGTAGTGACCAGCGTAACGAATGTATTGCGATCTTTTGAACGGGCTGGCGCAAAGCGCTGATTAATATAATCAAGCACCGCTTTATCTGCTGTGTTTGTCCTAACCGCGTTCAGTGCGTTGATAAATTCAGGCTCTTTTTGCCTGAACACTTTCGTCAGTTCGAGTTTTTCCATGGACAATTGTTCCATTACATGTGCATCGAAGAAAAATGATCCTTTGTAGTTGGACGCCAGATACTTGTTCTCGTCTTCATCTGTAACGACAGGCGGCAGTTGGTATAGGTCTCCAAAGAAGACCATTTGAATCCCACCAAAAGGCTTTTGCATGTCTTTTCCGTTAAGCCGTAAAAACTGGTCGACTGCATCGAGTAAATCCGTCCTGACCATGGAAATTTCATCAATGACGATAGTATCCAGTGCGCGGTATAAATCTCTTTTTTGGGAGGGCTTTATATCCTCCTCTGATAAAACTCTGGGGGGAAAACCAAAGAATGAGTGAATGGTCTGCCCGTTAATCTTGAGCGCAGCCATTCCTGTGGGGGCAAGTAAGACAACAACCTTATTCGTAGTTTCAACAAAATGCGTTAGGAGCCTTGACTTTCCTGTGCCAGCCTTGCCTGTGACAAAGATGCACGGCGCATCTCCGTTCAATAGATTCAATCCGCACCTGAATTCCTCCGTTATTACCAATTCCATAGTGATAGGGGAGATTAGCTTGGGCGAAATTTCTGTTTCTTTTGGCGAATAGGATACTGCGGATTTACTACGCACAGGCTCAATTTTGACTTCGGAATTGATTTGCTGGATAGCAGGCGGGGCGATGTCTCGAACAATCGGCGTGGGCCGCGTTGGCACTGACACTTTGACTGCGGGCGTTTCCGTAGACTGGACTGTATCCGAATTTCTGTGAAGTCTTTGTAATTGCTGTTTTTGTTTTTTAATTTGATTTTGCTGCCGATAAACAATCACGCTAAAGCCGATAAGAATTAAGCCAAGTAAAGCAACAAAACCCAGAATGACCAGAATAAGAAAGGTTGTCATTTCCATGGGTTCACTCAATTTCACAGACCTTAGGCCGAAAGCAATCGAAACATCGAAAGCGGAAACTGGGTATTTGTTAGAGACGAAACGATTATTTCATTTCCAAACTTGAATGATATTTGTTCAAGAAATTGGTTGGAAAGGAATCGTCCTTCTATATTGGAGATACTTCCAGTGTGTATCCTTCTAGATAGTTCTTTGGCGAGATACTGTGCCAGACTGTTTCTCTGCCCAATTCCTTCTCCACCAACTGGAAATCCTAAACTCTCGACGTCGCTGGAATGAAGTTGTGCAAAAGCAATGGCAATCTGATAAGCGGTCAGGAAGGGGGCACCAAAATGATGGTCATCCGGATGGCCTTCCGCGTTGAGCAATATCGCAATCAACTTGTTTTCTATATCTAGTTCTTCCCATCTGCTCATATCTTTGCTCCTTAAAGATCTGGTTACAACAACCCTCTCGACTTCTGTCTTCTGCTTACACTTGCCTGGCGCTTGGGGTGTTTGGCTTGAGCAGGGGAGGTTTGCTCCTCCGCGTGAGGACGGTAGTAAGTTTCAGGGATCTGCGGAGCGCCTTCAGCTACATAATAGAAACTCGTCATCAAACTTTCATTCGCATTTATAATCTCAATATTTCTTAATGCCTCACATACCTTCTCGTATGCATCGATTTTAGTCTTATCTCGCGCTCTGGGCTTACGCGAAATAGATTCGTACTTCATAATTAGTTTATTAACCTTCTGGAGGAGACCTGAATATATTTCCAAATCTTGCCTTACATCCTTATTAAATTCAGCATTCAGTTCGCCAAAAAACCAAGATAAATCTATCCGGGGGTCTTTAATTAACGTATCAATAGCATCTACTCGGAAATAGTATAGTCGGTGTGCGGCAGGCGCTTGCGCTAGGTTAATAGGTGGATTGCTTAGATACCATGATCGAAGCGAGGTATGACTATATAGTTCACGCAAAATTCTTTGGAAGTTCCGCCTAATCTTTTCGATTGCCCAATATAAATTTTGGAAATGATCTTCTACACTGTACCCTAAAAGATTTCTCATTATCCCGATAAGAACTAGTGTTAATAAAGACGTTTCACTGCGAACCCCGTCAGAATTTGTGATGAAGATATTGTATTGTTTATGATCAAATTCGGTGGCGTAGAAATGCACCCAGCCCGATACGCCTGGGGTCGGCTGAGCGGTTGGGGCGACTTCTGATTGATGAGTAAACTTATTGCGTCGAGCGAACAAATAATTAACTATTCGTCGCAGTCGTCTTTCAATTGGCATCTTCGACCAATCGTCGTTTGCTTCTCCTGCTTTTACGATGGCATAAGAATTAACCAATTCTCTCTGTAATACTTCAGGTAAATCTATAAATAAGTTTCGGAAATTGCGCGTTACGCCATGATTTGCAAGATATTCTTCATAAAGTCTTTTTGTGGTCCGCTTATACCAACTTATCGTTTCAGCAGAAGATGGTGCACTGCCAATTTGTTCCAGCAAAGCGCTCTCATCTCTTTCAATGATCCAATCATCAAATCGTTGGTACGGAGACTGGCCCGACAGTGTGTCAAAACATGTGCAAAGCAAATATACTTGCAATGCATTTGCCTGAACTCTATCTTCGATCTCTGTGAAACGACTTTCATATTGAATGGCATCAATAAATCTCAATCGGAAACATACACTCCCAATTTTTTCTTTGATTTGACCTAACTTTTCCCAACGGTCAAAAAATTCGCTTGCATCAAGATTTGCGCCTAATACAAAGTAAATCTCCTTGTCGTCTTGCTGGCGAGACTGAATCGCTTCTTGCGGCGTTTCGCTTTTTGGCGAACTGCGAACAATATTAGGCATCTACAACAATCCCATCTGCCCATCCGTGGACTTGCCCTTGGACTTCCGCCCTTTGCTTTTCTTTGCAGGTTTGACACCAAGCATTTCATCATCTGCTTGCTCTTTCTGCTCTTCCTCCCACCTCTCATGATTCAACCTCAGCAGCCGTGACAAAACCTCCCGCCGCGCGGACTCACTCACCGTAAACCTAATTCCCTGCGCCGTCTCGTGGAAACCGTGTTCTAAATTCAGAATTTTGAATTCAGAATTCTGAATTTCCTCCCCCCACGCATACGCGGACGCAACACTCCTATCCATCTCCACATGCAACTCCCGCAAGTGGACAATATCCCCCGCGCCCTCCTCTGGGTTGTGGAAGCGGTTATACGTCGCCGTCAGCCCCTCCTGCCGTGACAGCATGATTTGACGACGTTCTTCGTAATAGGTTTCGCCGATTTTCTCCAAGCCTTCAAGAATTACTGGGAATGGAAAAGTTTGAAAATTAGTGGTTGGCGTATAAGATAAATCGGTTTTTAGGGTAGTCCCATAGAGTAATGACCATTCCCAATGAAAACTGCTCTGTAAAACAGAAAAACCATCATATTTCTCAATAGCAAAAACTAAAAGTTTGGCATCGTAAACCCAACCATTGGGTAAAAATGACCATGCCCAAGTGCTACTCACTTGAGCCTTAACCAAAACTTGTTTCAAATCTTTAATTTGATTATATAACGCTGGTCTTACTCTCTCGAAATTCCACCATTTTTCGCGAGCATTTCGGCTATATGTAATGGCTTCTCTTTGTGGTTTTACCCGTTCTTCTACAATTGCCATACAGTCTTTGTAATAGCTTGCTTTTTCGAAATTCCACTCTTTAAAATTTATTATCCAGCGAGTTGGGTATTGATTTGGTTGTGTGTATAAGTCGTAACCATTTATATAAGGATATAACACTTCTTTGTTTTCTGGATTGTTTTGAATAAGTAAATTCGCTTCGTCAGGTGTTAAAGTAAAACCCGTACCGAGAACGGTAGTACCCATGAATGAAATATTGTCATTTTCCTTCAATTGATAAGGGTTATTATCTCCAGTAGTGTCTGTCGTCAAAAATGATGTTATACGTTCTACCTCTTTATCATCCAATACACAATTTCGATTCCAAACTTTCTTTGTCATCCAAATAATAGAAATAAAAAGATTTGCACTTCCCGGCCATTCTATGCTTTTAACTGCACGATATATAGAAAAACCATTTTTGATAACAGATTCAAGCGCAATTTCTCTAGCAACGCCTTGTGCAATTGTATTCGTTGCTATTAATCCCATTGTTGACCTATTGTTCAATAGGTAAGACGCTTTGAGAAAGAAATAACTACAAATATCAGCACTACCACGATTACCATTGGCAATTGTGTTGACAAGAAATTCTCGATAGTTGACCCCGAAAGAACCTGTAATTTTTTGTCCTCCAATAAAAGGTGGATTACCAACAAACGCACTAAAACCTCCGCGCTCAAATACTTCGGGGAACTCAAATTCCCAATGAAAGACACGTTCTTTTTTGGCTGCGGCTAAAGCATTAGCTGTATCCGGGTGTTTATCTGCAGCTATGTCGCCATCCAACTGTCCCGCAAGAAACGGGTCAACCATCCGCAACTGCAAATCTTCAGCATCCTGTGCGTTCAGTCCCAGCAACTTCACGCCCGCCAGCAAATCGGCTCCGCGCTTCACATGCTCCATCGCCGCATCCGCTTCCACCAGCAAAGCAGATTTGCGTTCCGCATCGCGCACATCCAGCGCCACAAAAGACTCCAACTGCTTGCGAAGTCCGCGCGCCTTGTCTAGCTCCTCGCGCAGCACTTCCTGATCCAGCGACATTGCCGCCGTCTGCTTGCGATTCGCCCAGCGCAGAAAATCCTCCGCGCTCGTCCCCACCAACGCATCCCCGCACTTCAAGGCATGATCCAAAAACGTGAACGGCTTCTCCTTTGCCAGCGTCACCAGCCACAGCGAAAGTTTCGCGATCTCCACCGCCAGCGGGTTCTTGTCCACGCCGTAAATGCAACGCTCCGCCACAAGACGACGCGCATAATTCAATAAATCTTCATCTGACATCGAAACATTTTCAGGCTTGAACGTTTGGACGCTCGAACCTTCCGACCTTTCAACCTGCCAACTTTCAACAAGTCTCTCCGCCAAATACCGCACCACTTGCACCAGAAACCCCGCCGAACCCATCGCCATATCGCAGATCTTCAGATCCAGCAGTTCTTCCGCCGAACGCAGCTTCCACTCCTCACGCGGCAGCCCCTCCGCCACCCCCGCATACACCAGCGGCTCCAACGTATGCTGCACGATCGGCTCGGTCAAACTGCGCGGCGTATAATGCGACCCCGTCGCGCGGCGCGATGTCCCCGCCGTCACATACACACTCCCAGGCAAGATCACCGCAGGGTTCCCAAAATCGTCCATGCGGATCAACCCCGCAAACGGCAAAATCCGCCCCAACAGCGCATCATCGTTCCCGCACGCGCTCCGCAAACGGCTCAACTTCAAAGCATCTTTTTGGATGTCTACCCCCAGAGCATTTTTCAAGGCTGCGGGCGATTTCTGCGTCTCATCCTTCAACCACGCCACCAGCGACGCTTCGCCCTTACCCCGTTCCTGCTCCAGTTTCGAAAGAGCCGTCTCAGGCTCCAGCCGCTTCGCTCCGCCCAACCCCAGCATCACCTCAACCGACCGCACCGCCTTATGATCCAGCAGACCTTCATACACATGCCCGATCTGCTCCACATCCAACGCCCGAAACGACAACCGCCGCATCTCCCCATCCACCCGCAACAACTGCAAAGCATCCAACAAATGCAACACCGTCCGATTATCAATCGCCAACGGCACTTCTTTTCTTTGCCCTTCTTTCATCCTTCCGCCTTCACGCGAAGCGTTCATCCTTCCCTCAAGGAATGGAAAACGGTCTGGATTAAAAAGGCTCCCCCCATACGCAGGCAAATTCAACTCCTGATGACGAATCCCCCCATGCACCGCCCGAAACACCGCCAGCAACCGACTCCACGCATCAAAGCGACGCTCCAACACCTCTTCCCCCTGCTGACTCGCCAACGTCTGCAACTGCTCGCGCAAAGTAGACACCGCATAATAATTGGAATACTGCTCATCCTCAATCGGCAGCAACTTCCGCTCCTCCGCCGAAAGCAAAAACACAAGGCGCATCATCACCGTCAACGCCGCTTCATACAATAAATCGGGTTGTATAGGCACAGCGCGTTTTGCTCCAACATTTTGCTCTGCCTTATCCACCGCCTGGATCAAAATCTCCACCGCATGCCGCACCTGCAACCCCAGCTGATCCGTGATCTCCTGCTGATGATCCGCACTGCGCGCCAGCAGATTCTCCAGCGTCTCATCTTCCGCCACCCCAAAGAACCTCCGCACCCCCAACAGACTCTGAAATGCATTCAGCGTCGAACGCTCATCAAACCACAGCGACGCATACCACGTTGTAAACCCTGTCGTCTCCCCGCGCGGCGCGTCCACAAGCATCCACTGCTCCCCATTCGTCACCAACCCCAAACGGATCTCCGTTGCATGCAGCAACTCCATCATCCGCGTTCCCACCGATGCTGCCCAGCGTGACCCCGTCACCGCCTTCCCCAAATCCTGCGTCGGCGGAAACACTTGAATCAAAAATTTCGGTTTTCTCTCCCCACTGCCTGCGCTCGGTTCAGACAAAACAAAATTAGGTCGCAGCGTCTCTTCATGTTCAGGAAACTCCGCCTTCAACCCCGCAGGGATTGCCTGCCCCAAAAGCAGCACCTCATTGGAATATCCCAATAAAGAATCCAACACCAACTTCACCCAAGCCGAATGCACCGCAACATCATTTGCGTTTTCCTGCCAAAACTCAAAATCCGCCCGCAACGACCTCGCCAACTCAGGCGAAACGTCCTCAAGTCCCTGCGGAAACACCTCCGCAAGAATCGGCATCGAAACAAACGGCCCCGAAATCTCGATCAGGGACAACCAATCAGCGTGGGTTTTGGTAATGGGTATGGGCATAAATAAACCTTCGTATCATGTCATTGCGAACCGTACTTTGGCGAAGCAATCTATAAATTATTTCTGCATTTCAGGATTTACAACTTTTGAAGCAATTTCATAAATAGCTTCCAATCGTGCATCCCTAAATTTACGATAAGTTTCCAAATCAAATTTTAGTTTTTCAGGGTTATCCGAGAATTCTTGAATCAGTAAGTGCTTCGATATATCTATTCCACTCCCTTTTAACCGAGGGAAATATAAATCTGGTTTCTCTACACGCTTTCGAAGATTATCGTATGCACCAACATAGCGATAGTTCCCAAGGTGATTCACTTCCTGAATTCCCAATTGAAACTCTTTGTACAACGAAGACTTGGGGTAAATATGGTCAATTTGTGGTTCGTTACCCGAGTACCGCACGTCAAATGGGTTGCCGCCAAACTTTTCAACATAAATAATATTCAGAAGAATATATCTTAAACGAGTCTCTTTTAGGTGATCGAACTTAAGCTCAGTTATAGCTTTTCTTCCATTAAAGAATTCAATAATCTCGATCAGTGGAAAGCCTTGCGCTTGTTTTTTACCAACATATTTTTGAAGACCATTTATTACTGCATCTGTTTGTGCTCGATACCAGTTAAATAGTTGAGATTTAAAGAAATACCCTCTCATCTTTTGAATAGAAACTGCATCAGGACCAGGATTGTGATAAAGATAATCAAACAATGGGACAAAACTATTGTAACTACGGATCACCTTATCCCCAAATAATTTCAAATCATTGACAGCAAAATCTCGAAGTGCTTTAAAAGTGTTTTCCAGTTGAGGCCAATTTGTTTCAATGGATTTCAACATGACATCATCAGAAAATTTTTCAACGTCAACCTTGGCATCCCCGCTAATGGCAGAAACAATACATTTGAGTATAAGGTTTTTGTCAAACCACAAATGGTTTTCATTTAACAGTGCAACTGTTTGCTCAACCAATTCTTCCACTGGCTCCCAATTTTCTTTCATCACAGCAAACATTAAGTCCGCGGCATCTAATTTGGTTCCGCCAGAATTTACGCGCACAAAAATATCACGAATGGTCCTATACTGATACTCATTCGCAACCCCATCCAATGTCTGTACCCAGAAATGTTTTTCCTCTCGTAACAAAGATGTTAGTTGGCTAATATTTCTTCGCACTCTTTTTTGGCGATCTCTTCTTGCGTCGGGTGTTTCGACACCATATCGAACATCCTGATCTAAAGAGTCGTTTATTTGATCGGATAATTCCTCGGCGTTTTTCTGATTATCAGCACCTGCCAGATCGTTCAAGCGATAAAACGGCAGGCCTGGATGGGTTGGTTTGAAATCAAGTCTATAAAGGATGCCATCCTCATCTGGTTCAGCCCCATTGGTTAAATCCAAAAACGATTCATATGATGCAATACCATCTGGGCCATCGATGCTTCCATAAAACATGCCGTATAGTGTTTGAAGCCGTTGTTGGCCATCCAATACAAAAACTTTCTCCCGATCTTTTTGGCTAGCTGCGTCATTGTAATATTTCGAAAGTTCACAATCCCATTCAATTTGCTTCATAAAATTGCGGGCTTTAATGTGTTCTTTGGTTCGCCAAAAAAGAAAAGTTTGAATTGGATAATTTCGCATTAAGCTGTCAAATAGCTTTACCATCTGATCTTCATCCCAAACAAATGGCCTCTGAATGTGGGGAAGAAATAGTTCGTTTCGATTTATTTGTTCAATAATTGAAAATAAAGTCATTGGTTTATACATAAAATGTTCATCCTTTTTGTTTCGTGGTTAACCATATTTCTCAGGAATTAATAAAGTCACCGCCAAGTTCTAATTATGTTTTTGCAGAACATTCATAATACCGGCCTTTGCATTATCTCTGGTTGCCGGATGGTTCTGTCCATTGATTTCTATCTCATGATTGCCTAAATCCTTGATATGAATATATCTTTGCTGTCCTTGAGCGTCCTTCCAAAGCAGGGCAATTTCCATTGGTTGTCTGCGGATTTCGCCAGAAGAGTTCAAAGCACGAGCGTTGACCTGATTCAACAAATCTTCAAGTCCCAGCTCAACAATATAATTGGTTGTGTGTATCGCGTTTTGGGCGGGGGATTGTAACGCTGGCTGATTCTGTGGCAGTGCATGTTGCCCTGGCGGCAAATAATATGGATTTCTTTTTCGCTGGTGGAGGATCGAATCAAAACCACCAAACGCATAAACCCCAAGAATAATGAGTCCAAACACACCGCCCATGATCAGGAAAAGATTGAGCCAGTTCCATGATAACGATCTTGCCCTAATGGGTACATTCTGGTATCCCTGTGCATTCCACATAAGTAGGTTCGGGTCTTCAAGATCGGCAAACCCATTTGTTTCCACAATTGTCCCAGGCAATCTTGCAGAAAAGCTCAAATTAATGAAAGCAGAAGGATCAATGCCGCTGTTATCTGCTGGTATGCCGCTGTTTAATGAATCGAACTCTGCGTCCAAAATAAACTCATCCCGCAAAACCCCCCGATTTCGAGTCAGCGAGAAACGATTGAACATTGGCTTGTTTCCCAGAATCTGGTTTACCGTTTGAAGATCGCTAAATTTTCTTGTAGCGCTTACCCAATCGTAATCGCTTTCATGCCATCTTTTTACCTCGATACCAGTAGGGATGTTTCCGGTTGTGTCAGCCAAACTTTTTTCAATATCTTGAAGTGGATTTGTTCCCTGGCTGGAAACAAGAGCCTGAGCTTGCGCTGTCATGCCAAAAGCAATACTGACAACAGCTGACCCATCCCAGCTTACATCCACTGAAATATTTCCTTTGAAACACCCCGTCAAACCGATCACCATCATCAAGGAGATCGCGCAAAGAAGAATGTTTCGTTTGGTATTGATTGTTCGCATAAATCATCCTATTGGTTACGCATATTTCTCAGGCACCAAAAACGTCACCGCTACAGGGAACAATCTCGGTTGCGGGTCTGCATAGCGTTTATTAACCGACTCAATTTCCTTCTCCAACTCATCAGGAATCTGCTTCAAGCGCAATCGCAGCGCCTGCTCGTTTCTACGGTACTGATCACGCTCACTGTCATTCCACAAATCCAATTGCTGGTAATCGGGGTCAGCCAGTTCGCGCTCGATCATGGTTTTCAACTCGCCCAAAATCGTGCGAACATCGTTGATCTCTTTCTGCTTTCTGTCTTCCAACACCTTTTGCATACCCTCCAGGCGATCCTTCATGCGCGCTTCCATGGCTTGCACCAAGGGCGTTTCCAACTTGGGCCACATCGCTTTCAATTCACTCTTTATTTTTGGGGAAACCTCTTTTGAAGTCCCCGCTTCCAATGCAGAGCGCGTATCTCCAACATTGAATCGGCGCAATCCCTTGCCATCCTGGATTAATCCACCCGCCGAAATGATCTCCTCATGCAAGCGGACACCTTCTCCGCCTACCAATACCAGGCGCGCATGAACCACCACCGCGGGGCTTTCCAATGCCGCATTTGGAACCGTCCGCGCCGTCACGCGATGTAATTCCTTGCGCCCTTCGGGAGTCCACACCTCGGCACGCAAGAGTCTCAGCGCCATACTCACCAGCCGATGATTAAGATGAGCCAGCACCACGTCATCGCGTCCCTTGGCGAGTTCGTGGTCAAACACCACTGGTCGAATCTCCCCCGTATGCGGATGAAGAATTCCATCATTGCAATACATCCAACTGCCGCGCAATCCCTGTGGCAAAAAGAATGCTTTCCCAGCCAATGGGTGATCCGCAGGCACAGGCTGTAAAGGCGGCTGTCCAGCAATTTCCAACGCTACTTGCACCGCAGAGCGAATGTTCTCCGCTGAAAGATTCAAAGTGTGCTGGGTCTCGCGCAATTGCTCGTAATGCTGTTCCACCTGCTTTTTCAAGTCACGCTCAAATTTCAATAGCTTGCGAAGCGCCCTGGCTTCAACTTCAATTGAGGAGGTGTCCAATCCCTTGCGCTTGCCGAGCATGGCTTCCTCCACCTGCGAAGCAATCACCATGCTCACCTTGCCTAAGTCCTCGCGAATGGTCTCCACTTTTTCCACCGCACGCGCCAAAAATTCCAGGTCCGCTTCTAGGTCACCAACCGCAGCCTGTTCCTTCGACTGCTTCCTGTAGCCCTTCATCACGAAATGATAGACCAACGGCTCGAATTGTTGTCCATGCCTGTCAATACGACCATTACGCTGTTCCATCCGATTGGGATTCCATGGAATCTCAAAATGCACCAGACGATGACAGTAATTCTGCAAGTCGATGCCTTCCGAAGCCGCATCAGTGGCCAGCAAAATTCTTACATCACTTTGTTCGGGATTCGCTTGAAACGCGGCTTTGATCCGATCACGATCTTCATCGTCCATGCCACCGTACAACGTCAACAACCGCTCGCCCTCGGTCAAACCTTCCGCCGCGAGCAAGGTCAAAAGCCAGTTTTGTGTGGCGCGATATTCGGTAAAGACTATCACACGTTCATTTGACCATTTCCCCCCTGGCCGAACGATGTCCTTGAGCCATTGAATGAAAGTCTTCGCCTTGCTGTCACGAATGTTTGAAGCCCGCTCTGCCCATTCGTGCATCTTCTTCAATAGGGTCTGTTCCTGCGCAGTAACCTTATATAACAATGGGGTTGCCGCTTCGACTGCACTTGTAGTTGCTTCTTCGTATTCGTCATCGTTGGCATAGTCCTCATCCACACGTGCCAATTGACGCTTCAAAACGCCCAGGGACATCTGCTTGGGTTGCACCTTCTTCCCGCCGCTCTGGATCGATTGCATGTGTTTGGAGAGAGTCAACGCAAATGCAGCAGGTGAAGAAAACAATCTTTTTTTCAAGAGTTTCAGAACAAACTCAACAGCAAAACGTTCTTCGTTATCTTTTGCATTATTTTGCCGCGATTCACTATATTCCCTCAGCCAGCGATGGACCTGCTTCTCTTCTTCAGTATAAGGGACTTCGATCACATCCAATTTGCGCTGTGGGAAGCGACGCTGTCCGTTCCACATAACAAACTCAGGATCCGATTTCAAACGCCGTACCATCACTGTTTCCAACTGTTTACGATCAGGTGCTACGCCGCGCGCAAAACGCTGGTTATCCAGCAATTCCAGCAAAGCCGAAAAACTTTCAGAGTATCCATTATGCGGCGTCGCCGAAAGAAATAGTTTATGCTCAAAATGCGGGGTGATCTCGCGGATCGCCTGTGTGCGTTGCGAGTCGATCGCGTAATGTCCACTGCCAGAAGGGGAGACGTTATGCGCCTCGTCCAAGACTAGGATGTCAAACCGTCTTGGATACGTCGCCTGTTCAGGTAACACCTCGCGGAATAAACGCAATGGCGTATCACGCTTGATGAAATCAACGGATGTGATCAAACGCGGGAAATGTGTCCACGGGTTCGAGTGAATCCCCCGACTGCGGCGCAAATTCCGCATGAGCGAACTATCCACAATGCGAAACTCCAGACCAAACTTATCGCGCATTTGATCCCGCCAATGCGTCTGCAAACTTGCTGGGCAAATGACCAAGGCAGTCCGTGCGCGGTTACGCACAATCAATTCCTGAATCACCAATCCCGTTTCGACAGTCTTCCCCAATCCCACATCGTCGGCAATTAACAAATTAGCGCGCGGCATTTGAATGGCGCGCACTAATGGATCAAGCTGATAATCTTCAATTTCGATCCCGCTTCGGAAAGGAGCCTGCAATGACCGCATATCTGCCGAAGAAACTGCTCCCCAACGGACTGCATTCATAAACGCATCCAAACGCTCAGGCGCATCAAATCCATCTGGCTGGGGCAAACCGATCTTCTCTTCGATATTTGTCCCGGGTTCTAATTCCCAGAATACCTGAATTGTTTCCCCCAGGGCGTCATCTTCGATACAGTTGAGGGTTAGTAAGTGATGACCTTCCCTGTAGGACTGCGTAGAAAGAGGCTGAATAGGTAGAGTGCTGCTCAAAACATCAACAACAATATAGCGTCGTTGACGAACAGTAACGATCTGACCTTGTTCTGGAATTCCGATGGATTCAGAAACGACCATGATCACCTTGTGTTAGATACAGTTGACGCACCTCACACAGAACGTCCCTAAGGCTTCCTTGGAAAACCTTGTTTAGTCGGTCAAAACTTCGAGGCGGTTTGTAATTTCTGCCTGTTTATCAATACAAAAACCGCCCACGCAATTTGCGCAGGCGGTAGGATTATGCTGATATTTTCCTATCCGCTACGCGCTCGAATCGCGTAGTTCCTATCTAAACCTCGTCAGGTTCCAACCGTGCGGAGTTTGTTTGTAAGTATATACCAGAGATGGGGTTTTGATGATTGAAATTTGATATTAAGAGAAATTCTCAACTTGAATGAGACTGCAAATGTCGTATTTCATAGAAGGATTTCTGCAACCGTTCTCTTGGACCACTCTTTATCATCCACCTAGCGTGGATCTCGCCCTCGTTACCAGTGTTTCCCACAGATCAGCCCAAGCCGTATCGCAAAGGTGAAAATATGTCTGTAATTTACTGGCTTTATCACTTAAGGTGATAATCGCTTCAATGGTGATTGTCACCTTTTCTATTCCCAGAATCTCAAAAACACGCCAAAACAGGCCAAAACAAGTCAAAAACCGGTTTCTCCCGAGAATACAGCATGTTTTTAGGTGAGTAGGTATGTGTGATGGGCAACTGGTAATACCCCCGTATACAAAAGGGGGCCAACGGCGGATGTCCTTGGTGCGGAATGACTCCTTGCCATAGTCACATTGCTTGCCTCCTGTTCCTGCGTTTATGTGGATCTGCTAGGGTGGGATGGGTTTGAGGGGAAGCCAGGCTATGTGTCATTCGGTATTTCCAAGTTGGAAGGATTCATGATAAATCCAGAAAAAGCGGCAGGCATCCATATTAAGCAATATTGTGATGAGTTCCTGTCAGGGAATTCGGGTGGAGAATATTCGAAAAAGTCAGTCTGTATAAATTTTGTGAAAAATCCTGCGGGGGTGTTCAGCCTCATGATACTAGTATATGAGATTGCCCAAAGAACCTGCCGGGCATTTCTGTACGATGTATTGATATCCCTCTCTCCCCTACTAGGGGTGGGAGGGGTAGCCGCGTAAATCCTGAACCCGCAAGGGCAGGTGGTGGTTTTGGAGGTTGTGATGAACGTATGGAAGATTTTGATTGGTTTGACTGGGGGCTTGGTTGTGATTATCAAGATAGCACAAGCTATCCTTGAGAGTCCAGCCATTGTCAACGGGTGCTTGAAGTTCTTCGAGTACTCACCCACGTTGCAGGCTGACTGCAAGTAACAGCCGAATACTTGGTTTGTAGACCCACCAACTAGGGGCATAAGAAAGTACAACTGAATAGCTTGCTTGAGACAACTGTCAGGGTATCCCCCATAACAGCATTCAAGCCAATCGTGTCGAAAGTCTGCAAGTGTAGAACCGTAGAAGTGTAGACCAACGACACAAGGTGACAGCCATCTCGTAAAGAGTGACTGTCACCTTACCAATTACCAATTACCAATCTACCAATCTACCAACTTACCAACCACCATCCTAATCCCAATTCATCTGCGCGGTATGCCCGGGCAGGTCACGGGCGGTGACGACCAGGCGCGGTCCCGAGGGCGCAGTGGCGGTGGTGGTGTAGTTCCACCATAGCCCATCAGCTTGCGCCGCCTGCCCCTGCTCCTGTACCGCACCTGTACTATCGGTGATCACCACGTTCACCTGTGCCACCTGTGCTACGAAGCGCGGCTGGCGTTGAGGGAATGGCTCCTCAATGTCATTCTCCCGAAGGACGCCGGGACGGTGTGAAGGAGCGCTTCGACTGGCTCAGCGTAAACTCCGCGACCGAAGAATCCCCTTTTCAACAGGAGACTCTCACCTGCACTGCACCGAACGCACGATTTGCCAAGCAAATCGGGTGCAAGTGTCGCTCCCGTTGGTCGCTCAGAGTGACATAAAGTGATTTGTGGGTAATCACCAGAATTATTGACTTTACACACATGCTATAATAATAGTTGCTCACATCAAAAATCGAGAATCCAGCCTGGAGGAAAACATGTCTGAAAAAAAGTGGTGTCATCAAGGAATTGCCCCTTTTCGAGACAAGCCCAACGGAAAGAAACTTTTGGATCTTGGGAAGGGCGCGGTAGTTGATGTTCTGGAGGAAATGCAATCAGTTCCTGTGATTGGGGTGGATAAAAAGAGTTACGATACGCGCTGGTATAAGGTGGATTACAAGGATAGTAAAGGCATCCATACCGGGTGGGTACGTGATGTCTATCTCGACGATTACGTGGAAAATTCCCCCAATTTTGAAGTCCGCGTTCCAAGCGCGGCAGAAAACCCGAACGGTATTCACGCAACAGAAGATGCAAGTGACCCGGCGCAGAACATCTTAATTGATGGAAATCTCAAGCAAAAAATGTGTGGGGAATTTTGTGTTGCATTCGTCATGCACAAAGGTATTGATGAATTTCTAAACGCCTGGAAAAACTTCCCAACGAGTCAATACGGATGGGCATTGGGCGGCAAAAGCGATAAAACCACGGTGTCGGCCAACCTGGAAAACATGCTGGCTGCTTATGAGTACACCATTGCAAATAAAAAGCTGGTGACATTCACGCAGTCTCTAAATGATTCGATACCTAATACGAAAAGTGTCACGTCCGGCGTACTTATGAAGGTGCTGAGGAGCATGCTCGCCTCGCATTCCCTGATCGCCAATGTATTCATAGATTTGTACGGCAAATTGATTTCAGCAAGCGAGCCTGCGAAAAAAATAGCCCACTGGGTGGTCGTGGACAAATTCATACCGAATGGCAGAGGCGGCGGCCGCGTCGAACTTTACAATCCCTATATCAACAGGCGGCAGGAATACTCCTTGGAAGAGTTCAAAAAATCCTTCGGAGGAGGCACTTTTACAGGTTTGTGGGTGAAGCGAGATCTTCCTGCACCCATCACATTGGATCATACCGCATCCAAAAAATGGTGCGTCGCCGCTGCAGAATTCAAGGATGACCCGGGCGGTGTAAAAATCTTTGACGCGGATGAAGGTGCAATTGTTGAACCCACCCCCGCCCCACAACGATTGGACAACCAGGGTATGAAGTGGTCGGAAGTTAAATTCAAGGGCAGGACTGCCTGGATCCGGGAAACCGTCCTCGATGATCTGATTGACAGATTCCCCGATAGCGATGTAAAAATTCCGAATGCGACCCCCGATGAAAACGACGCCGCCCAGTACATGTTTCTGGAGGGAGAGTCGGGAGTAAAGAATAATATGTGCGGCCAGCTTTGCGCGTCATTCATCATCGGCGTTGATATTGAAAGTTTTGTGAAGGATTGGAAAAGCAAGGCGGCACAGTTTTACAAGCGCGCGATTGCCGGCGCAGCCAATAACACAACGGGACTGGATTCCCTGCAAAGCATGTTCCTGGTCGCGCCATATGACGCCCAGCCTGCAGATATCATGACTTTCAACGCGGGGCTTAAAGACCCGATCACCGGAAGAACCATAGTATCTCCAGGAAGGATCAAGGAGAAATTACTGGAGTATCATCTGGTCGCAGGCGTATTCATAAGAAAAGACGATCTTCACACGGGAAGATTGAGCGGTCAGGGACATGGTCATTGGGTCGTCCTGGAAAGTGTCACTCCCAATGGACGAGCCAGCGGAAACGGCGGCTGGACCGAAATTTACAACCCGTTCCCCAACAAACGCCAGGAATACTCATACGACGAATTCATGGCATCCTTCCGTACTATGGATGGTCTTTGGGTAAAGAGAAAGACATAAAGCTGAAAACTCTTGTATACCAACAACACGCGGCCAATTGCGGTCGCGTGTTCGTTTTTGGAGATCAGCGTCCAAGCCTGCGCAAGGGTGAGCCGTCACGGTGCAATCACCTCAAAAATCACAGCCTGCCGGTCACGATAGACTTCTTTCAAGCCAGCGTCTTTTGATGCAATGCGCAGGAAGTCCTTATGATCCAGGTCGGTGTGGACGTAGCGGGCAGAGAAGCGTTTGGCTATGATCTGGGAAGGCTGATCTACATCTCCCTGGGTGATTTTTACCCAGACATCGAATAGATCCGCGTCGTATAACTGCATGTAGGTGGGGTCGAGGCCTGCCAGATAGGTATTGTGAGTATTGTAAAAGAACAGGCGCGGGAAGTCATCCCAATCCGTTTGGAAGACACGCGCGCCGGCAGGTGTGTTTTGCTCCAGCCATGCAGATGCGCCTGCATATAAATCATAAGGCTTGGAGTTTTGAATGCTTTTCTGTGTTGCGGGAATGGATTTAATGATGCCGGTTGTTACTGCAACGAGCAACAACATGACAGGAAGAGTCGTGCGAAAATATTGCAGACGCGGATTGGCTGGTTTGGCAGAATCAGGCCCGCCCTGAGTCGACGCGCTGCGACCGGAGGGAGTGTCAAAGAGTTGAAGGTCCGCAAGAAGAGGCGCCCAGGCAAAGGCGGCGAAGATCAGTGCGAAAGGTGGAAAATATTCCACAAAGCGCCGGGCTTGAAATAGCATAAGTCCAAATAAGAGAGCAGAGAAAAACCCCAGAGTAGTGCGTAAATCCATCTTACGGCCAGAGAGCCCGAGTGCGAATGTGCCGCTTGCAAAAGCCACAAGAGCGGGCAGGGAATTTTTCAGAAGTTGACCGGTATCATAGGGATACCATTCGTTACCAACGCGCACAGAAGTTGCATCGGTAAGTTTTGGCAGCATGTGTTGAATTGAAAAGGCAATGTTGACCGGGAAATATGGATTGACGAGCATGCCCAAAAGTATGCCACCACCGATAAAAAGCAACGGGCGATATTCGAGACGGCGCTCGGTCAGGGCGACTGCCAGAAGATGCAACACGGCCAGTACAAGCAATAAAGGAAAAGCGTCATACAACCAAACATAAAAGAAGGCTAATATCCCCAACCGCCAATACCTGCCTTCCAATAACCAGAGAAATCCTAGGGCGAGCACAGCCAATGAAAGCGACTGGGCACGTGTGATGCTCATACGATATAGAAATGCATCCGATATTCCCAGCAAACCGAGCGCCCATAACCAGGATAATGGCACGCGCTGACGATGGAACAAATACCACACAGCCAGGAAAGCCAGACTGGCAAAAGTGACCGCGGCCCACTTCGCGCCTAAACGCAGGTCACCAAAAGTAAAAGGGATGAGTGCAACGTGAAATAGGAAATGGTGATCATAGAATTCGTTTTCGTTAAGAATGCTGAGGGGTAACCAGGGGAAGTCTGGTTTCAGACCTTCGGTGCGCATGAGCCACGCTAGTTTTATGTGGTAATAGCCGTCGTTATCGGGCAGATCGGGAGAGGCAAATTGCACAAAGGCCATGCCTAGAAAAAACAGGGCAAATAATATCAAGGGCAAAAAAGTATTGAACGAGCGTTTTTGCATTGGAATATCCATCCGGGATAAAGATTGGCTCGTCTGGAAATCCAGACGAGCCTGATAAAACTTATTTCATGTGACTTTGACGACTAACCACCGCCACCACCACCGTCGTCACTGCCACCGCCAGAACCACCACCGCCACCGTTGTCGCTTCCGCCAGAGCCGCCACCGCCATTGTTATCATTGGAATTACCGACATTGGAGTTGTCGTTGCTATTGGCGTCATTGGAGTTAGCATCATTGCTATTGGCATCATTAGAGTTATCATCGTTGATATTGGCATCGTTGGAGTTAGCGTCGTTGCTGTTGGCGTCGTTAGAGTTGGCATCATTGCTATTGGCATCGTTAGAGTTGGCATCGTTGCTATTGGCATCGTTAGAGTTAGCATCGTTGCTGTTGTCATCACCAAACTGAGGCAACTCAGATAATTCGGTTCCGCTGGGAGCCTCAACACGTGAGACCGTAAAAGAGCCGTCCAAATTGACAGTGCCTTCTACTTTCACGCTATCTCCTACAGCAAATGGGCCATCGCGAAGCACGATTGGGGCAACAGTAAGGGCCTGACCGTTAATAATCCACTGGTCACCATTAATGCTTTCCACTACACCAATAAACGCCACTGGGGCGGCCTGAACCTTGCCTCCGCTGAGTGCAGAGGAAACCGGAGCGGACACAGCACCACACGCACTGAGCAACACGGCGGTCAGGACAAGTACGATCAGGATAGAACGGGAAACATGTTTCATTATTTACCTCTTTCTTGATATGGATTTGTTATATCTTATTAGTCGCCAATAGTCTGAAAAGGTTACGGGTGCTCCATACCAAAATCACAAATTGGAAAATAGGATTTTCTTCCAGATGATATACTGATAATGTAAGGCGGTATTTATACCGCAACCAAAAGGCGATATAAATATCGCAGTACAGAAAAGAATCGAGATAATCTTGAACAATCCTTCCCCACTACCTACGGCAGACGAGCCACGCAATCCGCTGGCCGACATCACCCTTGAACAACTGCCTGTTAATCTACGCGAGGCCGCGGCACGCGCAGATTGGACGTCGCTGGTGCCCGTGCAGGCGCGCACTATTCCCTATTTGCTGAACGGGCGTAACATGATGATCCAGGCGCGCACCGGCAGCGGCAAGACCGGCGCATTTCTTTTGCCAATGCTGGCACGGCTCGACCCCTCGCGGCAAACCTGCCAGGCGCTGATCCTCGTCCCAACGCGCGAACTGGCGCGCCAGGTCTGGCAGGAAGCGGAAAAAATATGCGGCGACGCGGGTCTGCGCACAGTAGCTGTCTACGGCGGCGTTGGCTACGACACACAGATCAATGCGCTCAAACAAGGCGCGCATATCGTGGTCGGCACTCCGGGACGCGTACTCGATCACTTGCTCAAGCGGACTCTCTCACTGGAACATCTCAAGATGCTAATCTTTGACGAGGCCGACAGAATGCTCTCAATGGGATTTTATCCGGACATGCGGGACGTTCAGCGGTATCTGCCTCGACGGCCGGTCAACACGTGTATGTTTTCTGCCACCTTCCCGGATTCGGTTATGCGCACTTCACGCGAGTTCATCAAGGATGGAGAGTTTCTCAGCCTGAGCAGTGACCACATCCACGTGACGGATACGGAGCATATCTTCTATATCGTAGATGGCATGGACAAAGATCGAAGTCTTGTACGCTTGATCGAGATCGAGAATCCAACTTCTGCTCTTATCTTTTGCAACACAAAAGCCAAGGTAAATTATGTGGCGGTGGTTTTGCAACGTTTCGGGTATGACGCTGATGAATTAAGCTCGGATCTCCCACAGTCCGCGCGCGAACGGGTGCTGGATAGAGTCCGCAAAGGAACGCTGCGTTTTCTCGTCGCAACCGATGTCGCCGCGCGCGGGTTGGATATCCTCAGCCTTTCGCACGTTATTCAATATGAACCACCCGAAGAATCCGAAGCCTACATCCATCGCGCCGGGCGGACTGGCCGCGCCGGCGCCAGTGGCATAGCGATCTCGCTGGTGAACAAAGGCGAGAAATACGCGCTCGATAAGATCGCCAAAGAATTCAACATCGCGTTTCAGGAACGCCCGATCCCAAACGATGCCGATGTAGAGGAGATGGTTACCGAACGGATGACCGCCCTGCTCGAAGCACGCTTGCGCGGACGCGATAAACTGCAATCTGAACGTTCGCGTCGCTTCGCGCTGCTTGCGCGCAGTCTGGCTGAAAGTGAAGATGAGTCTGCCATCATCACGATGCTGCTGGATGAGTATTATCAGGCGAGTTTGCATACACCCACCCCACAACCTTCCGGCACGCCTGCTCCTGATCGTGTGGTTATCAAACCACAACATCGAACGAATTCGGGGCGCAGCCAGCAAAATCGCCGCCGCCGGTAGAGCGGGGAGCAAAAATAAAGAATCGGAATAATCAGTAGATCACGAATTTGGAGTCGGGGAGCTTGCTCCCGCAATTCCGACAGCAGGCTGTCGGACTCCAGAGTAACTCGGATAGGCTCATAGCCACCCGACACCAGAGTCGTTTTCGTGATGTACTGACAATAAACATTCAAATGAATAAACTCATCGGCATCCTGCTCATCATCATCTCAGCCGCATCGTTCGGGACGCTGGCAATCTTTGGGCGCTATCTCTACGCAGATGGCATGGATACATTCACAGTCCTGTTCCTGCGTTTTACAATCGCCGCGTTGCTGATGATCGTTTTACTCGCCATCCGGCGCGAGTCTCTGCCACGCGGCAAGGTGCTTCTTCAACTGATCGGTATGGGCGCGCTGGGATACGTGGGACAATCCTTTTCATATATGACAGCCATCAAATATGCCTCGGCAGGTTTGGTGGCATTGCTTTTATATCTCTACCCCATGTTCGTGGCGATCCTTTCAACGATCTTCTTAAAAGAAAAATTTACGTTAATAAAAATATTGGTGTTAGCATTGGCAACATTCGGCGCAGCGCTGACAGCCAACCCCGAAGGCGGCGCGTGGACGGGTATCGTTCTAGCCATCACAGCCGCGGGCATATATTCCATTTATATTATTGTCGGGACAGGCGTGATGAAGCAGGTCTCGCCGATCCAATCCTCCACGGTGATATTTGCTTCGGCGGGCGCGGTCTACGGCGGGTTGACCGCACTCAGCGGCGCACACTTTCCACAAACAGGAGCAGGCTGGGCGGCGGTTGGAGCGATTGTCATCGTCGCAACCGTGATTCCTGTTGCCACTTTCCTGGCTGGCTTGCAGCGCATCGGCCCAACCAACGCGTCCATGCTCTCGACGCTTGAGCCTGTTGTGACGGTATTATTATCGGCCATGCTATTTGGCGATCTTTTGAAACCCATCATCCTCGCCGGCGGACTGTTGATCTTGATCGCCGTCATCATCCTGGCGCGCAGTGAAATCAGCCTAAATACTGAACATCCTTTGGCAGGTCATTAGCTTTTCGTTTTCACATCAGCGCAACATCCAAAAAAATTATGGGGAGAAATCGTTATCGTCATGTACGCGGCTTCCGGCAATGGAAATGTCAAAAAAACACCTAACAAAAATGCCCCATTGGTAACATCCGTCTTGCAAAGACATCACAGCTATGCTATAAAAGTCACAAGAATATTATCGATTCCACAGGGCTTACTCTTAAAATTTTACTCCCATATCAGCGCCCCCATATTCTAATTTCATGGCAACATTGCCAAGTCAATATTTCAAAACAACATATTTTATAATAGGAGATATTATGTTTGCACAACGCGCGTTCCTGATTGAAAGACTAAACTCCACACGCAAGCCGCTTGAACAAGTCATTGCGCAAGCGCCAGCCGATAAAGACATCTACAAGAACTGGAAGATCAAACAGATCATGGATCACATTTCAGGCTGGGACGATGTGATCATCGAAGCTCTGACCACGCACGCAAAAGGAGTACCGATCTCTCCCTCAGTCTCGCGCGGCGTTGATGTTTACAATGCCGAAACAACCACCTCACGGCAAAGCCTGGACCTTGAACACACTAAAAAAGAATTTCAAAGCACACGCGAAATACTCATTAAAGCATTGAACTACCTGCCTGATGAAAAATTCAACCAGCCGCTCATCTTTCCCTGGGGTGAAATGGGTACAGTGGCTTATCTTATTGAGATCTTCGTAGAACATGAAGAATACCATTGCGCCCACGTTCGCGTATGGTTGAAAAATCCAGACGAGATCATCGGCGAGCATTAGTGGAAAAACTAATCTCCGTTGTAGGAAGCTCCGGCGTTGGCAAGACCACGCTTGTGCGCGCCCTTTCGGCCACCGGACAATTCGTCACGGGACTTGAAGATCACGCCGAACGACCTTTTCAATTTCTCTTCAAACAAGACCCGCGTTATGCCCTCGCCAATCAACTGGATTACCTGCTCTACCGCGCCGAACAGGAGCGGACTCTACGCGCCTCCACACACATAGGATTGCTCGACGGCGGCCTCGACCTGGACTATCACGGCTTCACACGACTCTTCCACCGCCGTGGCCTGTTGACTGACCCCGAGCTTGATCTGTGCCGGCGATTTTACGAACACACGCGCACTTTACTCCCGCCGCCAGAATTGATCATCGCCCTGAGCGCTTCTGAAGATATCATCAGTCAGAGATTGGCCCTTCGAAACAGGATCAATATCGCATCCGAAAAAGATTCGAGCTTGTTCAATTTATTCATGGATGAATGGCTGTCAACTATTCCATCTTCGCGCTTATTACGGCTGGATGTATCCAACGAAACAAGCGAATATGCTGGCAGTATCCCGCGGATATTATCTGTCATACAAAACAAGCTAACGCAACTTTGATTAGAAGTAAGTGTTTATTATTTTTATATATGTTGTTTTACGAAGAGTTGTAAACCATTAAATTGGAGTGATAATGAATCTACCTAAATTAATTCAAGGCGGTATGGGTGTCGCCATTTCAGATTGGCGGCTGGCAAAAGCAGTTTCACAATTGGGCCAATTGGGCGTCGTGTCAGGGACAGGTATAAACCGAGTGCTGACCAGCCGTCTCATGGATGGCGATTTAAGCGGAAACATGCGCCGCGCCCTCGAAAATTTTTCACTGCCTGAGCCAGTGCAAAACATCATCAACCGCTACTATACCCCAGGCGGTAAAACGCCGGAAACACCCTATAAAATACCTGTGGCTTACAGCCTCCATCCGCCAAAGCTCCTCGACCAACTTACGGCAATTGCCAATTACGTTGAGGTCTTTCTGGCGAAAGAAGGACATTTGGGACTTGTCGGTATTAACCTGCTGGAAAAAGTACAGATGCCGAATTTGGCTTCACTCTACGGCGCAATGCTGGCCGGGGTGGATGTGGTCTTGATGGGCGCCGGTATCCCCACACAGATAGCCGGGATATTGGATAAGTTGAGCAACCATGAACCGGTCTCATATCGCGTTGACGTGCACGGCGCGGAAAAGGATGACGATCACCGCATCCACTTCGATCCGGAGAGCATTTTCCCCGGCATTGCCAAACTCGTTGGGAAACTCAAACGCCCCAAATTTCTGCCCATCATCTCCTCGGTAGTGCTGGCACAGGCTCTGATCAAACGCAGTGAAGGGTCGGTGGATGGATTCGTGATCGAAGGCCCAACCGCCGGAGGACACAATGCCCCGCCACGCGGCACAGTAAACCTGAACGAAAAGGGTGAACCGATCTACGGCGAAAAAGATGCGGTTGATCTGGAGAAGATGAAACTGCTGGGCCTGCCGTTCTGGCTGGCAGGCGGCTACGGCAATCCGGGACAGGTGCAGGCGGCGTTGGATGCGGGCGCGGCAGGTGTACAGGTTGGCACAGCTTTTTCCCTGTGCGACGAATCCGGTATGGATGCAGAATTGAAAAAACGCCTGCTCCGCAAGGTGCTTGATGAAGAGGCGGAAGTATTCACCAGTCCCCTCGTCTCACCGACCGGCTTCCCATTCAAGGTCGCTCAGTTGGAAGGTACGCTCTCCGATCCGGAGACTTACGAAGCGCGCAACCGGATTTGCGATCTCGGTTTTCTGCGCATCCTATTCAAGAAAGAGGATGGCTCGCTTGGCTATCGGTGCGCCGCCGAACCAGTGGATGACTTCGTGAAAAAAGGCGGTAACGTCGAAGACACCGTTAATCGCTCCTGCTTGTGCAACAACCTGATGTCCACGGCCGGTTTTCCCCAGGTCCGCAAGGACGGTTATGTGGAACAGCCGATCATCACCTCCGGCGATGATCTCGTAGCAGTGGGACAATTTCTCACGGAAGGCAAGACCAGCTATACCGCCAAAGACGTGATCACGTACCTGCTTGGCCCATTCTTTAAACAAAATACCACGCTCAGTACGTAGACATTTGATCAACAGGCTCATTTGAAATGAAGGTCGTCCTGCAGATTTCAAGCAGGACGTTTTTGTTTTCAATTTATTTCCAATGCCCATTATCCCTCCCACACATCCTGGCAACTTGTATCAAATTTCAGAACGCAGTCACATCCCATCTCGTGCTACAATAGCCGTGATGGAAAGTTGCCGACTCTTTGTTTCAGAATGAAACTGTCAGGGTTATAAACTTTCAGATATATCGTATCATAAAGGAGCCTGGACATGAAACTCATCAAGCACGTTCTCAAACTCAAACGACAGAGTGAAATCTGGAATATCGGACCGGAGGCGCCTGTCTATGACGCCCTCCAAATGATGGCCGATAAAAACATCGGAGCATTGATAGTAATGCAGGGCGAAAAGGTTGTCGGTGTGATTTCAGAGCGCGACTATGCACGCAAGATCATTTTGCTGGGCAAGACGTCCAAGGAAACACTCGTTAGAGAGATCATGACCTCGCCGGTTATTTACACAACCCCCGACGAAACCATTGAACGCTGCATGGCCTTGATGACCGCCAAGCACATCCGGCACCTGCTAGTAACAGATGGTGACAAACCAGTCGGGGTGATTTCAGAGCGCGACCTGGTCAAGGCCATCATCGGCAGCCAGAAGGAACTCATCCAGCAGCTGGAAAACTACATCCAGGAAAATATCAGCCTTACGTAGCAATTCAGTCAGTTTGGAGTCCAACCTCCTGATATTGGACTTTTTACAAGCCGGGCTGTCACCCAACCTGCCCTCCTGACCAGTCACCAGGTAATCCAACGCATCAATATCCAGCAGTTTCCTTGCCTGGATAATGGTGCGCGTGATGGCAGTATCGAATGGCGATAAAAATCAGCATGGTTCCCTAATTCAATTTGTTAAACAAAAAGCGCCCTGCCAAATTTCTGCAGGACGTTTTTCATTACGATTTATTCTTACTTCTCGAAGATCCACTTATCGTTATCGCGCTTCCAGTCAACCAATTCACCCTTTATGAACCACAGCGCAATCTCCTTCTCACCGTTTTCAGCGGAATCGGATGCGTGCGTCAGATTACGTCCCACTTCGAGGGCGAAATCATGGCGAATAGTGCCGGGCGCGGCTTCGACCGGCTTGGTGGAGCCCATCGTCTGGCGTACAGCCGCCACACCGTTCGGGCCTTCCCATACCATTGCCATCACGGGCGCAGAGGTGATGTAAGCGATCAAACCATCGTAAAAAGGCTTGCCCTTATGGATGGCGTAATGCGTTTCAGCCAGTTCCTTGCTGACCTGCATGAATTTCGCGGCCACCAACCGCAGTCCGCGGCGTTCGAGGCGTGCGGTCACTTCACCTATCAGTCCACGCTGAACACCATCGGGTTTTACAAGTACGAGTGTTCGTTCCACAGAAATTTCCTCCAAATCAAAAAATGTAAATATTAGACCTGACAGATTTTACGGAGCGCCAAAAAATATGACGATCCTTTTAAAACCTATCAGGTCCTGTTATAACTAACGCAGTAACTCTTCCGCTTTAGTGTATGCGTCCAACGCCTCCTGCAAGCGATTAGAGCGCATATATGCATCACCCAAGGCCTGCCAGATGCCGACTTCTACGGGATAACGATACAGCGCATCACGCAGATCGCGGATCGCATCATCGAGGAAGCGCCCCTTCTTGATCAACCTGGTGTAATACTCCATAGCGGATGGGATGTCACCGCGCGACAACTCGCCCTGAGCCTGGCCTAGAACTGATTCCTCTGATTTAGGTGTCGCCGCCGCTGACCGTGCGCGCACAGCAGGCTTGGGCGTAGATCTGGCCGCTTTAGGCTGAACAGACACGGGCTCGGGTCGAGTCGTCCGAGTCGGCCCTTGAGGCTCGGCAGGAGGCACCTCTATCTTATGAGTTGGCGGTTCAACAGGATGCCAATCTGATGGCGAGATTGGCTCAGGTTCGGGTTCAGGCTCAGACTGAAACTCGGAATTTAACGTTTCTTCTTCCGCCGCTAACCATGAAGGGATTTTATCGGCAGTGAATGTTGCGGGTTTTTGTGGCTCATTATCAAAGCCGCGCAACCAATCAGGCAGATCAGCAGATGCAGGAGTATCTTTCAAGGGTGTCTCCTTGAACATCGGCTCCTGGGGTTGTTCGAACATGGATTCGGCAGGCGCGTTCGGTGCTGGAGCAAGTTCATCCCAAAGCGGTTTTGAATCACCCAATGACGATGAACTCCAATCAAATGGCTGCGGAGTTGAACCCGCGGCCAGGCTAGTCAGCCAATCGGATGTTTCTTTATCTTCGACACTCCCTGCGGTCGCAGGCTTTTGCTCACCCGGCTTTGGAGCAAACAGATCCTGTGCGGCATCACCTTTATCTTGTTCACGCAACCACGCTCCTATTTCATCCTGCGGGGCCGGTTGCGACTGCGCAATATTACGCGCTTGATCCACCCAGTCAGGTGCGATATCACTGCGTGAGTTCGGGTCCGTCACTAATTCTTCGGGCTTGGCGCCATGCTTGGATGCCAGCGATTCCAGCCACGAGACCGCCTCATCTTGTTCCTTTGCAGATGCGCCCAATGTATCGATTGATGCAACAGGTTTCTGCGGCACGACGGGCGCAGGCGGTTGTGACTGTGCAATATTACGCGCTTGATCCACCCAGTCAGGCGCGATATCACTGCGTGAGTTCGGGTCGGTCACTAATTCTTCGGGCTTGGCGCCATGCTTGGACGCCAGCGATTCCAACCACGAGACTGCGTCATCCTGTTCCTTTGCAGATGCGCCCAATGTATCGAGTGATGCGGCAGGCGTAGATAGTGTCGCTGGTTTTATAGGTTCTGGGGTAAATAAATCTTGTTGTGTTTTATCAGCTTGATCTGCATCCAGTCTGCCCAGCCAATCAGGCAAGTCGGATGATGCAGTAGGCTGTGCGGGCGCGGATTGTTCGTTACCGCCGAGGCCGCTCAGCCAATCAGGCATGTCAGATGGACTGTTAGGTTGCACCGGTGCAGATTGATCGTCATCGAGATTTTTAAGCCAGGCAGAGGTCTCATCCATGGATGAAGGTTGGGAAGCAGCTTGCGGTTTGTTGCCCGGTCCGCTCAGCCAATCGGGCACATCAGCTTGCGAGGGTACAGGTTCACCAAGTGAAGATGGTTGCGGAGTTTGAGCCTCTCCGCCAAGTCCTTTTAACCAATCGGGTGTATCTTGTCCTCCACCAGCGGATGTGCCAAATGGAGAATCGTGTGCGGGTTGAGCCGCGCTTGCCGCACCCATGCCATCGAGACCTGCAAGCCAATCAGCCGAGTCATCAGAAGCCACCGCAGGCCGAAGAGGCGTGGCGCTTTGTGAAGGTTGCAAGGGCGCCATGGCCTTCATCCAATCCGGGAGTTCGGCGGGAGAAATCTCTTCTGCGGCGCCGCTTGAATCAAAAGTTGACGAAGCCCCTTCACTTGCGCCACTGGATTCATTCCAACCGGCGGCACGCAGAAAATCCGGGATGTCATCTTGAGGCTGTGAAATAGAAGCAGGCTTGTCTGAAGTTTGATCGAGGGATGGAACGTCCATACTGGAAGCAGATATTCCTGACCTAAGCCAATCCGGTTGCAGATCGGAAGAAGCCGCGGGCACAAGACCAGCTCCAAGTGAAGCGCCCCAGTCCTGTTCCGTTGAAATATCCTGACCAGTGTATTCAAGGCGTTCCAGATTCACAGCGGCATCGGCGACATCGCCCGAATTAAAAATAGAGTCTTTGGTAAACGTGGCATACGGGTCAAGTTCGTAAATGCGCATGCGATAGACTTGCGTACTTTCTGCACGATCACTGCCCGGTAAAAGTTCTACAAGTACACGGATTGCATCAAGACAATATGGATAGCGTTTTAGCAATTGCGCGCAAATATCAGAAGCGTCAGCCTTTTGCCCACCGCGAAAATATGCAATTGCCAACAGCACTTGCATATCCGCACGCTGCGGGTCTTGTTGCAAGACCGCCCGGATCTCAGAAATAGCCTGCGAATACAACTCACCCTGCACATACATGTGCGCCAGCGCGCCGCGCGTCATGCGGATCTTGGGCGGGACCACACCATCACGGCGGCCATACAAACGTTGCAATTCTCCTTGAATGGCGGCGTTCGATGGCTGGGATTCAAAAGCGCGCTCCATGTGCCAGATGGCATGATCAAGTTTATTCTGATCGTCATTGATAATGCTCATGCCCACATGAGAGACAAAATCGTCTGGCACAGAAATGAGAATGCGGCTAAATATATCCACCGCCTCGTTATAACGCTTCTCTTCCAAAAACGCCTTGCCTAACAAGCGATATGTTTCAAGATGTTTGGGAAAGGTCTTCAAGATATGATGGCAATGAGCAATCGCCTCATCCAGGTGACTCTGTTCAATGAGGTTTTCGATCTCTCGGTTGTAAATTCTAAGTGAAACTTTGGCCATCAGGCGCTCCTATACGCAAGTATGCCCGATTCTTAAAAATTACGCAAGACTAATTATAGAAAAGGGGCAAAACTGATACGGGTGAATCGCTAAAAACGTGCGCTTTTAGCGCTGAAACACGCGCTTCGGCTGATTTTTCAGCGTCATTTGCGTGGATCGTAAACAACGGTTGACCTTCTTCGACTTGATCTCCGACTTTATGATGGATGACGAATCCGACGGCATGATCAACGGGATCGCCTTTTTTGGCGCGGCCTGCTCCCAAAGCGACCGAAGCCTCGCCCACGCTTCTCGCATGGACCTGTGAAATGAATCCGCTTCGAGGAGCCTTTACCACATCCACAAGCTTCGCCTTCGGAAATTTATCGGGGTTATCCACAAAAGAGACATCACCGCCTTGCGCCTGAACCAGCACGCGAAATTTCTCAAAAGCCAAACCATCTGCAATGGATCGCTCCGCCATGCTGCGGCCTTCATCCAAATCCTTTGCGCGTTTTCCAAGCAGGAGCATGTGTGCGCTGACGTATAAACAATGTTCGCGAAAATCTGCAGGCCCGCCGCCATGCAAGGTTTCAATTGCTTCAACCACTTCAAGCGCGTTGCCTACCGCATGTCCTAAAGGTTGATTCATATTAGACAGCAACGCCACTGTTTGACGTCCCGCCAATCGTCCGATATCCACCATGAGTTCGGCAAGTTTGCGCGCCTCATCAAGCGTTTGCATGAATGCGCCAAGGCCGGTTTTTACATCCAATAATATTGCCTGCGCGCCTGCGGCGATCTTCTTGCACATGATGGATGATGCGATCAACGGCATGGATGACACAGTCCCTGTCACATCACGCAGAGCGTACATTTTTCCATCAGCGGGAGCCAGGTCAAGTGACTGACCCGTAAGCACAAGGCCCACCTCCTTGAGCTGCTGTTTGAATTCCTCGGTGGTTAAGTCCACACGGTAGCCGGGGATGGATTCCAGCTTATCGAGCGTGCCGCCGCTAAACCCAAGTCCACGCCCAGACATTTTACCGACGGGCAATCCGCAGGCGGCAACCATCGGCAAAACTGCGAGTGTTGTTTTATCGCCAACGCCGCCGGAAGAATGTTTATCTACGGCGACATCCACAATTTTAGAAAGATCAAGCACTTGACCCGAACGCGCCATGGCAAGGGTAAAATCTGCAGTTTCAAAGGGAGTCATACCATTGAGCGTAACAGCCATCGCAAACGCTGAAGCCTGATAATCGGGAATATCCCCATTGGTAAAACCGCGCACAAAGAATATAATTTCGTCGCTGGTGAGTTCGCCTTTGTCGCGTTTTTTGATGATGATGTCTACTGCGCGCATGCAAGACTCCTTACAAAACCTGGCACATATATTTTATCATTTAATAGCAGCAGGTCACGCTTGAAGCGTGACCAGTGATCTACGATTTGAACAGCACCTGCCCATCTTTGCTGTCCTGCACCATCCAGCCGTGCGCGGCGATAACATCCCGCAGGTGATCTGACTCGGAAAAATCCTTGCGAGCGCGCGCCTGCCGACGCTGCTCAAGCAATGACAAGACCACATCGGAAGGCTTGTCATTTTCAACAGGCATTAAATTAGTAACCATGTCCCAGGCTTTTTCCGGGATGCCCAAATTTAAAGGTTCGGGCATCTTGAATTCACCCAAGTCACTCAAGGAGAATTTCACACCGGAGGGATACATCTCGGGGTTGCAATCGCGGACTAAAGACACAGAGCTGATTCCGCTTACTTCACATTGACCAGCTTCAAGGTCCAGGATAAGACCGGTGTGCTCGTCAAGTCCGATGGTTGTGTTTTCAGAAGGGATAAGGTTACACCATTCCACGAAACGATCCATGCCAACGAAACAACGGCTGGTATCCAGATCCGCGCCGCCTTCGGCGTTGTTCCAATGCGGAATGAAAGAGAGATGCAGGCCAAAATCGCCAAATAAATTCAAGCCTTCATTGGCAAATACATCCTCGCCCACTTTATATATTTCATAAACGGGCAATGCCCACGCGCTGACAGAGATCGTGGCGGCGGAGGAAAAGACAAGCGTTGCACCGAGGCGATGGCGGGCGCGGATGATATCCCAGGCAAGCGTACCTTTTAGCTGGCGAATAGCATACGTGGGACTGCCCGGCCCCATGAAGATAAGATTTGCACGCAGGAGAGGCGTGATGATTTCGGGATCATCGGGGCTGAACTCAGAGCCGAGTTTGCGCGCGGGGATCACGTCAATGATGGGTTTGTAATTTTGCAGGCGGGTTTTGAGGAAATCACCCACGCGGCTCGCGACGATGGCAGAGTTAAGCTCAAAGCCGGCGGGTGTCTCCACAATGGCTACGCGCAAAGGGTCAGATAGGAGGCGGGCAAGTGATTCAAAGATGCGACCACCCGCGAGAGATGTCTCACCTGAGCCGAGAAAGGCAATGTGTCCAAGGGTCATATTTAAATCCAATCGCCGATAATAAGGTGGAGTGTCTCTCGTTAAGTTGTCAATTTGATGTGGTGTTAAGTTCGTCTATTACATTAAAAAGAGTTTCGTTGGAAGGGATGTCTGACATGGACACGCCATAGTGAACATAGCGAATATGTCCCGTGCGATCTATGACACAGACCAAAGGCATGCGGCCAAGTTTGAAGATCTTTACTTCCTGTTTGTAAAGCCTGGCGACCTTATGTTCGGGATCTGGGAGGCCAATATAAGTAATCTTTTCATTCTCCCAATATTGTTGAAAGGCCATTTCAGTATTTGGGCCGACTGCCAGAATTTCTGCACTGCGCCTCATAAATTGTTCATGATCATCACGCATGCGCGCCAACTGCGCGCGGCAATACGGTCACATGAAGCCGCGCAGAAATGCAAGCACAACAGGCTTGCCGCGATAATCAGACAATTTAATCGGGCGGTTATTGGTATCGCGTAATTCAAAATCAGGGGCGGGTTCGCCGGGTGTGATCAGACCAGGATTCATTTATTTACTCAATCCTTCCAAAAATTTTATGGTTGCTTCAACGATCTGCTTTTGTTGTTCAGTCCGCGAAATAGTCGCGACTTTATCACCGGGCTGTGGGCCATAGTCACCAAATTGGGCGTGGTTGCCGCCATCCATTACAACGAATTGCGTCTCCGTTGGAAGCAAGGCGCTGGTCTCCTTAAATTTCTGCATACCCGCCATGTCATTCGTGCCATAGATCGAAAATACTTTGAGGTTCGCGTTCTTGAGCGAATCATCTGCGGGATAAGAGGCCCAAAAGATGATACCATCCAATTGGCCCAAATGGTTTTTTGCATACAACCCTGCGGCTACACCACCAAGAGAATGTCCGCCAACTGCCCAATGCTTGATCTCAGGATACGCGGCAAAGACCGGGTCAGCCGCGTTGATATCGAAGAAGGCCAGGTTTAAACGCACGGGCAGAAGAATCACCAGATAGCCTTGCGCGGCAATTTCGCGCAACGGCACGGCGTAAGAGCGATAATCCACATGGCCACCTGGGTAGAAGATAAAGCCTGTTGTCCGTTGCATGTTTGAAGGTCGGAAAGTTATGAAGTCGTTTATAGTTACAGTAACTTGCGAATCTGATTCGAGAGCAGATAAAGCTTCGGGCGCGGGACCGAGAGGTGTCTCAGCCCAAACGACAAATCCCAAAGCCGCTAAAACAGCAACAGCTAAAAGTCCAAGCAGGACGCGTTTGATGATCTTCATTAAGTCTCCAAAAGAGTTTTTGCCCTCATCCAAATTTCATCAAACATTGGTATGGTCAATTTTCCCGTCAATGTATTTTGCTGGCTGGGATGATAGGAGCAGAGCAAGGATGAAGGATGAATTATGAAGGCTTGCCCTGAGCGAAGTCGAAGGGATGGAGGTGATAGAGCATAAACTGCCCCATGAGAAAATTTAGTACCGCGAGCCGAGAATATTTTGAGGATTCTATCGAATGCAACTTTACCCAGGCACACGATCACTTTGGGTTTGATGATTTCGATCTCACGCTCGAGAAATGGCTGGCAATTATTTAATTCTTCGGGACCTGGCTTATTATCCGGCGGCGCACAACGACCCGAGGCGGTGATATACATATCTTTCAGGATGAGACCGTCGCTTCGGGACTCCGCCTCAGCCTGATTCGAAAAACCCGCGCGATGGAGGGCGGGATAGAGAAAGCTGCCTGAAGCATCGCCGGTGAATTGACGGCCGGTGCGGTTCGAGCCGTGCGCACCGGGGGCGAGTCCTACAACGAGGATGCGCGCCTTTGGGTCGCCAAATCCGGGCACAGGCCTGCCCCAATATTCCTGATCCTTATAGGCCTTGCGTTTGACGCGCGCAACTTCCTCGCGCCATTCCACGAGGCGCGGACATTTACAACAGGTGATGATTTCATCTTTGAGTTGATCGAGTTTGGATTGCATAATTTTCCGTTAGATGTTGGCAAGTTTACAGGTTAGAATGTTTAAACAATCAACATCGCGTCACCAAACGAGTAAAAGCGATATCCTTCATTCATGGCGGTTTCGTATGTTTGTAAAATTTTCTCGCGCCCCGCGAAGGCGCTGACCAGCATAATGAGCGTGGACTTGGGCAAATGAAAATTCGTGATCATCGCATCCACGACTTTGAATTGATAGCCGGGGAGGATGAAAATGGAGGTGGGGCCGGTGAATTCCTGGACGATGGACGATGGACGATGGACGATAGGGTCAACGGTCAGCGGTCCATGGTCCACGGTCAATTGTCCCGCACTTTCCAATGTCCTCACTGACGTAGTCCCAACTGCGATCACCCGCCCACCGGAATTTTTAGTTTGATTGATCAAATCTGCTGTCTCAGCCGAAAGTTCACACCATTCTGTATGAATCTTATGCTCTTCTGGGTTGTCTTCAGTCACAGGCGCAAAAGTGTCCAGGCCAACATGCAAGGTGACATAAGCAAGCTTCACACCTTTGACTTGCAACTCTTCCAATAACCGCGGTGTGAAGTGCAGTCCTGCCGTGGGCGCGGCCGCGGAACCAGGATCACGCGCGTAGACGGTTTGATAGCGTTCCGGGTCGTTTAGCTTCTCGTGGATATACGGCGGCAAAGGGACGTTGCCCACTTTGGGAAAATACGGCTCGATGGGTTCTGTAAACCTGATCAAGCGTTCCGAACCTTCAAGAATCGCGATGATCTCTGCACTGGGGCCATCTTCCACCTGGACGGCTTTATCCACGTTCAAGCCCTTGCCACCCACCAAACATTGCCACGTGAGTCTATCTTCGCGGCGCAAGAGCAGCAGTTCCACACGCCCGCCGGTCTCTTTTCTTGCAAAGATGCGCGCCGGAATAACACGCGTCTGATTGAGAACGAGCAAGTCGCCTGCGTTCAAATAATCGCTCACATCGCGGAAGAGCTTGTGCTCAAGTTTATCTGTCTCACGATTTAAGATGAGCAGGCGCGACGAATCGCGCGGCTCAGCGGGAGTTTGCGCGATGGATGATTCGGGGAGGTGGTAGTCGAAGTCGGAAGTTTTCATTCGCGAAATGAATGATAATGGATTAAAATCAAAAACGGAAGCATCTTTGAGAGTCGCGGAGGCAAATATGAAGCTCAGTTTTCACGGCGCGGCACAGACTGTAACTGGCTCAATGCATTTGGTGGACATAAACGGATCACGATTATTGTTGGATTGCGGATTGTATCAGGGGAAACGCAAGGAATCCATTAAACGAAACCGGACTTTTCCTTTTAACGTAAATTCAATTGACGCGGTGATCCTTTCACACGCGCACATAGACCATTCAGGCAATTTACCAAACCTTGTAAAGCAGGGATACACGGGACCGATCTACTGCACACATGCCACAAAAGAATTGACCGCTGTGATGCTGCGCGACTCGGGGCACATCCAGGAGAAGCAGGCGGAGAGCGCGAGTTATCATAACTCAAAACGCGGCGAACCGCCGGTTGATCCGCTTTATACGGAAAAAGATGCAAAAGAAGTGGAACCGTTATTAAATGGAGTGGATTATAACGAACCAATCCCTGTGGCGGATGGCGCTGTGGCCACGCTTTATGACGCGGGTCATATCCTGGGCTCTGCTTCGATCTCGTTACAGTTGGAAGAAAAAAAGCAAAAGAAACATTTGTGGTTTTCGGGGGATATCGGCCGGCGGGATATGCCGATCCTGCGCGACCCCATTCTGCCAAAAGACGATGTGGATGTGCTGTTGATGGAATCAACATACGGGGATAAACCACATCTCGGACCTGAGGAAGCGTACCTTGAAATGCGCGCTGTGATCCTGCGCACATTGGAGCGCAAAGGAAAGGTCATTATCCCATCTTTTGCGGTGGGACGCACACAGGAGTTGGTCTATAACCTGAACCGCATGTATGAAGATGGAGACCTGCCCGATGTGCCTGTTTATGTGGACAGTCCGCTGGCAGTGAATGCTTCGAAGATCTTCCGCTTACATGAGGAATGTTACGATACAGAGATGAAGGAACTGGTGCATTCAGGACACCCCGCGCTGGAGTTCAAGCTGTTGACGTATATCACCAGCCTTGAGGAATCAAAAGCCTTGAACGAACGGGAAGACCCGATGATCATCATCTCAGCTTCAGGCATGGCGGAGGCGGGACGCATCGTGTATCACATCCGCTGGGCGATCGAGAACAAAAGGAATACGATCATGATCGTCTCATGGCAATCCCCCGAGACGCTCGGACGCCGCCTCGCCGACCGTGAGAAGCACGTCAAGATTTTTGGCGAGACGTATAAGTGCCGCGCAGAGATCGCCACCATCGGTGGGTTATCGGCGCACGCGGGACAAGACCTGCTGGTGGAGTATGCTGTGGGGGTGAAGAACAATGCGGAGTACATCTTCCTTGTGCATGGCGAGGAACGCGGCGCGACGCCACTGAGAGAAAAGTTGAAAGAGAGCCGCGTGAAGCATGTGTTTTATCCCAGCATGCATTCGAGTGTGGAATTGTGATGGAGATGGACAGTGGACGGTAGACCTCCGGGTTCTCACCCGCAGGGCGCTTCGCAATGAACTCGGAGGTCTTGGCCTTACAGGTGGGTGGAAAAATTTTTTCTGGAGAACTATATGCTTTGGCTTGGATTTAGCAATCCAAAACAGCAATTTTTAAAATGGTAATCCCCAAAAAATTCCCCGCCTTCGGCGGGAGGAAAAAGCCAAAGAATCAGATTATCAAATTGCAGATAATCAGATTTCAGATATGGGATGGGGAAGACGCACAAACACGAAAACCGTAGTAGTAGCCACGGCTACCAGGACTGCGGCGGAACGCACAGCGGGCGAGGTTCCGAAGGTTGAAGAACGAACCGCCCCGCAGGACGCGACTATTGAGACTTGATTCGTCTTCCCTGCCATCGTTAATAACATAAGGATACTTCGCAAATAGCGAATGTGTCCATTCCCAAACATTGCCAGACATATCGGCGCAGCCATAGGGCAAATCGCCGCGCGAGGAGAAAGAACCCACAGGCGTCGTTGAGCCGCTATCGCGACGGCGAAGTTTTGACCATAAACCACGTGCGCCGCTATTCCAATGCTCATCTGTATTTGCCAGTCCATTCAGCCAATCATTCCCCCACGGATAAATGCGCCCATCCGTCTCGCGCGCGGCTTTCTCCCATTCGGCTTCGCTCGGCAGGCTCATGCCATGCCAACGCGCAAAGGCAAGCGCATCGTTCCATGTCACATACACAACGGGATGATTGCCTGTGCCTTTGAGGCTACGTTCGTCGGATGTTTTATATCCTCTCCCAGATACAAAGCTTTGATATTCTTGTTCAGTGACGGGATATTTGGCTATGTAATAATTTAGAAGATATAGGGTATGCTGTGGTTTTTCATCATCATCTGCCGATTTATCTTCATCGGAACTGCCCATCAAGAATTCGCCTGCGGGAACCATCACCAAACCTAGTTCTGCATAACGACCCAATTCGCAAGTTGCCCAGGTCACAGCGGTTTTGAGCGGTTGATCTTTTTCCTGACGCGCAGATTTCAACGCGTTCCATAATTCCGAATCAGGCGATGGTTTTATTTTGGCAAGTGTGAGCGCGCATTGTGTACGCAGGTTTACATCGGCATGAGAATCGGCCAGTATTTTTGTCAGCGTGGGAAGAAACGGTTTACTGCCCTCCAGTCCCAAGTCAGGGATGAGCGAGGTCAGCACGCGCTTTTGTAAATCCACATTACGTCCCGATAACACCTCGCCAATCCAGGTTTGAGCGGCGACAAAATCAGCGTCAAATAATGCGCCGCTCAACATCCCAAAATCACTGAATGTCTTGGCAGTGTTCAAGTGCGCGGTCAATTGATCCGTAACTTCGGCGCGCAGCGCGGGGTCTATGTCTATTCCTTCTGCGAGACTCGATCCCGCCATTGCCAAACTCGCCGCGCTTTTATCGCTGTTGGCAAGCAGGGCTTTCAGCAATTCCGTGCGCAGGTCTTTCGTCACCAATCCAATAGCAATCAGAATCACTTCGCGCCATTCATCCTTGTCCGCGTGTTTAAGCAGCATCTTTGTGAGTCTTTCATCCACAATGTAATCGGCGGCAAGCCTGTCCTGCAGGGCGCGGTGGGCAAAACCGTATTCGTCCACGCCAAAATCCACGAGAATGCCAGAACGGCTGGAAATCTGCGCGATAAAATCTTCCGCGCCGATCGGCAGTTTGCGCGTCGAAAGCAAAGGCGCGATCAACTCCTGCAAGTCCGTCACCTTCATCTGCAATGTGTTTCTTTTAAGAAATTCAAAAGCGATCACCATCAGGATGGATTGTTTATCTTTGGAGGCGATGGCTCGGATGGGCGAATCAATTTCCTTTTTATCCTCCCACGTGTCCAGCAGGATTTTAAGACATTCCTTGTATAAGTCGGCACGTCCCTGGGGCAGGCTGTGCTGGTACTTATACACCAGCGTGATCAGCACAAGGATCAACGGTCTGCGCGCAACTTTAAGCAGACCCTGATTTTTCGATAATGCCGCCCAAAGTTTCCCCGCCTCGTTTGACGCAGATTTTTTTGCCGCTTCCTCCGCTTTGCGGATTTGTTCGGGGCTTGCTTTTTCGGGCAGGTTTTTTTGCGACTCCGCAACCTTCACCACGCGATACCAGTCGCCGATGAATTTGCGTACGGCGTCGTCGCTTAAATCCTGAATGTCATACTCGTCAAAATCGGGGAAGAATTGTTTGCTCCATCCCGCCGGACGCGAGGTGACGATAATCCAACTGTTTTTATATTTCTCCGCAAACAACCTGATTTGATTGACGGCATGTTCCTTATCCTTTTCATCCAGCACCTCGTCCAAGCCGTCGAATAGGACAACGCACTTACCTTGCTCCAAACGTTTCTCGAAATACCGATACGGGATTTCCTCTTCGCAATGCTCGCGCGAGCCGATAAATTCCTTGAGTTGAAGCCGCTTCAGTTTTCGCAAACGAACGTAAACGGGCAGGGGATTGCCTAATTCTTTACGTAAAGGATGATTGATATGTCCCGTAAAAATCAGGATGAGATAATCCAACAGGGTGGTTTTTCCCGCGCCCGGCATGCCTTTGATCGCGATGTGTTTTTTGGATTTTTTGAAAACCTTTGTCCAATCATCGGAGCGGGCGTCCCCCTCCAAGTCCAACTTAAGGGAAATATAAACGTTCTCCAACTTTGGCGGTTTTTCGCGGTCTTCGTAAGTCCCAATCAGTTTGAGATTTTCCCTGTTGACCGTTAACGTGTCGTAATACCTCTTTTTCACGCCAAAGCCAAGGGACTGAAGGAAGGCTTCGAGCCATGTCCCGATTTTTTTAAACAAGGCTTTGATGGGTTCGGATAGAAATAGAACAATGATCGCCGTAATGACCCCCACCAAGACCTTGTCGCCGTTGTTTTTCCAGAATTCGTCCATGTTTCCTCCATACCCAAGACCTGTTTGCCGCTATTTTTTCATCCAGCGAAGAATCACATTCAACACAATCGTCAGCACCACCGAAACCAAAATTGAACTCGCCAGCGGGAAGTAAAACGAGAAACCCTCGCGTTCGATGCGAATGTCCCCAGGCAATCTTCCGAGAGGGATTCCAAATTTAGCGGCGAGGTAGATTCCGCCGCCGAGGAGGAATAAAGCAATTCCAACAATCATCAAAAAGCGGCCGATGTTTTCCATGGATACATCCTGTCATTGCGAGGAGGCGTTCTTTGCCGACGAAGTAATCCCCGCTCTAAAAGGAGGAGATTGCTTCGCAAAGAACGCTCGCAATGACATGATCGTTATAACAATCTCGCCTGTCCTTGTTCCGTATACGCATATCCCAAATGCTCATACGCGGACTTGGTGGCGACGCGGCCTTGCGAAGTGCGGTCAAGAAAACCAAGCTGTAAGAGATACGGCTCGACCACATCCATGATGGTGTCCTGTTCTTCGCTGATGGATGCGGCGATGGTGTTCAAGCCAACCGGTCCGCCGTTGTGTTTTTCGATGATGGTCTTCAAAACGCGGCGGTCAATGTCATCGAGGCCGAGCGGGTCAACCTGCAACAAGTCCAATGCTTCTTTGGCGATCTCCAACGAGACCTTCCCGTCCGCGCGGACTTGTGCGAAATCGCGGACGCGCCTCAACAGGCGCAATGCAACACGCGGCGTGCCGCGTGCGCGCCGTGCGATCTCATCGATGCCTGGCTCTGCAACTTCGACTTTTAACAAGCCCGCCGCACGCGTGACGATGGCTTGCATGGCATTCAGTTCATAGTAATCCAGTCGATAGACCGCGCCAAAGCGCGCCCGTAATGGGGCTGTCACCAGGGCCAGGCGCGTCGTCGCACCGATCACCGTGAAGTGCGGCAATTTGAGTCGGATGGAACGCGCGGACGGGCCTTTGCCGATGACAATATCCAGCGCATAATCCTCCATGGCAGGATACAACACTTCTTCGACCGCTCGGCCAAGCCGATGAATTTCGTCAATGAAAAGCACATCGCCTGCGCGCAGGTTGGTGAGGATGGCGGCCAGGTCACCGGCACGCTCGATGACGGGTCCAGCCGTGATCTTGATGTTGACGCCCATTTCGTTGGCAACAACGTGCGCCAAAGTCGTTTTTCCCAAACCGGGCGGCCCATAAAACAAGACATGATCCAATGCTTCACCGCGTCCACGCGCGGCCGCGATCAGAATACCAAGGTTTTCTTTAACCTGGTCCTGCCCGATCAAGTCGTTCAGCTTTTGCGGACGCAGGGCATTGTCCACGCGGTCATCGGGTTTCTCTTTAGGGTTGATGGCTTCACTCATAGGCTGATTATACCCAATGAAACGGGTTCAAGTTCAAGTCCGCGCGAGGTGCGCCCATATATCCATTTCCTCCACCATATGGTAGAGATTCTCACCTGCACTGGTGTGCGGCGCAAGTGTTGCTGCGCTCAGAACGACATTACGTGGGTTGACCTGTTAAATCAAACAGGGATGACGATAATAAATAATGTCATCCCTGTCAAAGCTCTTCGGCAGTCTGGCTATCCTGGTCAAAATAATTTGACTTTAGATCCATGACTTTGCGTCGCCAGGTTTTCCTGGTTTTGCCTTTCGGTCAGCCGGTCGGTCCTGATCATCAACTTGTGCTGATTTTAGACGCTCTGGCTTTGCGTCGCCGTCTTTTGGCGGTTCTGCTTTTATCGGCAGTCTGGCGGTCCTGGTCCAGTTCGACTTTAGACCCATGACTTTGCGCCGCCGGGTTTCCCCGGTTTTACTCTTTATCGGAGCACTATTATTATTGCACAAATTGATTCGAATTTCAATCAAACATTTGTTCTACGATACACTTATTCAATCGGCTCAAACGTGACTTCGACCGTCATGCCCCA
>Ga0315273_10000233_pt1 | contig 53666 bp, 47 predicted proteins | sample YL17G02_0_MG_FD_205753 | JGI IMG/M metagenome (GOLD analysis project Ga0315273, IMG submission 205753) | Sediment microbial communities from Yellowstone Lake, YNP, Wyoming, USA - YL17G02_0 | ecosystem: Environmental > Aquatic > Freshwater > Lake > Sediment | place: USA: Wyoming | collected... | reverse complement strand
CGTCTCCCAGTCCAGCGACAGCGAGTTTCACTGCCTGACGATCATCCTCTTCTACCGGCACGCGGCGTGAGGCGCCCGCCCGAGGCGCCATGAAGCTGAAGCAGATCCCCGAGGACTTCTCCGTCACGGAGTCCTGGCGGTTCGACCCCGACCCTCGCGGCGAGTGGTTCGTCTACCTCATGGACAAGCAGAAGCTCTCCACCTTCGAGGCGGTGGAGCGGCTCCGTGTGGCCGCGCGCGTCCACGCCGCCGACGTGAGCTACTGCGGCCTGAAGGACAAGCAGGGGAGGACGACGCAGCTCGTCGCCGTGCGGCGCACGCAGGTGGAGATGCAGGAGCCCGACCTCCGCTTGAAGCTGCTCGGCCGCACCGCCTCGGCTCTCTCGGCCGCCAACACCACGTCGAACCGCTTCGCCGTGACCGTCCGGGACCTCTCCGAGGAGGACGTGGGGCGCTTGCCCGCCTCGGTGGCCGAGGTCCGGCGCATCGGGGTGGTCAACTACTTCGACTCGCAGCGCTTCGGCTCGCTCAAGCACGGCCAGGGCTTCCTGGTGAAGGATCTGATGCGAGGCGAGCACGAGATCGCCCTCAAGAACTTCCTGGCCCGCCCGAGCGAGCTCGACCGGACGAGCGATGCCAAGGTGAAGCAGTTCTGGAAGGAGAACTGGGGGCACTGGGATCGGAGGAACCCCCACCCCGGCGCCGACCGCTACGAGCTCGTGGTTCGCTGGCTGCGCAAGCACCCGGACGACTACCTCGGAGCCTTCCTGCGCACCGAGCCGCGCTGGCGGGGCCTTCAAGTCTTCGCCTACCAGAGCTGGCTGTGGAACGAGGGGGTGAAGCAGTACCTGCGCGACGTGGTGGGGGTGGCGCGGCTCGTCTCCATCCGGTACCAGGCCGGCACGCTTCTCTTCCCGCGCGAGCTCGACCGGGATCTCGTCGTCGAGGTTCGCGAGAAGACCTTCCCGCTCCTCGCACCGGCCACTCGATTCGACGACCCGCGCGTGGAGCGAGCCGCGATGTCGGTGCTCGAGCGCGAGGGACAGAGCCTGGCAGATCTGAGGATCAAGGACACGACGCAGATCCACTTCGACCCGGAGGAGCGGCCGCTGCTCGTGCACCCGGGAAAGCTCGTCGTCGGCGAGGCCCGGCAGGACGAGCTCAACCGGGCGCGACTGCGCGTGAACCTGGCCTTCACCCTGCCCCCCGGCGCTTACGCGACCCTGGTGGTGAAGCGGCTCTTCCACTGGACGCTCTTGCCGGGCGCGAGGGCCGCGGAGAAGCGGGCGCCCAGGCCTCCCAGGCCTCCCGAGCCCACGAAGGAGGAGCGTCTCCTGGAGCGCCGCCGCACCGGCTTCCTTGCCGCCAAGCGGGCCCGGCGCGAGGCGCGCCGCAAGAAGCCCAGCTAGGGTCGAGGCACTAGGGTCGCGGGCCGAGGTGCCGGGCGATGGCGTCGGCCAGGTCGGCCGCGGTCGAGGTGGCCGGGGTCACCGTCACCCGGAGTCCGGCCTCCTGCAGCGCGGCGGCCGTGGTGGGGCCGATGGCCGCCAGCGCGCACCGGTCGAGGATCGCGGCCCGGGCCCCGAGTCCGGCCACGACGCTCCTCACCGCCGACGGCGAGGCGAAGGCCACCGCGTCGACCGTCCCGTCGAGGAGGGCCTCGCCGAGCGGGGCCATCGCCAGCGACGAGGCCGGCACGGTCCGGTAGCAGGCCACCGCCGTCACGTCGGCGCCGGCCTGGTGCAGGCCGTCGACCAGTTCCGGACGCCCCTCGGCGGCGCGCGGCACGAGCACGCGCCGCCCCCGCACGTGCGGCGCCATGGCGGCGGCCAGCGCAGCGCCGGTGGCGCTCTCCGGGACCAGGTCGGGGGCCCGAAGCCGCCCCTGGAGCCGTTCGGCGGTGGCCTGTCCCACCGCGGCCAGGCGAGTGCCCACCGGCGGCGGCGCCATGCCAAGGGCCACGATGCGCGACAGCGTCGCGTCGACCGCCGTGGCGCTGGCGAAGGCGATCCAGTCGAACTTGCCGAGGTCGGACAGGGCCGCGTCGAGCTCCGCCCAGGAGTCGGGTGGCGCCACCGCGATGGCCGGGACGTCGAGGACCCTGGCTCCCAGTTCCCGCAGGCGCGCCGACAGCCCATCCTCCCCGCCCTTCCCGCGGGTGACCGCGACGCAGCGGCCGTCGAGTCTGGGGAGGTCGCCGCTCACCGCCTGGGTGCCGTGAGTCCGGGGCCCTTCTCGATGGCGGCCAGGATCTCGCCGGCGCCGCGGGCGATGAGTTCCTCGGCGAGTGCCTCGCCGATCCGGGCCGCCTCGCTCGCGGACCCGGTCCGCTCCCCGCGGAGGATCACCGTGCCGCCGAGGTTCGCCACCAGGCCGCGGAGCCAGACCTGGTCGCCCTTCACCTCGGCGTGGCCGGCGATCGGGACCTGGCAGCCGCCCTGGAGCTTGCGCAGGAAGCCGCGCTCCGCCTCGATCTGGATGCGGGTGGTCCGATCCTCGAGCGGCGCCAGGCGCCGCAGGGTCTCGGCGTCGTCCCGGCGAGCCTCGATGGCGAGCGCCCCCTGGGCCACGGCCGGGAGCATCTCCTCGGTGGAGAAGACCTGCACCACCTTGTCGGCCAGGCCGAGCCGCTTGAGGCCAGCGTGTGCCAGCACCACCGCGTCGAACCCCTCGTCGATCTTCCGGAGGCGGGTGGCGACGTTTCCGCGGATGGTCTCGATCCTCAGATCCGGACGCATGGCCTGCAGCTGGGCCGATCGGCGCAGGCTGGCGGTCCCGACCTTGGCTCCCTTCGGGAGCTGGTCGAGCCGCTTGCCATGGGAGACGAGCGCGTCGCGCGGGTCCTCCCGGGGCGGCACGGCGGCGATGACGAGGCCCGGGGGCTCGACGGCCGGGAGGTCCTTCATGGAGTGCACGGCGATCTGCGCCTCCCCGCGCAGCAAGGCGTCCTCGATCTCCTTGACGAAGAGCCCCTTGCCGCCGACCTCCGAGAGCGGGACGTCGAGGATCCGGTCGCCCCGGGTCATGATCTCGAGGAGCTGAACGTCGAGGCCGGGCTCGAGCCCGACGAGCAGCGAGGAGACGTGGTGCGCCTGCCACTTGGCGAGGGCGCTGCGGCGGGTGGCGATCCGGACGGTCATCGGCGGGACTCCGGCTGAACCGGGGGTTCCTCGGCCTCCACCCCGAAGAGCTCTGCGGCGGCCCCGGGGAGGTCGCTGTCGCCGGAGGCGGCGGCCTCCTTGAGCCGGGCGGTGGGTCCGTGGAGGAGCTTGTTCACGATGGCCTGGGCCATGGCCTCGACGCTCTTGCGACCCTTCTCGTCGAGCTTGGCGCCCAGGTGCGAGAGGGTTCGATCGGCCTCGACCCGGGCGATCTGCTCGGCGCGGCGCCGGAGCTCCGCCAGCACCGGCAGCGCGGCGCGGGTCTCGCGCTCCTGCGCGAAGGCCATGACCTCGGCCTCGACGATGGCCTCGGCCCGCAGGGCTTCCTCGGCGCGGGCCGTGTGGGTCTGGACGACCACCTTCTGCAGATCGTCGATGTCGTAGGCGTAGACGTTGTCCTGCTGGCCGCAGGCGGGATCGACGTTGCGCGGCACCGCCAGGTCGATGAGGCAGATGGAGCGGCCGCGCCTGGCCTTCATCACGTGAGCCGCCAGCTCCTGGGTGATCACGTAGGTCGGCGCGCCCGTGGAGACGATGACCACGTCGGCGAGCGCCAGCAGGCTCGTCAGCCCATCCCACGGCTCGGCGGTGGCCCCGATCTCCCCGGCGAGCGCCCGCGCCTTCTCCGGCGATCGGTTGGTCACGAGGATCCGGTCCGCCCCCAGATCGCGCAGCGCCTTGGCCGACAGCGCGCCCATCTTGCCGGCGCCCACCAGCAGCACGGCGCGATCCCGCAGGTCTCCGAAGATCTTCTCGACCAGTTCCACCGCGACCTGGGAGACGCTGCCGGCGCCCCTGGCGATCTCGGTCTCGCTGCGGACCCGCTTGGCGGTGGCGAAGGCCCGGTTGCAGAGGCGCGACACGAACGCTCCCGCGCTCTGCGCGGCGGCGGCCAGGCCGTAGGACTCCTTCACCTGGCCGAGGATCTGGGGCTCGCCGACGACCATGGAGTCGAGGCTGGCCGCCACGCGGAAGAGGTGACGGACCGCGTCCCGGCCCGAGTGCGCGTAGAGGTGCCCTTCGGCGTCGGCGGTCCGCTCCAGGAAGAAGCGGCGCGCCTCCTCGAGCGACTCCCCGTACACGTAGCACTCGACCCGGTTGCAGGTGGAGACCACCATGGCCTCGCTCACGCCGGGCCGCCCGGCCAGGCTGGACATGGCGTCCTTGAGCTCGTCGCCGCCGAGCGCGACCTTCTCGCGCACCGCCACCGGGGCGCTCTTGTGCGAGAGCCCCACCAGGTGGAGTTCCCGGCCTGGGCTCACTTGAGCTCTCCGCTGAAATCGCCGCCGTGTCGGGTCATCCCCTCCGGCAGCACGTTGAGCGTCACCATGGAGGCGACGACGAGCCCGAACGCACCGACGGTGAGGAGCGCGAAGCGGCGGCCGTGCCATCCGGTGTGGCGCAGCTGGACCATGGCCCCGTAGAGAATCCAGATCACGAGGGAGGTGACCTGCTGCGGGTCCCATTGCCAGGCGCTCTTCCACACCACCTTGGCCATCCCGGACCCGGAGAGCAACGCCAGCGTGTAGACCACGAAGCCGAAGCGCACCAGTCGATGGTTCAGCGTGTCGAGCGCGGCCAGGGACGGGAGGCGGGAAAAGAGCGCCCCGAAGCGCTTGCCCTTCACCTCGCGCTCCTGGAGCAGGTACATGAGCGCCACCAGCGCGGCGATGGCGAAGAGCGCGACCCCGAGCAGGGCGGTCACGATGTGGACCGTGACCATGGGGCGGAGCACCTCGGGCGGCACGTCCACCCGGGCGTCGGGCTTCACGAGGAAGAGGGTCGGGAGGAGGACGACCAGGATCAGGGGCGTGACGAAGGCGCCGACGGTGGGGATGCGGTAGAGCCGCTGCACCACCAGCGAGGCGCCGGCCCCGAGCCAGGTCAGGAAGACCATTCCGCCGCGCAGACCGAAGAACTCGGTGCCCCCGTACTCCTTGCAGCCGAGGCCGATGGCCGCGGCCTGGACCAGGAAGGCGATGCCGAGCAGCCACTGCCCGACCGTCGCGAGCCGGACGTGGCGGGGGCGGGCGAAGTAGACGACGTAGGCTGCAACCGCCCCGGCGTAGAACAGGGCGGCGATGCGGAGCACCTGGAGGCTCATCGGATGTCTCGTTCCGGTCTTCGAATGTGACGGGTGGTAGTCGTCCCGTCACGAAAGATTGTCAAGCAGGAACCTCGCGAGTGCTTCCGCCTCCTTGCGCCGCTCTTCCAGGTCCGGCGGAAGGGGTCCCCGGGCGGCCTCGACCGCCGAGGCCTCGGCCAGAAAGCCCGGCTCGATCTCGTAGGCCACCTCCCCCAGGACGACCGAGTCGGCCATGGCCTCGCCCCCCATCTCCCGGACCTGGGCGAGCGTCTTCACCCGGGCCAGGAGCTGGTGGGGGTCGCTGCCGCCTTCGGCTACCCGGAGAAATCGCGCGGCGGGCTCGAGGGCGTAGCAGCGCCCCTGACCCTCCCCGGAAAGGAGCGTGATCGACTGCCCATCGAGGCCGATTCGCCCCTGGTTGGCCCAGGTGTCGAGGAGCGCCTGCGAGACGAAGAGGAGTCCACCTGCCATGGAGAGGGAAGAGAGACGGTAACACGCCCTCCGGGCCGCTTGCCAGCGCGCGCCCGAGGCGTTAGGAAGGCCGTCATGGCTTCCAACGACGTGGTCACCCTCGAGGACGGCACCTTCGACGCCGAGGTGCTGAAGAGCGAAATCCCTGTCCTGGTCGACTTCTGGGCCACCTGGTGCGGGCCCTGCAAGGCGATCGCGCCGGTGGTCGAGCAGATCGCCACCGACTTCAAGGGCAAGGTGAAGGTCGGCAAGATGGACATCGACAAGCACCAGGGGGTAGCCCAGAAGTACAACATCCGCTCCATCCCCACCCTGCTCGTCTTCAAGGGCGGCCAGGTGGTGGACACGGTGGTCGGCGCCGACCGGACCCGCCTGCTCGACAGCGTGAGGAAGGTTTCGTAGCAGCGGACCGGCGGCGACGCTGGACCGGAAGATCGGGCCCACGATTCCGTCGGAGCCACGGCACCTCGGAGAGGTTCTTGCGCGCCCTGAAGGGCGCGCCGCTGTCAATTCACGAACCTGCGCGTCCCCACGTTGGAGAGCAGCGCCAGGGCGACGAAGACCACCAGCACCGACGTGCCGCCGTAGCTCATGAGCGGGAGCGTCACGCCCACGACGGGCAGCATCCCCGTCACCATCCCCATGTTGATGAAGGCGTGCCAGAAGACGAGGGCGGTCGCTCCGACCGCCACGAACTGGCCGAACCGATCGCTCGCGCGCAGCGCGATGGTGACCCCGGACCCGACCAGCGCGAAGTAGAGGGCGAGCAGGAGGAGGGCGCCGACGAAGCCGTGCTCCTCCGCCCAAACCGAGAAGATGAAGTCGGTGTGCTGCTCCGGGAGGAAGGAGAGCAGGGTCTGGGTGCCCTGCCCCCATCCCTTCCCGAGCCCCTGGCCCGATCCGACCGCGATCATCGACTGCGTGGCGTGATAGCCCGCGCCCAGCACGTCCCCCTCCGGATTGAGGAAGGTCTCGACCCGCTGGCGCTGGTAGGGCTTGAGGTGCGGCCAGGCCGCGACGGCCCCCACCGTCACCACCGCCCCCAGGACCACGAGCGTCTTCCAGCGCACGCCGGCGAAGAGGATCATGGTGGCCCCCACCGCCAGGACGATGACTGCCGTCCCCAGGTCCGGCTGCCGCTGGATGAGGAGCGCCGGCACGAGCACCAGGATCGCCGGGATGGCGATGCGGGCGAGTCCGCGTGGACCGCGCCGCGGGTCGCCCTCCGCGTCGCCGGAGAACCAGCGGGCGAGCGCCAGGATGACGGCGATCTTGGCCAGCTCGGAGGGCTGGAAGTTCACCGGGCCGATGGTGAGCCAGCGCCGCGCTCCCATCACCATTCGCCCCTTCCAGAGCACGGCCACGAGCAGGACGAGGACGAGGGCATAGAAGACCCACGCCCCGCGACGGAAGAGCTTGTAGTCGACGAGCACGACGAAGAGAGCCAGCCCCGCTCCCACGCCCATCCAGGTGGCCTGGGTGATCCAGATGTCGATGTGCGAACTCTTGGAGGCCGAGGCCAGGTTCCACACGCCGACGGCGCAGATGGCGAGGGCCAGGATGGCCACGTGCCAGGGGAACCGGGCGAGGGAGCGCTCACGTGGCGCGCCCAGGCTGGCGAGCCCGGAGAGTTCAAGCGCCACGGGGAACTCCGGGGGCGGCGTGCAGGGAGGCGCGGGCCGGCTTCTCGGGACGCCCGGGTGGCGGCGGTGCGGGAGGGGGCGCGACGGCCGGCGGCACGGCGGCGGGCCGGCTCGCTCCTTCCCGGTCCCGCGCGTCCTGCTCCCTCAGCTCGAGCCACTTGCGGACCAGTCCGGCCGCGGTGGGGGCCGCGCTGGAAGCCCCGAACCCCGAGTGCTCGTTCAGGACCACCACCACGATCTCCGGATCGTCGGCCGGGGCGAAGGCGGCGAACCAGGCGTGGTCCCGCTCGAGGTAGGCGACCTGGGAGGCCTTGAGCCGCTTGGCCCCGAGCTTCACCACCTGTGCGGTACCGGTCTTGCCGGCCATGACCGTGTCCTTGAGCCGGACGCCGCGGGCGGTGCCGAAGGGCTCGTTCACCGCGGCCAGCAGCCCCTTCATCACCGCGTCGCGCGTCTCCGGCTTGACCGGGAGCCGAGCTCGCACCTCGGGGGCAAACTCCTTCAGCACGTCGCCGCGGGGGTCCTCGACCCGCAGCACCACCTGAGGCTTCCAGACCTTCCCGGTGGCGATCGCCCCGTAGAGCACCAGCTGCTGCAGGGGCGTCACGTTCACGTCGCCCTGCCCGATGGCGATGTTGAGCGACATTCCGTGCCGGTGCCCTCCGGGCTGGTGGGTGTCGTGCCAGGCCTCGTCGGGCATGACGCCGGGGATCTCGCCCTGGAGGTCGAGGCCGGTGGGCTTGCCCAGGCCGAGCTGGGCGCCCCACCTGGCGATCCGGTCGGTGCCCAGCCGGTCACCCAGCGCGTAGAAGAAGACGTCGCAGCTCGCGCCCAGCGCGTGCTCCAGGTCGACCTGGCCGTGGCCGGTCTCCTTGTCGCATCGCCACTTGTGTCCACCCAGCATGTACTTGCCCGGGCAGAACACCGTCCCGCCGGGGCGCAGCGTCCCCTCCTCCAGGGCGGCGATGGCGGTCACCACCTTGAACGTGGAGCCGGGGTGGTAGTGTTGCTGGATGGCCCGGAAGAGCTCGGGCTGGAGCGGATCGGCCCGGATGGCGGCGAGCTCGGCGCGGGTGATGCGCCCCGCCATCTTGTTGGGGTCGATCGCCGGGCGGTCCACCAGCGCCAGGATGAAACCGGTCTTGGCGTCCATGGCCAGCACGGCGCCGGCGGTGGCCGGGAAGGTCTTCTCGGCGAACTCCTGCAGGCGCCAGTCGAGGGAGAGCACCAGGTTGTTGCCCGGCGTGGAGGGCTCGTAGCGCTGGGCCTCGGGGATGAGGTCGCTGTCCCGCTTGGCGTTGCCGCGGGCGTCCACCACCACGCGCTGGAGGCCATCGACGCCGCGCAGTTCGCGTTCGAAGCGCTTCTCGAGACCTCGGCGCCCGATGAAATCGCGGGGCTGGTAGGGCTGCCGGTCGCCGCCCAGCTTCTCCAGCTCCGCGTTCATCTTTCCCAGCTCGTCCGGACCGACCTCGTTCATGTATCCGAGAAGGTGGCTGGCCCAGACCCCGTGCCGGTAGCTGCGGTGGGGCGTGGGGAGCACGTCCACCGCGCCGGAGAGATCGATGCGGTTGGCCTCGACGACGTCCAGGTCGTCGCGGGTGATGTCGACCTTGACGGTGAACGGCCGGAAGCGGACCAGGCCGCGCGCGGTGGCGAGGTGCTCGCGCACGCGCTGCTCCTCGTCGAAGGAGAGGGAGAGCATGGTGGCCAGCCGGGCCACCACGTCGTCGCATCCCTTCCCGCAGAAGTAGGGAATGAGGACCACGTCGTAGCTCGGCCTCGAGTCGACGAGCACCTTGCGCGCCCGGTCGAGCATCAGGCCCCGGTCGGCGGGGACGCGCAGCTCCTTCACGAAGTTCTCGTCGGCCCGGCCCTTGTACTCCTCGCCCCGGAGGATCTGCAGGTGGTAGAGGCGCGAGAGGAGCACCAGGAAGGCGAGGAAGGCGAACCCTGCCATCCAGAGGATGCGGCCGCGACCGTCTCCGCTCGGCGCGGACGGGCTCAGCGGCACGGAGCGCCCCCGTTCACCGCAGGATCCCCGGATGGTCGCGGTGGGCCGGGACGAGGACCCGGTCGAGCGCCCAGCGGATGGCCGGCGCGGCCGCCGCGGTGAGGAGCGACTCGACGAGGACGCGCCCGAGGAGGCCCCAGCTCGGGTCGGCGCTCGCCGGCGTCACGTAGCGGGTGAGGAGAATGGCGCCGAAGCCCATCAGGAAGGTGGCGGCGCCGCAGAGGAGAGCGAAGCCCAGCCTGCTGCGGGCGTCGAAGGGTCCGGCCCCGGCACGGACGCCGAGCAGGAGAATCACCGAGAGGAAAGTGAGCAGGCCGCCCGGGCCGCCGGCCGCGGCGTCGAGCACCACGCCCACCAGCGCGGCGCCGATGACCCCCTCGACCACCGGGGTCTCCAGGCCGAGCCAGACGATGACCGGCACGGCCAGCGCCAGCGACACGGCGCCACCGGAGAGCTGGCTGGTGACCGAGGCCGACATCGCCAGGAGGAGGAGGGCCGCGAGCAGCGCCAGCGGCACGCGCAGGAGCGGCTTCATGGTTCTGGAGCCCGGGCCGCGGGGAGGCCCCCGGGCACCTCGGTGGAGACCAGGACCGCGACCTCCTCGGCCCGGTTCACGTCGACGGCGGGGAGCACGTCCGCCGCCTGGTAGAGGCCGAAGCCGCCTCGCTTCACGCGGGTCACCTGCCCGACCGGGAGCCCGCGCGGGAAGACGCCGTCGGTCCCGGAGGTCACGAGCTGGTCGCCCTCGATGAGGTCGTCGGAGCGGAGCGCGTACTCGAGCCGGCACGGACCAGGCGCCCCCTGCCCGCGCACGTTGGCGCGGGCCCGGGAGCGCTCGACCCGCACCGCGATCGAGCTGTTGCGGTCGGAGAGGAGCAGGACGTCGGCGCTGCTCGCCCCGAGGGTGTGGACGCGCCCGAGGACGCCGTCGGCCGTGACCACCGGCATCAGACGCCGAACGCCGTCGTCGGCGCCGCGGTCGATGGTCACGAGCTGAAGTCCCTTGGGGTCCATGCGCGTCCCGATGATCCGGGCGCCCACCGCCCGGTGCTCGGGCTTCGACCGCGCGAAGACCAGCAACCGTTCCAGCCGCTCGTTCTCGGCCTTGAGCTGGGAGAGTTCCGTGTTCTCGGCGCGCAGTTCGTTGACGGTTCGAGAGAGCGCCACGGCCCGCTCGTGCGCGCCGCGCAGCCACACGTAGCGTTGCCAGGTGGAGAGCGCCCCGCTCACCGTCCAGTCGATGGCCTTCTCGACGGGGCTCGTCACCGTCAGGACGAACCGATCGAGCGTGGTGCGGTCGCTGGGGTGTCGAGCGTGGGCGAGGAACACGCCCAGCGGGACGACCGCGAGGACCACCACGAGAACGACTTCCCGGTACCGCTTCAGAAGTGAGAGCAATTCGACTCCTGCCTCGCCCGCGCCGCCCGTCCCAACCTCGAAAACCCTTGCATTTTAGCGCCTGTCGACCTAGTTGTTCAACCCCGTCGCGGCAAGCGCCGTCGACCAGAACGCCACCCCGCGGGAGTCTTCTACCTCATGCTGGACATCCTTCGTGCGAAGAGCCGCAGCGTCCTCACCTACGTGCTCTTCGGCATCATCATCGTCGTCTTCGTCGTCAGCTTCGGCCCGGGCTCCCAGGGGTGCCAGGTCGAGGGGCTCTCCGCCCAGTCGGCGGTCGAGGTCGACGGCTACGTGGTTGCCCCGGCCGACTACGAGGAGGCCTACGGGAACCTCTTCCGCACGTACCAGGCCCGGGTCGGCCAGAGCTTCACCCGCGAGCTCGCCGACCAGCTCGGGCTGCGCAACGTGGCCATGAACCAGCTCGTCGACCGGGTGCTGGTGGTCCAGGAGGCGAAGAAGCGCGGCCTTCGCGTCGCCCCCGACGAGGTGAACCGGGTGGTCTGGGCCATCCCCAGCTTCCAGACCGACGGCCGCTTCGACATCGAGCTCTACCGCCGCGCCGTGCGGCAGGCCTACGGGTCGGAGAGCCGCTTCGAGGAGCGGCTGGTCGACGACCTGCTCTTCCAGAAGATGATGGCGCTCCTCCGCGAAGGTGCGCTGGTGTCGGAGGACGAGGTCCGCGCCGCCTGGAGCGCCGACGCCGACCGTGTGGACCTCGACTGGGTCCGCTTCCCGCTCGCCTCCGCCCGCAAGGAGGTCAAGGTCACCGACGCCGAGGTGGCGGCGCTCCTGAAGTCGGACGCGGCCAGGGTCCAGCAGGCGTACAAGGACAACGCGTCCCGCTACGAGATCAAGAAGAAGGTGAAGGCCCGCCACATCCTCGTGAAGGTCCCGGAAGGCGCCCCGGCGGCGCAGGACGACGCGGCGAAGAAGAAGGTCGAGGCCCTCGCCGAGCGCGTGAAGAAGGAGCCGTTCGCGCAGGTGGCGAAGACGACCTCCGACGACACCGCGACCCGGGAGAAGGGCGGCGACCTGGGATCGTTCGGCCAGGGGCTCATGGCCAAGCCGTTCGACGACGCCGCCTTCTCGCTCAAGGCGGGCGAGGTCTCCGCGCCGGTCCGGACCCGCTTCGGCTGGCACCTCATCCTGGTCGAGGCAGTCGAGGAAGGCCGGGTGGTTCCCCTGAAGGAAGTAGAGGCCTCGCTGGCAAGAGAGGTCCTCGAGCTGGATGGCGCTCGAAAGGTCGCCGACCGGCGGGCCCGCGAGGCGCTCGCCCAGGCGAAGGCCGGCAAGAAGCTCGCCCTGCTCTTCCCCACGCCGGCACCCGGCGCGAGGAAGTCGGGCGCCACGCTCGGCGGCGACCCCGTCGTCGCCCGCGACACCGGCCTCTTCAACCCGAGCGGAGCCGCCCTGCCCGGCCTCGGCGAGGTCCCGGCCCTCTACGCCGCCGCCGCCGCCGCCACCGCCGCGGGACAGACCTTGCCAGAGGTCTACGCCACCCCTGCCGGCCCCGTGGTGGCGCAGGTGAAGGACCGCCAGCGCCCCGACCCGGCCAGGTACGATCGGCAGCGCGACGAGATCGTCGCCCGGCTCGGATCGCGCCGGCAGGCAGAGGTGGAGGCGGCCTGGATGAAGACGCTGCGCGACGGCGCCAAGATCCGGGTGAACGACGCGCTCCTTCGCGGGGGCGTCGCGGCGCAGGACCAGTAGCCGACGGCCAGCAGCCAGCTAACCCACGCCGTTCCGCGTCGACGCCTTGACGCGGTACATCGCCGCGTCGGCTCCTTGCACGACCTTCTCCGGCGTGTCCCCGTCCTCGGGGCACGTCGCCAGCCCGAAGCTCGCCGTCACCCTCACCTCGAGTCCGCTCTCGCGCAGGAAGACGGTCTCGCTCAAGGCGATGCGGATCCGGTCGGCCACCATCCGTGCGTGGGCCTTGTCGGTCTCTGGCAGGAGGATCACGAACTCGTCCCCGCCGTAGCGCACCGGGACGTCGAGAGTTCGGATCTGGTGCCGGATGAGGTCCCCGACCTCCTTCAGCACCGCGCTTCCCGCCTGGTGGCCGAACCGGTCGTTGACCTGCTTGAAGTGGTCGAGGTCGACGAAGACCACCGAGAAGGGGCGCCCCGTGCGCGCGGTGCGGGCCACCTCCATCTCCAGTTGCCGCCAGAGGTGGCGCGCGTTGAAGAGCCCGGAGTGCTCGTCCCGGAGGGTGAGTTCCCGGATGCGCTCGTAGGCGCGGGCGTTGTCGATGGCGATGGCCGCGTAGTCGGCGAGCGCCTCCAGCGTCCGCTGGTCGCCGGCGTCGAAGGGATGACCGCCGCGTGGATTGACGAGCTCGACCACCCCGAGCACACGCCCCTTCGACTGCAGCGGCACGGCCAGCAGGCTGCCGGTGACCATCCCGGAGGCGTCGTCGAACCGGGCCGCGAACCGGGGATCGGTTCGGACGTCGGGGACGAGCACGGGAAGGCCTGTCGTGGCGACGTTTCCCGCCACCCCTTCCCCGAGCGGCAGGCGCATGGCCTTCAAGCGGTCGGCCCCCTCCCCGACCGCGATCTCGAAGACGAGCTCCTGCTTCTGCTCGTCGACGAGGAGCAGCGACCAGTGTTCCGGGCACAGCACCTCGCTCACCTTCTGCATGATGAGGGCGAGAAGTTCGTGGATGTCGAGGGTGCCGGCCAGCGAACGGCCGATCTCGTTGAACGCCTGGAGCTCCTGTACCTTCCGCTCGAGCTGGCGCAGCAGGTCACGGGACTCCATGGTCAAGGATCGTGGTAGCAATACGGCGGGTCGTTCGTCAATGCGCCTCGTCCTCGCCTCCCAGAGTCCCCGACGACGCGAGCTCCTCGCCTCGGTCGGGATCGCCGCCGAGGTCCGCCCCGCCGCCACCGACGAGTCGGTGCGTGTGGGTGAAGGTGCGGACGAGTACGTCCGGCGTCTGGCCCGGGAAAAGGCCCGGGCGGTCGCCTGCTCGGTGGGCGAACTGGTGCTGGCGGCCGACACCGCGGTCGTCCTGGGAAGCGACATCCTGGGCAAGCCGCGGGACGAGGGCGACGCCCGGCGGATGCTGCGCGCCCTCTCGGGCCGGACCCATGTGGTGGCGACGGGCGTGCACGGCCTCGCCGCGGGCACGTTGGGGGGCGCGCCGCGGGAGGAGACCATCGGCGTCTCGTCGGCGGTCCGCTTCGTCACCCTCTCCGAGGAGCGCATCGCCTGGTACGTCTCCACCGGCGAGCCGCTCGACAAGGCCGGCGCCTACGCCCTCCAGGGCGCGGGCGGGTCGCTCGTGCGCGGCATCGCCGGCAGCGTCTCCAACGTGGTCGGCCTGCCCCTCGCCGAGACCCTGGCCCTTCTCGGCCGGCTCGGCCTCTCGCTTCCCTGGGCGCGTCGGTGAACGCCGAGACCATCGCGTCGCGCCTGGCCCGCGTTCGCCAGGGCATCCCCGAGGGGGTCGGCCTGGTCGCGGTCTCCAAGTCCCATCCGGCAGCGGCCATTCGCGAGGCCTTCGCGGCCGGCCAGCGCGACTTCGGCGAGAACTACGTGCAGGAGTGGCGCGAGAAGGCCGACGCCCTGGCCGACCTCCCGGGGCTGGTCTGGCACTTCGTGGGCTCGCTTCAGACGAACAAGGTGAAGTACCTCGCCGCCCGCGTCGGCCTCATCCATACGGTGGACCGGGAGGAGCTCGGGCGGGAGATCGCCCGGCGCTGGGAGAAGGCCGGCGCCCGCGCCCGCGTCCTCGTCGAGGTGAACCTGGGCGGCGAGGCCTCCAAGGGTGGGTGCGCGGCAGGCCAGGTCCCGGCGCTCGTCGAGGCGCTGCGCCGGCTCCCATCGCTCGACGTGGCCGGGCTCACCGCCATCCCGCCGCCCGAGGACGACCCGCGCCCCCACTTCGCGGCGCTGCGAGCCCTCCGCGACCGGCTCGGCCTGCGCGAACTCTCGATGGGCATGAGCGGGGACTATCCGGTGGCCATCGAGGAGGGGGCGACCCTCGTCCGCATCGGCACGGCGATCTTCGGGGAACGGCGCCCCCGGGGTTAGCGCCCGTGTCGTCTCGCCATCAAGCCTCTCGCAGCCGCAACCGCCCCTCGTCGTTCACCAGGACCTTGTACTCCTGGCCGCAGTAGTAGCAGAGGACCTCGTCGCCATCCCCGAAGGCGTCGTCGTAGGGGTTGTTCGCGTTGCAGGTCGGACAGTCGAAATCCTGGAAGGTCCGGCGGCGCCCCTCCTTTTGACCGGGGTCGTCCTTCTCTTCCTCGTAGTGGTTCGGGTCGAGCGGCATAGCAGAAGAGTAGCCAAACCCTTTCTCCACCGCGACAGGGATGCCCTGATCCGGGCAGATCCCGTCCGGGGCTGTCGCCTCAACACGATGATTTCGTGTTCTTTTTCCTGTCCACTTGCTGTTGGCCGCGCCCTTGCTAAAACCCATCCCACCATGTGGATGACCCGCATCGCCCTCGCAGCCCTGGCGCTCACCGTCGCCCCCTCCGCCCGGGCGGGTGGCGGCTTCGGCCCAGGCGAGCAGATCGACTTCAACATCGACTACCTCGGCGTCCGCGCCGGCGAGGCCCGCATTCTCGTTGGCCAGGCCGAGGGGCCGGTCTGGCCGGTCATCACCCGGGCGCGGACCGACGGGCTCGCGAGCATCGTCGACATCCGCGAGCACCTGGTCTCGTACTGGGACTCCGAGGCTCGCCTCCCGCGTGGATCGGATCTCCAGGCCGTCGAGCTGGGCGACCGGCACAGCGACAGCGCCCGCTTCGACCGGGGATCCGGCCAGGCGACCATCCGCATCCTCCGCAAGGGGAGGAAGGTGGAGAACACCTACCCGCTCGACCCCATGGCACAGGACTTCGCGAGCGCGCTCCTCTGGCTCCGGCTGCAGCCCCTCGCGGAGGACGCCCGGTTCGAGATCCCGATCTTCACCACGAAGGGAACCTTCCAGCTGCAGGCCTCCGTGGTGGGGCGCGAGACCGTGACCACACCGGCCGGCACGTTCGCGGCGTGGAAGGTCCAGGTCCGGACCGCCTTCAACGGCAAGTTCGCCTCGAAGCGCGACACCTTCATCTGGTTCTCCGACGACGAGAGCAGGGTGCCGGTCCGGGTGAGCGCCGAGTTCGCGGTGGGCAGCGTGGTGGTGAATCTGGCGGCCTATCGACCCGGCGGCCAGCTGGCCCGGAACTGAGGGCCCCCGCCTGATCGCCACCGCCCTCGCGTCCCTGCTGCTCGCCGTCGAGCCGTGCGGACTGCCCGTACTCCGCCCCGGCCCGTTCCCTTGGAGAACCGGCGAGGTCCTCCAGTTCGACCTCGACGTGATGGGGATGGTGAAGGCCGGGACGCTGGCGCTCGAGGTGGGTCGTCCGATGTTCGAGGGCAGGCAGATCCCCTTCAAGGCGCGGGTGCGGAACACCTCGGTGTTCGCGAAGATCCGGCGGATCGTCGGCGGGGCCTTTTCCTGGGTGGACGCGAAGACGCTGCTCCCCGAGCGCTACCGCGACGAGGTGGTCGAGGACGGGGTGAAGAAGGTGAGCGACGCGCGACTCCGCGTCGACCCGGCCTCCGTCGTCATCGAGACCTGGTTCGGCGACCAGAAGGGCTCGACGCCGTATTCGCGCCAGGGCGAGGTTCTCGACGGGCTCTCCGCGGCCTACTACCTTCGCGCCGCGGATCTGAAGCCGGGGCAGGAGTTCTGCTTCGACGTGGTGGGCAACCGCCGGTACTGGCGGTTCCAGGGAAAGGTGGCGGCGAAGCCCGAGCGCGTGGACACGGCCGGCGGCCTGTTCGACACCCTGCGCATCGACGGCTCCATCGAGCGCGCCGACAAGCCCGGGGTGAAGCGGCCGCTCCACGTCTGGATCTCCACCGATCCCGGGCGGGTGCTGGTGGGCGCGGTGAGCGAGATCGACCTGGGGCCGGTCTCGGTGCTTCTCTCCCGACCGCCCTAGCTACCGGCCGGGGCCACTAGATCAGGCCGCGGGAGCGGCGCAGCAACTCGATGGTCTTCCCGAACTCGATGTCCCAGGCGCTCGTGCCCTCCTGGAGGTGCTTCAGCCGGGCGCGGGCCTCGCGATCGATCTCGTCGTCCACGTCGAGGTGGCGCTTGAAGATGCCGAAGATCTTCTTCCGCAGGCCGAGGTCGTCGGAGAAGACCTCCTCGACGTTCCGGGAGACGAGCATCTGCTCCATCATCTGGCCGATGACGAACTCGATCCCCTCGTCGCCCATCTTGAAGCCGCGAACGTCAGCCATCTCGCGCTTCACCTGGTTGAACCTGGAGTGATCGTAGCCGCGGCGCTCGAGGGCCTCGCGGGTGGCGCCATTCACGCGCTCCTCGGCGGCCAGGTACTCCTTCATGACCGAGGCCATGTCCATCTCGGCGTCGGCGATCCGCATGGTCTCGACCTCGACGTCGCCGTCCTGCATCAGGGTCTGGACGACCTCGCGGGCGATGGTCGGGATGACCTTCGGATAAAGGCGCATTGTTCTCTTTCCTCGCGGCGCGGGTTTACCGCGCCCGAGCCACGTAACGGCGGTGATCTAAAGGACTTTCCGTATAGACTCCACCGACGGTCGAGGGCAAGGAAAAAGGGGCCGCCGCCCTTACGGGACGGCCCCATTACTGGCCTTCGAGGTCGGGCGCGTCGCACTCAGGACGCGTAGATCTTCATCACTTCGGCGAGGAGCTTCAGTGCCTCGGGCTTCGTTCGCTGGAAGGCGTTCCGCCCCATGATCGAGCCGAACGAACCGCCCTCCTTCAGGCCTCGGATCTCGGCCAGCAAGTCGTCGATCCCCTTGGCCTCCCCGCCCGAGAAGATGACGATGCGCTTGCCGTTGAAGGCGCTCTGGACGACGTGGCGAACCCGGTCGGCGAGCGTCTTGGTGGGGATGGCGTACTTCTCGAAGACCTTCTTCGCCTCGGCGCCCTCGACCAGGTCCTTGGGCGGCTTCACCTTGATGACGTGGGCGCCCAGCTGGGCGGCGATCTGGGCGGCGTAGCCGGCCACGTCGACCGCCGTCTCGCCGTCCTTCGACACGCCCGCCCCACGCGGGTAGCTCCAGACCACCACCGCTAGACCCTTGCGCTTCGCCTCCTGGGTGATGGCTCGAAGGTCCTCGTACTGGCGGTTCCGCGCGCCCGACCCGGGATAGATGGTGTATCCGATGGCTGCGCAGCCGAGGCGGAGCGCCTCGTCGACCGAGCCGGTGATGGCCGAGATGGGCTGGTCGATCTTGGCGAGGCTGTCGGAGTTGTTGAGCTTCAGGATGAGCGGGATCTGCCCGGCGAACCTGGCCGCCGCGGCCTCGATGAACCCGAGCGGGGCGGCGTAGGCGTTGCACCCGGCGTCGATGGCGAGCTGGAAGTGGTAGTCGGGATCGTACCCGGGCGGGTTCGGCGCGAAGGAGCGGGCCGGCCCGTGCTCGAAGCCCTGGTCGACGGGAAGGATGACGAGCTTGCCCGTGCCCCCGAGCTTGCCGGACCCGAGCAGCCGCGCCAGGTTGGTCAGCGTCCCGGGGCTGTCGGACGAGTACCAGGAAAGTATTTCCTTCACGCGCGGTGTGATCTGCATGGACGTCTCCCGGGGCGATGGTGAGATGCGGCGCGGAGACTCTTTCGGGTCAGCGCGCCGGTCTGTATATCACGGCGGTCGCCGCCCCGGCGTGCCGAAACAGCGTGTGGCGAAGCCGCATCCCTCGGCCCGGCAGAGCGCCTCGTCGCGCCCGACCGCGGCCGGAGTGAGGTCGCGCCCGTCCCCGCGGGCGGCGCCCAGCACCAGGGGCGGAATCTCGGCGGCGAGCCGCTGCAGGGCCTCCTCGGACGGGGTGACGTCCACCGTCCGAGGCACCCCGCGCAGGAAGTGGAGCGTGGCCTTCACCGATTGCCCGCCGAAGGCGCGCGACGCCGCCAGCGCGTAAGCCGCCAGCTGGACGCGGTACCGCTCCTCGGCCCCGGGGTGGTACTGCGCGTACTTGAAGTCGAGGACCTCGACGCCACCGGCGTCCACGGCGAGGGCGTCGATGGCCCCGTCGACGTAGCACGGCGGCGAGCCCGGGAGCCGGAGCAGGAAGGGAACCTCCCGCCGGAGGGAGCCGGAGCGGGCCCGGTCCGCGAGCCGCTGCCCCGCCGGCGAGTCGAGGAAGCGAACCACGTCGTCGAGGATTCGCCGGGTCCCCGGGCGGCCCGGGTCATCGCCCCGGCGCGTGGCGGCCGCCGCGAGCAGCACCCGGCGAGAGGGAGGCGGCGCGAGGAGGTCGACCTCGGCGAGGAGCATGTGGGCCAGCGTGCCCCGGACGGTGGCGCGCTCCGGGTCGTCACCCCCGCGCGCACCGATCCTCGGTTCGGGGAGCTTCATCTGGACGGCCAGCCAGTGGCGGCGCGGGCAGCGCGCGTACTCGGCCAGGCTGGTCACCGAGAGGCGAAGGGGAAGCGGCGGCGAAGCGGGGAGAAGCGGGGGCGGCGCGATCGACACCGGCGCGGAAGGGGCCTGCCTCGACGGCAAGGGGACGGGGAACGCCGCTGCCGGCAGGCGCCGGAGCAGCGACGCCGGCGCCCGGGCCACGACCTCGGCCCACGTCCCGGCCGCGCTGCGCGTCGCCGAGCCGGAGAGGACCAGCCGGTCACGGGCCCGGGTCAGCGCGACGTAGAGAAGCCGCCGCGACTCGGCGCGCTCCTCGCGGGCACCGGCGGCGCGCAGGCGGGCCGTGGTGGCCGTCTCCTCGAGCCCCTCTCCACCTTCGGCGAAGAGCGGCACGGCGACGCGACCGCCCTCGTCCAGCGCCGGCCGGCGCCCCGGAGAAGGCGGCCGCGCCCCGATCTCCGGGACGAAGACCACGGGCCACTCCAGCCCCTTCGCCTGGTGCACGGAGAGGAGCGAGACGGCGTCGTCGTCGCCCCCGTCTGCCTCCGGCTCCCGCGGCGGCAGGCGGGAGAGCTTCCGGATCCGCGCGGCGAAGCCGGCCACCGATACTCCCCGGGAGGCCTGCCGCGTCGCCAGATCGACGGCCTTTCGGACGTTCGCGGCCCTGCGCTCGCCGTCGGGCCCGGAGAGGAGCGCGGCCTCGAGGTCCAGACGCTCCACGGCGAGCGCGACGGTCTCTCCCACGTCGAGCCGCCGTCGCCCGTCTCGCAACTCCCGCCAGGTCTCGAGGAAGCGCCGGAGCCGGTCCCCCTCTCCGCCAGGAACGGGCCCCGACCGCGCCGCGCCGATCTCGCCGGCCGCGTCGCCAGGGTCGACTCTTGCCAGACGGGACAGGCCGCGCCGGGAGAGCGCGAAGAGCGTCGCGTCGGAGAGGCCGCAGAGCGGCGAGCGGAGGAGCGCCGCCCAGGCCACCTCGTCGCCGGGCTCCTCGACCGCCGCGCAGAGCTCGCCCAGGTCGCGCACCTCGGAAGCCTGGAAGAATCCGCCACCCCGGGCCACCCGGACCGGGATCCCGGCCTCGCGCAGGGCTCGCTCGAAGACGCCGACATGGGTGAGCCGGCGGAAGAGGATCGCGACGTCGCCGGGGGGCGTCCCCGTGGCCAGGAACTCGGCGGCGCGGGCTGCCACGGCGCGGGCCTCACGACCCCGTAGCTCGCCGGCGGGTCCTCCCTCGTCGTCTTCGAGGATCTCCGCTGCCGGGCTCTCTCCGCCAGCTCGGGTGGCGCGAAGCCGGTCCTCCTCGTCGAAAGGCACGCCGAGGCCGCCCTCGTCCCCGGAGAGGAGCGCGTTCACGAGGTCGACGACACCGGCGGTCGAGCGGTGGTTCTCCCTCAGGTGAACCACCTGGCCAACGCCCCCGGCGAGCCGCCCGATGAGCCCGGCGAAGACCCCCACGTCGGCGCCGCGAAATCGATAGATGGACTGCTTGGCGTCGCCGACGGCGACCCGGAGCAGCGGAGGTGCCCCCTCCTCCCCCCCGTGCGACGGACCGCCGGCGAGCAGGTCGAAGATCTCCGCCTGCAGGCCATTGACGTCCTGGTACTCGTCCACGAGGAGCGCACGCACCCGGGCCTGAAGCTCCGCCCGGAGGCCGGGCGTGTCGCGAAGCAGGTTTCGCGCGCGCACGAGCAGGTCGTCGAAGTCGAGGACGCCGGCGCGGTCCTTCGCCTCCCGGTACCGGCTCTCGACGTCGCCCACGAGCGACGCCAGGGCGCGCGCCAGCGGCGCCGCGTCCCGCTCCGCGGAGACGAGAGGAAGAGCGGCCGCCGCCGCTTCGAACCGGGAGCGCGCGGCGGCGATCTCCGGCGGATCGCGCTTCCCGGCGCGAAAGCCCTTCACCGCCGTTGCGAGGCCGGGAGGGATCTCGGCCAGCCCGGCGGGGGCCCCGGCAAGCCGGGCGCCGAGCGCGGACAGCGCGGCTCGTCCGGTCGGCGTGGTGGCGCGGCTCCCGAGCCCGGCCAGATCCGCGGCCGCCGCGAGGAGCTCGCGCCTCGCTTCGTTCACCTCCTCCGGGCTTCCCGGCACTCCCTCGGGCGCTGCCTCGAGCCCGCGGGTGGCCCGCTCCCGCACGAGGGCGGCGGCGGCGGCGCCGAGCGATCGGGCCCCTCCCAGGGCCGTGGCGAGCAGGCGTTGCGGGGCGGCGCCCCCGTCGAGCGCGGCCACTGCTCCCTGGAGCGCCGCGGCGGCGAGCAGCTCCGCCGAGCCCTCCTCGTCGATCACGGCGAAGTCCGGGTCGAGGCCGGCGTCGAGGGCGTGCTCGCGGAGGAGGCCGGCCGCCCAGCCGTGGATCGTGCCGACCGCCATGGATGGCAGCTCGCGCAGGGCGCCCTCCAGCCGCCCGGCCCGCGCCTCGTCTCCGGCGGCGCGGAGCAGGCGCACGCCGTCGGCGAGCTCCCGCCCCAGCCGGTCGGCCAGCTCGGTTCCTGCACGTTCGGTGAACGTGATGGCCACCACCTCGCGCGGGTCGAGCGGCTCTCCGGGGCCGTCTCCGGCCAGCCGGCGACGCAGCAGCTCGACGAGCGCCGTGGTCTTTCCGGCGCCGGCGGCGGCCGACACGGCGGTCGCACCGGTCGCGCCGAAGAGGGCGAGCGCCGCATCGCTCCACGCCGCGCCGGGAGGCAGCGGGCTCATGCCTCCCCCGCGCGAGGAAACCGGCACACCGCTCCGTAGGGACAGCCGGTGCAGTCTTGCGGCGCCACCGGCATCGCGCCGGATCGGATCCTGCTGACCGCCGCGACCACGCCGTCGGCGAGGGTGCGCCCACCGCCGGCGCGGATCTCCGCGCGGCGCTGCTCGTCGAGCGCCAGGAACGGATCCTCCGGAGCGACCGTCCAGGGAGCAACCCGCTCCCCGGAGCGGAGCAGGGAGTAGGTGGCCGAGAGCTCCGACCGGCCGGGCAACGCCCTCGCCGCCGCGAGGAGGTAGACGGGCGCCTGAAAGCTCGAGGTGCCCAGCTCCTCGTCCGAGAGCCGCCCGCGTGCGTCGCCCGACGACCGGGAGTTCTTGTAGTCGACGACGAGAAGTCGCTGATCGTCGGCGTCGACGCGGTCGATCCGCCCCTGGAGCAGGACGTCCCCGCCGGGCGCCGGGATCGCGAAGGCGGGGCGCCCGGATCCGCCCCCGAAGGCGTACTCGAGGAGCACGGGGCGCAACCCGTCGACGGCCTGGGCCTCCGCCGCGACGAAGCGGTCGATCCGCAGCAGCACCGCCTCCCTCCTCCCCGCCCAGGTCGACGGGTCGCCGACCCTTCCCTCGGCCTCAAATCGGGAGGTCACGTCCGCCGCGATCCGGCGAGCCTCCTCCCGGTCGGCCTCGTCCCCGGCGAGTGGCCAGGCGCAGCGGTCGCGCCGGGATCGGACGAAGGCCTCCAGGATGGCGTGGACCATGGCGCCCTCGTCGCGCGGTTCCATGTCGAGGTCGGCCCCGTCCGGCTCCCGGACGCCGGCGGCGCGGAGCAGGAAGCGGTACGGGCAAGCAGCGAAGGTCTCGAGGTCCGTGGCGCTCCACTCGGCGGGAAGGGATGCGGCGAAGGCCGGCAGCGCGGGCGGGATCTGGCCCGCGGCTGGCGACGCCAGCCCCGCCGCCCAGGCGTCCCGCCGCTCCTGCTCCATCCGTCCTCGCGCGCCGGCATCGCAAGCTCGCTTCGCGAACTCGGGCCATCCGGCCAGAGCCTGCCAGGCGAGTTCGGCCTGCCCGGCCGCGGAAAGTCGAGCCGCCCCGCGAAGCGCCTCGGCAGCACCGCGCGCCGCCTCGAGCGGCGGATCGAGTGCCAGCCGAAGCTCCTCGGCGCCGGCGAGGTCGAGCGCCTGGGCGGCGAGTGGCGCCGGGCCCTTTCGATCCGGTCCGGCCGTCCACGCCACCGCCAGGACCTCGCTTCCCGCCGCCAGCGCCGACCAGCCGCGAAATTCTGCCTCGGACTGCCGGTGGAAGGCGGTGGCGAGCGCCCGGCGCCCGAGATGCGCGTCGAGGGCCTCCCGGGCCGCGTTGCCGAGGAGCGCGTCGACGCGCGGCGACTCGGGCCAGGCGCCCCGTTCCGCGCCCAGCACGATGGCGGCTCGTGCGGCGATACCGGGCGCCTCCTCGGTCGGCCAGGCCTCGACCGCCCCCGCCGCAGGGCTCTGCCCGGCGGGGAGGTCGGCGAGGCCAACGGCGAGGTCGAGGAAGGAGGCGAACTCCTCCCGGGAAATTGGCTCGCCGGCCCGACGGGCCACGGCGAGCGCCGCGGCGAGCTCTTCGAGGACCTCCTCCAGCCGGGAGACGGCGTCCAGGTCCCGCCGGGCGAGGTCCGGCGCGCCGCGGGCCGCCCGGCGCCGCGCGCCGGTCCGATCGACGAAGGCGCGCAGCCGCGCGGCCCACTGGGACGGCGTGGCGGGAGTCGCCAGGGGAGCGAGGGACCTGCGCAGGTCGCGAACGGCGTCGGCGGTTCGCGCGAGCGCCAGTCGCTCTCCCCCCGACCGCCCCGCTCCGGATAGCAGTCGAGCCCGACCCCGCAACCGCTCCTCCGGGTCGCCGCGCCCTTCGAGCGCACCGGCCCGGTCGAGCAGGAACCGCAGGCGCGGCGGCGGATCGGCCGCGCCCAGGTAGGGCGAGGCGAGGAGCGACTCGACGGCAGTCCGGTCGATCGCCCCCGCCGCCCCGAGTGCGGCGCGCAGGTCTCGAACCAGTGGATGGGCCCCGAGCGGGCGGGTCAGGAAGGCCGCCAGCGGGACGCCGAGCCGGGCGAACGCGGCCGGGAGCAGTTCCAGGATTCGCGGGGGGGCGAAGACGGCGACCTCGCCGGGCTCGAACCCGTCGTCGAGCAGCGACGCCGCGAAGCGCGCCGCGGCGTCGCACTGCTCGGCGTCGCCGGGCGCGGGAAGCCGCACCACCCTGCCCCGGGCGATCGTACCGGTGGACGGGAACTGGACGCGGATGTCGCGCCGGACCGCGAGCTCGTGGAGCGACTCGATGCGGCGCAGCCAGGGCTCGGCGGGCGCGGAGCGTCGCGGCTCCTCCGGGAGGACGGGCACGCGCGCCAGCACCCGCCTGGCCCGCGTCGCCAGCGCCACGCCGAGGTCGAGCGCAGCACGCGTGGTGGGAAGGAATCCCTCCAGGACCAGCAGTCCGAGGTCGCGAGTCTCCTCCGACACGGCCCCCCGGCCCGCGGCGTCGGCGGCCGCGCGGAGCGCCCCGGCCGCGTCGAGTGCGCCCATCTCGTCGAGCCGTTCCTCGTAGCCCGCGAGCGCCCGGGCCGCCGCCTCGAGCCGCTCCGCCACCCTTCCCCTCTCCGTCGCGGCCGCCGCCCGGAGATCGGAGGGAGCGACCTCGCCGCCTCGCAGCTCTGCGATGAGCCGCGCCGCAGCGCGCATGGCACCACTCGCCGGTCCCGCAACGCCGACGAGGCCGGAGTCGCCGGCCGCCGCCAGGGCGAGCAGCCGCTCGGCCAGGGGGGCGAGCACGGCCCGGCGATCCCCCGCGGCGGCGAGAAGGCCAGGGGCGAGGTTGCGAAGCGTGGCCACCCGGGGGCCGAGAAGCACCCCTCCCTGCGCGTCGCAGAGGCGGCGCTCGACCCTGGACTTCCGGAGCTGGGTGGGGACGACGACGAGATCGGACACCGACCCGGAAGATACGCCCTGGGTCCGACGCGAGCCTTCCGCCGCCGGAAGGCGGCGGTGCTCACTCCTCGCGGTAGACCGCCAGCGAGCCCTCGTTCTCCCAGACCTCGACCTTCGACACGCGAACCCGGTCCCCCTCGATCTCGGCGAGCCGGCGGTTGGCCTCGTCGAAGAAGAAGCGGGCGATGTTCTCGGCGGTGGTGTTCAGCTCGTCGAAGGGCGGGACCTCGTTCACGTTCCGATGATCGAAGCGCGCGCCGATGTCGGCGACGAGGCGCTGCAGGTCGGCGAAGTCGACCACCATGCTCAGGTGGTTGAGGCGCGAGGCGCGCGCGTGGAGGCGAACCCGCCAGTTGTGGCCGTGCAACCGCTCGCACTTTCCGGGGTGGAGGCGGATCTGGTGCGCGGCGCTGAAGAGGAAATCCTTGGAAATCTCGTAGACGGGTGCGCCCATGGCGGCGCGCAATATAGCCGCAGCCCGATTCACATGCACCCCGTCCGGGCCGCCGGGAATCGCCGTCGCCACCGCGGCGTTCCCGGGGTAGATTCCGCGCCGATGCGAACCTGGATCCAGATGGCCCTCCTCGCCGCCCTGGGCAGCGCCGTGGGCTTCGCGGCCAACGCGGTCTCGCCCCACCCCGCCGTGCTGGGCCGAGCGGTGCTGTCCGCGGCCGAGGCCGGCGGCGGCTCCTGCTCCATGCCTGCGTCCGCAGCCGCGTCCCCGGCGCCCTGGAGGGCGACGCGCATCTCTGTCGACGAGGCCAAGGGGCTCTGCACCGCCTGCCTGGCCGGGTTCGTCGACGCCAGGGGTCCCCACGAATTTGCCCACGGCCACATCGCCAACGCCGTCCACCTCCCTCCCGTGGGCCACCCCGACGAAGGGGCGGCGGTCGCACAGCTCCGCACCTTCCCGCTCGTCGTGGTCTACGACGGGGAGTACAGCTGCGCCGTGGCCGACGACGTCGCCGCCCGGCTGAAGCGTGCCGGGCTGACCGACGTGCGCGTGCTGCAAGGTGCCTGGCCGGGCTGGGTCGCCGCCCAGGGCCCGGCGGCAGCCGGCATCTGCGGCGTCTGCGGGCTCCCGGAGGCAACGCCCTGACCGCGCACGCCCACACTGCCGCCCGGCTGGTCCTCGGCGCCCTCTTCCTCTGGGCGTCGGCGACCAAGGTCCCCGACATGGCCGCGTTCGCCGAGGGCTTGGCCAACTACCGGATCGTGCCGCCGGCGCTCGTCCCCGCCGCTGCCGCGGCCGTCGTGGGCATCGAGATCGCCACCGCACTCGCGCTTCTCGCCAACGTCTGGGCGCGCGCGGCCGCCTGGGTGCTCGCCGCCCTGCTCGCGGTCTTCACCGCGGGGCTCTCGAGCGCGCTCTTGCGCGGCATCGACCTCGCCTGCGGCTGCTTCGGCGGGATCGCGCCGGCTACCGGGGGGACCGTGCTGCGCGACGTGGTGCTGCTGGCGCTCGCCGTCCTCGTGGCCTTGACCGCGCGGGGGCGGACTCCTTCCCCTTCGGCGCGCCCCGACGCCGCCCGGGCGCGCTGACAGGCGCCAGCTCCACGAAGTACTGGTAGGGCAGGAACCTCCGCTCCCGGATCCGCTCCAGCCCGGCTTCCCTTGCCACCGCGAGGAAGTCGGCGCGCGACACCTTGTGCTCGAGCGGGGGCCCCACCGGCAGCTCCCGCCGGTGGAAGTCCACGACGACGATCCGCCCACCGGGGACGAGGCGGCTGGCCAGGCCGCGCAGGTACGCCGCGCCATCGGGAAAGTGGTGGAACGTGTTGACGATGAGTATCAGGTGGCAGCGTCGGGGCGGCAGGGCCCCGCGCCCCGGCATTGCCAGGATGGCCCGGATGTTCTTCATCCCAGCCTCCCGGGCCCGGCGCCGCAGGGCCTCGACCATGCGGGGCTCGACGTCGATGGCATAGACTTCGCCACCCGTCCCCACCGCGCGCGCCATGCGGAGCGCCAGGTATCCCGGCCCGGCCCCCACGTCGCAGGCCACGTCCCCCGGCCGCAGTCCGAAGGCCGCGATCAGGCGATCGGGCTTCTGCCAGGCCTCGCGGTCCGGCCCCTCCAGCTTCTCGAGGTAGCGCCCGAACTCCACCGGGTTCCGGTGGCGATCGAAGTGGTCGTGTGCGTGAGCGTGAGCGTGAGCGTGAGCATGAGCGTGGTCGTGTGCCATGCGGGTCACCTCCGGCGTCGTTCCACTGCGTGGAGAAGGGCCCGGACCACCGCCGCGGGATCGTCGGCCTCGAGCCAGACCCTGACGGCCGCCAGGCCGGAGGCCCCGGCGTCGACCACGGCGGCGGCGTTCGAGAGATCCACGCCGCCCAGCCCGAGCAGCGGGAGCCCGAGCCGTGCGGCCTCGGTGAGCTTTTCCGTGCCGACCGGCGCGCCGTGCGCCCGCTTCGACGGCGTATCGAAGATCGGTCCGAAGGTGGCGAAGTCGGCTCCGCCGGCGAGGGCCCGGGCCACGTCCAGGGACGAGTGGCAGGAGACCCCGACGAGCCGTCCCTCCCCGAGAAGGCGGCGGGCGTCGGCCGGGGGGATCCCGGCCGAGGGCAGGTGGACGCCGTCTGCCCCGGCGGCCAGCGCCACGTCGATCCGATCGTTCACGAGGAGCAGCTGTCCGCAGTCCCGGACAGAGCCCTGGAGCGCCCGCACCTGGGCCAGCAACTCGCGCCCGGACGCCCCGGGGGCCCGGACCTGGACGGCCACGGAACTCCGTGGAAACCCTTTCAAGGCCGACGCGACCCGGGCCGGAAGGTTGGCCCCGTGTGAGGGGTCGGTGATGAGGTAGACACGCGGAGGGCGCGGGGGCATCATTCGGCGGTTTCCATCCCGAGCATGCCCCAGAGGTGGCCTCCGTGAACAGCGACGTGCGCACGCTTCTGGATTTCGTGGATGGCCAGCGCGCGAAGCAGGCTTCGCACTTCCCGACAGTCAAGTTCGACAAGGTGCTGAGCTTCATGGGCACGACCAGCCTGCCCGGAACGCACGCGACGGTCGCCATCCTGGCGGTGAAGCGGCTCGAGCCTGGCGCCTCCCCGTCGGAGATGCGCGTCCACCTGCGCGGGCGGCTGCCCCGCCCGCTCGCCCGCAACGAGTGCGTGACCGTGCACATCGACAAGCTGGAGCAGTACCAGGGGTACCAGATCAAGACCCGCCCGCTCGCCGCGGCCGGCGGAGAGGGGCAGCTCTTCCAGGCGACCGGCGAAGATCTCCTGATCGAGGGCCGGCAGATCTACACGGTGCACCACAGCCCCTACACCATGAAGTTCTTCGAGCAGATCCCCTACGAGGAGGTCGCGCATACGGTGGGGAGCGTGAAGTACGCGTTCGTCGGACTGGGGGAGACCGCCAACATCTCGCCCCGTTTCATCTTTCACCACGAGATGAAGCTCGACCGGTTGCACCTCTTCCACGGCGACGGCCTTGCGCTCAAGACCTACATGAACTTGAAGCAGAACCGGCAGGAGACCCGCATCCTCGTGGACCTCGACACCTTCGAGGGCTTCGCGCTGCAGGGGACGGTCGAGGAGTTCGCGCCGCACCAGCACCCGGCGGCCTACGACCGGATCTGCCAGGGGTTCGCGGCCGGCAACTGGGGGCGCCCGTCCCGCGCCTTCCGCTTCGTGGCCGACCGATGGGAGCCGATCGCACCCTTCCGGGCGTAGCCCGCCCGTCTACCGAGGGGAGCCCACCAGCCCGGTCATCGGGCTCGAGGCGGCGGCGTGCAACCGCATGGGCATGCGTCCGGCCAGGAAGGCCTTCCGCCCCGCCGCGACGCCGTCCCGCATGGCCTCGGCCATGAGCACGGCGTCGCCGGCCTCGGCGATGGCGGTGTTCATGAGCACCGCCACGGCGCCGAGCTCCATGGCGATGGCGGCGTCGCTGGCCGTTCCCACGCCGGCGTCGACCAGCACCGGGACCTTCACCGTCTCCATGATGATGCGGAGGTTGTAGGGGTTGCGCAGCCCGAGGCCGGAGCCGATGGGGGCGCCGAGCGGCATGACCGCCGCGCAGCCAGCGTCCTCCAGCTTCTTCGCCGTGACCGGGTCGTCGTTCGTGTACGGAAGGACGGTGAAGCCCTCCTTCACGAGCACCCTCGACGCCTCGACCAGTCCCTCGACGTCCGGGAAGAGCGTGCGCCGGTCGCCGATGACCTCGAGCTTCACGAGGTCGCCCAGGTCGAGCTCCCGTCCGAGGCGCGCGGTGCGAACCGCCTCGTCGGCGGTGAAGCAGGCGGCGGTGTTGGGGAGCAGCTTCATCCCCTTCGGGATCCAGGCGAGCAGCGACTCGCTCCCCTTCTTCGATAGGTCGAGCCTCCGGACCGCCACGGTGACCACCTCGGCTCCCGAGGCGGCGAGCGCGCGCTGCATGGTGGGGAAGTCCTTGTACTTGCCGGTGCCGACCAGCAGCCGGCTCGTGAACGTGTGCCTCCCCACCGACCAGGTGTCCGCCGCGCGCGTCTCCACCGCTACCCTCCTCCGACGAACGCCACGATCTCCACCGAGTCGCCGCCATGGAGCGCGTGCTCGGCGTGACGGTCGCGGGTCACGACCGTCTCGTTCACCTCGACCGCGACCCGGGGCGCCTTCACCCCGAGCTGCGCGAGCAGCCCCGACACCGTGGTGCCGTCCGCCACCTCGCGAATCTCGCCGTTGATGGAGATCTGCATCCAGGGCGATCTACAGGGGAGGGGCTTCGAAGGCAAACCCCGCCCGCCCGGCAGTGGGTTGCGGGGCCGCGGGATGCGCTCTAGAGTCGGGGCGTCGTCGGCGTCCCGGGCGGTCGAGGTCGGGAGGCGGTCCCGGTGGGGCCGCGGGAGGCGTGGGTGGGTCGGGTGGCGGCGGGTGTCCGCGTCGAGGATCGTGTCTGCCGGGCGCCGGGCCGCGAGGTCCGCGGCGCTCCTCCCCTCACCCCGTTCCACCAGCTCGTCGCCGCCGAGACCCTGACCCTCCGAGGCGGCTCCGGCCCGGCCCGGCTCGCCCCGGCGCTGGCCCATGCGTCCCTGGACCTGAACCCGCACCAGGTGGAGGCGGCCGCCTTCGCCCTCGGGGCGCTGCCGACCGGCGGGGCCGTGCTCGCCGACGAGGTGGGGCTCGGCAAGACCATCGAGGCCGGCCTGGTCCTGGCCCAGCTCGCGTCGGAGGGGCGCGACCGGGCGGTGGTGCTCGTCCCGGCCTCGATCCGCAACCAGTGGCGCGACGAGCTGCGTACCCGGTTCGGCCTCGAGGTCGAGGTGCTGGACGGGGAGCGGGCCCGAGCGCTGCCGGGCAATCCGTTCGATCGACCCGGCGTCGTCATCGCCTCCCACGCCTTCGCCGCGCTGCGCGCCGACGAGCTCGCGCGCGTGCCCTGGGACGTGGCCGTCATCGACGAGGCCCACCGCCTGCGCAACGCCTGGCGCCGCGACCACCGGACCGGCCAGGCGCTAAGGCGCGCCCTGCGCAGGGCGCCCAAGCTGCTCCTCACCGCCACGCCCCTGCAGAACGATCTGATGGAACTGCTCGGCCTGGCCGCGTTCCTCGACGAGGCCCTTCTCGGCGACGAGGAATCCTTCCGCCTCCAGTACGCCACCGGCGAGCTGACCGAGGAGCGGGCCGCGGATCTCCAGGCGCGCCTGGCCCCGGTCGTGGTGCGCACGCTGCGACGTCAGGTCAGGGAGTACGTCCGGTTCACGGCGCGTCGATCGATGGTGGAGGATTTCGCGCCGTCGGCCGACGAGCAGGCCCTCTACGACCGGGTGAGCAACTACCTGCGCCGCGACGAGGCCTTCGCCATCCCCAGGGCGCGGCGCGCGCTGCTCGTGCTCGTCTACCGGAAGATCCTGGCCTCCTCCTCCTTCGCGCTGGCCAGCACGCTCACCCGGCTGGCCGACTCGCTCGAGCAGCTCATCGCCGGCACCGCCGCCGAGGCCGACGCCTGCCCGGAGCTGGAGGGCTTTGCCGAGGAGGCCGAGGAGTGGAGCGACCATGGCGTCGCGCCGCCCCGTCGAACCGCATCGGTGCTGCGCCTCATGCGCGCCGAGCTCACCGAGCTTCGCGCCTGCGCGCAGGCAGCCCGCGCCATCCGCGTGAACGCCAAGGGGGAGGCGCTGTCGCGAGGCCTCGACCGGGCCTTCACGGTGGCCCGGGCCTGCGGCTGGCCGGAGAAGGCGGTGGTCTTCACCGAGTTCCGCCGCACCCAGGACTACCTCCAGGACCTGCTCCGGTCCCGCGGCCTCACCGTCACCTGCCTCTCCGGCGAGTCCGGGTCGGCCGACCGGCGGCAGGCGCTGGTGGAGGAGTTCCGCGATCGCAACCAGATCCTGCTCATGACCGAGGCGGGCGCGGAGGGGCTGAACCTCCAGTTCTGCAACCTGGTGGTGAACTACGACCTGCCCTGGAATCCGCAGCGGATCGAGCAGCGCATCGGCCGTTGCCACCGCTACGGCCAGTCCCGGGACGTGCTGGTGGTGAACTTCCTGAACCGCCAGAACGCCGCCGACGCGCGCCTCTACGAGCTGCTCGGCGAGAAGCTCAAGCTCTTCGACGGCGTCTTCGGATCCTCCGACGAGGTGCTGGGCGCGCTGGGCAGCGGCGTGGACTTCGAGCGGCGCGTCCTCGACATCTACCAGTCGTGCCGCTCCGGCGAGGAGGTCGACCGGGCCTTCGCGGAGCTTCGCCAGGATCTGGACGGGCGCATCGAGGCCCGGCTCTCGGCGGCGCGCTCGCTCCTCTTCGAGCGCTTCGACGGCGATGTCCGTTCCCGCCTGCGTCTCTGCGCGCGGGAGGCCGAGGACGCCGTGGCCCGCCGCGAGGCCGACGAGGACGCGCTGGTCCGATCGGTGCTCGCCGGCGGCGCCACCCTCCCCGCCCCCGACGTGCCGGCGGGCGCCACTCCCCGGACGCGTCGCGCCCGGATGGCGCGGGCAGCCGCCGACGTGGTGAAGGGGCGTCCCGCCGAGGCCGTCCACCGGCTCGAGATCGACTCCCGGTCCCTGTCGGCGCGCCTCGGACACCTGGCCGGTCGCGAGGGCTGGTGGTTCGCCTGGCGCTTCCAGTTCGGTGGACTCGCGCCGGAGGAGCGCGTCACCCACCTCGTCCTCTGGCACGACGGGCGCGCCTGGCAGGGGCTCGACGCCGCCGACGCGGCCGCCTTCGCCGCGCTTCCGGCCCGACCCGGGAGCGGCGCGACCGGGGGCGCGGCCCCGCTCGGCGCGGCGCCCGAGGAGGCGCTGGCCCGTCTCCACGAGGTGGCCCGTGCCGAGGTCGAGGGGCGCTCGCTCGCCGCCTTCGACGCCGCGCGGGAGCGCTGGGACCGCGCCGCCGAGGACGCCCTCTCCGGACCGCGCCGGGAGGCCGACCACGCGCGGGAGGCGTGGATACTGGCCCGGAGCGCTCCTCACGAGGAGGGAGGCACGCTCCTGCTCCGGGAAAGGCGCGCGCTTCTCGAGCGGGCGGAGCGGGAGTACCGCCGACGGTTCGAGGACCTGCGTGGGGCGGAGGCGGTTCGCCTCGCGGAGAAGGACCGAGCCCTCCTGGATCTGCGACGACGCGCCGAGGCCCGAGGACAGCGGAAGCTCGTCGCCACCGCCTGGTGGCGCTGCGCCTGATAACATCCTGGGCTCCGGCCCATGGCCCTCCATCCCGAGATTCTCGACCGGGCGCCCGCCGAGGGAGTTCGGATCGTCGTGCTGGCGCTCCTGGCCGAGGCCCGGGAGCGAGCCGATCGCCTCGCCGACGCCACAGACGCCGAGGCGCTCCACGACTTCCGGGTGTCGGTCCGGCGCCTGCGCTCGACCTTGCGCGCCTGGCGAGACCAGCTCGGGGAGTCCGTCCGCGACAAGGATCTCGAGAGGCTCCGCCGCGTCGCCCGGGCGACCTCCGAGGCAAGAAATGCCGAGGTGCTGGCCGCCTGGATCGGGGAGGTCGCCGGCTCCCTTCCTCCCGCGCACCGCGCCGCGGCCGACTGGCTCGTGGCCCGACTGGCGCAGACGGTCCAGGGATCGGACCTGTCCGGAAGCGTGGAGCGCTTTCGCGCCGCGGCGGACTCGCTGGCGCGCCGGCTCGAGCGCGAAAGCCCGCCGGCCTCCACCGGGACCTTCGCGGCGGCGCTGGCCGGGCGAATCCGCGAGCAGGCGGCCTCGGTGGAAGGGTGCCTCTCCCGGGTCGAGACCGCCGACGACGCCCGTCTCGCCCACCGGGCTCGCATCGAGGGGAAGCGGCTCCGGTACCTCCTCGAGCCGATCCGCAGCACCGCAGGCATCGAACCGGGTCAGGCCGTGAAGAGGCTGAAGCGGCTGCAGGACCTCCTCGGCGATCTGAACGACGCCCACCTCGCGGCCGCCGCCGTGAGGGAGGCGCGGCACGAGGCCAAGGCCGAACGAGGGCGCGCCCGCGCGGGCAAGCCCGGCGCGGGGCTTCGGCCGGGGCTGCTCGCGCTGGAACTCCGGGCCCGCCGCCGTGCCGGCCGGCTCTTCGCCCGGCTGCGGTCCGAGGTGCTCGCGACGCGCGGCGCGGCCATGGTCGAGCCAGTACTCGGAGTCGCCGAGGCGCTCGAGGCGCGGGCCCGTGGCTCCTGACCCTCACGGACGCGCCATAGGAACACGCACTCGCAGTGCGCCGGGCACGACGCTCCAGCGCGCCGGCAGGCGGCCGGGCTGCTCCCCGTCGACGTCGAGCAGCACCTCGGCCCCATCCAGCGGCTCGGCCTCGACCGTGCGAATCCGAAGGCAACGGGTGTTGGGCAGGTTCACGTGGCTACCGTCGTAGAGCATGCGCTGCTTGGTGAGGAAGTCGCGGAAGCCGAGCCCCTTCCAGACCGTGAGGTCGAGGAGGCCGTCGTCCATCCGTGCCGCCGGCGCCACCATCATGCCGGCCCCGAAGAAGCGGCCGTTGCAGATGGCCACGGCGGTGATGCGCTCCTCGACCCACTCGCCACCGTCGGCGCGCCAGCGCACCGGCTGATCGCGGTAGCGGAAGAGCGCCTTCGCGCTGGCCAGCGTGTAGGCGAGCTTCCCCCCGAGCAGGCGCCCGCCGCGCTGCAGCTCCCTGACCACGCACCCCGACACGCCGAAGCTGGAGACGTTGATGAAATGACGTTCCTGCATCGAGCCGTCGTGAGCTGTGTAGGTGACGAATCCAATGTCGCAGGTGACCGTGACGCCGACCGCCAGCGCCCGCGCGGCCTCCTCCGGCAGCCCCGGCCACCCGAGCGAGCGCCGCAGGTCGCCGCCGGTCCCGTGCGGGATGCAGCCGAAGAGCACCTCCGGCTCGACGACGCGACCGGCCCCGGCGAGACCGTCGACGACCTCGCTGGCCGTGCCGTCGCCTCCCACCGCCACCACCATGCGCTCGCCGCCCCTGGCCGCGTCCCGGGCGATGTCGGTCGCCTCCCCCCGGCGGGTGGTGAAGACGGCGTGAAAGTCACCATGCGACGCGCGAACGGCGCGGGCGATCCGGTCGAAGTGGCGACCGGTGCGGCCACCGCCGCTGGCTGGATTCACGATGAGGAACGGTCGCAGGGAGTTCTCCGGCGCCCACTCTACCGCCGCGAGCCGGCTGGATCCCGACGCGCCGCGTCGAAGTCGTCTCCACGCGCCGCGAAGGCGCGCACCAGTCGCGCGACGGGCACGCCGGTCGGGCAGAGCGGCTCGCAACCCGTGCAGGACGCGCAGGCCGCCAGCGCGTCGCCCGACCGGGCCAGCATCTCCGCGCTCTTGGAGTAGAGCCGGAACGCGGCATGGAGGCCCATGTCGCGGATCGAGGGGATCGCGCCGCGCAGGGCGCAGCCCGATTCGCACAGACCGCACGAGATGCACGCGCTCGCCGCCTCGGCGGCGGTGCGCTCATCCGCGGTCGTCGGCGCCAGCCCCTCGGTGGCGTAGTTCTCGAGAAATCGCTCCCGTCCGGTCCCGCGCTGGCGCAATCCCCGGAGCGGATGGGAGACCATGGCCCGCCAGGCCAGCCAGGCATAGCTCCGGGCCTTGCTCACGGCGCCCTCCCTGCGGCTGCGCGCCCCGCGAGCCATCCGGTGAAGATGGCCACGCCCATCCCGGTCCCGTCCGAGGCGGGATCGTGCCCGCCCACCACGGCGCCGGCGGCGAAGATCCGCTCGTGGATCGTCCGCCCCTCCGCGTCGAGCGGATGGAGTTCCTCGTCCACGCGCAGCCCGGCGGCGAGGAGAGGCTGGGGAGATCTGCTGTCCCGGAGCGTGAGGCTGGCAGGCGGACGCCCCGCGAACCGGACCGAAGGGTCGGCGAACGGCCCCTCGGAGGCCAGCACCGGAAGGCCCAGCACGCTTTCCATCAGGGCACCGCGCCGCTCGATGCCTCCGCCCACGAAGCGCCCGCTGGCAAGCACCCAGTTGCGTGCGGCCACCTCGCGGCCGCCCACCGCTGCCGGGACGTCGGGCCCCGACGCGGCGCGCACCTCGCCCTGCAAGACCTCCACCCCGGCCGCGGCGAGCCGGGCCTCGATGGCGCGGTGGAGACGCAGGCCCGGAACGCTCGGCAGGTCGGAGAGCATCTCGGCCACCGGGATACCCGCCTCGGCGGCGATCCGCTCCGGGACCCGGGCCTCGGGATCGAGCCCCAGCACGGGCGGGAAGACGGCCGCCGCGGCGCCCCTTGGCAGCGCCTTCCGCAGCATCCGGCCGGCCTCCTCGGCCGCGCCCGGCGCCTCCAGCATCCGCGCCAGGTCGAACGGTCGGGCCAGCGCGCCGTCCTCCCACCGGAAGAGGTCGAGCAGGACGGCCCGCGCCTCGGGAGCGCCGAGGGACCGGACCCGCTCGGCGCCCGACGCCACGAGCCACGGGTCCCATCCCAGGTGTCCCTCGAAGCCGCAGACGACGAGCGTCCCCCTCACCTCGGCGAGGTCGCCGGAAGCCATGGTGCGCGCACAGGCAGCGGCCGCATGGGCGTGGCCGAACGGGGTGAGCAGCCAGCGGTTCCGCCCCGAGGGTGGCGCGAGCACGGAGGAGAGCTGCCCGGTGGCGAACTCGACGGCGTTCCAGAGCCTGTCGAGCCGCCCGCGCAGCACGCGGTACGGATGTCCGGGGCGCGTTGCGGCGATGCGCCGCGCCGACTCGACCACGCCGGAGCGCGCCGCGAACGGCGTGTCGGGCATCGAGGCAGGGTCCTCTGCCACCGAGATGGCGCCTCCGGAGAGCCCGGTGCTCCCGGGGGCCTTGCGGGCGAGCACCACGCGGGCTCCGGCCTCGCGCGCCGCCAGCGCCGCCGTGGCGCCGGCCATGCCGCCGCCGATGACGAGGACGTCGCACTCGATGCGGGTCGAGGAGGGCATCAGAGCCCTCCCAGTCCGCGATGGACGGCGCGCAGAAGCTCTTCCTCGGCAAGCTGCCAACCGTCGAGCACCGGCCTACGCTCCCGCCACCCCACCTCCAGCAGGTCGGCCAGCTCGGCGCGAAGCTGGTCGGCGCTCCAGCCCAGCTCGCGGGCGGCGACCTGGGCGGCGGGGCGCGCGCAGTCGAGGCCGCCGCAGCCCCCCACGGCCAGCCGGCAGCGGCGGCGAAGGTCCTGGAGCCGGCGAACCCTTTCGTGCCGGGCGATCCAGGCCACCTCGGCGGCGATGATCCCCTCGTCGCGGCAGACGACGAGCTTCATGCGCGGGTCGTCGTCGGCGACTCGCAGCACCTCCCGCGCCAGCGACCCGTGCCGGTAGACGAGCCGGGCGGCGATGGCCTCGGCGACGCCATGCCGCTCGGCCAGCTCGCTCGGCACCGGCACCTCGTCGCCGCCGGGCAGCGGCTCCTCGTGGGTGCGGCAGGGCAGGACCGCCTTCCCGAGGAGCGCCACGGCGCGGTCGGTGACGTCCTCCGACTGGGCCCGGTAGCTCGCGAGCTTGCCCCCGACGAAGGAGAGGAGCCCGGCGGCCCCCTCGGCGGCGTGGTCGAGGATGCGGTGGTCGCGGGAAAGGTCGTCCTCCTCGACGCCGTACTCGTAGATGGTGGTGCGCACCCCCCACCAGGCCCGGGTGATGCGCGACTGGCGCACCGAGGGCACGAGCGACGCCACCCCCTCCACGAGGTACTCGACCTCCTCGGCGGTGGCGTCGAGGTCGTCGGGGTCGCCGTAATAGTCGTCGTCGGTGGTCCCGATGATCGACTCCATCTCGTGCGGCATGAGGAACATCTGCCGCCCGTCCACCGCGGTGCAGATGATCCCGTAGTTGCCGTGGCGCCGATCGAGGGAGAGGTGCACGCCCTTGCCCGGGCGCATGGGCACGACGACGCCGTTCGACTTTCCCCAGCGCGGCGACCAGCCCCCGGTGGCGTTCACCACCACGCCGGCGCGGGCCTCGCCGTGCTCGCCGGTGAGGGCGTCGCGCCAGCGCACCCCGGCCACCCGCCCGGCCTCCCGGACGATGCCGGTGGCCTCGGTCCAGGTCCGCACCTCGGCGCCGTGCGCGGCCGCCGACAGCGCGTTCAGCAGGCAGAGACGCTGGCCGTCGATGCCCCACTCGTCGAGCGCGACGGCGCCATGCAGGCCCGGGCGGAGCGACGGCTCCACCGCGTAGAGCTCCTCCGCGGTCAGGCGCGCCGAGGGCTTGCCGCCCTTGAGCGGCTGGAAGAGGTCGTAGGTCCCGACGTAGACCTCTGTGGCGTACCAGGTGAGCCGATCGAGCAGCGTCGCTTCCTCCCGGTGGGTCGCGAAGGGGATGAGGAAGGGGATGCGGAAGGTGAGGTGGGGCGCGATCCGGCGGATGTAGCCGGCGTCGCGCGAGGCGAGCGCGGTCACGCGCCGGTCGCTCGTCATGTAGCGGATCCCGCCGTGGATCATGCCCGAGCTGGCGCCGCTGGCGCCGCTGGCCAGGTCCTGCTTCTCCAGCAGCAGGACCGAGAGGCCGCGCATGGCGCAGTCGCGCGCCACGCCGGCGCCGTTCACGCCGCCTCCGAGAACGACGACGTCGAAGGTCTCCTGGCTCGCCGCCCCCGCCATGGTCGCGGGGCTACTTTCCCTGCTCGGTCGTGATCTTCACCTGGAGTTCGCGAAGTTGCTTCGCGTCGGCGTCGCCGGGTGCCCCGGTCATGAGATCCGTCCCCTTCTGCGTCTTGGGCCAGGCCACCACGTCGCGGAGCGACTCGGCGCCGGTCAGCAGCATGACCAGCCGATCCATGCCGAGCGCGATACCGCCGTGGGGGGGGGCGCCCATCTTGAGCGCGTCGAGGAGGAAGCCGAACTTGCTGCGGGCATCCTCGTCGGAGATGCCCATGGCGCGGAAGACGCGGGCCTGTACCTCGGGGTCGTGGAGGCGGATGGAGCCGCCGCCGATCTCGAAGCCATTCAGCACCAGGTCGTACCGCCAGCAGTAGACCTTGCCGGGGTCGGTCTCGAGGAAGGGCAGGTCCTGGTCGCGGGGGCGCGTGAAGGCGTGGTGCGCTGCGGCCCAGGTGCCCGCCTCCTCGTCGTACTCGAAGAGCGGCGGATCGACCACCCACAGGAAGTTCCAGTTGCCGCCCGAGCCGTGCTCCGGGATGAGCCCCATCTTCTTGGCCAGGTGCACTCGAAGGTTGGCCATCACCGTGTGCACGACGGAGGCCTTCCCGAACTGGAAGAGGATCAGGTCGCCGGGCCGGGCGCCGACCACGCCGTTCACCGCGAGTCGCAGCTCGGGCGTGATGGTCTTGGCGAAGGGGGACTGGGTCCACTCGCCGCTCTCGCCCACCTTGGCGCGGGCCAGCCCCTTCGAGCCCATGCCCTTGACGTACTCCTCGAGCTTGTCGACCTCGGTGCGGGAGAAGCTGGCCGAGGCCGGAACCCTCATGGCCTTGACGAGGCCGCCCTGGTCGACCGCGTCCTTCATGAGCGGCACGCCGCCGCCGTCGTGCTGCTTCACGAGATCCGTGAGCACCACGTGCTCCATGTCGAAGCGAAGGTCGGGCTTGTCGTTGCCGTACCTGGCCATCGACTCGTCGAAGGGCATTCGCCGGAAGGGGCGCGGGATCTCGACGCCCAGGACCTCCTTCCAGAGCCGGGTGACGAGCCCCTCGATGACGTCGAAGACGTCGTTCTGCTCGACGAAGCTCATCTCGACGTCGATCTGGGTGAATTCGGGCTGCCGGTCGACCCGCAGGTCCTCGTCGCGGAAGCAGCGCACGATCTGGAAGTACCGGTCGAATCCGCCGATCATGTAGAGCTGCTTGAAGAGCTGCGGGCTCTCGGCCAGCGCGTAGAACTTGCCGGGGTTGAGGCGGCTGGGAACCAGGAAGTTGCGAGCCCCACCCGGCGTGTACTTCACCATGAAGGGGGTCTCGAGCTCGAGGAACCCACTGTCGGTGAAGTAATTTCGGGTGATGTGGTTCATCCGGGCCCGGGTCATGAGGGCCTTCTGCATCGGAGGCCTCCGGAGATCCAGGTAGCGGAACTGGAGCCGCTTCTCCTCGGCGGTCTCGATCTGGTCCTCGATGGGAAACGGCGTCGGCTCGCAACGGTTGAAGATCTCGACGTCGGTGCCGTGGACCTCGATCCCACCGGTCTTGAGGCGCGGGTTCACGTTCGAGCCGCGGGAGACCACCTTGCCCCGGATGCCGACGCAGTACTCGAGACGCAGCTTCTCGGCGACCTCGTGGGTCTCCGGCCGGACATCCTCCTCGAAGACCACCTGGGTCACGCCGGCGCGGTCGCGCAGGTCGATGAAGATGGCGCCTCCGTGGTCCCTGCGGTTGTTCACCCAGCCAAAAAGGACGACCTCCTTGCCGATGTCGTCCTGGGTCAGGTGCCCGCAGCTATGGGTGCGCTTGAGCTCGGAGATGAAACGGGGCACGCGTGCCTCCCGGCGGAATCTTTGAGGAACCTTGCTGGGTAACACCGGCGAACGCAGCGCGTCAAGGCGCGAATCGGGACGCGGCGACCGGCGGCGGAGCCTCTCCCGCAGCGCGCAGGTCGCGCACCCGGAGCTGGAGCCGCCGCGTCCCGTCCCAGTCGTCGAACCCTACCGAGACGGCCGCCTCGACCGGGCCGGCACAGAGCGCAAGCCGGTCGCCGAGCTGGAACGCGATGGCGTCGCGGCTGGCCAGAACGAGCTTCAGATGCATGCCGGCGGCGCCCACCTGGCGCGCCCGGGAGGGTCGGGCCCGCAGGCCGAAGACCGGCTCCGGGTTTCCGGCGCCGAAGGGGGCGAGCCGCTCGAGGTCGGTGGCGGCCCGTTCGTCGAGCATGGCGCCCTCCACCCAGCCCTCGATGCGGGTGCGGGGAATCAGGTCGTCGTCGCTCAGCACCGAGGCGGCGTGCCGCTCGAAGGCCTCGCAAAACGCGGCGATCGCCCCGGGGTCGATGGTGACCCCGGCGGCGTGGCGGTGGCCGCCGAACTTCAATAGGCATCCGGAGCAGGCAGCGAGGGCATCGTGCAGGTGGAACCGCTCGATGCTGCGGCCGCTCCCCTTTCCGACGCCGTCGATCACGCCCACGAGCACCGCCGGCCGGTGGAATCGCTCGACGATGCGCGCGGCCACGATGCCCACCACGCCGGGGTGCCAGCCGGGGCGAGAGAGCACGAGTCCCCGCGCGCCGGCAGCGACGCGCAGGGCGGCGTCGGCGAGGGCCTCCTCGAGCATCTGCCGCTCGATCTCCTGGCGCGCCCGGTTCTCCCGGTCGAGCTCCTCGGCGAGCGCGTCGGCCGTCGCGGGGTCGGAGGTGCAGAGGAGCCGCACGCCCCGCCCGGCGTCGTCGAGCCGGCCGGCGGCGTTGATGCGCGGCCCGAGGCGGAAGCCCACCTGCGCGGCGGTGACCTCTCCCGCGGCGACGCCGGCCACTCTCAGGAGGGCGCGAATCCCAGGGCGCCGGGCCTTTCCGATCTCGACCAGGCCGAAGCGCACCAGAAGCCGGTTCACCTCGACGAGGGGGACCACGTCGGCCACCGTGCCCAGCGCCACCAGGTCGAGGGCCTCTCTCAGGTTCGGCTCGGGCCGGTTGGAACCGAAGCGGCCTCGCTCGCGAAGCCGTCGCCGGAGCGCGAGCGCGAGGTTGAAGGTCACGCCGACCGCGGCGAGGTGCTTCGAGGGATAGGCACATCCGGGCTGGTGCGGGTTCAGGATGGCGGACGCCGAGGGAAGCTCCACCGGAACCGTGTGGTGGTCCACCACCACCACGTCCACGCCCAGGCGCGCCGCCTCGGCCACCTCGGCCACGCTGGTGATGCCGCAGTCGAGGGTGACGATGAGGCGAACGCCCTCCCCGGCCAGCCGCTGCACGGCCGCGGCATTGAGCCCGTACCCCTCCACGAGCCGGTGGGGCACGTAGGTGGAGACGTCCGCCCCCGCCGCCCGGAGGAAGCCGGAGAGGAGCGTGGTCGAGGTCACGCCGTCGACGTCGTAGTCGCCGTAGCAGGCGATCCGCTCGCCACTCTCGATCGCCCGGACGAGGCGCCCCACGGCCGCTTCCATGCCCTTCATGGTGAAGGGGTCGGGGAGGTCCTCGAGGCGCGGCGAGAGAAAGCGCCCGGCGGAGGCGAGGTCGGCGAGGCCGCGGGTGGCGAGGACGCGGGCGGCCAGCGGGTGGATGGAGAGGGCCTGGGCGAGCCGGGCGGTGGCCACCTCGTCGCCTCCGTCGACCTCCACCCATCGCTTCCCCGGCGCCGTCACCGCGTCGCAGTAGCACGCAGCGCTGACATGCATGATTCGCGAACTCTTTTCGATCCGAGGCTATGCTGACGCCCATGCACGCCAGAACCACCCGGCCGGGGCTCCCGGTCGCCCTCGACGAAAGCCCCTCATGACCGCCATCGAGCCGGACCTCCCGGAGGGAGAGGAGGCCGCGCCGCCGGGCGTGCACACCATGGCCATCGTGCGCTGGGGGCTCATCGCGCTCATGGCCGTGGTGGCGGTTTCCGCCTGGGTCTACTTCGCGCGCACGGGGCACGAGGTCGCAGAGCGGGCGGAGGCCAGGTACGTCTGCCCCATGCACCCGTCGGTGCTGTCCGAGCGATCCGGAAGCTGCCCGATCTGCGGCATGGACCTGGTCTCCATCGCCAGCCTGGGCGACTCCGGAAAGGGCGCCCAGGGCGCCACCAGCAAGTACTGGTGCCCGATGCACCCGGAGGTGGCGAGCGATGACCCCAGCGCCACGTGCGACAAGTGCGGCGGCATGAAGCTCATCCCGCGCGAGCAGGTACCGGGCCTGACCCACATCGAGGTGAGCTCGGATCGGCAGCAGCTCATCGGCATGCGCACGGCTCCGGCGGTGATGGAGCGGCTCGCGCCGGTGCTGCGCACGGTGGGAATGGTGACGCCCGACGAGGGGGCCACGGCGGTGGTGTCCAGCCGCATCACCGGGTGGGTCGAGCAGTTGCTCGTCTCCCAGAGCGGGGAGCGCGTGAGGAAGGGGCAGCCGCTCGCCCGCCTCTACAGCCCGGACCTCGTCACGACCCAGATCAACTACCTGAACGCCATCAAGTGGACGCGCGACCAGACGGCGGGCCAGTCGCAGCAGGGCGTCCAGGCGCTCGAGGGGGACGCCCGGCAACGGCTGATCCTGGTGGGCTTCGCCCCCGAGGACATCGTCGAGCTGGAGGCGAGGAAGCGTCCGCTCGAGTTCCTCACCGTCCGGGCTCCCATCGACGGCTACGTGGGCAAGCGCACGGCGCAGGTGGGCAGCTTCGTCACCCCCGGCCAGGAACTCTACGAGATCGCCAATCTCACCAACGTCTGGGTGCTCGCCGACGTCTACGAGGTCGACATCGGGCGCATCCGCATCGGCCAGCGCGCCAATCTGACGCTGCAGGCGCTCCCGGGCCGGAGCTTCACCGGCAAGGTGTCCTTCCTCTACCCCGCCGTGAATCCCACCAGCCGGACCATGCAGACGCGCATCGTGGTCCCGAACGCGAGGGGGGAGCTTCGCCCGGGCATGTACGCCGACGTCACCCTCGACCTTGGCGCCGCCGAGGGCGTCACCGTGCCGGCCGAGGCGCTCGTCGACACGGGCGAGGCCCAGTACGTCTTCGTGGCGCTGCCCGGCGGCCGCTTCGAGCCGCGCCCCGTCACCGTGGGGGCCCGGACCGCCGACAAGGTCCAGATCCTCCGGGGGGTCCATCCCGGCGAGATGGTGGTCACGACCGCCAACTTCCTCATCGACTCGGAAAGCCGGCTGCGAGCGGCCATCCAGGGCTTCGGCGGGAAGTAGGGGACGGCCATGGTCTCGCGAATCATCGAGTTCTGCGCCCGGAACCGGCTCGTCGTCCTCCTCGGTGTGGCCATCGCCACGCTGGCCGCGATCTGGTCCATCTCCCGGACCAAGATCGACGCCATCCCCGACCTCACCGATCCCCAGGTCATCGTCTTCACCGAGTGGATGGGCCGCAGCCCCACCCTCATCGAGGACCAGGTCACCTACCCGGTGGTGTCGGCGCTCATCTCCGCGCCCAAGGTCGTCGACGTCCGCGGCTACTCCATGTTCGGGATGTCCTTCGTCTACGTGATCTTCGACGAGGGCACCGACATGTACTGGGCCCGGAGCCGTGTGAACGAGATGCTCGGCACGATCCGCGCGCGCCTGCCCGACGGCGTCGTGCCCACGCTTGGCCCGGACGCCACCGGCATCGGCTGGGCCTTCCAGTACACGCTCGTCGACAAGAGCGGGAAGACCTCCATCGACGAGTTGCGCACGTTCCAGGACTTCTCCCTGCGCTACGCGCTGGGCAGCGTGCCCGGCGTCGCCGAGGTGGCGAGCGTGGGCGGCTACCAGAAGCAGTACCAGGTGACCGTCGACCCCAACCGGCTCCGGGCCTATGGCGTCACGCTGGAAGACGTGGTCCGCGCGGTCCGCGAGTCGAACAAGGACGTGGGCGGCCGGGTCATCGAGATGGCCGGGCGCGAGTACTACGTGCGCGGGCGCGGCTACATCCAGGACATCGGGGCGCTGGCCTCGACCTCGGTCAAGGCCAGCGGTCCTTCCGGCGTCCCGGTGCTCCTGCACGACCTGGGCACCGTGCGGTTCGGCCCGGACATCCGGCGTGGGGCACTCGACTGGAACGGCGAGGGCGAAGCCGTGGGCGGTATCGTGGTGGTGCGCTACGGCGAGAACACGCTCGAGGTGGTGGAGCGGGTGAAGAAGCGGCTCGAGGAACTGCGGCCGGGCTTCCCCCCGGGGGTGACCGCCGAGGTCGCCTACGACCGCACCGACCTCATCCACCGCGCCATCGGGACCCTGAAGCGGGCGCTCCTCGAGGAGATGCTCACCGTCGCCGCGGTGATCCTCCTCTTCCTCCTTCACGTGCGATCGGCGCTCCTGCCGATGCTGTCGCTCCCCATCGCCGTGGCTCTGGCCTTCGTCCCCATGTACCTGCTCGACATCCCGGCCACCATCATGAGCCTGGGTGGCATCGCCATCGCCATCGGCGCCACGGTGGACGCCGAGATCGTGATGATCGAGGCGTCGCACAAGGCGCTCGAGTCCGCGCCACCCGGCGCCGACCGGCACAAGTTGCTGGCCGACGCTGCCCGCGAGGTCACGCCGGCCATCTTCTTCTCGCTGCTCATCATCGCGGTCAGCTTTCTCCCGGTCTTCACGCTCACCGGACAGGCTGGACGCCTCTTCCGCCCGCTGGCCTTCACGAAGACCTTCGTGATGCTTTCGGCGGCGCTGCTCTCCATCACCTTCGCGCCCGCGCTGCGGGACCTCCTGCTGCGCGGGAAGATCCGGCCCGAATCGAAGCACCCCATCTCGAAGGCCATCATCCGGGTCTACAAGCCGTTCGTCTTCGTGGCGCTGCGCTGGCCCAAGACCACGGTGGCGCTGGGGTTGCTCGCCATCCTATCGGCCGTCCCGCTGGCCATCCGGCTCGGCAGCGAGTTCATGCCGCCTCTCAACGAGGGGGACGTCCTCTTCATGCCCACGACCTTCCCGGGCATCTCCATCGAGGAGGCCAAGGGAGCGCTGCAGCGGCAGGACCGCGTGCTGCGCGCCTTCCCCGAGGTGGCGTCGGTGTTCGGAAAGGTGGGGCGGGCGGAGACCGCAACCGACCCGGCCCCCATCACCATGATCGAGACCACGCTTCGGCTCAGGCCGGTCTCCGAGTGGCGCATGGTGGACCAGCGGCGCTGGTACTCCGGGTGGGCGCCGGGCTGGCTGAAGACCGTGCTTCGCCCCGTCTGGCCCGACCGGCGCCGGATCACCTCGGAGGAACTCACCGCCGAGATGAACCGGGCCACCCAGTTCCCGGGCTGGACCAACGCCTACACCATGCCCATCCGGGCACGCATCGACATGCTCACCACCGGCGTGCGAACGCCCGTGGGGGTGAAGGTGATGGGGAGCGACCTCGCCGAGATCGAGAAGATGGGCGTGGCCCTGGAGCGGCTGCTGGCGCCGGTGGCCGGTACACGCAGCGTGTACTACGAGCGGAACACGGGCGGCCTCTACCTCGACATCTACCCGAACCGCGAGGCCCTGGCCCGCCGCGGCCTCACCGTGGGTGACTTGCAACGCACCATCGAGGCGGCCATCGGCGGCGCGCCGGTGACCACCACGGTGGAGGGGCGGGCCCGCTTCTCCATCAGCGTTCGGTATCCCCAGGACCTGCGCAGCGACGTCGAGCGGCTGAAGCAGATGCTCGTCCCCCTGCCGGGCGCCAGCGGTCGGGGCGGCGGTGGCGGGGGAGGCATGGGGGGCTCGGGAGACGCCACCCCGGTGCGCATCCCGGAACTCATGCTTGCCCAGGGCATGGGAGGCCCCGGCGCCCCCCAGGCCCGCCCTGCCGGCGGATCGAGGGGGGCGATCAGCGACGCGCCGTCCCTCGACTGGTCCCAGTCCCTTCCCCGCGTGCAGGACTTGCCGCTGGGCGCACGGGGGCAGCCAACCGGGGCCACGGTGGGCAGCGCCGGCTTCGTCCCGCTCGGGCAGGTGGCCGACATCCGCATCGTCGGGGGCCCGCCGATGCTCCGCGACGAGGGCGGCTTGCTCGTCGGCTACGTCTACGTGGACGTGGACCCCTCGGTGGACATCGGGGGCTACGTGGCCAGGGCCAAGCTCGACGTGGCCGCGGCGACGGCGAACGGAAAGTTCGCGGTTCCCCCCGGCTACTTCCTCAAGTGGACCGGCCAGTACGAGCTGCTCGAGAGGATGAACGAGCGGCTGCGGCTGGTCATCCCGCTCACCCTCATCCTCATCGTCGTGCTCCTGCTCTGGCACTTCCGGAACGTGACCGAGGTGCTCATCGTGCTCCTCTCCATCCCGTTCGCGCTGGTGGGAAGCGTGTGGCTCCTGTGGCTCCTCGACTACCGGCTCTCCACCGCGGTGTGGGTGGGACTCATCGCGCTCGTCGGCCTGGCTGCACAGACCGGAATCGTCATGATCGTCTACATCGACAACGCCTACGAGCGGCGGCGCAAGGCGGGAAAGATCCGCGACCTCGACGACATCATCTGGGCCCACCTGGAGGGCACCGTGATGCGGGTGCGCCCCAAGCTCATGACCGTGGGCACCATGCTGGTGGGGCTCCTGCCGCTGCTCTGGGCCACCGGCTCCGGTGCCGACGTCATGAAGCGGATCGCTGCGCCGATGGTGGGCGGCCTCATCACCTCGGCCTTCCTCACGCTCGAGATCATCCCGGTGGTCTACACCTACTGGCGGCAGGAGCAGTTGCTCTGGGAGCGGCTCGAGCCGCTCGACCCGGGCAGGCTCCGCCGGCTGCGGCTCTTCATGAGCGCGCACCAGCTGGGCTGGCTCGCCCTGGTGCTCGTCGGCGCGGCGGCCATCTACACCGAGTGGCCGCGGATGCTGCTCATGGTGACTCTCGCCGCCCCGGCCATCGCCATCCTGGGAGGATTGGCGCTGTACTTCCGGGAGCGACCGAGGGCGCACCGGCTGGTCTGGCCAGGCCGGGCCGGGAAGGCGGCTTGATTTTCGCGCAACGTCTTGCGTCAGCGAGGATCCTCGGCTAATTTCCGCGCCCCGACCCCATCGTCTAGAGGCCCAGGACTCGGCCCTTTCAAGGCTGCAACCGCGGTTCGAATCCGCGTGGGGTCACCAGTTCTCCGCAGGCTACCCGCCGCTTCCGTGGTCGTCGTCCTCGCCGTCGTGGTCGTCGTCGTGGACCACGCGAACCGAGGCGCGGATGTTGGCGTCGATCGCCGAGGCGGCGGCTGGATCGGCCGGGTCGAGCTTCGAGCCGTCGGCCGCCTTGAACCAACCCGACGCGTCCAGGTCGAGGGTCACGTTCACCCCGGTGGCAGGGTCTACGACGATCTCGCCCTCGCGCTTCTGGTCCACCGTGATGGCCGACTTGAACTGGAACGCCGCGCCGCCCTGGGTCCCGTCCACCAGGACGGACGCGCCCGCGGCGGCCATCTCGGCGAGTCCGGCACTGGTTCCGGCCTGTGAAGCGTCGATGACGTGGATCTGGAATCGAAGCTCCTCGTAGGTGCCCGACGGAACGTCGATCCCGGCCACGGGGTGCACGCCGATCGCCAGGTCGCTGCCCGAGAGGTCGACGAGGAACGGGCCGCTCTCGATCTCGCACTCGCCGTCGTCGCCCCCCGAGCCATCATCCGAGCCGCTCGAGCCACCCTTCCCGCCCGAGCCGCTCGACCCGCCCATCCCGCCCATCCCGCCCATCCCGCCCATGCCGCCCATGCCGCCCATCCCGTCCGTGCCGCTGCTGGAGGCTGCCGCTGCGGGCGCGCAGGCTGGCGCCCCCTCGATCTCGAACTTCTTCACGACCAGGCGGATCCGATCGATGGAGATTCCGTTTCCTCCGTCGATGGACGTCGCGCCGGCCTTGGGCGTCGCTCCGACCGCGGATGCGGTCGAGGCGCTGACGGTGACTCCCTTGCTCGTGCCGCTCGAGCATCCGGAGAGCGCGGCGCACAGGGCTGCGGAAACGATGAACGAATTGCGCATGGTGTTTCTCCTTGGCGTCCGGTCCCGCCCGAGCCGGGTCGCACCGAGATAACCCCGGGTCCCCCGGAGGCGGGACAAATTTTCGGTCAACGGTCGCTTTGCGTCAGTGGACGCTTACGCGACGCCTGGGATCGCAGCGTCACCCATCCGCGGTCTCTCTGCATAGATTGCGGAGCGCGGCGACCTCCGCCTCGAACCCGTCGAGCAGCACGTCCGGATCGGACACGATGGCGGCGTCGCACTGGAGACCCATCCAGACCTTCCCCGCGTAGCTGAGGAGGGAGACCCCGAGGGCAAGCCTGCCCGCGCTCGGTACCCAGAACATGGCCTGGCGCAGCGGCGCCCCGGCGATGGAGATCGTCTCCGTCGGACCGACGACGTTGGTCACCACCGCCGTGCCTTTGGACGCGAAGATCCGCAGCGCGAGGTCGAAGACGGGCCTCGGGGCCACCCCCATCGCCCAGAGGACCTGGTACACCGCCAGTGCCTGCGCGGAGTTCTTGAGCGCACGCATCCGCCGGCGGACCTCGAAGAGCCGGTCGAGGGGGTCCTCGATTCCGACCGGGAGCGCTAGGAACACCAGGCCGAAGCGGTTTCCCAGCCGTCCGGCGGCCTCCGGGCCACGGAGGTTCACCGGGACCACGGCGCGGACGTCGAGGTCGCGGGGGAGTTCTCCGCGCCGGAGGAGGGAGCAGCGGAGCGCGCCGGCCAGGGCCGTCATCAGGACGTCGTTCACGGTGGAGCCGGTGGCGCGCCCGATGGCCTTGAACTCGGCCAGGTCGAATGGGCGCGACCAGGCAACCGTCTTTCGCGCGCCGAGCTGCCCCTTGAGCGCCGTCGGAGGATCGGCCGGCAGGGCGAGCAGTGCCAGCAGGGAGGAGGTGCTGGCCGACGCGAGCCTGGCCAGATCCCCGATGCGACCCGGCCGGTCGAGGACGGCGGCGGCGCCCTCCACCACCCGGCGGCCGAGGGTGATGCCCCAGGAGGCGGAAGGAGGGAAGCGCCGGCTCTCCGGCTCGGGCATCCCGTCGGCCATCGAGAGGAGCACGTGAACGAGCGCGAGCCCGTCGCCGATGCAGTGGTGGATCCGGGCGACCAGCGCCGAGCCCCCGCGAAAGTGCTCGATGAAGTGGAAGGTCCAGAGCGGCCGCCCTTCGGGAAACGGCTCCGAGAGCAACCCGCTCACGAAGGCCTGGAGCGCCGGATCTCCCGCGCCCGCTCCGAGCCGGACGACTTTCAGGTGGTGATCGAGGGAGAAGTCGGGATCCGGCTCCCAGGAGGGCACCCCCAGGCCGGCCACGGGCGGAACGACGCGACTGGTGAACCGGCGAAACCGCAACAGACGCTTCTCGAGCAGTGCTCGGATCCGATCGACGGGGACCGGGGCGTCGAGGACGAGGACGCCGGTGACCACCATGAGGTTCACCGGGTCGTCCATCCGGAGCCAGGATGCGTCGACGTTTCGAAGGAGGGATCGCATGGCTAGGCGAGCAGGTGATCGGGCACGCTCTCCTTCCCCTGGAAGAAGCGGTTGGCGACGTCGCTGGCCATCCGCATGGGGACGACGGGCTCCCATTCGGCCGGTCCCCAGGTCCACCGGAGGAACTGCTCCTTGGCCGCGTCAGCCTCGGGAGCGGCCGTCACGTTGAACTCCAGGTCCAGGTCGGTGATGACGAAGCGGTGCGGCGCGCGGGCGTCGCGCAGCCTCCGCCCGACCGCCGGGGTCTCGTTCATCAGCTCGAAGATTCGCTCGAAGACGCGGCGAAGCTCCTCCTTGTCGCGGAATCCCTTCATGGCGATCCTCCCGGCGACGGCCGGGGAAGCGCTGCAGCCCCCTCCTGCGCCACCTCGCAGGCCAGACGGTCGTCGGCTGGCTCCCGGCCGCCCTTGTCGCACAGGGAAGCGTAGGCGCGCAGGATCTCCGGGCAATCGGAGGCGCCGGAGTAGTTCATCTCCTCCTCGCAGCGCTGCCGGAGGATGGAGGCGATGAGCAGGTTGGCCTCGGCGTTCGTGGGATTGTTGAGTCCGATGAGCTCGGGGTTCCGGAGCATGGTGTCGCGGATGGGCAGGCGGACCGCCCGGAAGTCCTTGAGGCTCCCGCACACGAGGGCGGCGCGACCGACGAGCCGGCGCACGTAGACCTCGATGACCTCGCGCGTCTCCCCATCGTCCCGGGTCCTGGCGTGGTAGCGGGCCACGCGGTCCACGCTGCGCGCCGCGCGCTGCAGCGCCCGGCAATCGTCGGTGCCCGCCAGCGAGGTGAGGATGGCGCGCACCGAGGCCCGCCGGGCGTCGTCGAGCTTGTCCTTCGGAGCGCCGCGCAGCTCCTGCGACAGCGACTCCTCCAGCATGATCATGGCCTTCTCGTCGTAGATCGGATCGCGGACGAACTCCTGGAGCAGCGCGTAGCCCACCAGCCGCTTGTCGGGGTTCATCGAGTCGGTCGCGAGCATGGTGGTCTCGAAGAAGGCCCGGTACTTGTCGGCCTGGCTGGCGCGGGCGAACTCCTTGTTCCACTTCTCCATCTCCGTCCTGTCCCTGTGCTCCTGCTGCTGCTTGTTGGAGTAGGACTGGTAGGCATTCACAAGCAGGCCGGCGAGCGCGACGTAGCCGATCAGCACCTGGCCGGCGATGCTCAGGCGGGAGCGGCGCGTCGTCCGCTCGGAGCGGAGGTGGTGCAGCTCCTCGGCCACCTTCATGCGCTGCAGCTCGTCGAGGGACGCGCTCCGCGCCAGCTCGGCCGGGTCGTCGCTTGGACTGGATTGGGGGGGCGGAGGTAGGGTCGATCCTGACATGTGAGGAGCGTACCTCCATCGAGCACCTTTACGAATTCCCGAGAGGGTGCGCAGAGTCGAGGTCCCATGCTTCCGCGCGTCGCCTTCGCCATTGCCCTCGCCGCTGTCCTCACTCCGTCCACCGCCTCGGCGTGCTCCGGAACGCTCTCGGGCGCCGTCGCGGGTTCGTTCGAGTGCACCGTGGCCGTGACGCCGGGCAAGGACGGGCAGTATTCCGTCGTCATCGCTCCCTCCGGGAAGATCGCGGGCGTCGAGCGTTTCCTGCCCGCCACCTTCGAGTTCGCGGGGAGGCCGACGGTCGGCACGTTCACCCTGGCCACGTTCGCGGGCGCCCGAGCGTCCCTCCAGACGACCGGCAAGGCCACCTACCGGGCGGGCCTCGCCGCAGGCAGACGCCAGGGCGAGGTGACCCTGAACATCAATGCCTTGGAACGGGAAGCTCGAGGTGGGTTCACGGTGAGCGGGGGCATGACCGCCCGACTGGTCCCCGCCTCCGAAACGGGCGGGCCGGTGGTGGTGCAGATCGCCTTCTAGCGCTCCGGCCCGGGCCGTGACCGGTGGCGCCGGCGTTGAAGTGGTCTAGAATCCGCACAGTTCCCACGTCCAGGCGGAGGCCGGCCATGGTCAGACCCAGCTGGGTTCTCGTCGCAGCGGTCCTCGCCATCGCCTCGACTGCCCTTCCCGCCGCGGCCGAGGACGCTTGCCTCTCCGACGCGAAGCGGCTCTGCAGTGCGACCCCCGCGGGAGAGGGACGCGTCTACTTCTGCCTCCGCTCGAACTGGAACCAGCTCTCGGAGGGCTGCAAGGCGCTCCTCGACTGGGCGCGGAAGCGCGCCAACGAGGTGACCCTCGACTGCCAGGCCGACGCCTTCGCCTACTGTCAGGGCGTCCCCCCAGGGCAGGGGCGGCTCTATGCCTGCCTGGCCGGCCACCGGGACCAGATCTCCTCCGAGTGCAAGAAGGGGCTCGAGCTGGTGGACTGGTTCACCAGGTCGTGCGGCGCCGACCGCGCCCGACTCTGCCCGGGGATCCCCTCCGGGGACGGGGGCGCCATCGCCTGCCTGGTGACGCGCCGCGACCAGCTGTCGCCGGCCTGCCAGGCCGTCTTCTGGCCGTAGCCGGATCCGGGGTGGGAGCAAACCATGGGCGTGGAGAGCGAACCGGCGGCATCCGTGCTGGGCGCCCGCCTTCGCCTCGCCGAGGCGGCTCCCCGCCTGTCCCTCCACGAGCTGCTCGTGGCCACGCTGGACGAGGCCGGAACCCTCACTGGCAGTCCCATCGGGTTCTATCATTTCCTGGAGAAGGATCAGGTCACGCTCACGCTCCAGGCCTGGTCCAGCCGGACCACGAGCGAGTTCTGCCGGGCCGAGGGAGAGGGAAAGCACTACCCGGTCGCCCAGGCCGGCGTATGGGCCGAATGCATCCGTCTCCGCCGCGCCGTCGTCCACAACGACTACGCCAGCCTGCCCAACCGCACGGCGCTTCCGCCGGGGCACGCCGAGGTCGTTCGCGAGCTGGTGGTCCCGGTCATTCGAGAGGGGCGCATCGTGGCCGTCCTGGGCGTCGGCAACAAGCCGACCCATTACGGTCCGCGCGACCAGGAGTACGTCTCGGCGCTCGCCGACCTGGCCTGGGACATGGCCAGCAGCAAGCTCATGGAGGAGCGGCTGCGCCACAGCGAGGCGCAGCTTCGCGCCATCCTCGACGTGGTGGATCAGGGCATCGGGCTCTGGGATCCCGATGGGCGACTGGTGTACGCCAACCCCCCCGTGCTCCAGCTGTTCGACCTTCCCGGCTCCGGCGGCGACGGGAACCTCCACGATGCCCGGTTCGGCCTCACCGCGGAGGATGGCTCGCTGCTCGACGTCCACGCGTTTCCCCCGTCGCGGGCCCTCCACACCGGCCGCGCCGAATCGGCCACCCTGCGATTCGTGGACTCGCGGGGAGAGGAACGCTTCGTGACGGCGAGCGCCCATCCGCTGCGAGACCCGGACGACCGGACGCTGCTGGGCGCGGTGACCTCGTTCTCGGACGTGACGGAGATGAGGCGCCGCCAGCTGTCTCTCGAGGCGGTCGCACGGCACGATCCCCTGACCGGGCTCCCCAACCGGCTGCTCCTCATGGACCGGCTCGACCAGGCCACCGCGGCGTCCCGTCGATCTGGCTCGATCCTGGCGGTTTGCTTCCTCGACCTGGACGGCTTCAAGGGCGTGAACGACCAGTTCGGCCACGCCGCCGGCGACGAGGTGCTCCGCGAGGTGGCCCGCCGCCTGAATGGCGCCATGCGGGGCGGCGACACCGTGGCCCGCCTCGGAGGCGACGAGTTCATCCTGCTGCTCTCCGGCGCCCGCGAGCGGGCCGAGATCGACCAGGCGCTGGGGCGGTTGATCTCGGTGGCCCGGAAACCCGTGGAGCTTGCCTCCCACGAGGTGGTGCGCCTCTCGGCCAGCGTGGGCGTGGCCGCATTTCCGGGCGACGCCACCGATCCGCAGCTGCTCCTCCGCTTCGCCGACGCGGCCATGTACGACGCCAAGTCGCTCGGCAAGGACCGCTGGTCCTGGCACCGGGATGTACGAAGACCGATCTAGGCGCCGTCGCGCCAGGGCGTGCTCGCCCGGAGCGCGGCCAGGATCGCCCGGGAACTGGGCGACCGGTTGAGCGTGTAGAAGTGCACGCCAGGGGCCCCGCGCCGCAATAGATCCGCGCACTGCAGGCTGGAGTAGGCCACGCCCAGCTGGAGCGAGGCCTCGGGGTCGGTGCGCCGGACCTCCATCGCCGCGCGGAGCAGTGGCGGGATGGATGCGCCGCACATCGCCGTGAAGCGCTCGATCTGCTCGACGTTGGTGAGCGGCATCACCCCGGGGAGCACCGGCACCCCGATCCCCGCGGCGCGAGCCCGCTCCACGAATCGGAAGTAGTGGGCGTTGTCGAAGAGGAGCTGGGTGACGAGGAAGTCCACGCCGGCGTCGACCTTCACCTTGAGATGGGCGAGGTCGCGCGCCAGGTCGCGCGTCTCGGGATGCCCCTCCGGATAGGCGGCGGCTCCCACGCAGAAGCGCCAACGGTTCGCCTGCGCCCGCACGAAGGCCACCAGATCGCTGGCGTGCGCGAACCCGCCGGGATGCGGCGTGAAGGTCCTCTCGCCGCGGGGCGGATCGCCGCGCAGCAGGAGGACGTTCTGGATGCCCGCCTCGGCCACCTCGTCGAGGACGCGCGCCACGTCGTCGCGGGGCGACCCGGCGCA
>Ga0315273_10000231_pt1 | contig 53805 bp, 50 predicted proteins | sample YL17G02_0_MG_FD_205753 | JGI IMG/M metagenome (GOLD analysis project Ga0315273, IMG submission 205753) | Sediment microbial communities from Yellowstone Lake, YNP, Wyoming, USA - YL17G02_0 | ecosystem: Environmental > Aquatic > Freshwater > Lake > Sediment | place: USA: Wyoming | collected... | reverse complement strand
AGCTGGTCCGGCTCCCGAGCGTGGGCCAGAAGAGCGCCCAGCGGCTGGCGCTGCACCTGATGCGCGTGCCGCAGGAAGAGGCCCTGCGCCTGGCCGAGGCCATCCGCGCGGCGCGCGAGAAGGTGGGCTTCTGCAGCGTGTGCGGCCTGTTCAGTGAAGAAGACCCCTGCCTGATCGACCGCGATCCGCAGCGTGACCCGCAACTGGTGTGCGTGGTCGAGCAGCCGGCCGACGTGCTGGCATTCGAGCGCACCGGCTCGTTCCGCGGCCGCTACCACGTGCTGGGCGGGGCGCTCTCGCCGCTCGCCGGGATCCGGCCCGAGGATCTGCGCATCCGCGAACTGCTCGAGCGCATGCGCACCGAGCCGATCCAGGAGATCATCCTGGCCACCAATCCCAACGTGGCCGGCGAGGCGACGGCGCTCTACCTGTCCCGCCTGCTCGCGCCGCTCGGCGTGAAGGTCACGCGCATCGCGCGCGGCGTGCCGATGGGCTCCGACCTCGAGTACTCCGACCAGGTCACGCTGGCCCGGGCGCTCGAGGGCCGGCGCGAGTTCGAATAGGCTCCCGCACGCCGCCCCCCCGGCGTCCCCGGCCATGAACCTCTACCTGCGTGACGCGCTCTTCCTGATCAGCGTCCTGGTGCTGATCGCGCTCAACGCCTTCTTTGTGGCGGCCGAGTTCGCGCTGGTCACGGTGCGCTGGACGCGGGTCGAAGAGATGATCGAGCGTGGCCGGTTCGGAGCGAAGGCGGTGGCGAAGGCGCTCGAGAACCTGGACGACGCCATCGCCGCCACCCAGGTGGGGATCACCTTCGCGAGCCTGGCGCTGGGCTGGGTGGGCGAGCCCGCGCTGGCGCACCTGCTCGAGCCGCTGTTCCGCGGTCTGCCGGATGCCCTGGGCTTCGTGACCACCCACGCCGTGGCGGTCACGCTCGCCTACGTGTTGCTCACCTACCTGCACGTGGTGCTGGGTGAGCAGGTGCCCAAGATGCACGCCCTCGACCGGGCCGAAGACGTGGCCCTGATCGTGGCCGGGCCCCTGCTCACCTTCTCGCGCATCTTCCACCCGTTCATCTCGGCGGTCGGCTGGGGCACTGACCTGGTCGTCCGCCTGCTGCGACTGCCGCCGCCGCGGGCCGACCAGGAGATCCACTCCCTGCAGGAGCTGGGCATGCTGGTCGAAGAGACCGCCGAGGCCGGCATGATGGCGACCGACCAGGCCGAGTACGTGCGCAACGTCTTCCGCCTGAGCGGCAAGCGGGTGCGCGAGGTCATGGTGCCGCGTGAGAAAGTGGTCACGCTCTCACTGCAGGCATTGCCCGAGGAGATCCTGGCGACCTGCCGCGAGACGGCACACACGCGCATGCCGGTGTGGGAGGGAGATCCCGACCACATCGTGGGCTTCGTCAACACCAAGAACCTCTTCCACCTGTTCAGTCAGTTCAAACTCGTGCTGCTGGAAGACGCCATGTACCCGCCCATCTTCGTGGATCCGGAACAGTCGGTGGGCCGGCTGCTCAGTATCTTCCGCCACGAGCGGCGTCCGATGGCCGTGGTGCGCGACGCCGAGGGCAGATTCCTCGGCATCGTCACGCTGGAGGACATCCTCGAGGAGATCGTGGGCGAGATCGAGGACGAGCACGATGCGCCGCCGCCGCCCGCAAAGCCCGGCCCGGCCGCTCCCGCAGCGCCCTCGCGCCCGGGCTCGGCACTCGCCACCGGCCCGCTGCCAATACCCGGCCGGACCCCGACACCCGCTCCCGGAGCCACCGCAGCGCCCGGTGGACCCACCAGGGGCTGACCCTGGTCCGCGCGTCATGGAGGCCGGGCCGTCACGGTCGGACCCCCCGCCGCTGCTCCGCCAACCGCAGTCTTCGCTCAAGTTTGCCTTGTCGCGGCGGCCCGGGCGTGGTACCTCTATTCGCGGTTCACACGGACGTGCCAGGAGTCTGAACCGGCCAAACTCACTTTTGGCGGGGGAAGCCATGCCTCAGTGGACTCTTTTCGAAAATGACTTTCGCTCCATCGATGGTGTCCTGAACGGGTTGCTCGAGCGGACCAACGCGCTTTCAGTGCACCTCGTGGATCGCTCCGGCCAGCTCATCACCTCGGCCGGACGAACCGGTGACTTCGATGCCACCGCCTTCGCCAGCCTGGTGGCCGCGGACTTCACGGCCAACGCCGAACTTTCCCAGTTGCTGGGGGAGGCGGGCCTTGCGGCCGTGGTGAGTGAGGGGCGTGAGCGCTCGGTCCACTCGTGCCTGCTGGCCGGACGGGTCATCATGTGCACCGTCTACGACCGACGCAGCACGCTGGGGCTGGTGCGGTTCCGGGCGAACCGGTCGGCGCAGGAGTTGAGCGGCATCTTCGAGAGCCTGTTCGAGAAGGTGGGGCTGTTCGAGCCCGACCTGCAGCCCGGGCTGGAGATGGAGCCGACGAGCCCCGAGTTCGCGCTGGCTGCGAGCCAGGAAGTCGACGCGCTCTTCGGCGATTAGCCGCACTTCGCAGCGTCACCGGAGCGATAAGGGGGGTCTCATGGCGCTCATCAACCACCGGGCGCGCGAGATCCACTTCAAGGTCGTCTATTTCGGGCCCGGGTCGGGCGGCAAGACCACCAACCTGCGGTTCCTGCACGACCGTCTGCCTGCGGCGCGGCGCGGGCGGCTCATCTCGATCGCGACCGATCACGAGCGCACGCTGTTCTTCGACTTCCTGCCGGTGGACCTGGGGCAGGTGAACGGCTTCCTGACGCGCTTCCACCTGTACACGGTGCCCGGGCAGGTCTACTACCGGCTCTCGCGTCGCGCCGTGCTGCAGGGGGCCGATGGCCTGGTCTTCGTGGCCGACTCGCACCCCGCGCGCGAGCAGGCGAACATCGATTCGCTCGACGACCTGGCGACGCACATGCACTCGATGGGCCTGACGCCGGTCCAACTCGAGCGCATCCCGCGCGTCTTCCAGTGGAACAAGCGCGACCTGCCCGGGGCGCTGCCGGTCGAGCGCCTGCGCGCAGCCCTGAATCCGCAGGCTGCGCCCGAGTTCGAGGCGGTGGCCTGCGAGGGTCGCGGCGTCAGCGAGACGCTGCGGACCATCTGCAAGGCCGTGCTCGGGCGGTTGGTGGCAGGGGAGCGGGCGCCGGCGCTTCAACCCGCGATGGTCGCGTCGGCACCCCGGCCTACCGTTGCCACCCCGGTGCCGCTGCCCTGCCCTTGAGAGCCCTGGCCCGCTTCATCGCCACGCTGGGCCCGGTGGGCTCGACCCCGATCGCCCCGGCGACAGCCGGCAGCGCGGTCGTGGTCCTGGCGGGCTACTTCGTCCCGGTCCCCGCGCTCTGGGTGGCGCTGCTGCTCATCCTGGCCTGCGCCGCGCTGGCCGTCTGGAGCGCTGGCGAGGCCGAGTTGAGCCTGGGCCACGACGCCAAGCCGATCGTCATCGATGAGGTCGTCGGCCAGAGCCTGGCCCTGCTCTTCGTGCCGCACAGCCCGCTCGCGTTCCTCGCCGCTTTCGTGCTGTTCCGGGGTTTCGACGTCTGGAAGCCGCTGGGCGCGCGCGAGATCCAGCGGCTCCCGGGTGGCTGGGGCGTGGTCGCCGACGACGTGGTCGCGGGGCTCACGGCCTGCGGAGCCTTCCACCTCGGTTTCTGGGCGCTGCAGCGTCTAGGCGTGCTCGCGGGCTGAACCCGACCCACTGCTCCACGACCCTCCGCATGAAGGCCGGGGTCGGGTCTTCGGGAATCCCCTCAAGTTCCGGCGACCTCCGCCCGATACTCATAGTGTCTTCGGTTGGCTCTGGATGTGCAGCAGACGTTCGATACCGCCAGGGACCTCTGGCGGTTTTTCGTTTGAAGGCACCCCGGCCGGGCGAAGTGCGGTCATGGTGGCCGGACGTTGCCGCCGCGTGATGAGGCGGCAGAACAAGGGGTCTCCGGATCCCGGCATTCAGCCTGGACGATTCATGAAGCGCCATTTCATGAATCGTCCAGGCTAAGGAGTCTCAAGTGGCTCGTGGCACGGTGAAGTGGTTCAACGAGGCGAAGGGTTTCGGTTTCATCACTCAGGAAGGTGGCGAGGACGTGTTCGTGCACTTCTCGGCCATCAGCGGCGAGGGCTTCAAGACGCTCGCCGAGGGTGAGGCGCTCGAGTTCGACGTCACGCGGGGTCCGAAGGGCCTGCAGGCGACGAACGTCCGCAAGGTCTAGCCCGAAGAACCACCTCACGCCGCGGGCGGCATCCTCCGGGATGCCGCCCAAGGCGTTTGTACGCCCAGCCCGGGTACCGGGCTCTGGGGGAGAGACCGCGGGGGCGCACGCCCGGTTGCGCGCGGGCCCGGCGTTGCGTCACATTCCGCTCGCTCCCGCAGCGCCGTGCCTCCGTCCAGGTGGGCCGCCATGCAGATCGAGATCGTCACCATCGGCAACGAAGTGCTCTCGGGCCGTACCGTGGATACGAACTTCGCCTGGCTCGCGCGCGCGCTCGAGCGGGCCAGCGTCCAGGTGGTCTGGCACACCACGGTGGGCGACGTGGCCGAGAAGATCGGCGAGGCGCTCAAGCGCGCGCTCGAGCGCGCCGACGGCGTGGTGATGACCGGCGGGCTGGGGCCCACTCCTGACGACATCACCCGCAGGGCCATCGCCACGGTGCTCGCCCGTCCGCTCCAGCTCGATGAAGCCGTGCTCCTGCACGTGCGCGAGCGGGCGAAGCGCTCCGGGCGGCGGCTGCCGGCCTCGATCGAGAGCATGGCGCTCCTGCCGCGCGGGGCCGAGGCGTGGCTCAACCCGGCGGGCTCCGCGCCGGGGATCCTGGTCCTGCAGGGCGAGAAGCCCGTGATCCTGCTGCCCGGCGTGCCCCACGAGATGGAAGCGCTCGCGACCGAGCGCGTCGTGCCCTATCTGCGCCAGCGCACCGGCCGCACGGTCGAGACCTTCACGCTGCGCACCTTCGGCGCCTTCGAGAGCCAGTTGCACGAGCTGATCGGGGCGCGGCCGCAGCGCTGGAGCGGCGCCTCGCTGGCCTACCTGCCGAGTTACTTCGGCGTGGACCTGCGCGTGACCGTGGCCGGCACGAACGAGATCCAGGTGAAGGAGACGGCCGGGCAGGCCTATGCCGAGCTGAAGGAGTTGGTGGGTGGCCTGATCTACGCCGAGGGCGAGTGCGCCATGGAGGACGTGGTGGGCGAGGCGCTGCTGAAGCGCGGCTGGCGCATCGCCACCGCCGAGTCGTGCACCGCGGGGTTGCTCTCCAAGCGTCTCACCGACGTGCCGGGCGCTTCGCGCTACTTCGACCGCGGCTTCGTGACCTACACCAACGAGGCCAAGGCCGAGTTGCTGGGTGTGAGCGAAGCCGACCTCGCCGCGCACGGTGCGGTGAGCGCTCCGGTGGCGGAGCAGATGGCGCACGGCGCGCGGCACCGCGCGGGCGTGGACCTGGGCGTGGCTATCACCGGCGTGGCCGGCCCCGAGGGCGGCAGCGTCGAGAAGCCCGTGGGCATGGTGTTCGTCGCGCTCTCCTCGAACGAGGGCGAAACCGTGCGCCGCTTCCAGTTCGCGGGCACGCGCGCCACGATCCGCGAGCGCAGTGTCCAGGTCGCGCTCGACCTGATGCGGCGGGCGCTGCTCGGGCTGACGCTCGATCCGAAGATCGAGGAGGAGCCGGGGACCTCGAGCCGGCCCACGCCGCGCGGGGCCGGCCGGTCCATGCCAAGGTCCGCCGCGAAGCCAGAGCCCGCGGACGCCGGCGCTCCCGCACCCGGCGTTGCGGGGCGTCCCGTACCCGCGGACGCCGGCGCTCCTGCACCCCGCGCTGCGGGGCGTCCTGCCCCCGGAGCGGCCGGAGGTCCGGCGCCGCGCACGGCGCTGCGGCGCAGGGCGCAACCTCCGGATGCCGGCGAAGAGAAGCCGGGCGGCTGATGCGCCTCTTCCTCGCGGTCTTTCCGCCCGCCGAGGTCCAGCACGCTGCCTTTGGCCTCGTCGAGGCGCTGCGCCGTCCCGGTGACGGCCTCTCGTGGGTGAAGCCCGAGAACCTTCACTACACGCTGCGCTTCCTCGGCGAGCTGGGGGAGGACGGCGCGCGGCGCGCGGCCGAGGCCGCGACCGAGGCGGCGGCGAAGTCGCGCGAGTTCGCCGCCGCGCTGGGCGGGCTCGGAGCGTTTCCCAACCCGCGGCGCGCGCGCGTCATCTGGGTGGGGATGAGCGAGGGCGGCGAGGCGCTCGTGGCGCTGGCGCAGGACCTCGATCGCGCGCTGGCGAAGCGCGGATTCGGCGCACCTGACAAGCCGTTCTCCCCGCATCTCACGCTGGGCCGCGTGCGCGAACCACACCGCGACTGGACCGCCGCGCTTGCCGAGCCGCGCCCCGCCGACCCGGCTTCCTGCTTCACCGTGGACCGGATCTGCGTGGTCGAGAGCCAGTTGAGCCCGCACGGCTCGATCTACACCGTGCGGGCGGAGGCGCGGCTCGGAGCGTAACCGGCCCGCCAGGCCGTTGAAGGCCGGATGGGCTAGTGCTACGCTGATCGGCGGATACGATGGCCACGGCGGTCGCCTGAGCTCCCGGCTCATCCTCGGAGGCTTCGCCCGTGCTCGGCCAGACCATGGGTCGCTACCGCATCCTCGCACCCTTGGGCGAGGGCGGGATGGGTGTGGTCTATCTGGCTGAGGACCTGACCCTCCAGCGTCGCGTCGCCCTCAAGTTCCTCCCGTCCGACGCCATCATGGACCCTGAGGCGCGCGCGCGTCTGGTGCACGAGGCCCGTGCTGCGGCCGCGCTCCTCCACCCCAACATCTGCCCGGTCTACGAGATCGCGGAAGCGGATGGTCGGACGTTCATCGCCATGGCGCACCTCGAAGGCCGTACGCTCAGGCAGCGGCTGGAACTTGGGCCGGTGCCCGTGGACCAGGCGCTCAGCGTGGCCCGGCAGATCGGCGAGGCGCTCGTGGCAGCGCACGCGCGAGGCGTCGTCCACCGGGACGTGAAACCGGGGAACGTGATGCTGCTTCCGGACGGCCGCGCGGTCCTGCTGGACTTCGGGCTGGCGCGCGTGAGCGGCGCGACGCGGTTGACGCGGAGCGGGACCACGCTGGGGACGACGGCGTACCTGGCGCCGGAGCAGGTCGCGGGCGCAGCGGCGGACGAGCGCTCCGACGTGTGGGCGCTCGGGGTCGTGCTCTACGAGCTGGTGGCGGGGCGCCCGCCTTTCGCCGGGGAGAGCGCGGCGGCCCAGATGTACGCCATCGTGAATGCGGAGCCGGAGCACCTGGACCGGCTCCGGCCGGGCGTGCCGGCGGGTCTCGGCGGGATCGTGACCCGGGCACTGGCGAAGGACCCGGCGAAGCGCTACCCGAGCGCGGCGGAGATGGTGGCGGACCTGGCGGCGATCGAGCGTGACCGGGTCGCGGTCCCGGCGGGAAAAGTCCATCGCACGCTGCGGTCACGAGCCTGGTTGCCCGCTGCGCTGCCGTTGGGAGTGGTAGCGCTGATCGTCGTGCTGACCGCACTGGACGCGGGCGGGCTGCGCACCCGCCTGCTGGGCGGCGGCAGCCGCATCAGCTCGATCGCGGTTCTGCCCCTCGTGAACCTTTCCAACGATCCCGAGCAGGAGTACTTCGCCGACGGCATGACCGAGGAACTGATCGACGAGCTGGCGAAGATCGGATCCCTGCGGGTGATCTCACGGACCTCGACCGCGGCCTACAAGGGGGCGAAGAAGCCGCTCCCACAGATCGCCCGGGAACTGAACGTGGACGCTATCGTCGAGGGCGCCGTGGCCCGCTCGGGCAGCCAGCTGCGCATCACCGCCGAGCTGATCCAGGCGCGGCCGGAGCGCCATCTCTGGGGGAACCACTACGTGCGCCAACTGGACGACGTCCTCGCCCTCCAGTCCGAGCTGGCCCGGGCGATCGCCGAGCAGGTGCGTGCCCAGGTGACCCCCGAGGAGCGGGCCCGGCTGAGCCGTGCGCGCGCCGTCAACCCCGCCGCGCACGAGGCGTACCTGCGCGGGCAGTACGTGATGCCGACGTACGACCAGGCGAAGTGCCGGGCCGCGCTCAAGGAGTACGAGCGCTCGGTCGCGCTCGACCCGACCTACGCGCCGGGCTGGGCCGGCATCGCCGCGGCCTATTACATGCTGTCCAATCTGTGGATGCCTCCGGAGGAGGCCATGCCCAAAGCGCGGGAGGCGGCGCGCCGAGCGATCGAGTTGGACGACCAGATCCCCGACGGCCACGCGGCGCTCGGGATCGTGCTGGCGCAGTACGACCGCGACTGGGCCGCCGCGGAAACGGAACTCAAGAAGGCGATCGGGCTGAACCCGAGTTACCAGACCGCGCACATGTACTACGGCTTCCTGCTCTCGGAGCGGAGGCGCTTCGGCGAGGCCGTCCGGGAGTTCGAATTGGCCGCCAAGCTCGATCCCCTGTCACGGATCCCCCCGGAGTGGGCGGCCTGGACGCTCTATCTGGCCGGGGACTACGACCGGGCGATCGCACGCTACCGGACCCTGGAAGCCAGTGATTCGACCGACGTCGTGCCCCACTACTCGATGGCCATCTGCTACCTCGCGAAGCGGATGCCACAACAGGCGCTCCGCGAGGTGCTCTACGCGGGGACGGACTCGACCAACAACAACGTGCTCGCCGCGCGCTGCGGCGCCCACGCGCTCCTAGGGCAGCGGCGTGAGGCCCTGACCCAGTTGGAACTGCTCCTTCATCCGCCGCCGGGCAAGCACTCCCAGAACTACCCGATCGCCCTCGCCTGCGCCTGCCTCGGGGACCGCGACCGGGCCTTCCGGTGGCTGGAGAAGTGTTTCACCGAGCGCGACGAGGACGTTAACTGGCTCGCGGCCGACCCGCTCATGCGGCAGCTTCTGGGAGACGATCCCAGGTACGCCGCCATGCTCCGACGCCTCGGGCCCAGGTAGCTGGGCAGGGGCCGGCGCCGGTCACTGGCCGCCCGGAGCCCGCACCCAGGCGCGGCCAGGCCGGAGCCAGTGAAACTCCCGCATGTCGGGCTCTTGCGTTTACTGCCCAAATGTGTAGTATGCGCCCGCAATCGGACCCGTGACCCCGGGGGGCGAGTCGCCTATCTTGTGCGGGACGTCCCCGCACCGCCCCCTGAACGTGCCGCCCCTGCGAAGGAGACGCTGGACCATGATCACGCCGTCGTCGGCCAAGGAGAAGAACAAGGCGCTCGACCTCGCTCTGCAACAGATCGAGAAGCAGTTCGGCAAGGGTGCCATCATGAAGTTGGGCGAGGACAGCACGCTGCCGGTGGACGTCATCTCCACCGGCTCGATCGGGCTGGACCTGGCGCTGGGTGTGGGCGGGGTGCCGCGCGGGCGTGTCGTCGAGATCTACGGACCGGAGTCGTCGGGCAAGACCACGCTGGCGCTCACCATCATCGCCAACGCACAGCGTGCGGGCGGGAACGCGGTCATGATCGACGCCGAGCACGCGCTCGACGCCTCTTACGCGCAGAAGCTGGGCGTGGACATCGCCAACCTGCACGTCGCGCAGCCCGACACCGGCGAGGAGGCGCTCGAGATCACCAACCACCTGGTGCGCTCCGGCGCGGTGGACGTGGTGGTGGTGGACTCGGTCGCGGCCCTGGTGCCGCGCGCCGAGATCGAGGGCGAGATGGGCGACTCGCACGTCGGCCTGCAGGCGCGGCTCATGTCGCAGGCCCTGCGCAAGCTCACCGGCTCGATCTCGAAGAGCCGGACCACGGTCATCTTCATCAACCAGATCCGCATGATGATAGGGGTAATGTTCGGCTCGCCCGAAACCACCGCGGGCGGCCGCGCGCTCAAGTTCTACGCCTCGGTGCGGCTCGACATCCGGCGCATCGCCACGCTCAAGGAGGGCGACAACGCCGTCGGCAATCGCACGCGCGTCAAGGTCGTGAAGAACAAGGTCGCGGCCCCCTTCCGCGAGGCCGAGTTCGACATCCTCTACAACGAGGGCATCTCGCGCGAGGGCGAACTGCTCGACTTCGGCGTCGAGAAGAACCTCGTGCAGAAGGCCGGCACCTGGATGTCGTTCGGCGAGGACCGCCTGGGGCAGGGCCGCGAGAACGCGCGGATGTTCCTGAAGGAGCACGCCGACGTGCGCGCCAGGCTCGAAGCGAAACTGCTTCCATCGCTCGGGCTGCGGGTGGCCGCGCTGGAGTCCGCGGCCCCGGCCCCGGTCGGGGTGGTCGCCGAGAAACCCGCCCCACCGTCCTCCGCGGCTCCGGTCACGCGGCCGGGCGCGTCTTCGCGCTTGCAGTCCGCGGGGCCTGGACGCGAAGGCCGAAATTAGCCCGCGGATGTCCATGACCGGCGGTGAGCGGGTTCGTTGTCCGCTCACCGCCGCGGAGTACTCGCCATGAGCACCTCCCGACTGCCTCCCTGGCGCCAGCTCGTGGGAATCCCGCTCAACGTGCTGTTCTTCCTGCTCCTCATGGTGCTGGCCTGGGGGAGCTGGTCGGGCTTCGTCGCCAGCCCGGTGCGCGTCGGCGTCATCGTGCTCCACCTGCTCATGATCCCGGTCATGACCCTGAGCACCTCGGGCCGCAGCAAGGGGCTCGAGCACGCGTCCGACTGGAAGCCGTTCTTCCCCCTGCTCGTCTTCCATTCGCTCTTCACCGCCTGCGTGATGCCCTACCTGGACGCCCGCGACCTCTGGGTGATGCAGGGCGGAGACGTCACGCGCTGGGCGGGCCTGGTGCTGCTGACCGCGGGCGTGGCGCTGCGGCTCGGACCCATGCTCGCTCTCGGCCGGCGCTTCGCGTCGGTCGTCGCGCTGCAGTCCGACCACACGCTCGTCACCACCGGGTTCTATGCGCGCGTGCGGCACCCCTCGTACCTGGGGATCCTGCTGATGGACGTGGGTTTCGCTGGGGTGTTCCGCAGCGTGCCCGCGGTGGCGCTGCTGCCGCTCGTCTTCTGGATGTTCAAGCGCCGGATGGACGTCGAGGAGGCGTTCATGACCGGGCGCTTCGGCGATGAGTACCGCGACTATGCGGCGCGTACGGCGCGACTGCTGCCCGGGGTCTACTGAGCATGCGCGGTCGCCCGCCCGCCCGGCTCGCCGAGGCCGATCGCTCGACCGACCTCGGGGCCTGCCGCGAGGCGGCGCTGCGGCTGCTCGAGCGCCAGCGGCGCACGCGCGCGGACCTCGAGCGACGGCTGCGCGACAAGGGCTACGCCGGGGCGACGACCGGCGAGGTGCTCGACCGTCTCGCCGGCGTGGGGTTGGTGGACGATCTCGAGTACGCCCGGGCCTTCATGGCGGGACGCCGGGCGCGCCGCGCGGCGGGTGCGCGCCGCATCGAGCAGGAGTTGCGCGCGCGGGGCGTGAGCGCCGACGACATCGCGGCGGCGTCTGCCCGGCTCGACGCGGAGCAGGGCGGGATGGACGAGGTGGCGGCTGCCCGCAAGGTGGTTGCGCAGGCCGAGCGACGCAGCCGCGGGCTCGAGCCGCGCCTGCGCCGCCAGCGGCTCTATGCCCTGCTCGCCCGGCGTGGATTCGACGGCGACGTCATCCGCCGCGCGCTGGACCTGCCGCAGGAGGCGGGAACGGAGGAGTAGCGGGGCGGCCCCCGTGGTTTGCCCCGGGCGGTCCGGAGTCCGCCCGGGAGGCCCCGGTTCAGAGACCGGGCGGCCTTCCTGTATAGTCCCGCGCTTCGACGCCCGAAGCCTGCGGCCGTGCGATCCAGTCGCGGTGGCCATGGCTTTCGGGCCCGTGCGCGCCACCGACTTCGGAGAACGGATGACCCCGCCGCCGAATCCCACCACGCCCCCCACGACGGCCGCCGAGCTGCGCCGCGCGTTCCTGCGCTTCTTCGAGGAGCGTGGCCACAGCGTGGTGCCCTCTTCGCCGCTGGTCCCGATGGGCGACCCCACGCTGCTCTTCACCACCGCTGGCATGGTGCAGTTCAAGCCCTACTACTCGGCCGCGGGCGAGGTGCCCTACACACGCGCCGCCTCGGTGCAGAAGTGCCTGCGCCTGACCGATCTCGAGAACGTCGGGTACACGCCGCGGCACGACACGTTCTTCGAGATGCTGGGCAACTTCTCCTTCGGCCCGCGCGAGCGGGGCGCCTACTTCAAGGAGGAGGCGATCGCCTTCGCCTGGGAGTTCGTGACGGGGGTGCTCGACCTGCCGCGGGAGCGGATCCATGCCTCGGTCTTCGCGGGCGAGGGCAAGCTGCCGCGCGACGACGAGGCCGTGGCGCTGTGGAAGAAGGTGGGACTGCCCGAGAACCGCATCGTCGCGCTCGGGCGCAAGGATAACTTCTGGGGCCCGGCGGGCGGCCGCGGCGCGTGTGGTCCGAGCAGCGAGATGTACTTCGACCTCGGGGCCGGGCGGCCCGCCGACCTGCCGCCGGACGCCTTCTGGGGCGAGGCGCCGGGTGACGAGGGCGACCGCTTCATGGAGTTCTGGAACCTGGTCTTCCCGCAGTTCGACGCCCAGGCGGACGGGTCGCTCCAGCCGCTGCCGCGACCGGGCATCGACACCGGCATGGGGCTCGAGCGCCTGTCGCTCATCATGCAGGGCCGGCGCTCCATCTTCGAGACCGACGTCTTCGCGCCGCTGGTGGAAGAGGTGATGGGCCAGTCGGAGCGCCGCGCCGCGGGCGTGGCCGCGGTGCGCGACGCCCGCATCATCGCGGATCACGCGCGCGCGCTGACCTTCGCGGTGGCCGAGGGGGCGCTGCCCGGCAACGAGGGCGCGGGCTACGTGCTGCGACGCCTGCTGCGCCGGGCGGTGACGCGCGGGCGTTCGAAGCAGGGGCTCGACATCCACCACGCGTTCCTGGCGCCGGTGGCCGAGCGCGCCATCGCCATCTTCGGCGGCCACTACCGCGAGCTGGTCGAGCACCGCGAGCGCGTGTTGCACGTGCTGGACCAGGAGGAGAGCGGGTTCGTCCGGACCTTCGAGGCCGGACTCACGCGACTCGAGTCGCTGCTCGAGGACGGGGCGAAGACGCTGGCCGGCGAGGATGCCTTCGCGCTCCACGACACCTACGGCTTCCCGGTCGAGCTGACCGGGGAGATCGCGGCCGGGCGCGGGGTCGCCGTGGACCGCGAGGGTTTCGAGCGCGCGATGAAGGAGCAGCGCGTGCGGGCCCACCAGGGGAGCAAGTTCGTGAAGGCGGGCGGCGGCGAGGTCGCGCCCTGGACCGAGGTGACGGCGGGGTCCGACTCGGAGTTCCTGGGCCACGCGACGCTGGACCAACACGGTGCCACGTTGCGCCGCTGGCGCCCGCGCGGCGACGATCTGGAGCTGGTGCTGGACCGCACGCCGGCCTACCCCGAGGGCGGCGGTCAGGTCGCCGACCAGGGCGTGATCCTGGCGCCGGGCGTGCGCGCCGCACTGGCCCACGTCTATCGGGACGGCGAGGCGACCGTGCACCGCGTGCAGCTCGCGGAGGGCACGCGCGAGGCGCTGCTCGCGGCAGGTGCGGCCGGCGGACTGCGCGTGGTGGTCGCGCCGGAGCAGCGGCTGCCCACCGATCGCCACCACACCGCCACGCACCTGCTGCATGCGGCGTTGCGCGCCGTGCTGGGCGAGCACGTGCGGCAGGCGGGCTCGCTCGTGGCGCCCGACCGGCTGCGTTTCGACTACCAGCACTTCGAGGGGCCCTCCGCCGGGCAACTCGCGCGCATCGAGGAGCGCGTCAACGAGTGGGTGCTGGCCGACCGCGAGGTCCGCCGGGAGGTCATGCCGATCGCGCAGGCGAAGACGCTCGGGGCGATGATGCTGTTCGGCGAGAAGTACGGCGCCGAGGTGCGGCTCGTCACCGCCGCCGGTGTGCCCGAGCGGGGCATCGAGCCGAGCCGCGAGCTATGCGGTGGCACGCACGTCTCGCGCACCGGCGAGATCGGCGCGTTCTGGCTGGTCTCGGACTCGGCCATCGCCAGCGGCGTGCGCCGGATCGAAGCGCTGTGCGGGCACGAGGCGCTGCGCTTCGCGCGCGAGCAGGCCGAGACGCTCCAGCGTGTGGCGGGCCTGCTTCAGACCAGCCCGGCGGGCCTGGCCGAGCAGGTCGAGAAGCTCAAGGGCGAGGTGGAGCGGCTCAAGAAGGCCCAGGCCGAGGCGCAGAAGGGCGGGCTCGAGGCCGAGATGGAGAAGCTGGTCAAGGACGCGACCGCGGCGCCCGGCGGGCGCTGGGTGGTGGCCGAGGTGCGCTCGGAGGCCGACACCAACGCGGTGCGCGAGGCGGCCGACCGGCTGCGCGGACAGCTCGGGCGCGGCGCGGCGGTGCTGGCGCTGCAGGGCGGCGGCAAGCTGACATTCCTGGCAGCGGTGACGGACGACCTGGTGAAGGAGAAGAAGCTCAGCGCTGCCGACCTGGTCAAGCAAGTGGCGCAGGTGACCGGTGGCTCAGGGGGCGGCAAGCCCCACCTGGCGCTGGCCGGTGGCAAGGACGCTGCGAAGCTCGAAGCCGCGCTTGAGGAGGCGCGGCGGCTGCTGGCGCTGGCGCTGGCGTAGTGACGGTGGACTCCGGGAGGGGGGATCTGCGATGAAGGCCCTGGTACTGGCGGGCGGCCGCGGCACGCGGCTCCGCCCCATCACGCACACCGCCGCCAAGCAACTCGTGCCGGTGGCCAACAAGCCGGTGCTGTTCTACGGCCTCGAGGCGCTGCGCGACGCCGGCATCCGCGAGGTCGGCATCGTGGTGAGCGACCCGCGCGAGATGCTCCAGCCCGATTCGCGCACCGGTGAGCTCACCACGGTCATGGTGAACAGCCAGGCCGAGATCCGCCACGCGGTGGGCGATGGTTCGGCTTTTGGCCTGGAGGTCACCTACATCGAGCAGGAGGCCCCGCTCGGACTGGCGCACGCGGTCAGGATCGCCGAGGACTTCATCGGCGGTGAGCCGTTCGTGATGTACCTGGGCGACAACCTCATCAAGGACGGCGTCACGCCTTTCGTGCGCGAGTTCGAGGCCGAGCAGCCCGATGCGCAGATCCTGCTCGCCCACGTGAAGACCCCGTGGGAGTTCGGCGTGGCCGAGCTGGAGGGCGACCGCGTGGTGCGGCTGGAGGAGAAGCCGAAGCAGCCGCGCTCCGACCTGGCGCTGGTGGGCGTCTACCTGTTCAGCGCCTGCGTATTCGAGGCGGTGAAGGCCATCCGACCGAGCCGGCGCGGCGAATTCGAGATCACCGATGCCATCCAGTACCTCATCGACTCGGGCCGGCGCGTGCGCTCGCACGTCATCAAGGGGTGGTGGAAGGACACCGGCAAGGTCGAGGACATGCTCGAGGGCAACCGGATGATGCTGATGGGACTCCAAACCGACATCCGGGGTGAAGTGGACGCGGCGTCCGAGATCGAGGGCGGCGTGGCCATCGGGCCGGGCAGCGTGATCGAGCGTTCGCGCCTGCGCGGGCCGCTGGTGATCGGCGCGGGCGCGCGCATCAGCGATTCCTACGTCGGGCCCTTCACCTCGCTCGCCGACGGCGTGGTGCTGTCGCGCTGCGAGATCGAGCACTCGATCGTGCTCGAGCGCAGCCGCATCGAGGACATCCCGGGGCGGATCGAGTCGAGCCTGATCGGCAAGGACGTGGTGGTCTGCGGCAAGGAATCGCGCCCGCGCGCGCACCGGCTCATGCTCGGGGACTCGAGCCGGCTGGAACTCTCGTGAGGGTGCTGGTCACGGGCGCGGCCGGCATGCTGGGCCAGGCAGTCATGCCGGCGCTGACGGCGGCCGGCCACGCGACGCTGGGTCTGGACCTGCCGGAACTGGATGTGACCCGCCTCGAGCCGTTGCAGCGCGCGGTGCAGGACTTCCACCCGGATTGGGTGTTCCACCTGGCGGCCCTCACCAAGGTGGACGACTGCGAGGTCCGGCGCGACGAGGCCTTCCTGGTGAACGGCCTGGGCGCGCGCCACGCGGCGCTCGCGGCCGTGGGGGTGGGGGCGGCGCTGCTCGCCCTCTCGACCGACTACGTCTTCGGCGGCACCGCCACCAGCCCCTACGGCGAGTCCGACGCCGCGAGCCCGCAGTCGGTCTATGGAGCCTCGAAGTGGGCGGGGGAGCAGGCGGTGCGCGAGGTTCACCCGCGCCACGTCATCGTGCGCACCTCGTGGCTGTTCGGCCCGGGCGGGAGCAACTTCGTGGACACGATCCTGGCCCGGGCGCGCGCGGGGGAGCGGCTGCGCGTGGTGGACGACCAGCGCGGCTCGCCCACTTTCACGCGTGACCTGGCGCAGGGGCTGCTGCGGCTCGTTGTCGCCGGAGCGGCCGGGACCTACCATTGCACCAACTCGGGCGACTGCACCTGGTACGAGCTGGCGGCTCACGCGCTCGCGCGCGCGGGTCTCGGCGTGCCGCTCGAGCGCGCCGACACGGCGTCGTTCCCGCGCCCGGCGAAGCGGCCGGCCTACTCGGTGCTCGGGAACGCGTCCTTCGAGCAATTGACCGGCTGGCGCATGCCGGCGTGGCCCGATGCCGTGGAGCGGCACCTGGCGGGCGCGGCCGGCGAAACGGGGAGGAATCCGTGAAGCAGAAGACGGCGGCGAAGCGCAGGAAGCGGTCGCCTCGGACCGGCTGGCTGGAGCGCGACGCCCGCGCCGGACTGCGCGCGGCGGGCCGCTCGCTCGCGCGGCTGGAGCGCCACGCCACCCGCGCGGTGGCCGCGGCGGCCGAAGTGGTCGTGACCTCGCTGGAGTCCGGCGGCACGGTCTACTTCTGCGGCAATGGTGGCAGCGCGGCGGACGCCCAGCACCTGGCAGCCGAACTGTCGGGCCGTTACCTGATGGAGCGGCCGGCGCTGGCGGCGGTGTCGCTCACCACGAACAGCTCGGTGCTCACCGCCATCGGCAACGACTTCGGTTTCGAGCGGGTGTTCGCGCGCCAAATCGAGGGCCTGGGGGTCGCGGGGGACGTGCTGGTCGCCATCAGCACGAGCGGCGGGTCGCCGAACGTGCTGGCCGCGATCGAGGTGGCACACCAGCAGGGCCTGACGGTGATCGGGATGACGGGGCTCAAGGGCGGGGACTTCGCCGCCCTGTGCGACTTCGCGCTGGTCACTCCGAGCGACTCGACCCCGCGCGTGCAGGAGGGGCACATCGCCATGGGCCACGTGTTGTGTGAGTTGGTCGAGCGCGCACTGTTCCCGGCACGGAAGAAGGCGGTCCGCCGGTGATCGCGGCCCTCATCCAGGAGTTGCGGCCGCGGCAGTGGACCAAGAACCTGCTGTTGTTCGCCGGCGTGCTCTTCTCGCAGCAGGCCGGTCACCCCGAGCTGCTGCTGCGGGCCGCAGCGGGTTTCCTCACCTTCTCGCTGCTGGCGGGCGCGGTCTACCTGCTCAATGACCTGCGGGATATCGAGCAGGACCGGCTGCACCCGAAGAAGCGCGAGCGCCCGATCGCCTCGGGCCGCCTGTCCCCCAGGGTGGCGTGGGTCGCGGCGGCGGTCCTGCTGGTCATCGTCTGGGAGCTCTCGACCTGGCTCGGCCTGCCGTTCTTGATCGTGGCAGCGGCCTACCTGGTCATGAACTTCGCCTACAGTCACGGATTGCGGGACCAGGTCCTGCTCGACGTGTTCTTCATCGCCCTGGGCTTCGTGCTGCGGGCCATCGCCGGGGTCGAGCTGCTGCGCCCGCTCTCGCCCGCGACAACGCTATCGCCCTGGCTGCTGGTGTGCACCTTCTTCGGGGCGCTGTTCCTGGCGCTGGCCAAGCGGCGCCGCGAGCTGGCGAACGCGGGCGAGGATGCCGGGCGGCGCCGGACGGTGCTCCAGCACTACACCCCCGCGCTGCTGGATGGGCTGCTGATCGTATCGGCGGCCTCAAGCATCATGAGCTACGCGCTCTACACCATCTGGCCTGCCACGGTGGCCAAGTTCAACACCGAGGCCCTGCTCTATACCGTGCCGTTCGTGACCTATGGCATCTTCCGTTACCTCTACCTGGTGCGGGCCTCCGGGAGCACCGAGGATCCTTCGCAGGTGTTGCTCACCGACCGGCCGCTCATCGTCTGCGTGGCCCTCTACCTGGTGACGGTCGTCCTCATCCTCTACGCCCGCGGATGAGCCTGCCGCGCCGGGTCCGGATCGAGGCGCGCGCCAAGCTCAACCTCGGGCTGGCGATCGGGCCCCGGCGTCCGGACGGCTTCCACGAGCTGGCGACCATCTTCCAGTCGGTGACCCTGGCGGACACGCTCGTGGCCGAGCGGCGCACCCGCGGCTTCAGCCTCGAGGTGTGCCACGAAGAGGCGGCTGTCCGCGGCACGCTCTCCGCGTGCACGCGGGGGGCAGTGCCTGCGGGACGCGGAAACCTCGCGCTGCGGGCCGCGCACCTGGCCGTCCGGTACGCCGGAATCGAGGGTGGTGTTCATCTACACTTAACCAAGCGAATCCCCACGCAGGCAGGCCTCGGCGGCGGCAGCGCTGACGCGGCGGCCGCGCTGGTCGCGGTCTTCGCGCTTTACGGGGTGCAGGTGCCACTGGCCGACCGGCTGGCCCTGGGGGTGGAATTAGGCTCGGATGTCCCCTTTGCGATTCTCGGCGGGACGGCCCTGGGGTTGGGCCGGGGCGAACGGCTCACCCGCCTGAAGCCGGGCCGCCCGTTCCGGGCGGTCATCGCCGTGCCACGCTGGCGGGTGCAGACCGCGGAGGCCTTTCGGAAACTCGACAGGTCGAGAAATGGCTTGACATGGTGGAATGGCAAACTAAGATTCGCTAAAGTCGCGAGGTGTATGGAACTGTGGCCGCACCGGGCTCTGCGTCTGGGTAACTCGTTCGAGCATGTGCTCGGAACGAGGATGCCGGATTTCATCGGCCTCTGCGCGAGGTTGCGCGAGGCGGGTGTTCAGGAGCCTCACATGACCGGCAGCGGTTCGGCCGTGTTTGGTTTGTTGGGGCCTCGCGTCATTGCACGGTGTTTCTTCGACCGCTTCAGGGGGAGCGAGGCGCTCTACGTCGTCCGCTTTGCCCGGAGTGGACTCGGGATCAGGAGGCTGTCCTAGCCTGCCGCGCGGCAGGGACGTCGGGTGGGACTCGACAGGAGTCGAGTTCTCGAGCGGTTGGACGGTGGCACGCAAGCAGTTGGCGCTCCCCTCAGGGAAGGGTCCAGGGCGACACCATGATCGAGATCACCGAGGTGCGGATTTCGCTGCGAGACGACGACAAGCTGAAGGCCTTCGTCAGCATCACCCTGAACGACTCGTTCGTCATCCGGGGCCTGAAGGTCATCAAGGGCAACACGGGCGTGTTCGTGGCCATGCCGAGCCGCAAGCGGCCCGATGGCCAGCACCAGGATCTGGCCCACCCGATCAACGACGTGACGCGCAAGTACCTGACCGAACGGGTGATGGCGGAGTACGAGAGCGAACTGAAGCACCCCTCACCGGCCCGCAAGGCCCCGGTCGAGTCCGAGCCCCAGCTCTACTGATCTGCAGCGCGGGCGCTCCTGACGTCCTCGTCTTCCTTCGGGTTCGCCATCCCGGCGGCCCTTGCCCGTTTGACTCGAGCCGATTACCCCGCTAGGCTTGCTTCGCATCTCCTCTAGCAGCGACTCTCTGGGCCAGCAGCCATCCACCCCGACTTCGCGTTTGCGAGGGACGGACCGTGACGGAAATCCCGTTCTGTTGGTGGGGCGTGGCCAAGCGGTAAGGCACGAGACTTTGGCTCTCGCATACGGAGGTTCGAATCCTCCCGCCCCAGCCAGCGGATGGCGGTCCATCTGCGGCGTTGGCTCGGTCGCGCCGTGCTCGACGTATCTTTCGATACGTCTGCGCGCCGGGGCACCCGTGCGTGGCGCGGGTCGCGGTCGCCACCTTGCAGCTGGACCCCCCCCTCCGCTGGCTGTCCGAGGTGGAGCTGTGGCCTCGTTCCGCTTGGTTCGTTCACGTCCTGATCCCACCTGTTCTCTCCGCGGTCCGGTGAGGCCGCGGTCGCTTCGATCTCTTAGCCGGGAGTAGAGCGACTTGGATCCCTGTCGGATCTTTTCGGGGAATGCCAGCCATGGACTGGCGCAGGCCATCTGCGAAAAGCTGGACGTCCCGCTCGGGGATGCGACGGTGTCGCGCTTCGAGGATGGAGAAGTGTCGGTCAAGTTCAACGAGAACATCCGTGGCGGAGACGTCTTCATCGTCCAGGCCACGGCGCCGCCCGCGGACAACCTGATGGAGTTGCTGGTCATGCTGGACGCGGCCAAGCGCGCCTCGGCGCGCCGGGTGACGGCGGTGCTCCCATACTTCGGTTATGCCCGGCAGGACCGCAAGGACCAGCCCCGTGCGCCGATCTCGGCCAAGCTGGTGGCCAACCTCATCGCGGTGGCCGGGGCCGACCGGGCGCTGACCATGGATCTGCACAGCGCGCAGATCCAGGGTTTCTTCGACATCCCGTTCGACCACCTGTATGCGGCGCCGGTGCTCATCGACTACTTCATCCAGAAGGAGATCTCCAACCCCATGGTGGTGGCGCCGGACATCGGCAGCGTGAAGATGGCGCGCGCCTACGCCAAGCGCCTCGGGGCCGAGTTGGGGCTGGTGGACAAGCGCCGCCCGAAGCCGGACGCGGTCGAGGTCATGAACATCATCGGTGAAGTCGAGGGGCATAACGTGGTGCTCTTCGACGACCTCGTGACCACGGCGCGCACGCTGTGCCAGGCGGCCGAGGCCGTCCGCCGTAACGGCGCGAAGGACGTCTACGCGGGCGTGACCCACGGGGTCTTCGCCCCGGGGGCGATGGAGCGCCTCGAGAAGTCATGCATCCGGGAACTGGTCGTCACCGATACCATCTACCATCCCCCGGACTCGATCGGCGCCAATGTGCGAGAGCTCTCGGTGGCCGGACTGCTGGGGGAGGCGGTCGAGCGCATCCACGAGGAGCGCTCGCTCAGTTCACTGTTCGTCTGAACGCGCGTCCGGTCCACTGGGCGCCCGCTGCGGCGGGGTCCAGGGTCGGGACGCGCTGGACGCGGGGCTCGCCCCGCTTGAAGGAGGAATCTGAATGCCTGTCATCCCACTGACCGGTACGCGCCGGGACGATGTCGGCAAAGGCGGCGCTCGCAAGGCGCGGGCGGCCGGCCGGATCCCGTGCGTGCTCTACGGCCACGGCGAAGAGCCGACCGCACTGAGCGTGTCTGCGCGCGAGTTCGAGCTGGCGGTTCGCAAGCAGGGCGGCAACCCCATCATGAGCCTGGGGCTGGACGGGGGCGAGCACACCGCCCTCATCCGCGCCGTGCAGTACGACCCGGTCTCCCACGACATCCTTCACCTCGACTTCCTGCGCATCTCGCTCACCGAGACGATCGAGGTCGAGGTGTCCATCCGCTTTGTCGGCACGGCGGTGGGCGTGAAGGACGGCGGCGGCATCCTCGAGCCCATCCTGCGCGAGCTCAGGGTCCGCTGCCTGCCGACGGAGATCCCGCCATTCGTGGAGGTGGACGTCACGGCGCTCAATATCGGCGACTCGGTGCATGCGAGCGCGATCTCGGCGCCCGGGGTGACCATCGTCACGGACGCGGACGTCACGGTGGCGACGGTGGTGCCGCCGACGGTGCAGGTCGAGGAGAAGCCGGCCGAGGAGGCTGCGGCAGCCGCGGCGACTGCGGCAGGCGCGACGTCGACCGAGCCCGAGGTCATCGCCAAGGGCAAGAAGGAAGAGGGCGAGGCCGAAGTGGGCAAGGGTGGCAAGGAAGGCAAGGAAGGCAAGGAAGGCAAGGAAGGCAAGGAAGGCAAGGAAGGCAAGGGCGGCAAGGAAGGCAAGGGCGGCAAGGAAGGCAAGGGCGGCAAAGGCGGCAAGGAGAAATAGCGGCCCGTGCCGCTGGTGCTTGGTCTCGGCAATCCGGGTCCGCGCTATGCGCGCACCCGGCACAACGTGGGGTGGCGCGTGCTGGAGCGGTTGGTCGGGCGCCTGGGCGCCACACCGGCCGGGGAGCACGACACCTGGCGAGCCTGGCGCGCCGAGCGGACGGGCGGGATCGTGGACCTGCTCCAGCCGCTCACGTACATGAATGCGAGCGGCGCGGCGCTCGAGGCGTGGCGGCAGTGTCACGTGCTCGACCTGGCCGGGATGTTGGTCCTGGTGGATGACGTCTACCTGCCGGTCGGCAGGCTGCGGTTGCGGGCCTCGGGCTCCAGCGGCGGACACCGCGGGCTCGAGTCGCTCGAGCAGGTGGTGGGGTCGGGTTTCGCGCGGCTGCGCATCGGCGTGGGCGCTGCAGGGGACCCGGCCGGGTTGCGGGAGCACGTGCTGGACGAGTTCGACGTGGAAGAGGAGACCGTGGTGGACGAAGCGCTCGAGCGCGCAGCGGACGCCGTGGAATGCTGGGTGGCCGAGGGCTCGCTCGCGGCCATGAACCGCTTCAATCGCAGGAACCGCAGGGAGGAACCCGAGTCGTGACCAAATACGAAACGACCTTCATCCTCGAACCGGGACTCGACGAGAACCGGGTGAACGAGGAGATCGAACACGTGTCGCAATGGATCCGGGACCTGGGTGGCGAGGTGCTGGAAGTCCAGCGCTGGGGCAAGCGCCGACTGGCCTATGAGATCAACAAGAAGCGCGACGGCATCTACACGTTGATCCTCCACCTGAGCCCGGGTCCGGTGATCAAGGAGGTCGAGCGGCGCATGAGCCTCAACGAATCGTACATGCGCGTGCTCTCGGTGATCCACATCCCACCGGAGTTGACACGGGCGCAGGTCGATGGCGAAGCGGTGGCGGCCAACTCGGACGATCGGGACGACTAGAGGCGGTTGCGCCGGGCCTGGCGGGAGCCCCCGCGGAGGGAGGCAGCCAGGCGCGGCTCGAGATCCGCGCCGAGAACGTGCATTTCATGGAGCAGGCCCCGAACGCGGCGGAGCAGCCGGGGCCGGGAATCCCGCAACGGACCGATGAGGACGGCAGGGCGCCGTTCTGATCGACGGAGGCAAGAGAGCGACACATGGCCAAGGAACGCGAAGGCAAGAGCGTCAAGAAGAAGTACTGCAAGCTGTGCCTCGAGAAGGTGGGCATGATCGACTACAAGGACGAGAAGCGGCTCGGCCGGTTCGTCACGGACCGCGGCAAGATCGTGCCGCGGCGCGTCTCGGGCGCGTGCGCCCGCCACCAGAAGCAACTCACGGTCGCGATCAAGCGGGCGCGGGTGCTGGCGCTGCTGCCGTTCACCAGTGACTTCTATCGCTGAGCCGCGCCGCGAGGCGGGGCCGGAGTTCGTCTCCGGTGGAGCCGTCGGCAAGCATCCGACGTGGGTGCGTGCGGTCCTGCTCGCGGCGGTCCTTGGGGCGCTGGCGCTCCAGAGCCCGGCCCCGTGGTCCTGGCTGTGGGTGGCCGTGCCCGCCGCCGTCGCGGTCGCGCTGCTCGTGTCCTGGCGCTTCGGCGTCACGGCCCTGGCGGTGGTGGCGTTGGTTGCCGTGGCATTCGCCGTGCTGGGTTCGGCGCAGGGACTCTGGATCTGGTGGATCCCGGCGGCGGCCCTGGTGGGGGCGTGGATGGGACTGCGCGAGGAAGGTTCCGGCCCGAGCGCGGGACAGCGCGCCTGGATGCTGGCGCCGGTACTGGCGCTGGCTGCGCTGCTGCCGTGGCTCGCTCACTACCGCGAACTGGTCGCCGCGGTCCAGCGCGAGTTGATCGCGGGCGACACGCAACTGCTCGACCTGCTGCGGCAACTCGGGACGAGCGGCGAACGACTGGGAGCGATGGAGAAGACCATGACCGAGAACGCGGCGCTGCGCCGCACCGGGCTGCCGCTGGTCATCCCCACGGTGCTCTTCCTGTGGACCGGTCTGCTGGTCACGGCAGGCCGCGCGCTGGCGGCTCGCACGGCCCACGCGCTGCGCTGGCCGCGGCTGTCACGTGCGAGCCTGCGCGACTGGAGACTGCCGGACGCCGCGTTGTGGGTCTTCCTGGCCGGGCTCGCCCTGCTGGTGGCTCCGTGGCCGGCCTGGGCGCCCACCGGCTGGACGCTGCTGCTCAACGCGGGGTTGGGGTATTGTATACAGGGGGTGTCGGTCGCGCAGTCGTATTTCCTGGCGCGGGGTGTCCCGCCTCCCGTCATCATCATGACCCTGCTGTTCTTTTTCATGATCGCCATGCCGATGTTCGTCCTCTCCACGGCGGCGCTGGGGCTCAGCGACGTCTGGTTGGACTACCGCCGGCTCGAGCCCGTCCCGGACGGGGATCCGAACGAGGGAGATCGCTGATGGATGTCATCCTGCTCGAAGACTTGAAGGGTGTGGGCGCAAAGGGCGCCCTGGTCCACGTGAAGCCGGGCTACGCCCGCAACTACCTGCTGCCCCAGAGGCTCGCCATCTCCGCCGGCGACAAGGCGGCGAACCTGTACAAGGAGCTCGAGCGCCAGAAGCAATTCAAGGAGGACAAGCTGGTCGCCCAGGCGCGCGAGCAGGCCTCGCGGATCGAGGGCGTCGAGGTCAACATCCCGACGCAGGCCAACGAGGAGGACACGCTCTTCGGCTCGGTCACCAACGCCGATGTGGCCGCAGCGCTCGCCCAGGCGGGCCACAAGGTGGACAAGCATCAGATCGAGATCACCGAGCACATCAAGCAGCTCGGCCGCTACGAGGTGCCGGTCCGGTTCTTCGGCGGGGTGAGCGCGACCGTGAAGGTCTGGGTGGTGCGCGCATGAGTGCCGAGAAGAGCCTGCGTGCTGCCGCCGCTCTGGCGGTGATGCTGTTGCTCGCCGGGGCCGGAACGCTGGCGCTGGCGGGTGCCGAGAAGGCGCCGAAGGCCACGAAGGCCGCGCGCTCGGCAAAGACCCGCGCCGTCACCGCGCCCGCCGACACCTCGCAGGTGCTGGTGCGCATCGGCGGCCAGGCGGTGACGGCCGAGGACGTCCGCCGGCGGCTCGAGGAGATCCCCGAGGCGTCCCGCGGGAACTTCGCGACGCCCGAGGGGCGCCAGCAACTGCTCGAGCGCATGGTGGAGGAGCGCGTCTGGCTCATCACCGCGCAGGAGAGCGGCGTGGCCGACCGGCCGCAGGTGATGCAGCAACTGGCGCAGCAGCGGCGCGACCTGCTCATCCGCACCTATCTCAACGAGGTGATGTCGGCGAACCCGGCACCGCCCGATTCCGCGGTGCGCGCCTACTACGACTCGCACCTGAGCGAGTACCGCACGCCGGCGGGGGTGACGTTGCGGCACATCCAGACCAAGACCGAGGCCCAGGCGCGCCAGGTGCTGAAGCTGGCGCAGAGCGGCCAGGACTGGGCGAAGCTGGTGCAGAAGTACTCCGTGGACACGCTCACGCGGGTGCAGGGCGGTTCGCTCGGGACGGTCACGCGCGAGGGGCTCTTCCCGGCGCTCGGACGGCAGCCCGCACTGGCCGAGTCCGCGTTCGCGCTGGGCGCCGGCAAGACCGGCGGTCCCTTCCAGTCCGACCGCGGCTGGCACGTGCTCAAGGTGGAGGAGCTGCGGCCCGAGGGCGCGCGGCCATTCGACTCGGTGAAGCCGATGATCCTGCGCCAGCTCGGCAACCAGCGCGGCCAGGAGTTCTACCGGCAACTGCTGGACCAGGCCCGCCAGAAGCTCGGCGTGACGCCGGACTCCGCGGCCATCAAGAAGTTCGTCTCGCAGAAGCGGGACGTGCGCGAGTTGTTCAAGGCGGCCCAGGAGCTGGGCCCGCCGGCGGAGCGCATCGCCGCCTACCGGGCCCTGCTCGACGAGTACCCCGACAGCGACGTCAGCCCGCAGGCGCAGTTCATGGTCGGGTTCATCCATTCCGAGGAGCTGAAGGACTATGACGGGGCGGAGAAGGCCTTCCGCGAGCTGCTGAAGCGCTATCCCGGATCCGAGCTGACCGGTTCGGCCCAGTGGATGGTGGACCACATGCGCAGCGAGGAGGCCCCGCCGTTCGACCTGTCGGAGGCGGATTCGAGCAAGGGCGCCCCGCAACCGCAGGGCTCCGCCAAGGGCTCGTCCGGGAAGCCGTGAAAGTCGTCGAAGCGCGGGTCAACGGTCTCATCCTCGAGCAGAAGACCCAGCAGAACGTCATCATCCTGAAAGAGGACGGGGGCGAGCGCATCCTGCCCATCTGGATCGGCCCCGGCGAGGCTCATGCGATCCGCCGGATGCTCTCCGACGAGCCCTTCCCGCGCCCGCTTACGCATGACCTGCTGGTGCTCATCGTCGAGGGGCTGAAGGCCAGGGTCTCCCGGGTCGTGATCTCCGACCTGCGCGAGAGCACCTTCTACGCGACCGTGATGGTGCAGCGCGACAGCGAGGTGCTCTCCATCGACGCCCGCCCGTCGGACTCGATCGCCGTGGCGCTGCGCGCGAAGGCGCCGATCTTCGTGAACGAGGAGCTCTTGCAGGAACCCTTGCGGCGGGGTGACGGGGGAGGTGGGGGCGAGGCGCCGCCCGAGGATCCGCCACCGGAGCCCACCGAGGAGGAGAAGGCCGAGCAGTTGCGCCGCTTCCTCGAGCAGCTCAACCCCGAGGATTTCGGCAAGTTCCAGCCGTAGCCGGCTAGTAGATCTTGAAGTCGAAGCGGATGATGGCGTACGCCTCGGTGGCCCGGCCGGCGATGCGGTAGGGCCGGAAGCGATACTGCTTCGCCGCCGCGATCGCCGCCGCCTCGAGTTCCCGGTCCCCCGGGCTCGACACGAGATCCACGCGCGTGACCACGCCGGTCGTGTCCACCACCGCTCCCAGAGCCACGAGCCCTTCGGTGTTCCTTTCGAGCGGGCCCTCGGGGTACTCCGGCCTCACCATCCGCTCGACGATGAAGTCCTCCGACCGCATGACCGGTCCGCTGCCGCCGTAGATGATGCGCGCCACCGCCACGAGATCCTGACTGGACTCGCCAGCCCCGATGCCCGTGCGCCGCGTATCGGGCCGGGCGTGCGGGTCGTCGGAGCGCGGGGTCTGAGCGCGGCCGCCCTTCACCGCCTGCGCCGAGCGGTAGAGGATGGTGGGACGGCCCGGTCTCGGACCCGGCGGGCCGTCGGTCTCCAGGATGACGCGCCGCACGTACTGCTCCGGGCCCTCGAAGCCGAAGCGCCGGGGGTGCAGCGGGTCCCCCAGGATGCGCTCTTTCACCACGTGTCGCACCGCGGGCAGGAAGAGCGCAGTCTCGAAGGCCAGCACCACCAGGCTCACGCCCGCGCAGAGCAGGGAGACGCGCCGCTCGAAGCGGGCGCGCTCGAGGAAATACCGCTGGCTGCCGTGGACCATGGTATGGCTCCCGGGGCGGCCGCGGGTCAGCGGCCGGGCGTCCCGGTCAGCACTGCACCCCGCTGTGATTCTAGCAGGATTCCGCGGAAACGGGTCCGCGAATCCTCCACCACGACCTCGAGAGGCCCTGGTTCGGTGCGGGCGAAGCGGATGCGGCCGGAGGCGTCGGTCACGAGGACGAGCGCACCTCCCAGCGTCACGGCTGCGTCCTCCACGGGGCGTCCCGCGGGGTCGAGCAGAGTGAGCGAGTCGGTGGGCCAGGCCGCCTGCGGCGCCCACTCGCGCGCCAGCGCCAGGAACAGGGCGTAGGCTTCCGCGCGCAGCGCGCCCGGCGCGATCAACCGCGCTTCGGACGCCTCGTCGCCAAGCGATGCGGGCGAGGCGAAGAGCGCGGGGCAGGAGGTCTGCTGGATCACGTACTGCGCCTCCCCGGTCACCTCGGCTGTGGCGAGGCCGAGTTCGGCCAGCGCCTGCGCGCTGCGCCGGGCCCAGGCTGTTCCGGCCGGGCTCGCGGCGTGGTGGCCGAGCCGGGGCGGTGCCGTGCGGTGGCCGATGCGCAGGAAGCGCTCGGCCTGGAAGGCCTCGCTCGTCTGCACGCGCTCGACCTCCGAGAGCGCGAGGTCGCCCTCACGCGTGAGCCGCACCTCAGCGCCCGCGGCGGCGAGGAACCCCGCGAGGATGCGCGCGCTCTCGAGGTTGAGCGACGCCGCGCGCGTGCCGCCCGGTCCCTGCCCTGCCCCGTCCTCGCCGCCACCTTCCGGATCGAGCACGATGCGGCGACCGTGCAGTGCGCCACCGGCGACGGGGACGAAGCGCGGCGGGAGCGCGGAGTCCGCCGGCCACGCGCGGTAGCCGGGCAGCGCCGGCACGTGGACCGCACCCGTGGAATCGCGCGGCAGGCGCACGAAGCCGTCGCGGTTGAGCCAGGGCACGCGCGGCTCGGGCTCCCGAGTGCCGAGCGCACGGGCCAGAGGGACGCACTCGGGCATCCGCTGCGCCCAGCCCGACCAGTCGCGCGTGCGAGCCGGGCCTTCCGCGAACCGGTTGATCGTGGTCAGCGCGAACTCGATGGCCTCCGGAGGGGCGCTCATCAGCGTGTCGCCGGGGACCCGCGCTTGAAAGACCGCATCCGGCGCGGAGTCGCCGTGGGTCGCGTGGAAATAGGCCCACGCGACGCCGTCCAGGACCGCGAGCGTGGTCTCGGCCGGGACTATGCCGCCGCCCGCCACACGCCGGATCACGACGGAGCCGGAGTCGGCCGCGATCCGCCCCCAGGGGTCGAGCGCGCGGATTCGCACCGCCGCCACCGGGCGCTGCTCGTCCAACAGGGGCCCGGCGATGAGTTCCCCGGACAGGAAACTCCACGGCCGGTGGACCTCGAAATCGACGCGTCGCTCCGGGGCCGCACCTTCACCCGAGAGGCGCACCCGGAGCCGCGCCGTGTGCGGGCCGCCCCGCCAGGGCTCCGGGGGGCTCCACGAGAGCTGGGAACCGGTCCGGACCGGCTCGACCTCCCGTCCGTCCACGAGCAACTCGGTCCGATCGAACGCGCCGCGGATCCGCGCCCGGAGTGCCGGATCGCCGTGCTCGAACCGGCCGGTCTCGAGGGGGGCTGCCGGGTCGGTCACCACGAACTCCTCGATCACCGGCACCTTGCGCGCGAAGGTGCGCGCCAGGCCGATGAAGATCGCCTGGGCCTCCAACTCCTGCTTCTCCGGCAGCCGCAGCCGCTCCTCGACGTCGGGATTGGTGATGTAGCTGGTCTCGGTGAGCAGTGCGGGTGCGGCGCTGCTGCGGAGCATGTAGAAGTTGCCAGGCACGACCTTGTTCGCCCGGATGCCCACGTTGCGCACCAGCGCGCGGTGCACGTCCTGGGCAATGTCGAGCGAGGGGCCATCGTCACCGAGCTTGTAGTAGGTCTGGGTCTCGTTGACGTCGTGGGCGCCGCGCGGATCGGCATTGTGATGGATCGAGATCAGCAGGTCGGGGTCGAAGGCGGCGGCGAGCCGCGCGCGTTCGGCCAGGTCGGCGCGCAGCGCGGAGTCGGCGGGCGTGAGAAAGTCGCGGTCGCTGGCGCGCGTCAGGAAGACCTGGACGCCGTGACCTGCGAGCAGGTCGCGCAGGCGCAGCGCCACGCCCAGGTTCACCTCGGCCTCGGTGAGGCCGGCGACCCCGAGCGCGCCGCGGAAGGACCCGCCATGCCCGGGATCGAGCGCGATGCGGCGGCCCGCCAGGCCGCTCGCGTCCACGGTGGCGAGCGTGTCGCGCAGGCGCTCATAGCCGGGTGCGGGGCGCGGCGGCGCGGGCGGGCGGCGCGGGAACACCGCACAGCCGGTGCCGGTCATCGCGGCGAACGCGAAGGCCAGAGCGGCGACCGGCAGCGCGCGCATCCTTGCGCGGAGGGCGTACTTCATGCGGGAGCACGATAGCACCCGGCTTGCGGGAACGGTACCGAGCGGAGTCCGGGGGCGTGGGGTGGGTGCGGTGATCACTCCGGCCGACTCCTGGGCCATTGACTTGGCAGCCCATTGTGCCGATACTGTACGCAGCGTACAAAACGTACGAGTCGTTTCGATCGAGACACAGGAGGCCCGGAGATCATGATCCGCCTGCATGCGAGCAAGGTCCGTGAGGGTTTCTCAGACGCCATCAACCGCGTTGCCTACAGTGGGGAGCGGATCGTGCTTGAGCGGCGCGGCAAGGCCATGGCCGCGATCGTGCCGCTCGAGGACCTGGAGTTTCTCCAGGAGATCGAGAACCGCACGGACCTCGAGGCTGCCCGGATCGCGCTGGCCGACGTGAAGAAGCACGGTGCTGTGCCTTGGAAGAAGATCAAGGCGGACCTCGGGCTGGCGTAGGTGGGCCGCGTCAGTGCCGGCCGCTACCGGGTGGAGTTTTCCCGCCCGGCGGATCGTCAGTTTCGGGCGCTCCCGGCGGAGGTTCAGCGCAGGATCGCCCCCAGAGTCAACGCGCTTGCCGATGCTCCCCGCCCTCGCGGCGCGGAGAAACTCGAGGGCGGGGAAGACCTCTACCGGCTGCGTGTCGGGGACTACCGGATCGTCTACCAGATTCGAGAGCAGGTGCTCCTCATCCTGGTGGTGCGCGTGGCCCACCGGCGCGAGGTGCACCGCCGCTGACTCCTTGTGGCACCGGGCCCGCCCTCAACCGCTCCCCGCAGCAGTAGAGATCTCTGCACTTTCAGCGCGCCGGATGAGCGCAATCCGCACGGTGGGGTTCCTGCGCCACGGGGTGTGTTGCCTGCAGCCGACAGTCTCGCGGGACGCCTGGCGCAGGTCGGTGTGGGTCTTTGCGCGCTACCACTCGAGAGCCGGATGGGCTGATCATGGCCGGAAAACGACTGTAAACGTTTCCCATACAATGTCTTGGAGAACATTGTCTTTGCGCTGGACTTCTTCCGTCCTCCTGACTAGACTGCGCCGCGAAGGGATTCAGGCCCCACGCAGCCTCGATTCCGATTATTCTGCGACGGCAGCGCCAGGTGTGATTCCTCGTGGTCGCAATCCGTTCAGAGGAAACGCCGTGGAGTGGCTTCCCCGCGGCGACCGGGATGTTCGTGCTTCACAGGCTGCCCGCGTTCGGGCGAAACGCTCCTGGGCGAAATGGCCCGGATGCCGGTATTCGCTATGTCGGATTCCTCTACGCTTCTTGTCCAGCCGAGCCTGGGCCAGCACTCCGGATCGGATCTCGCGATCCATCCATTTCATTCCCGCTCATCGAGTTGCACCTGCCAAGACGGCTTGGGGCCGCGAGTGGCCTGGCCCTTGCACTGCCGTGGTCAGAACGTGAACCCAGCGCCGGAACCGGTGGCCCCAAAGCTTCCCCGGCCGGGACACGCCGCTCGGTACCACGCAGGGAGCGACCGCCGAGATCGTCCACTCCGGCAAACAGCCGGGAACCGTTGCCCCAGTAACAAGAGGAGCCTGACCACCATGATGAACCTGATCCGCAACTTCGTGAGTGACGAGAAGGGCGAGGACCTGATCGAGTACGGTCTGCTCGCGGCGTTCGTGGCTGCCCTCGGCGTCATCGTGGCCTACACGCTGGGTCTGGACGATGCCATCTGTGCTGCCTTCCAGCGCGCGATCGATTCCCTGGGCACCACTGGCTAGGCTCAACAGCACTTCCGCGCCACGTGCACGCTCCGCCCTGGGTGGCCCTGCCGGTCATCGTCCTGGTGGCCCTGGCGGCCCGGGCGGACGTGCAATCGCGGAAGATACCGAACGTACTGACTGGCCCGGCCTTCCTGCTCGGGCTTCTGGTGCATCTGGTTCTGGGTGGGGCGACGGGTGCGGGGAATGCTCTGCTGGGGGCGGCGGTGGCGGGTGCCATCCTGCTGCCCGGCTGGTTGATGGGTTTCACAGGAGCCGGCGACGTCAAGTTGATGGCCGCCGTCGGCGCCTGGTTGGGTTACCCGGGCGGGCTGGTGGCCGCGGTTGCGGCATTGGTCGCGGGCGGTTTGCTCGCTGTCTTCGTGGCGGCCCGCCGGGGCGTGCTTAAACAGGCTCTGCGGAGTACATTGGCGGTCGGGCTCGCGTTGCTGGCCCGCAGGGGGGGGGGGGCGGCCCCGATGCCGGCCAGCACGGGCGTGCGGTTCCCCTTTGCGCCGGCGATCCTCGCGGGAGCGCTTTTCGCACTATTGAAGAGGGGCTGAGCGGCCGATAGAGGACACGACATGACTTGCCACCTTCGGAAGAAGCACCGGTCCTCCCAGCGGGGCACGGCATTGATCGAGTTCGCACTCGTCCTGCCGCTCCTGCTCGTGATCACCCTCGCGACCCTCGATCTCGCCCGGGCATTCCTCGCGAAGAACGTCCTGCACCAGGCGGCCCGTGAGGGCGTCAGGATGCGGGTGGTGATGGTCAGCCCCCTCTCCTCGGTCGACCACGATCGGGTGGTCCTGAGGGTGAACAACGTGTGCAAGGCGGCCGGCCTGACTCCCACCGTGGTCGTTGGAGGCCCGGATTCTGCGAAGAGCGACTCTGTCTCCGTGACGGCGCCCTTCATCTTCACCTTCCCGCTGCTCTTCAAGGTCGTGGGGATGAACGTCACGAATCCGATGCAACTCACTGCGACCTGCTACATGAAACAGGAATAATCACCCAAGGAGGGACTCTCGTGGCGGCGAACAAGGGACAGGCGTTCATGGGGTTGGCCGTCGTGCTTGGGGTGGCGGCCGCCATAGCCGCCTACTTCAGCGTGTCGGCGATTACCAGGCAGGTCGTGAAGCAGACAAGCCAGAACTTCCAGCCCGTGGTTGTCACGACCTCCGACCTGACGTTCGGCGTGAAGCTCGAACCTGCCATGTTGCACACGGTCAGCTACCCGAAGGATGCGGTGCCGGCCGGCGCGTTCTCGACGGTGGACTCCGTGGCCGGGCAGACGACCAAGGTGTTCCTGGGCGCGCGCGAGCCGGTGACGGCGATCAAGCTCTCCTCCCGCGGTGGCGGCCTCTCGATGCTGGTGCGGCCCACGATGCGCGCGGCGAGCATCGAGGTGAACCAGGTCTCGGGCGTGTCGGGCTTCATCCTCCCGGGTGACCGGGTGGACGTGCTCGTGACCGTGAACCCGCGCAGCGGCGGCAACGAGGAAGCGACTACCCGGACCATCCTCCAGAACACCGAGGTGCTGGCCGCCGGGCAGAAGACCCAGCAGGAGAGCAACAAGCCGATCACCGTGCAACAAGTGACCCTGCTCGTGGATCCCAAGGGGGTCCAGCAGCTCGCGCTCGCCATGCATGAAGGCGAGATCACGCTGGCCCTGCGCAACCCCGAGGACCAGGACACGGTGAAGACCGTGGCCTATTCGACCCGGCAGATGCTCGGGGAGGCGCCGGCTTCCACTGGCCGCAGGGCGGCCGTCAAGTCCGCGCCGAAGCCCGCGGCGCAGAAGGCCCTGGCGGCGAAGGACGCCCCCAAGGTCCGCATCATCCGCAAGGCGCAGTTGTCCGAGACCCCGGCCGTGAAGGACACGGTACCGACCCCGTAAGCGTGGCAGGGATGCCGTGAACACGAACAAGGAGGATTATCCGATGTCGTCGTTCAAGCTCAGGGTTGCGTTCCGGTTCGCCGTGCTGGCCGGTCTGGCGCTCGCCCTCGCGGGCTCGGCCCGCGCCGCCGAGAGCATCCGGGTCGCGGTCGGACATGCCGTGGTGGTGCCGTCCGACGGGGAGATCCGCACCGTCGTCATCGCCGAGCCCAACATCGCCGATGCTGCGGTGGGTTCGGAGCGTACCGTCGTCGTGACCGCGAAGTCCCCCGGCACGACGAACCTGGTCATCTACAACGAGAACGGCCGCTACGCCTCCATCGAGGTCGAGGTCTACGCCCCCAGCAATCGCAAGCAGGTCCTGCTCCACGTGACCGTGGCCGAGGTCAACGAAGCAGCCAAGAAGGAACTCGGGCTCGATTTCGCGGGTTCGGGCAGCAATGGCCCGGGCTGGCCCGACGGAACGTTGTCGGGCGGGCTCTTCCCCACGAAGATCACGAACCCGTCCGTCCCTCTGACGGTGGGGCCGAACACGGACGGCATCCTGTCCTACGTCAAGAACGGCGGGAGCCTCTCCCTGATGGTGGCCTGGAAGGCGCTCGAGCAGAAGGGCGACATCCGCACGCTTGCCAACCCGACGCTGGTCGCGCGCAGCGGCGAGAAGGCCAGTTTCCTGGCGGGCGGTGAGTTCCCCGTCCCGATCGCACAGGGCGGCACGGGGGGGGGCACCGCGATCGGTGGTGGCATGCTGTCGTCGAACAACAGCGTGACCATCGAATGGAAAGAATTCGGAGTCAAGGTGGAGTTCACGCCCACGGTGCTCGACGACAACACGGTCTCCCTCACGGTCGCTCCCGAGGTCAGCGCGCTCGACTTCAGCAACCCAGTCGAGATCTCGGGGTTCCGCGTCCCGATCATCATCAGCCGAAAGACCTCCACCTCGGTGGACGTGCGCAGCGGCGAATACCTGGTCATCGGAGGCTTGAAGCAGACGGACAAGGTCAAGACGGTGCGGCAGGTGCCGATGTTGGGTGACATCCCGCTGCTCGGGTTGCTGTTCAGGTCCACGGTCACGGAGACCCTGGACCGTGAGTTGCTCGTGATCGTGTCGCCCGAGATCGTGGCGTCGTCCGCGCCGGAGCTTCCACCACTCCCGACCGATCGGCCGGAAAGGAAGTAACCGCGATGAAGTGGCACCCTCGGAGACGGCGCGCGAGCGAGCGGGGATCCATCCTGATCTGGCTCGCCTTGATCATGATCTTCATACTGGCTTTCGTGGCGCTGGGCGTCGACGGGGCGAAGCTGATGGCCACGCGCACCCAATTGCAGAACGCCGCCGACGCCGGGGCGCTGGCGGGCGCGTCGGCGGTCAACCCCGTCACGGGTGTGATCGACCAGGCCGAGGCCACCTCTACGGCACAGGCGACCGCTGCGAACAACAAGGCTTTCATCGGCGGGCCCAGGCCCGTGCTGGACGCGGTCGTGACCTTCCCGGAGAACACCCAGTGCCGGGTGGATGTGACCCGTTCGGGGCCGACCGCCATCGTCACCCATATCGCGCAGGTGGTCGGGGTCAAGACGCTCAACACGGATGCCACGGCGACCGCGGAGCTGACGAAACCCGACTGCGTGTTCGGCCTGCGGCCGCTGGGGGTCGGAAACTCGACCATCCCGTTCGACTACGTGGTGGGACAGGAATACGCGCTGATCGAGGGGTTCGCGGCGGGCAACTATCAGCACCTCGACTTCTCCCAGATGGATCCTCCCCTGGATTGCATGCAGGGCCCGTGCGCCGGCATGACCAGCCAGGGAGGTAGGCTGCTGAAGTGCATGATCGAGCATGGCCTCGGCTGCTGCGTGGACGAGAGCCGGCTCATCCGCGTGCAGACGGGTGTCTCGGCGGGTCCTGTGGGACAGGCCGTGGACTCCCTCTTCGACAACTTCGGTGACATCAGCACCCTGTATCCCTCGAGCCAGACCAACACCTACCCCGTCTATCAGGCTGCTGGTGGCAATGACTCCCGGGTGGTCGTCGTGCCACTCGTCGAGTTCATTCCGTCCCCCTGCTCCGGGAATAACTGCTGGGCGAAGGTCAATGGTTTCGCCGCCTTCTTCCTCAAGCGCCGCTTCAGCCCGGGACAGAAGACCTTCTACGGCGAGTTCATCAAGTACCAGGTGGCGGGCGAAGGCAACGGCAGCAACGGCACGGTCTATACAATCAAGCTCATCAAGTGACGGCGTCAGGGAGACCCGTATGACTCAAGTGCTATCGCTGGTGCTCGTGGATCGGAATCCCGGCAAGCGCCAGCAGCTTCGCCAGGCCCTCGAGGCGTTGACCGGCGTGCAGATCGCCGGTGAGCGCGCCGACCTGCGCTCCGGCCTGGCACTGGCGCACCAGGTGCGTCCCGGCGTCCTGCTGCTGGAGCTGGCGGCGCCGATCGAGGACGCCCTGGGCGCGGCCTCCCAGTTCAAGCTCGAGAATCCCGACACCGCCATCCTCTTCACCGCCGAGGCCTACGACCAGGACCTGCTGCTGCAGGCGATGCGCTCGGGCGCCAGCGACATCCTGAAGTGGCCGCTCGACCGCGGCGCGCTGGGGCAGGCGCTCGAGCGCGCAGCCGCGCTGCAGCACCGCAAGCAGGGCGGCGCGAGCCAGCGCAAGGTGCTCACGGTCTTCAGCAACAAGGGCGGCTCCGGCGTCAGCACGCTGGCCACGAACCTGGCCGTGAGTCTCAAGCGGCAGACCCAGCGCGAGGTGGCGCTGGTGGACTTCGACTACCAGTCGGGGGACGTGGCGTTCTTCCTGCGCATCGACCCGAAACGCTCGCTGGGCGACATCGTGGCGGCCACCCGCGTGGATTCGGCGATCGTCCAGGACACGCTCACCAGGCATGATTCGGGGGTCTACGTGCTGCCGCAGCCCGAGCAGTTGGACCGGGTGGAGGACATCGGCGCCGAGCACGTGGGCACCATCCTCGACATCCTGGCGAAGACCTTCGACATCGTGGTGGTGGACGCCCCCCACGTCTTCAACGAGGTCTCGCTGGAGATCTTCGACCGCAGCAGCACCATCATCCTGCTGACCGAGCTGAGCGTTCCCTCGGTGCGGGCGGCCCGCCGCTCGCTCGACATCCTCGGCAAGCTCAATTTCCTGGCGGTCCCGGACCGGGTGCGGATCGTGGTCAATCGCTTCAGCGAACAGAGCGCACTCACCACCGGCCAGCTCGAGGAGACCCTGGGCCTGCCGGCGTTCGCCACCATCGCCAATGACTTCACCGCCGTCAGCGAGGCCATCAACCTGGGCCGGCCGCTGTGCGGCGAGAAGACCGAAGGGCACGCGGCGCGCGACATCGTCGCTCTCGCTCACAAGCTCGTCCCGGGGGAGTCCTTCGACGGCCAACCCGAGACCATTCCGCAGCGGCGTCCAGGACGGCTGCGCCTGTTCGGAAGGGGGTAGGGAGTCATGAATCTCCGCCAGCGTCTGGGTCACGAAAAGTCGAAGTCGGCGCCTGAGCCGACTCCGCTCCTCGGGGGGCGGGCGCCCGAGGCTGCCCCGGACCGCTACCAGGCCATCAAGAAACAACTGCATCGGGAGCTGATCGGGAAGCTCGACCTGACCCAACTCGAGACCATGGACGAGGCCGAGCGCCGCGTCCAGGTCGAGCGCGTGGCGCGCCGGATGCTCGTCGAGTCGGACATCCGCCTGACGCGCGGGGACGAGGAGCGCCTGATCACCGAGCTGCTCCACGACACCTTCGACCTGGGGCCGATCACGCCGCTGCTCCTCGACGATGAGATCAGCGACATCCTGGTCAACACCGAACGCCAGGTCTACGTGGAGCGCCTGGGCAAGCTGGAGCTCACCGAGGTGAGCTTCCGCGACGAGGCGCAACTGCGGCTGGTGATCGACCGCATCATCTCCCGCGTCGGCCGGCGCATCGACGAATCGAGCCCGCTGGTGGACGCGCGCCTGCCGGACGGCTCGCGCGTCAACGCCATCATCCCGCCGGCCGCGATTGACGGACCCATCCTCTCGATCCGGCGTTTCCGCCGCCGTGCGCTCTCGATCGACGACCTGCTTGGACTGGGCACGCTCACGCCCGAGATCGCCCAGTTCCTGACCGCCGCCATCGCGGCGCGGCTCAACATGCTGATCACCGGCGGCACCGGCTCCGGCAAGACCACCCTGCTCAACATCCTCTCGCGCTACATCTCGGACGACGAGCGCATCGTCACGATCGAGGACTCGGCGGAGCTCCAGCTGCAGCAGCCCCACGTCGTTCGGCTCGAGACCCGGCCGCCCAACATCGAGGGCAAGGGGCAGATCACGCAGCGCGACCTGGTGCGCAACAGTCTGCGCATGCGGCCCGACCGCATCCTGGTGGGCGAGGTCCGCGGGGACGAGGTGATCGACATGCTCCAGGCCATGAACACCGGCCACGACGGCTCGATCACCACCCTGCACGCGAACAGCTGCCGCGACGCCCTGCACCGTCTCGAGAACCTGGTGCTGATGGCGGGCCACATGCTGCCGGACCGGGCGATCCGTGAGCAGGTGGCCTCGGCGCTCGAGCTCATCATCCACGTCTCGCGCATCTCCGACGGCACCCGCAAGGTCCTCTCGGTCCAGGAAGTGATGGGCATGGAGGGCAGCATCGTCACCATGCAGGAGATCTTCCACTTCACCTCCACCGGGGTGGCCGCCGACGGGACCGTGAAGGGCTACTTCGAGGCGACCGGCATCGTGCCCCGGACCCTCGAGCGCATGCGGCTTGCCGGGATGGACCTCCCGACCGAGTTGTTCGAGCGCGGCCGCAGGCTCGGAGGGAAGGCGCGATGACCCTCATCGTCAGCGCTCTCGTCTTCCTGGCGGTGGTCTTCGCGGTGGTGAGTGTCGTGCTCAGCCGCGAGGGCGTCGCGGCCCGGGAACTCGGCGAGCGGTTGCGGCGCTTCGGCTGGAAGGGCGAGGTGGAGGGCGCGGGGGTCGAGCGGGACGTGCGCTACAGTTCCATACCCATGTTCGACCGGCTGCTCCGCTTCATGAATCTCGGCACCAACATCGAGCTGCTCCTCTACCAGGCCGGGATGAAGATACGGCCTGGCGTGCTGGTGCTGCTGACTGCGCTCTTCCTGATCGGCGGTTACTCGGCGGGCGTGGTGCTCTTCCACCGCGTGCCCCCGGCCCTGCTGATCATGGTGGTCCTGGGTCCGCTGCCCTACTTCTACGTGGCCTACCGCAAGTCGGCCCGCATGAAGGCGTTCGCCCGGGAGTTCCCGGACGCTCTGGACCTGCTGGTGAGCGCCCTGCGGGCGGGCCTCTCGTTCTCCGCGGCGATGCAGATCGTGGCCGAGGAATCCCCGGACCCGGTGCGTGGCGAGTTCGCGGTCACCGTCGAGGAGCAGGCGCTGGGCATCGACTTCCGCGAGGCGATGGTCAACCTGACGCGGCGGGTGGACTCGCTCGACCTGCGCTTCTTCGTAACCGCGGTGCTGCTGCAGCGCGACACGGGCGGCAACCTGGCCGAGATCCTGCACAACACCGCGGTGCTGCTGCGGGACCGCTTCCGGGTGCTCGGGGACATCCAGACCTTTACCGCCCAGGGGCGCATGACCGGGACGATCCTCAGCCTGCTGCCAGTCTTCATGGCGCTGTTCATGCTCGCCACCGCGCCGGACTACTTCCGGCCCATGATCGAGAGCCACTCCGGCCGCGTCGCCCTCGCGGTGGCCGGCTGCCTGCAACTGATGGGCATCCTCGTCATCCGCCAAATCGTGAAGATCAGGGTCTGAGCCATGACCCTTCTCGTCGTCACCAGCCTGCTCGTGTTCGCGGCGGTCACCACCCTGGCCTACGCGCTGTCGGCGAGGCTCGAAGCGGAACGGAACCCGATCTCGTTGCGGCTGCGCCAGCTGCGCGCCCTGCACTCGAGCGAGGCGAGCGTCCCCTACGGGGAGCGTCCGCCGTTCCTGCTCGGCCTGATCGCGCTGCTCGGGGGCTTCCTGCCGGCCAGGGAGGGTCGCGACGCCCTGCGCACCGGACTCATCCGCGCCGGGTATCGCCGGGGCGACTCGGTGCTCGTGTTCCTCGGCAGCAAGCTGCTCCTGGCCGTGGTGCTGCCCATCGTCGGACTGTGGGCCGGATTCGCCTCGGGGCGCCCGCTCGGCAACATCTTCCTGCTCACCGTGGCGCTGGCGGTGCTGGGCTTCTACCTGCCGACGATCCTCGTCGCCATCCGCCAGGCGCAGCGTCGCGACGAGATCCTCTACACGCTCCCGGACTCGCTCGACCTGATGGTGGTCTGCGTGGAAGCCGGCCTCGGGATGGGCGCGGCGCTCCAGCGGGTGGCGATCGAGATGCGACTCGCCAGCCCGCAGCTCTCGGAGGAGTTGTCGCTCGTGAACCGGGAGATGCAGACTGGCATCTCGCGCACCGACGCGCTGCGCAACCTGGCGCAGCGCACCGGCGTCGATGACGTGTATTCGCTCGTCGCCATGCTGATCCAGACCGACCGGCTCGGCAGCAGCGTCGCGCAGGCCCTGCGCGCGCACGCGGAGTCCATGCGCACGCGGCGGCGGCAGCGGGCCGAGCAGCTCGCCCGGCAGGCCAGTATCAAGCTCGCCTTCCCGCTCGTCCTGCTCATCTTCCCGGCTCTTCTCGTGGTGCTGCTGGGGCCTTCGGGCATCCAGTTGATGAAGGCGCTGTCGACCCATTAGCGTGTGCCAGCAGAGAACTCGATCCTATGGAGGGGGGTGACTGAATGCAGCCAGGAGTCATCATCGCGATCGTGGTGGCCGTCGTTTTCGGGTTCCTGTGGTGGAGCCGCCGCCAGGCCAACCAGAAGAAGCGGAACCGGTAGTCCGGCAGGCGCCTGCGAGTGCCCATCATCCAGGGCACTGCCACTCGGGGGAGTCCCCGGGTGGCGCTTTGGGGGGCTCGCCCCCGCGAGCGGCCCCCTGCGAACCTTCAGATTGCGCGCCAGGTGTCCTGCGCCTGGCGCTATGCTGGTACCCGCGATAAGGTGACAAGGTGCCCTCCCATCCCCGGCGCCTGAGCGCCATCCCCGCGGTCGAGACGCTCCTGCAGCGCGCCGAGTTGGCCGCCGTCCTGGGGCGCGTCTCCCGCCTGGTGGTGGTGGAGTCCGTGCGGGCCGTGCTGGCGCGGGAGCGCGCGCGCCTGGCCGTGCCGGGCGCAGTCGCCGCCACCGCAGAGGCCCTGGCCGGCGCGGCCGCGGCCGAAGCCGAGACCCTTGCCGGTCCTGGGCTGCGCCGGGTCTTGAACGCGACTGGCGTGGTCCTCCATACGAATCTGGGCCGTGCCCCGCTTGCGCCCGCGGCACAGGCGGCCGTGGCCGCGGTGGCCGGCGGCTACTGCTCGCTCGAGTACGACCTCGGCTCCGGGCGGCGCGGCGAGCGGGGGGCGGGGGTCGAGCGCTGGCTCACGCGCCTCACCGGCGCCGAGGCGGCGCTCTGCGTCAACAACGGGGCCGCGGCCCTGCTGCTCGTACTCTCGGCGCTGGCCGCGGGCCGCAGGGTGCTGGTCTCGCGCGGGGAGTTGGTCGAGATCGGGGGCTCGTTCCGCATCCCGGAGATCCTCCAGAAGAGCGGCGCCACGCTGATCGAGGTGGGGACCACGAACCGCACCCACCTGCGGGACTACGAGCGCGCCCTCGAGCGTGAGGCGGACGTGGCTGTCCTGCTGCGCGTCCACCCGAGCAACTTCCGGATCGAGGGCTTCACGGCCCGGCCCGGGCTGGCGGAACTGGCTGCCCTGACGCGGCGGCGGCGGGTGGTACTGGTCGAGGACCTGGGCAGCGGCGCACTCGTGGATCTTGCCCCGCTCGGGCTCGGGCACGAGCCGACCGTGGGGGAGAGCCTCGCGGCTGGCTGCGGCGTGGTCACCTGCTCGGGCGACAAGCTCCTGGGTGGCTCCCAGGCCGGCTTGATCCTCGGCCGTCGGCGCTGGCTGGCGAAGGTGAGAAGAGACCCGATTGCCCGGGCCGTGCGCCTCGACAAGCTCACGCTGGCGGCGCTCGAAGCGACGCTGCCGCTCTACGCCGAACCCGGTCGGGCGCTGCGCGAGGTGCCGACACTCGCGATGCTGAGCCTGAGCCCCGAGGACCTCGAACCGCGCGCCCGGCGCCTGGCGGAGGCGCTCGCCGCGCGCGTGCCCGGCCTGCGGGCCACGGTCGTCGCGGGGCACGGCGAGGTGGGTGGCGGCGCGCTGCCACTGAGGCGACTGCCGGGCTGGGTGGTCGAGGTCGAGCAGCAGGACCGCGACGCGCGCGAGCTCGAGCGGCGGGCGCGCACGGCCAAACCGCCCGTGATCGGCACCATCCGCGCCGGCCGCTGGCGGCTCGATCCGCGCACGCTCACCGTGGCCGAACTCGACGAGGTGGTCGAGGTGCTGGCCCGTGCATTCGCGCCGGGTGGCTGAGGGAGCGGACGTTCGTCTCTGCTCGAAAGCGTGACGAAGCGTCACCTGGGCCTGCAGGCGAGTTCCCTCTGCCTGCGCCGCGACGAGGCCCGCACGAGGCTACCGTGGCGAGCTGACCGCCTGACCCCCTGGGTCGACGAGCGTATACCCGCACGTCGCTCGCCTGGAAGGCGATGCCGAAATCTTCGGGGATTCGGCAGGCTGGCCGCTTGTCACGATGGGGCTGGAGCAGGATGTACTCGACGCGGTCCATGAGGCTTTCCTCCAGCGTCGTCCCGCGCTCGAAGAACCCTTCAACAGCGCGGCGCACGGCCGCGCCGTTCGGGGTCTCTGCAGGATGGCCGTACACCACCTTCAGCGGCGCCGAGGCCAGAACGCACATGCTTGTCGCAGGCTCGGCCAGAACCACCGCCCGCTCTGGAGCATGCTCGCGCAAGAAGCGGACAGCCTGCCAGACGTCATGCTCCACGAACAGGTCGGGGGACAGACTGGCGATGCGCTGGGTCATGGCACCGAGGAGCAGGACTCCGGTGAGCGCGTTCACCACGATGGCCGCGAGCTTTGCCACTGCAGGCAAACGAAGACCCATTCCCGCGACACCCCGGACCGCCAGGATGGACACCAGCACGCCGACGCCCAGGTCGAAACGGCGGCTCTGGTAGTAGGGAAGGCTCACGAGCAGTGCTACGACCCCGGTCCAGAACAGCAGCAACCAGTCGCAAGGCCTGCGGCGGCGAGCACTCATGACGACGCCCACCAGCGCAAGCGGCAGCGGCAACCCGAGGGCGATGAGGAATCCCCACGGAGTCAGGTTCGGTGAATGAACCTGGGTCCGCCAGCCAAGGTATGCGGGATTGGAAGCAATCGTGACGACCTGATGAGTCGCGAATGGGATGGTGAGGATGCCGAGCGTGGCGAGCTTCCCCAGTTCGGCCATGGGAGGTCGCCGCTCCTGCAGCCAGCGTTTGCAGGCCCAGAGCGCAGCGATCCCGGCAGCCACCACCGACCCGAAGGGCTGGGAGAGTGCGAGAATGAGAACGCCTGCCACGAAGAGGGCCAGCCGGGCGATGCGACCGCTGGCTGACACCGGCCCGTTCTCCCGTGGCACCAGGGCGTCGAGTACCCAGAAGAAGGCGGCCATGGCCAAAGCGAGGTGGGGGCTCGAGAGGATCGAGAAGAAGGGATGGAGCTCGGAGGCCCGAAGCTCGACCAGCCGAAAGCGGGACGTCATCAGCCACGCCCACGCCAGTCCGCAGCCTGTGGCCGCCAGCAGGAATGAGAAACGGCGATCCTCGGGCCGGGCAAAGAATCGTCCGATGAAGTGCCACAACGAAGCGAGGAGAACCACGCCACACACGAGGCGGGCGAGATAGAAGACCGGCACGGGGTCGAGCGCGGCCCAGGCGCACAGGTGACCGAGCAGGAGGTAGCCCGGGTAGAAGAGCGCTCCCGGACCCTGGGCTCCTGCATAAGGCGGGCTGTGGAGCCAGTGCCCCTGCATCCCCTCCCTCATGACGGACAGCAGCAGGCCATCGTCGTGGTAGAAGCAGGTGCCGCCCCAGAAATGCACACTGGCCGGCGTGCCGAATACGGCGCAAAGATAAGGAAAGAGCGCTGCGAGGAGGATCAGGACCGAGCTGGCCAGCAGCCACCACCGTCCGATGTGAGCGGCTTGCGGCGCGGGTGCCGTGCCTGTCCCCGGGGATGCATGCGCGTCGCCAGCCAGCGAGAGCGTGGCGGCACAACTCGTCAAGGTCTGGAGCGGATCGGCATTCAAGTCGCCCCCGCGGCGCGAGTGGGGTCTCAATGCTCGCCCCTCGTATGGTAACACGCGAGCCTCGCGCGTTACTTCACTCCGCACTGCCGGGGGGGGAAGGGCGACTGAGCGAAGAGGCGCCGGTCCGGCCTTCCAGGGCGGGTGTTCGGCAGGAACCGCCTCGGTGCATGCCTACCGCCGCCGACCATAGACCGTCACGCCTCCGCTTCTGAAGACCTCCCGAAAATCCGATGGGATCCTCGTGGTGGTCACCCCATCCGCCCGCCGCTCGACGAGGATGTAGTCGACGCGGCTCATGAGCCCAGCGTCCAGCGCTCGGCCGTACTTGAAGAACCCCTGTACGGCCCGCCACGTCTCGTCCCCGCGCGGGTTCTCGGTTGGGTGCCCATAGACGACGCGCAGAGGCGATGAAGCGAGCAGGGACAGGCTCGTGATCGGTCCGGCGAGGACAACCGCGCGTTCCGGGGCGCGATCCCGCAGGTAGCTGATCGCGGCCCAGCGTTCCTCGCGCATGAAGAGTTCGGGATCCAGGCCCGAGATGCGGCCCGTGGTGGCCCGGACGAGCACCAGGCTCATCAGCGCGTTGAGGAAGACCGCGAGGAAGCGGTCACCGCCCGACCAGCGGAACCGGAGCGCTCCCACGCCGCGCACCGCGAGGATGGCCAGAGGCACGTAGCCCGCGAAGTCGAATCGCCGGGCCTGGTAGTAGGGCAGGGACAACAGCACGGCCATGCTGCCGACCCAGCCGAGGAGCAGAAGGTCGCTCGGCCCGCGCCGGCGCGCCGCTTCCAGAAGACCCACGAGCGCGAACGGCAGAGCCAGTCCGATGGCAATGAGCAGTTGCCCCGGCGATGGCGTGGGCGTTTGGACCTGGGTGCGCCAGCCGACGTAGGCGGGATTGGAGGCGATCGTCGCGATCTGGTGGTGGGCGACCGGTGCCGTGAAGGCCGCCAGTACGAGCAAACCCGCGAGTTCGGCGCGCGGCAGGCGTCGTTCCCGCAACCAGCGTGCGGACGCGCAGAACGCGCCGACGCAGAACGCCACTACGCTGCCGAAGGGCTGCATGAAGGCCAGGATCAGCACGCCCGCGACGAAACGGGTCCAGGCGGCCATGCCGGGCGCGCGGACGATCGCCCCCGGCGGGCGCCCAGGTGCCTCGGGCACCAGCGCGTCGAGGACCCAGAACAGGGCCGCCGCCGCCAGCGGGAAGTGGGCGCTGGCGAGGATCGAGAAGAACGGATAGGCCTCGGGCGCGCTGAACTCCACGGTCTTCAGCCGGAACGCGATCATGAAGAACCAGCCCAGGCCGCCGCCCGTGGCCGCGACGAGGAACGCGAAACGGCGATCCTCGCGACGATCGAAGAAACGCCCGACGAAGCCATAGAGCGAGGCGAGGAGGGTTGCCCCGCAGGCGAAGCGCGCGAGATAGAAGACGACGGGCGGGTCGAGACCCGTCAGACGGCTGAGATGGCCCAGCAGGATGTAGCCGGGGTAGAAGAGCGCTCCGGGGCCCTCTGCTGTCGCATAGGGAGGCGTGTGGAGCCAGTGACCGCGCACGCCCTCCCACATGACCGAGAGGAGCAAGCCGTCGTCCGGCGAGAACCAGGTAGCGCCCCAGAAATGGTAGCCGGGCGGCGTGCCGAGCACGGCCCGCAGATAGGGGTAGAACGCCGCGGCGAGGATCGCGGCCGAGGTTGCGACGAGCCAGAGCCGTCCGGTTCCGATTCCGGAGCGTGGGTCCGGGGTGCCGGATGAGTCCATCGTCAAGGTAGGCTCCTCTTGGTTCATCACGGATCCCGTGCGGGGTGCTTCAGGATGGACTCCCGCGACTGCTGACCGCATGCTAACACGCGACCCGCGGCCTCAGGAGGCGGCCCGCCTTGCGCGCCGCTCCTTCGGCCCGGGGTCCGGCCGTGGACGGGCGAACCCGGGATCCGCTCTCGGGATTTGATTGACCCCGCCCGCTCTCGCCCGTAATCTCCACCGCTGCGGGTCGCCGGCTCTGCCCGGCACCCCCTGAGACAGCGCTCACGCAGCCTGCTTCCCACCGGAGTCTCGGACACGATCGCACTCGGACACGCCCCGGCCGCCTGCCCGCGGGCGTCGAGCGAGAGGGGAACAAGGATGTTTCTGCACCGGCTCGAGATCCAGGGTTTCAAGTCGTTCGTCGACAAGACCGAGCTGCAGTTCGGCGAGGGCATGACCGGCGTCATCGGGCCCAACGGCTGCGGCAAGACCAACGTCTCCGACGCCATCCGCTGGGTGATGGGCGAGCAGAGCGCCAAGCAACTGCGCGGCGACTCGATGGAAGACGTGATCTTCAACGGCTGCCCCAGCCGCAAGCCGCTCGGCATGGCCGAGGTGCACCTCACCTTCATGAACGACCGCGGCATCCTGCCGACCGAGTTCTCCGAGGTCACGGTCTCGCGGCGCGTGTTCCGCTCGGGCGTGAGCGAGTACTCCCTCAACCAGACCCCGTGCCGGCTCAAGGACATCCGCGACCTCTTCTTCGACACCGGCATGGGCAGCCACGCCTACTCGGTGATCGAGCGCGCCATGGTGGACCACGTCCTCTCGGACAACTCGGGGCACCGCCGCTTCCTGTTCGAGGAGGCCTCGGGCATCACCAAGTACAAGGCGCGCAAGAAGGAGGCGCTCAACAAGCTTGACGCCACCGAGACCGACCTGGTCCGGCTCAACGACATCGTCTTCGAGTTGGAGCGCGAACTGCGCTCGCTTGCCCGCCAGGTGGGGAGGGCCCGCCGCTACCAGCGCTGGCGCGACGAGATCCGCGACCTAGACCTGACCCTCACCGCGGGCCAGGTCGAGGCCCTGAAACAGAAGGAAGCCGAGGCGAAAGAGCAGTGGGAAGAGGAGTCCGTGCGGCGCGTGGGCGTCACCGCCTCGCTCGACGGGCTCGAGGCCACGCTCAACGACCGCAAACTCGCCCTGCTCGAGTTGGAGCGCGAGCTCTCGACCGGGCAGGGGGGACTGCGCGATCGCGAGGAGGCCCGCACCCAGGCCGAGCACCAGGTGGTGCTGCTGCGCGAGCGCGCGTCGGGACTGCTGCGCCGGGCCGACGAGGCGGTGGCCGAGGCGCGCGGTCAGCGCGAGCGGCTCGCCGAGGTTGTGGCCCGTGAGACCGGGGCCTCCGCGCGTTTGGCGGTGCTGCGCGCCGAGCGCGACGCGGCCCAGGCCGCGGTCGAGTCCTGCACGCAGGCGCTGGGCGCGGTCGAGACCGAACTGCGCGAGCGCCGCGAGGTGGCGAGCCAGCGCAAGCAGCTGTCGCTCGACCTGTTCTCGACCGAGGCCGACAAGCGCGGCACGCTCGAGAACCTGCGCGCACGGCGCCTGTCGCTCACCGAGCGGCGGGACGCGGCGGCGGCGCGGCGCGACGAGCTCGAAGCACGGGTGGCCGACCTGGCCCGGCTCGCGGCCGAACGGAGTGCTGCGCGCACCGGGCTCGAGACGGCACTCGCGGCGGCACGCACGGCGCTGGCCACGGTGGACGAGCGGATCCGCTCGTTCGCGGCCAGCCTCGAGGAGACGGGTGCGCAACTCGCGGGTCTGCGGCAGCAATCCGCTGCGGCCGAGTCGCGGCTCGAGACGCTGCTGGACCTGAAGCGCAACTTTGACGGTGTCTCGGAAGGTGTGAAGGCCCTGCTGGCCGTGGACCACCGCGCTGCGGGCACGCTGGGCATGATCTCCGATGTGCTCGAGGTGCCGGTGCGCTACCTCGACGCGCTCGAGGCCTCGCTGGGCGAGGCCGCTGCCTTCGTGCTGGTCGCGGACCGCGCCGCGCTCGACGCGGCGCTGGAGCACCTGCGCGGGCTGGAGAGCGGGCGGGCCACGCTGGTGGACCTGGCGGGCCTCACCACGGGGCCGCTGCACGAGGTGCCGCAGGGTGAAGGCGTGCTGGGCCGCGCCTCCGACCTGGTGCGTTGCGAGAAGCGCTACCGCGCGCTGGTCGAGCGCCTGCTCGGCGCGGTCGTGGTGGTCGAGGACCGCGCGAGTGCGGCGCGGCTGGCTGCCCACTCCGAGGCGGGACTGCGCTTCGTGAGCCTGGATGGCGAGGTCTGGGAGCGCGGGCGCGTGCGGGCCGGCTCGGCGCGGAACCTGAGCGGGCTGCTGCACCGCGAGAACGAGATCCGCGAGTTGACCGGGGAGCTGGCCGAACGCCGGCTGGTGCTCGAGGCGCTGGAGCGCGAACGCGAGGTGTTCGAGGCGGGCCGCCAGGAGACGCTGGCGAAGCGCGAGAGTGCGCTCGGCGGGCTGGAGCAGGCCCGCGTGGCGCTCGAAGCGCTGGAGCGCGAACTCGAGGCCGGCGAGCGCGAGAGCCGCTGGGCCGGCGACGAGGCCGGCGAGCGTCGCCGGGAGATCGAGCTGCACGAGGCCGAGCGGGGCACCCTCGAGCGGGCCCTGGCCGAGGCCGAGGCCGACCTGGCCGACTACCAGCAGCAGGTCGAGAGCGCCCGCGCGCAACTCGCCGACCTGGACGGCACGCTGCGCGGGCTCGAGGGCCGGCGCGACGAGGCGGCGGCCGCCGCCCGGACTGCGGGCGAGCGACTGTTGCAGCTGGCGCGCGATCAGGGGGAGTGCGAGAGCCAGTGGGCGCGGGCCGAGCAGACGCGGCGCGAGCTGGAGGGCGGCATCGAGGCGCGCGAGCGCGAGGACCGCGAGGCGCGCTCGAAGGTGGCCGAGATCGAGGCCGAGGTCTCCGGGCTGTCGGCCGGGCTCACCGGACTGCTCGAGTCCGAGTCCACGCAGCGCGAACGCGTGGTCGAGCTGCAGAGGCGCTTCCTGGCCCGCAAGCAGGAGGTGCAGGGTGGCGAGGAGGATGCCCGCCAGCTGCGCTTCCAGCAGACCGAGCTGAGCGAGCTGATGCACCAGCTCGAACTGGATCGCGTGCAGACCCACGCCGAGCTGGAGCGCACCTTCGAGCGCCTGCACACCGAATACGATCTGGAGGTGGCCCGCTGGGAGCCGGTGCCGCCCGCCGAGGGCTTCGACGCCGACGAGGCCCGCAGGCGGCTCGAGGAGATGCGCACGCGCTACCGCGCGCTCGGCCCGGTCAACCTGCTGGCGGTGGACGAGTACGGGAAGAAGAAGGAGCGCTGGCAGTTCCTCACGCAGCAGCGCACCGACCTGACCAGTGCCAGGGCCCAGCTGCTCGAGGCCATCGAGAAGATCAACGTCACCGCGAGCGAGATGTTCCGCGACACCTTCGCGAAGGTGCAGGTCCACTTCCGCGACGTCTTCAGCACGCTGTTCGACGGCGGCGACTCGGAGCTGCGCATGGTGGGCGACGATCCGCTCGAGTGCGAGATCGAGATCGTGGCCAAGCCGCGCGGCAAGCACCTGCAGAGCATCAGCCTGATGTCCGGGGGCGAGCGGGCGCTCACCGCCATCGCCCTGTTGTTCGCCCTGTACCTGGTGAAGCCCTCGCCCTTCTGCCTGCTGGACGAGGTGGACGCGCCGCTCGACGACGCCAACGTGGACCGCTTCGTCAAGATGCTCCAGCGCTTCAGCGACAAGACGCAGTTCGTGATCATCACCCACAACAAGCGGACCATGGAGTCTGCGCGCTGCCTCTACGGTGTGACCATGGAGGAGCTGGGTGTCTCGAAGCTCGTCTCCGTGCGCTTCGACGGCCAGCCGATGAGCGGGCAGCGGAACGGCCACGAGCTGACGGGCGCGGCCGCCGGGAAGTGAGCGCGCGGACGGGGTCCGCCGCGGGGCGCCTCGCGCCATGAGCCTGTTCTCGCGTTTCCGCGCCGGGCTCGCACGTACTCGCGAGCGCCTGGTCGAGCAGGTGGGCGGGCTGCTCCAGCGCCGCGGCGCGCCGGACGCGGCCACCCTGGCGAGCCTCGAAGAGGCGCTGCTCGCCGCCGATGTCGGCCCGGCCACCACCGAGCGGCTGCTCGAGCGGGCCCAGGAGTTGCTCCGGCGCTCGCCCGAACTCGAGCTGCGCGGCGCCCTCGAGCAGGCGGCCGCGGCGATCGTCTCGACCCCACGCGCGCGTTTCGAGCCCGGCCCCCGCGCGGAGGGACAGGGGCGCGCGGCACCCTGGGTGGCGCTGCTGGTCGGCGTGAACGGCGTGGGCAAGACCACGCTCGCGGGCAAGCTCGCGGCCCGCTTCGCGCGCGAGTCGCGCCCGACCCTGCTCGTGGCGGCCGACACCTTCAGGGCCGCGGCCACCGAGCAGCTCGAGGTCTGGGCCGACCGCGCGGGGGTGGAGCTGATCAAGGCCCGCCCCGGCTCGGACCCGGCGGCGGTGGTGCATGATGCCCTGACCGCGGCCACGGCGCGCGGCACCGAGGTGGTGCTGGTGGACACCGCGGGACGCCTGCACACCAAGCACAACCTGATGGGCGAGCTGGAGAAGCTCGGCCGCGTCTGCGCGCGTGTCGTCCCCGGCGCGCCGCACCACGTTCTGCTAGTGCTCGACGCCACGCTGGGTCAGAATGGCCTGCAGCAGGCCCGCGAGTTCCAGCGGGCGTTGCCGATCACCAGCCTGGCGCTCACGAAGCTCGATGGGACCGCACGAGGCGGCGCGGTGCTCGCCATCGTGGACCAACTGGGGCTGCCGGTCAGCGTGGTCGGAATCGGCGAGGGGCTGGACGACTGGGAGCCGTTCGATCCCGAGGCCTTCGCGCGCGGTCTGTTCGAGTAGCGTCTGGCACGGAGGGAACCGATGCCCATCACCAGCCAGCAACTCACGCCCTGGCAGCGCCGGCTCATTCCGAGCCTGACGGATCTGCTGTTCGCCGTTCTGGTGTTCTCCCAGCTCAGCAGCCGCCTGTTCAAGGATGGTGACACGGGCTGGCACCTATGGGCTGGCATGGAGACGCTGGCCCATGGGCCCAGGGCCATCCCCGATGCGCTCTCGTTCACGCGGGCGGGGGTGCCGTGGCGGGACGTCTCGTGGCTGGCCGACGCGATCTTCGCCCTGCTCTACCGGCATGCGGGCTACTTTGGCGTGGCAGCGCTCGTCACGCTGGCCTTTGCCGGACTCTTCACCTGGCTCTACCGCATCCTGCTGCGTGAGACCGGTCATGTGCCGGCAGCGTTCACGGCGACCGGGCTCGCCGCCCTGGTGGGAGTGATCCAACTCCTGGCGCGGCCGGTCGTCTTCTCGCTCGTGCTGGTGCTCGCGGTCTGGGAATTGGTGCGGGTGGCGGGCCGCGAGCGGCTCGCCTTGTGGCTGCTTCCCCCACTCACCGTGTTGTGGGCCAACCTGCATCCCATGGCGTTCATCGCCCCGGGGTTGGCCATCTTCGGCTGGCTCACGCGCGGGCGCGACCGCCGGCTGGCTCTGGCGTCGCTGCTGTCGCTCGCGGCTCTCGGAGCCACCCCCTGGGGCTTCGGCTGGCTGCGCGACATGATTCCCACCGGGGACAACCTCCTGCTCTTCAAGAGCATCGACGAGTGGCAGACGCCTCGCTTCAGCGAGCTTCGTTACCGGTCATTGTTCGCCTATCTGCTCCTCGCGCTGGCCGTGCGGCACCGGGGTCCGCGACTCGCATGGGGCGAGACGTTGATGGGCCTGGCGTGCGTGGCCGGATCGCTGCTGGCCGTGCGGATCGGTCCCATCGCGGCGATCCTCTGGGCGCCCTGGCTCGCGCGTGACCTGGCGGGCCGGGAGCGCGATGACGCTGACGAGTGCCGGCCCGGGGGTTGGGCCCTGGGACGCTTCTGGCAGGCCGCACAGGAGTCTCTCGTGCCCTTCGAGCGCGTTCTGCGGCCCGGCCTCTGGCCGGCGCTCATCAGCGTGCTCCTGTTTGCCTTCGCGTCACAGTGGTCGCGCGCGCTCCCGGGCGTGTCGGAGGGCTTCCCGGCGCAGTCCTTCCCGCACCGCGCCATGGTGGTGGCCGACAGCCTCCAGCTTGGCCCGCGCGTGCTGAACCACTTCGGCTGGGGCGGCTACATCTCGTGGGTCCACGGTGGCCGCTGGAAGGTCTTCATCGACGGGCGTTCCGGCTTCTACGGCGGGGAGCCACTCGCCGACTTCGTCAAGCTCTGGGCGCTCAGCCCCGGCTGGCAGGAAGTGCTCGAGCGCCGGAAGCTTGACTGGATGCTGCTGCAGCAGGAATCGTCGCTCGTGGTCGCGGCCCCGCTCACCGGCCGCTGGCGGGTGGCCTACCGCGACTCGCTGGCCGCGATCCTCACGCCGGTCCCACCGCCCGGCCCCGCGCGCTGAGACGCAGGGCCGGGCCGGGGCTCAGCGGGTGGGGGGCGCGGGCTTCGGTGCCGGGGTCTTCCGTTTGGGTGCCGGAGCGGTGCGCTGCTCGGCCAGGGAGCGGCGGAACTCTTCGGGGACGAGTTTCGCCTCGAGGCCCTTGGTCCCGTATGCCACCAGTTCCAGCACCGTCATCGTGCGGTCTACGAGCTTCAGCGGGCTCGAGTCCTTGGAGTGGCCGGTGAGCCAGGTGCGGCGTGAGGTCGAAGACTCGATCTCCTCGTGGGCGTTGCCCGTGACGGGTATCTGCGGATTCAGGTAGGTCACGCGCACTTCGCGACTCTCGCCGTACTGGGAGCTGTCGGCGCTCTGGGCGGTGGAGCTGATGCCCTTCTCGGTGCGCACCTTGAGGCAGACGAAGTCTCCCTTGACGGTTTTCAGTGTGTCCGTGCCCAGCGTATCCACCAGCATGGTGAGGCCCGGCCCGGGCTGCGCGCGGCTCTTGATCACGGCCTGGCCGCGCCGCAGGGTCTGCTGGAGGGGCAGGCCATTCTCGTCGAGTTCCCCGACCCGCTTGCGCTGGTAGAGCAGGACGTTGCGCAGCGGCGTGCTGTCTTCGAAGATGGCGGAGGACATCAGGGTGGCTGCCGGCACGATGGACCCATTGGCCCGCTGGGTCGTGGTCTCGACCCAGAAACACTCCTCGCCCCACCACTCCTCTTCGCCTGCGATCATCATGGTCACGGTGCAATCGTCGGTGACACCCTTATCGTTGCTGGTTGTCACGTGGTAGCTGACCCACGATCCCACCTTGATGATCGACCGGCCGTGGGTGTAGCCCACCGCGCCGATGGCATCGAGCAGTGCGCCCTGCTGCGCGGGCGCGGATCGTGCGGTGAGCGCGAAGAGCAATGCGGCGAGGAAGCCGAACAGAACGCGGGAACGACTCATGCAAGTGATCTCCGGTGTCGGGTGATCCGGCGCCCGCGGTTCAGCCTGGTTTCACCAGGCTCCCCCCGCCGACAAGACGGCCCCCATTATCCACGACCCGGCCCGGCATCCCAAGCGGGCTTCCAGGAGCCTGATGCCCGCAAGCGAGCCCGCCCCGCGCGCCACCGATGACGGCGGCACACCCGTGCCGCCCGTGCGCAGCCTGCGGCCGCGGGAGAAGTTGCGCGCCCGCGGGCCGTCCGCGCTGGCCGACGCCGAGTTGCTGGCGCTGGTGCTGGGATCGGGCACCGCCGGGCGCAGCGCCCTGCGCATCGGGCGCCACCTGGCGCGTCGCAGTCCGGACGAGCTGGGCGCCTGGTCGAGCGCCCGCTGGCTGCTCGTGCCTGGCGTGGGGCCGGCGCACGCGGCCGCACTCGTGGCCGCTTTCGAGCTGGGACGCAGGGCGGCCGAGGGGGCGCCCGGCGGTGCCGCGATCCGCAGCCCCGAGGACGTGCTCGCCCAGGTGCGCGACCTGGCCCGCGCGCGCAAGGAGCACTTCGTCGTGCTGCTGCTCAACGCGCGGCATGAGATGCAGTGCCGCGAGGTGGTCTCGATCGGCAGCCTCAACGCCTCGATCGTGCACCCGCGGGAGGTGTTCCAGCCGGCCATCATGCACTCGGCCGCGGCCGTGGTCCTGGTCCACAACCACCCCAGTGGCGACCCGGAGCCCAGCGAGGAGGACCTGAACATCACGCGGCGGCTCGTGCAGGTGGGGGAGGTGGTGGGGATCGCGGTGCTCGACCACGTCATCGTGGCAATGCGCGGACTCGTGAGTCTGCGTGCACGGCAGTTGCTGTGAGGCCGGGTGCGCGGCGCTTGCCGAGCCGCCCGCCGAGAGCCATGCTCCGGCCATGGAGGAAGGACACAGCACGTTCGACCACACCGGCGATCTCGGCCTCGTGGTCTGGGCCCCGAGTGCGGCGCGGCTCTACGCCCTGGCGGCCGAGGTCCTGATGGCGTTGGTCGCGGATGCGCGCGGGGCCGCGCCCGAGCTGGAGCGGGCGGTGCGGATCACGGGGGATGACCCCGCCGACCTGCTCGTGCACTGGCTGAACACGGTGCTGCTGGAGTCCGGGCTGGCGAAGGCCGTGTGGACGCGCGCGGAGGTGCAGGTCCTGACGCCGACCGCGCTGGAGGCGACGCTGCGGGGCTCGCGATTCGATCCGGCGCGCCAGACCTTCCTGCGCGAGGTCAAGGCCGTCTCCCACCACGCGCTCGAGCTGGAGCTGAGCGAGCCGACCTGCCGCTGCCGGCTCGTGCTCGACCTCTGAGCGTGCGTCGCCACCTGTCACG
>Ga0315273_10000230_pt1 | contig 53833 bp, 43 predicted proteins | sample YL17G02_0_MG_FD_205753 | JGI IMG/M metagenome (GOLD analysis project Ga0315273, IMG submission 205753) | Sediment microbial communities from Yellowstone Lake, YNP, Wyoming, USA - YL17G02_0 | ecosystem: Environmental > Aquatic > Freshwater > Lake > Sediment | place: USA: Wyoming | collected... | reverse complement strand
CACATTGAAATGCAGCACGCGTCTGCGATCGCAAGGCAGGCCGAGAAACACGAACAGAATCCGGAAACCCACCGTCGGCACCACGAAGAAGTCCACTGACACTAACCGCCTGACATGGTTCTCCGGAAAAACCCGACACGTCTGCGAAGGCAGCTTGCGGTGCTTCACCATGTACTTCGCAACCGTGTCCTGAGACACCTCGATTCCAGGCTTAAGCAGTTCCCCGTGCAGTCTGGGCGCTCCCCAAAGTACGTTCGCGGTGCTCATGTCACAGATCAGCTCTCGGATCTATCTCGCCGTTCCGGGTCGACCGATGCGTCCCCGGCGGCTCTTCCACTTCCAAAAGAGCTGGAACCCTCTTCGGTGCCACCCGATGACCGTGTCGGGTTTGGCGAACATGAGGGCGTTGCGCCTGTCGGGCCAGAAGCGAAGGAGGATTAGCCACGGGAGCCGGTCCGCTGTTTGAAGCCCGAGTCGGCGGCGCTCTGCCCTTTGGAGGACCCCCAGTTGGTGCGGAGAGCGAGGATCTCCGGGTGTAGGGAGGCTCGCGTCCGCAACAGAGACGCAAGCCCGGCGAGCAGCGATATCAGCACGTCACACATGGTGCATGACCGTAACAGGACGAAGGAGCAAGCGCAGCGATTCCGACCACTACGGACTTTTTGGCAGGGACAGAATTTTGTGCAAATTCCAGGGCCGTGGCGTCTTTCTGGTGTAGAATCTCGGCATATGTGATCTCCGGAACGGCCCGTGAAGCTGATATGCCTTCCGCTTCACCGATGCAAAGGAGACCTCGTTCCAGAACCCCGAGCTTAAAATGAATTTCATTCGGACGATCCGCCGAGGGTTGGTATTTCCGCGTCACGCGGCGCGTGGTAAAACCCAATCTGCCCGGCGATCGGAATCAAACTCTCTCCGCTATGCCATCCTCGGCGCCGGCAGCATCTCCCGCGTCCACCTCAACGACATCGCGAAAAAACCGGGTGTTACCGTCGTCGGCATCGCCGATCCAGCCGACCCGAAAACGTGGCGCATCACCGCCGATTACGCAACCGTGCCGCGTTTCAATGAAGCCGAGCGGCTCCTTCGGGAGACTCAGCCCGACCTCGTTTCCATCTGCACGCCAAACAAGTTTCACCACAAACTCACGCTCCTTGCGCTGAGCGCCGGTGCGCATGTCGTCTGCGAGAAACCAATGGCGATTACGGTAGCCGAGGCCGAGGAGATGGAGGCCGCGCGCACAGCGGCTGGAAAGCTCGGCGCCATCAATTTCTCCTACCGCAACATCGCCGCGTTCCGCTTCGCGCGCGAATTGATCGCCAACGGCGAGCTCGGCCGCATCTTGCGTGTCAACGCTGTCTACCTCCAGAGCTTCCTCGGCGTGCCGTCGAAGCCCTGGTCGTGGCGCAATGACGTCACGCTCGCCGGCTTCGGTGCGCTCGGCGATCTCGGCGTCCACATGATCGACGGAGTGCGCTTCGTGAGCGGGCTTGAATTCCGCCGCGTCGTCGGCCTCACGCAGACGCTGGCCCCGGGGAGAAGCGATGCCGCAGGCGCAGCGCACCGGGTTACAACGGATACCAACGCCGCTTTTCTCGCCGAGCTGACCGGCGGCGTGGTCGCGTCATTCGAGACCACACAGGTGGCGCCTGGTTACGGTGATTTTTTCCGGCTGGAGATTTCCGGCGAGCGCGGAACGCTCGCAGTGCACGGCGAGCACCCCGACGAAATCTGGCTGCGCGCGGGTGTGTCGCTCACCCGCTATGCGACGTGGAAGACGGACATCCCGCTGCAAAAGCTCCCGACCGACTTCGCGCAGCGCGGCGCGCCAGCCTCGCCTGGCGCTATCGTCCACGCGATCCGCGGCGCGCGTGTGGAGTTTCCGACATTCGCCGACGGTGTCTCCGCGCAGCGCGTGCTTGGCGCGATCCTCGACTCCATGAAAACAGGCGCATGGGTCGCGCTTGGCTGAGCCGAACGAACGCGGGTCCGGCCTGCCGGAATCGCTCACAACGGCGCGGCGGCACCGTGCGCGCCAGGAGCAACAGAACATCGAGTGACGCACGCGCCGGCTTGCGATGCCAAACCATATGCAGAATATATACGACAAATTGACGATTCCGCCGGAGCATATCGCTACCTCGATAGGAAGGGAGGAAGGTGAATATATCTTCGAGCTTGTTGGTTCAAAGCCAGTGAACAGCACAATGGAAACAGGCTTCGCATACGGCTGTTCAGCAGCATATATTCTTGCAGCCACCAACGCTCCACATATAGCCATCGATCCGTATGAACACAACTACAGCGATTTGGGCTTGCACAACATAGCCAAATTGGGACTGGAGGACCGTTTGGAATTGATCAAACTACCCTCTCACATTGCATTGCCTCAGTTAGTAGTGAGAGGGGTATCGGTAGACTTCGGGTTTATCGACGGCGGCCATCTGTTCGACGAGATATTCATCGACTGGTATTACATCGACCTCCTCCTGAATAAGCACGGCCACGTGATGTTTCATGACCGATGGCTGAAGGCGACTCAAATGGTGGCGTCGTTCATCAGGAACAACAGAAAGGAATATAGAGAAGTCCGGACCCCAATTCCGAACATCTTTTTATTTGAGAAAACAGGTCAAGATGAAAGAGTGTGGCCGCACTTCTCTGAGTTTTATACGGACAAGCCGTAAGCATCGCCAGGGGAACTCTCACTCCGATCGCTGCACGGTGGAGCGGATGATGGCTCAAAAGGAAGATTACTGCCATGGAGCTGGGCGGCAGATTTCCTCATGAGCTGCAGCATCTTCATCTGTGCCAGGATCTGCGGCACGCAGCTCAACCGTGGCGGCCGCCAAGGAAAGCAGCGCAGGGATCTGTCATGAGGCGCTTCTCAAACTGCCAACGGAAGACACAGCCGATGATGGGATACGCTCTCCTAGTCACGGACCGCCGGCTGCTCCCGGCCTGGAGTGGGAACCGTTTGCGGATCCTCGGTGTCATTCGCGCGCTACGCGCGCTGGGTTGGAAGGTCGTTCTCGTCGGCGCAAACCTCGGCCCGCTCGAGCAGTTGAAACCACTCGTCGACGGTCTCTTCGCCGTGCGCGCGCGCAGCTTCCCGGGCGGCGACCTCGCGACGTTCGACGCGCGACCGTTTCGCCGCGCCGTCGACCGCGCTGCCGCCGAGGTACGGCCGGCTGTCGCAATCGCCGAGTATGCGTGGCTGGCTCCCGCGCTCCGGACGCTCCCGCGCGGCGTGCGCCGCTGGGTCGATTGCCACGATGTGCTCCACGAGCGTACTGCGCGGTTTCGCGCTGCGGGCCTCGATCCGTGGACGATCTGCACCCGCGAGCAGGAGGCTGGGCTGCTCAACTGCGCGGATGTCCTCATCACATGCCAGGAGCGCGATGCACAGGTACTTCAGACGCTCCTGCCACGCAAGCGCACCGTCTGCATGTTGACGCAGATCGATCTGCCGGAGGGCTTCGGGCCGGTGCCGGCGCATGGCAACATGGTGCTCGCGGTCGGCGCGCATCACGCCGGCAACGAAGGGATCTGCGAGTTCGCGAGCGAGGCGTGGCCGCGCGTGATTGCGCGCGTGCCTCAGGCGCGGCTGAAAATCGTGGGCGGCATCGGCGCTCTTCTGCCCGACTTGCCGGGCATCGACGTGGTCGGCCAGGTTGACGATCTGCATCGACACTATGAGTCCGCGGCCGTGGTCGTCTGCCCCGTGACGGTCGGCTCCGGCGTCAAGACCAAGATGCTCGAGGCGCTCCGCCTGGGGAAAGCCGTCGTCGTGACCCCGGCCGCGGAGGAGGGATTGCCGATTTCCGAACGTCGCGCATGGGTCACCGCCGACTCGCTGCCTGCGTGCGCGGATGCAGTTGCTGCCCTGCTCGAGGATGGCACCGGCAGAGCACAGCTTGAAGAGAGGGCGTTTGCATTCGGGGAAAAACATCTGTCTGCGGAATCGTTCCAAGACCAGATTCGTCCGCTGTTGCCAAACCGTGTCTCGCTGTATATCGCGCGCCTCCTGGGCCGAGGACCTCGTCTCGGCCCCGACTCACACGCGGCGACACTGCCGGCAACCGAAGCAGCGTGCTGCTGGCTGCCGCCGCAGCGACTCGGCCCGCCGTTACCCGGCCGCGTAATGCGTGCCCCGGAGAAACTGCCGTCGGAGAACGACGATAACCGCGGCTTCAGAATTTCAGCATTACCTGAGCTGGAACCGGCCGTTGGTAAGGATTCGATGGTCCCGACCATCCCAAGGCGTGTCTCCGTGGTCGTGCCTCATGCCGGTAAAATCGGCCAGTTGCGGACCTGCCTCCATTCGCTCCTGCATCAGAGCTATGCGCGCGCGATCCTGGAGATCATCGTTGTGGAAAACTTCGAGCGAGACATCAGGGCGGAGCTCGTGCGTGAATTTCCATCGGTCACCGTGACGCGCGAGGCGAAGCCCGGTGCCGCGGCGGCGAGAAATTACGGTGCCGCCCTCGCGCAAGGCGACATCATCGCCTTTCTCGATTCCGACTGCCGCCCAGCCCGCGATTGGCTCGAGAACGCCGTTGAGGTTTCCCTGCAGCACGGCGAGGAGTGCATCGTTGCCTGCAACCTAAAACCGGGAAAAAGGCAATCCGGAGTGGCCGGTGTGCAGTGGTACGAGGCGATCGCCTTTCGCAAGTGGAAAGCGTATGGTGATCAAGCCCTCCAGTGCAGCACGCGAGGGGTGATCGTGCCGCGCCACGTCTGGCACGCCATCGGCCCGTTCGACGAGGACTTCCTGGAGGCGGGGTGCGAAGACCGGGAGTGGCTGGCACGAGCAAGTTCTCGCAAGATCGGTATCGTCCGCGCCCCAGACGCCATTGTGGTGCATCCGGTGCACGGCACCTGGCATGGGCTGCGCGCCAAGACGCGCCGGCTGGCGCGAGGCGAACTGCGTCTATTGAAGAAGTGTGGAGGCAAGGATCCGCAGCGGTTCCGGCCGCTCGTCTCGGCGCACACAAAGCGCCTCAAACGCGATTTGGCCACGGCGATCCGCGAGGAGCGCATACCCTTGCGATTCCGGTTGGACGTGGCCGTCGCCGCCGCCTGCGTGTGGTATTGGAGCCTCACCGAGACGCGAAAGCAGCTCAGGGCCTGCCGCGTCACTGAGACGTCGAGGCCTGAGCCATCGTGCGAGCCCAAACCCTCTGCAAACCTCCCTCTCGGGTCGGTGAGCATCATCGTGCCATGCGCGGGCTGGCCCGATACGCTGCCCGCGTGCCTCACGTCGCTGCAGGCGCAGGTCATCGATGTCCCGATCGAGATCGTCGTTGTGATCAACGGGCCGGATGCAAGCGCTGCGAACCGCAGGTGGCCCGGCGTCACGATTGTGCACGAGCCGCGGCAAGGCCCGGCTGCCGCGCGGAATACGGGTGTTCGTGCGGCGATGGGCGATGTGCTCGCGTTGATCGATTCCGATTGCATAGCTACGCCGCAATGGATTGCTGCAGCACTGCGGACGATGTCCAACGGTGCGGCCGGGAAAATCGTCGCCGGCGCGATTTCGCGTTCCGGGGCAACGCGCAGCTGGGTCAGCCTCTACGACAGCCTCAACTTCCTTCAGCAGGAGCGCTATGTGAAGTATTCGGGAGCATGCGTGACGGCAAACCTGCTTGTACACCGCTCGGTGTTCGAGCAGATCGGCCCGTTCGACGAAGCCTTCGAGGAGGCCGCGTTCGAGGATTGGGAATGGGTGCTGCGTGCGCGGCGCACCGGGATTCCCATCGTGTACGACGCCGAAGCGCTCGTCGATCACCCGTGCATGTCGAAGCTTGCCGAAATAAAAAAGAAGGCGGAGCGGCTGGCGCGCGGAGGGATGTTGCTTAATAGCAAGATCGGCCACACCGGCACTGTGCCGGACCTGATTGCCACGCTGCGTGGTCAGGCGCGGCGAGCTTATCGAAACGATCGTGTGAGCTTTGCGGACCGGATGCGGTTGATGTGCGTCGGCATCGCGGTCGGGTTCTGGACATGGAAGGCCGCCCGACTCTGGCAGCGGGAAGGTTAGCAGATGGCCATTGTATTCCTGGCTCTGAACGGCGATGGGCTCGGGCACCTGGTCCGGACTACGATCGTATGCCGCGTTTTGGAGTCCGCCGGCGTGCACCCGGTCATTTTCTCGCAAGGAATCTTCCCGTTGGACGACCGTACGCGGTTCCCGGGAAAACACGTCCCTTCCCTCTGGAGGGCGGACGAATCGGTGCGTCGTCGCGTCGCAGCGGAGATCCGATCGATGACAGAGATCTCCCAGCCGGCAGTTCTTGTCGAAGACACGCATCCGAATCCGATTGTGCTCCCTTCAACAATTCGACGCGTTCTTCTCGTTCGACCGCCGACGTTCGAGTACCTCTCTCTTCTGAACGGCCGCTATAGCTCGGTGTACTCCGCGTTCCTGCTTTGCGATTCGCCGAATTCTCCCACCTGGCCATATTCGGAAGCCGAGACCGAATCCCTGGTGGGCTGGAGCAAATGGCATGTCATCGGTCCGATCTACCGCGCGGAAGGCAAGTCTGACATCCAGGAGGTGCGAGAACGATATGCCGTAAGGAGCGGGCAGCGGATTTGTGTCTTCAGCATGGGAGGAGGAGGACAGCACCGTCCAACGGATCTGGATGTCGAACGCTTCCTTGCGATTGCCGAGAGTGTGGCGGAGAACCTAAAGCGTATTGATCAGGAAGCGCGCCTCATCTTCGTACGAGGTCCGTACTTCCCATCGGATGTGAAGATTGACCGCCGTTTTGAGATCGTCCCGCAGGAAGCGCGAATGCCTGCGCTGCTTGCCATGGCGGACGGCGCTGTCATTCGGACTGGTTTCAACACCACCTGGGAGTGTCTCGCGGCGGGTACTCCCTTCATGCCGTTTATCGGAACCACATTTGCCGAACCGACACACGAGCGGTTGACCCGGCTGCGAGCTTGCGGTTTGCTGGCGGATGACGTCAACACCTTCTGGAATGACAATCGCTGGCGCGAGCAGTTCCGGCAGACCTGCCGGCACATCTTCGAACGGTGGCCTGGCAAACCTGAAGGCGCCCGGCTCAAGCAGCTGTTATTGGATCTGCCGCAGGATCGTCCGAAGCGATCCGCTTCGCACCGAAGCGAGGGGGAGGACCCTATCGCTGCCCACGCGCGAATCAGCAGGCCCGCCGCTCACTTTCGCTTCGGCCGGAAAATACCGTTGATTATTCGTATCGACGACGTAGTCGCTCCCGATCCTGCACTCAGCTGGCTGCTCCGAATGCTCTCTTCGCGAAGACTGCGTGCGTCGCTGGAAGTGGTGCCTTATCTGGCAGACTTCGACGAGCGGTGGCTGGACGCACTCGATCCAGCGGGCGATTTGTTCGAGGTATCCCAGCATGGTTATGCGCACATACCGCGATCCGGAGCAGACGGCAAACGACATGAGTTCGCCCCCGATTCATCTGATCCGACGCTTGACGACGACAAGGGGATCAGCTGGGGGAAAAAGCGCCTCGAACAGGCCTTCCCAACCAGATTCAGCGGCGGCTTCTCACCGCCATTCGATGGCTTCCCAACCTGGCTGCCCTCCCTGTGGAGCGAAAAGGGCGGCAAATTCATCTCCTCCGTCTTCATCAGGCGCCTGGAGGGCGCGCCAATCCCGGTGATCAGGGCAGGGATAGACGTGTGGAATTGGTCCAGAAACGAAGCGCGCGGACACCGCGACGTCCTTCGAGCGATCGAGCGGCAGACCAAAGAGGATGGGCATGCCGGCATTATCCTCCACCCGCATCGCCTCCGCAGGCGGCTGGAGTTGGCGCACCTGGTCTGGCTTCTGGACCTTTTGCAGAGGCGAGGATTCAGACCCGCATCATTGCGCGAGCTGGCTGCCGCGGGAGGCGCGCCGGCGCCCACCAGGCTGTCAACACTAAAGCGCCGCCTGAACATTTTCGCGGCCTGGGCCTCCAGACGATCCTGACGAAGCGCCGGAGCGCAGGAAGGCCGAGCGGGCCGCGTCCTGATTCGGCAGACGCCGGAGGGCTCGTGCCAGATAGAGGACCGCATCCGTTTGGTTGCCGAGTTCGAGTTCGACCATGCTGCACAAGTAAAGCAGATCCGAGTGATTCGGGAATATACGGAGGCTGCGCTGCAACAGATGCCTGGACTGTGCGTACCGGCCTCTGCGAAACTGGGTGAGCGCCAGGAAATATAGGGCTTTGGAACATCTCGGGTTCAAACGCAGGCATTGCGAAAACAGCTTCGCGGCCTGGTCAAGCTCACCGTCGCGGAGAAAGATGGTGCCCAACTCGAGATGCCCAAGAAAATAGCCCGGGTATTGCGCGACCTTCTTTAATCCCAGCTCTTTGTATGACTGGGCCTTCGTACCGAGCTCGGTCCGTCCGTACAAATACCCCATGTGGTGAATCGGAATCGCACAGGGCCTCAGCAGAATGTCGAGCCTCCTCAGGGCGGGTATCAGGGATTCATGAACAGGGTAGCAGTATCTGAGCCTCCGGCGTCTGGGCAGCAGCCGGACAGTGCGGCTCGTCGTGCAGCCGACACCCGGCAGTACCTCACCGGCAAATGCGCTGGGCGCCGTCGGCCACACGGCGTCATTCATGAAAAAATAGTTTCTGATGGTGAAAACGAACGCGCTTCTTGGATGAGCGGTCAGCATCTCCCTCAACGCATGCCTATCGACCGTTCCAAGCATCTCATCGGAATCGAGTGAAAGCACCCACGAACAACGGGCCACTTTCAAATACTCGTTGCGCGCCGCGGCGAAATCGCCTTCCCACCTGGCCGACAGCACCCGAGCGCCGAAGGAGCGCGCGATGGCCGGGGAATCGTCCGTGGAGCCGGTGTCCACGACAATCATCTCGTCCACTACGGGGGTCACACTCTTCAGACAGTCGGAGAGTGTGACCGCACCATTGCGGACAATCATGCAAAAGCTTATGTCAGGCGCACGAGACACAAGTCATCCAAACGCGCGCCGCTTTGCGCAGCGGCGATACACTCAACGGCGGCGTATAACCGCCAGCCCCGCAGACACGACGAACCACAGGGCGAAGACGGCTGAAACTCCGAGCGTGATGCGGGCGTAATGAGACCCACCCTCACTGCCGAACATGTGTGATGCGGCAATGGCACCACCGGCCGCAATCACGCCTACTCCGAGGCGCGTCGAAGCCACCGAAATCACATTGATGACCCGCTCGATCCAATTCCACCAATCCTTAATGGTTATGTCATCGGTCGGAAAGAAATCGCCATCATCGGTCGTCATCATGAGCATGTCGAAACCGGTCCCGGCCGGGTCCACGGTTTTCCGAGCTCGCTCCAAAATGGCGTCCTTCAGTTTGTGAATCTCGTCAGTGCTTAGTTTAGAAAGATCCAAGCCCTCCGGTCGGAGTGGATCGGATCCATTGGTGTTTCGACTCATCTCGTCTCCTATGCCACACGGGCTGCATTCGGCGCCTCAAACACTTCGAGACCAAGCTCAGCCTTATGGCGGCCGCGTACGTTTGATCTGGATCAGCGCAAAGCCGAGACCACTCGCCGATCGCTGGAAGACCTGGAGATTAAAGGTAGTTATAACTCACCTAAATAACACCCCATGCGCCTGTTGTCAAGGATACTCGCGCGCAGATTTCATCGCAAGAATTTGGTACGAGTCGCCCTTGCCTGTCTTTCTAGAAAGATTTCTGTTAGTCGCGCTTGCTGGCACATTTCTGGCATGCGTTTTGACGAACAATATCAAACTCGATATGCTTCCGAATATTAAAGGATAGTCAATTAACCATTGAAAGAATCAACGGACAAGCCGTAGTCTCCACGTCTGTGCGCGATTCATCCGGGGCTATAGTTGCAGAGATTATCAGAAACCAATGGAAGATTCGCCCTGAACTTATTTGGGATGGAAACTTTAATCGGAATGCACTAGAAATGAAAAACAAATTTGGAGACGTTATTCTCCAGATTGTCGTTCTGGATGATAGGATTAAGATCCAAGGCGTTTGGCGAAGTGCGTCAGGCGGTTTTTTTATGGTTGTCGTGTAGCCTCGTGCCACTTCGGAGCCCGGATGGCAAAACCCAAAGTTTACATCCATCGCGTCGGTCACTGGTACTCACAATTCCTCGACGAACAGACCGAGCGCACGCTGCGCGCATTTGCCGACGTGGTCTCCGAGCAGGGCCGAGAGAAGCCACTGTCTCCGGCCGGGCTCGTCGAGCGCATGCGCGGCTGTATGGCGATCCTGTCGCTCAACGGCCTCAATGCGGAAGAGATCACGGCCGATGTCCTTCGGGCCGCGGGAACAATCCGCCTCATCTGCATTGCCCACTACTGGGGCCTCCGCCATTTTCCCGGCATCACTCGCGACACCGGGATCCCGGTCGTCGAAGGATCCAACGCAGGCACAGCCGCCGTGGGTGAGTGGATCATCGCGGCGTCGTTGATGGGGATCCGCAGACTGCACGCCTTCGACCAGGCATTGAAGCGCGGCTCGCCGTGGGGAGAACCACGGCACGGCGTGGGCTTGCTCTCGGGAAGCGTCGCGGGACTGGTCGGCCTGGGTCGGATCGGCCGGTACGTCGCCCAGTCGTTTCGCGCGCTCGGCGTACGGTGCATTGGCTACAGTCAGTCCTGCCCGCCTGATCTGGCGGCGGCCCTCGGGATCACGTTGGTTCCGCTCGAGCAGCTCCTGCGTTCCGCTGACATCATCTCCCTCAACCATCGGGTCGTCGATGAGACGCGCGGCCGACTCGGCGCACGCGAGTTCTCGATGCTGAAGAACAAGTGTGTCTTCATCAACGCGGCCCGCGCCGGGCTCTACGACGAGCGCGCGCTCGTCGACGAGTTGATGAAAGGGCGGTTCACGGCGTACATCGACGTGTTCGAGACTGAACCGCTCCCCCTCGATCATCTATTCCGATCGCTGCGCAACGTGGTCGTTACGCCGCACATTGCGGGCAACAACGCCGAGATGCTCTTGCGCTGCGGCCGTGATGCCGTTCACACGCTCAAAGACTTTTTCGACGGCAAGGAGCCGATCGACAAGCGGTACGCGTACCCATGAAATACGTGGTCGTCACCGTGGCCCATCGCGAGGATTTCGGCCTGCTGCGCCTGCAGGCGCGGTCGATGCGACTCCACCTCGCGTGCGATCTCGCGGACGAGATCGTGATCGTCGAGAACCCGGCGCCGGGACGCCCGACGGCCTGGCGTGACCGGTTGCGCCGCGAGTACGGCGACGCGGCGAGTCTCGTCCGCTTCATCGATGCCCGGGAGATTGCCCACATTCCGGACACGACCAGCGGATGGCTCTCGCAGCAGATCCTGAAGCTGATGGTTTCCCGGGTCCTGGCCGCGGATCGCTACCTGGTGCTCGACGCCAAGAACCACCTCGTGTTCCCGCTGACGCGAAGCGCGCTGGAGGCCGGCGGCAAGCTCCGTTCCCGGCTCATCAGCTTCGAGCAGCACCCGATCCGGACGATGTTCGAGAACGCCGTGCGCTACTTCGGCCTGGCGCCGGAGGACCACGTCCAGGCCTTTCTGCCCGCGACGACGCCGTACGGCTTACCCACGCGGGTCGTGCGTGAGCTCGTCGTCGATCTGGCCGAACGCGAGAATAGACCGTTTCCACTCGTGTTCCTCGGCATCGGGACGACCGAGTTCCTGTTGTTCGGGGCGTTCATCACGGCAGGTCACAGAGTTGAAGAGCTCTACGATCTGTCGGCCGTTCAGTATGCGACGGTGTGGGAGGAGATCGCCGCACGCGGCACTGGTGAGGTCGGGAAGCTGATTGCGGAGACCGAAGAGGGCGTGTTGCCGTTCTTTGCGGTGCATCGCCGGGCGCTGCCGAAACTGAAGGACAACGATTGCCTGTCGATCGCGGCGTTCTGGCAGCGGCGCGGCCTGTTCCCGAGCATCTCGGACGGCGTCAGATTCCTCCGCGACCCAAACGCAGACGACTGAAAGGCGGCCGGTGCGCGAGGAGACGCCGGCGATCCATCAGGCGCGCTGGCGCCGGCCGCATTTCCGGACTCGGAACCTCGCGCGGGGCTATCGTCGAGTCGAAGAGCAGCATGCCCGGGAACTGATCAGCCATCAGACGCGGGAAGCTCGCCCCGAGCCCCAGGTGCCGCTCGGACCAGTGGTCCTGCATGTAGGGCTGGAACACGTTTGAGAACCAAAGCACGGGTCTCTGCGCGCCGAGTTTCTTGAGCAAGCGAATGAACGAGAACGTCTGCGTCACGAGATCGCAATGCGCAAACACGACGTCGAAGCGCCAGTCCTTCCGGCGAAGTCGAATCTGCTCGAAGAGCTGATTGTGGACGTCCGGAAGGGACCGTCGTCGGCCGCGGTAAACCAGGGTCGTTCACAGACCGCGTACCAGCTACCAGCGTGCGCAGCTGCAGGAGACGCATCCTGAGCGGGCGGCGCAGCTTGTTTTTCCTATGCGTCATGAACATCAAAGGTATCCGCCGCAGCCTCTCGCTCTCCCAGCCGCCCATCGACCCGATGCTGCTCGTCCGCGCAAGAGCCGCAGGCCTTTTTGACCCCGTCATGGGCCGCAGTGGCAGCCACTGCGCGATTTGCGGCTTTTTGAGGCGCTTTTTTCATCCTCTGCAAACTATCCGTCAATCGGACGCTCTCCCAGTTGAAGTCGTGAATGAAGCAACGGTGCGTTAGCCGATCGAGCAAAGCCGCCGTTAGCGCCGCATCGCCAAATACTTTCGTCCATTGAGCAAACGGCAGGTTGGAGGTTACCAGCAGCGATCCTCGTTCATATCGGTCCGCAAGAACCTGAAACAGCAGCGGCGCGACGGCTTGACAAGCTAGCGACCAAGATTAGCTGAGCGTGATCTTATCTGAGGTGCGAGGATGGGCGATCCAAGCAAGGATTTCTTAACAACTCGTAGCTATGTGTGGTCATGGGATTCAAATCGCGGTACCTTGCCGCTTCCGGAACCTCAAGAGCAACTTCGCGCAAATCCCTGGTCGCCAACCGCAGATACATCGACGTGCTTTCCGCCGCACGATGCCCGAGGATGTCGCCGATTGTCTTGAGAGGGGTTCCGTTCTTGAGAAGATGGACCGCAAACGAGTGACGAAGGCAATGTGGGCCTTGGAAGGGAATGCTGAGACCGCTTTTCCACACCAAGTATTGAAAAGCTTCGTCTGCTGGGCTCGGAATAGCAAACGTCGATGCCTGGCGGGGTGTCAAGTAGACCCGAAAAAAATGTGCTGAGTTTTTTGGACGGAATCGCTTACAGACTGATTCTACAAGAGTTAGAGCCAAACGCGCAATATCACCATAACTCATGCGCCAGCTGAGGCTTACAGAAACTCAGAACATTATGCAGCTTGTTTTTCCTATGGGCTAATTTGCAATTTGCAGTTTAAGGGGTCCAGACCACCTTGCCCCTGACGATTGTGGCCGCGGGTGCGCCGCGGAGCTGCCATCCCTCGAAGGGTGTGTTCCGGCTGCGTGAAAGGAAATCATCCGCGCGCACCTGGAACTGGGCCTCCGGATCCAGGACCGTGATGTCCGCCCAGGCCCCCTTGGCCAAGGTTCCCCTTTCGAGCTTCAAAATCTTTGCGGGGTTCACCGAGAAAAGCTGAACCATGCGGTCGATCCCGATGATGCCTGTCCGGACGAACCTATCCAGAATGAGGCTGACCGCGGTCTCCAGGCCGACGACTCCGAAAGGCGCGCGATCGAACTCAAGCATCTTGTCGTTGGCATTGTGCGGAGCATGATCGGTAGCAATCGCATCGATGCTTCCGGAGGCCAATCCTTTTACCAGAGCGTTGACATCCTCTTGTGTTCGCAGAGGCGGATTCATTTTGGTGTTCGTGTCGTAGGAAGTCACCTGCGCATCGGTCAGAAGCAGGTGGTGGGGCGTCACTTCGCAGGTGACGGGAATATTTTCCTGTCGCGCGCGGATTACTGCGGCAAGCGAGTGCCGCGTGGAGATATGTGCAATGTGAATCCGGGCTCCGGTCTGGCGGGAAAGAACGGTGTCGCGGATGACATGCATTTCCTCCGCCGCCGGGTTGATTCCGCGTAATCCCAGGAGGGTGGAATAGTAGCCCTCATTCATGCACCCGCCGGCAGCCAGATCCTTGTCGTCGCAGTGATCGATGACCGGCAGATCGAACAGGCGGGAATACTCCATGGCCCGTCGCATGATCTGGCTGTTCTGCACCGGACGGCCGTCATCGCTGATTCCCACGATTCCCGCGCGATACATTTCCCCGATCTCCGCCAACGTCTCTCCCTGGCTTCCTTTGGTAATGGCGCCGATCGGGTGAACGGCAATCTTGGAGACCTCCCGGGCCCGCTCGAGAATGAAGGCAGTAACCGCCTCCGAATCGTTGACGGGTTGGGTGTTGGGCATGCAGGCCACGCCCGTAAAACCGCCGCGCGCCGCGGCGTTCGTGCCGGTTTCGATGGTCTCCGAGTCTTCCCGTCCGGGTTCGCGCAGGTGGACATGCATGTCGATAAAACCCGGAGCGACGATTAAACCCCGCGCATCGATCTCCTTGCGCCCCTTTTTGCGGATGCGGGGTGCGATCTCGACCACGCGCCCGTCCTCAACGCCGAGATCCGCCACCTTATCGAGTTTCTGGGTCGGGTCCACCACCCGTCCTTGTCGTAAAATGAGCTGCATAGGCCTCTTACCGAGATTGTTTTCTGGGCTTCAGTCCGGCGTTACCTGACAGCAGGTAAAGAACCGCCATGCGCGTCGCGACGCCGTTCGCCACCTGGCGCAGGATTACCGAAGAAGACCCGTCGGCGACATCGGAATCGATCTCGACACCGCGATTCATCGGCCCCGGGTGCATGACGATGGTGTCTTTTTTGGCCAGGCGCAGTCGTTCGCGCGTGAGCCCGTAGAAGTTGTAGTACTCCCGAGTGGTTGGGAAGAAGGCTTCCGTCTGGCGCTCGTGCTGGACGCGAAGCATCATCACCACGTCCGCCGAGTCCAGGGCCTCTTCGATGTGCCCGGTCACCCTGGCGCCGAGCTTCGAATAATCCCAGGGAATCAGGGAAGGCGGACCGCAGGCCCACACTTCCGCCCCCATCTTTTGAAAGAGGATCGTGTCGGAGCGGGCGACTCTGCTGTGGGCGATGTCGCCGATGAGCGCGATCTTGAGGCGCTCCAGCCGCCCCTTGACCTGGCGGATGGTGAGGGCGTCCAGAAGCGCCTGCGTCGGGTGCTCATGCATGCCGTCGCCGGCGTTGACGATCGAGGAGCGGCACTCCCGGCTGAGCATATAGGGAGCTCCCGCCGAGGCGTGCCGGACGACAATAATATCCGGAGCCATCGATTCGAGGTTGCGGGCGGTGTCCAGCAGAGTCTCTCCCTTGGACACGCTGCTCGTGGAGGCCGAAAAATTCAGGATGTCCGCACTGAGCCGTTTTTCGGCAAGCTCGAAGGAAGATCTTGTCCTGGTCGACGGCTCGAAGAAGAGGTTGATGACCGTCTTGCCTCGCAGCGCCGGCACCTTTTTGACGGGCCGATCGGCGACCTGCGCGAGAGCATCCGCCGTGTCCAGAATGAGGCGGATCTCCTCTATCGACAGATTCGCAATCCCCAACAGATCCTTTTGACTGAGAGACGCCATGGCAACCTGCACCCGCTTACTTTGGTCGTTTCACCAGCACGACGCGTTCCTCGCCATCCTCTTCATTGAGGCGCACCTCGACAATTTCATCATCCGCAGTCTGAACGATCTTGCCGACATAGTCCGCCTGGATGGGAAGCTCGCGATGCCCGCGGTCGATCAAAACAGCGAGTTGGACACGCTTGGGCCGTCCGAGATCCACCAGCCCGTCGAGAGCGGCACGCACCGTGCGCCCGGTGTAGAGGACATCGTCGACCAGCACCAGGCTGAGATTGTTGATGTCGAACGCTATCGAGGTTTCCCTCAGCATGGGACGATTGCTGATGGTGGTGAGGTCGTCGCGGTACAGGGTAATATCCAAAATTCCGTTGAGGACGGATCGTTTGAGAATTGCCTCAACCTTATCGCAAAGCCGCTGGGCGAGATGCACGCCCCGGCGGCGGATCCCGACAATGGCGAATTCATCACGCGGGCTGAGTTTTTCGACGATCTCCGCTGCGATCCTTGCCAGGGCCAGATTGATCTCCGCCCCGTTCATCAACTGTTTGTATTCGATTTTTTTGGGCATGTGATTGATTTTCAGAGTGAAGTTGGCAACTCAAAAAGCGCGGCGATCATATCACACCGAAAAAGGCGTTGCAAACAGCGGCGTCCCCTCTATACTGTCGCGGAATGCTCGACATCAAAGCGAAGGTAAAACAGGTAAAAGACCTGGATCGCGGCAACTTCCTGTTGACTCTGCGATCGCCGGAACAGGCCCGCCTCGTGCAGCCCGGGCAGTTTGTCATGTTGAAATGCGCCGAGGACATCGACGCCAACCCGCTTCTGCGCCGCCCTTTCAGCATTTTCGATGTACATCCCGACGCGCGGACCGGCAGACCCACGGGGCTGGACCTCCTCGTCAAGGATGTCGGCACGGGCAGCCACAAGCTGACTCTCTTGCGCCCGGGCGGCGAGATCTTCGTTCTGGGTCCCCAGGGGAGGCCTTTCCAGACTTCATCCGAAATGAAAAACCGCGTCGGCGCCGCCTGCCTTGTCGCCGGGGGCGTCGGAATCGCGGCCCTCTATTTACTGGCCCGCAGGCTGCAGGCGACCGGGGTTCCACCAATATTGTTCTACGGCGGGCGCACCGCCGAAGATCTGGTGCTGCGGGACTATTTCGAGCGCATTGGGATCGAAATAGTCTGCTCAACGGAGGACGGCACGGCCGGCGAACGAGGATTTGTCACAGCTCCGCTGGAACGATTTCTCAAAGCGCGCGGGCGCTCCCATCTGCGCCTCTATGCCTGCGGACCGTGGGCTATGATGAGGGCCACCCACGAGCTCGCCCTGCGCTATGGAGTTCCGTGCGAAGTGAGCCTGGAAGCCAGGATGGGATGTTCGCTCGGCGCATGCATGGGATGCGTCGTGCGCTCCTGGGACGAAAAGCAGGAAGAGCAGTACATCCGCGTCTGTCTGGAAGGCCCGGTAATGGACAGCCGCATCATCGACTGGGAGACATCTCCGTTTTAGTTATTTTCTGTCGCGAGACTCCTTAACCCTGCGTCCTGGACATGGACGTCGACGTGGACTTGGACATGAGCATGCACAGATAAAGGGCGATCTGGTAAATGTAATATCTGGAAAATTTACCTGGGACAAGACCCTCCACGTCCACGTTGAGGCCCAAGTCCAGGTACAAACTGCTCCATAGGTTTTTGGATGTTACCGGCGAGTCTTGCGACATAAACTGGTTACAGGCGATGGGCGAGGCCGCCCTTAAAGGCCGGACAGGTCAAACAGACGGGTACTCGAGCGCAATGACCAAAGCCAAAACAGATAAGCAGGCGGCGCAGCCGCCGAATTTATCGGTGGAGATCGCCGGGGTCCGATTCAGAAATCCGGTGCTCACAGCCAGCGGCACCTTTGCCTACGGACTGGAGTTCAGCCACCTCATGGATTTGAACGCCATCGGCGGGATCGTGGTGAAAGGGCTGTCCATGAAGCCCATTAAGGGCAATCCCCCGCCCCGCATTTTCGAAACCGCCTCCGGAATGCTCAATGCAATCGGCTGGCAGAACATCGGTGCGGTCGAGTTCGTGAGCAAGAAGCTTCCGGCGCTGAGAAAATACGACACCAGGATCGTTGCCAACATCGTCGGATTCGATCTTCAGGATTATCTCGAAGTCACCCGGTTCCTAAACGACTGCCCGGGGATCGCAGCCCTGGAACTCAACATCTCCTGCCCGAATGTAAAGAAAGGCGGCTTCCACTATAACAAGAATCCGCGCGACGCTTATGAGATCACGGCCGCGACCAAAAAGGCTTCGCCAAGGCTTCCGCTCTGGGTTAAGCTTTCCCCCAATGTGACCGATATCCGGGAATTTGCCACAGCATGCGAGGAAGCCGGGGCCGACGCGCTTTCGGTCGTAAACACCTTCGTCGGAATGGCGATCGATATTGAGAAGAGGCGCCCCAGGTTGCGTTTCGTCACGGGAGGCCTCTCCGGGCCTGCCATCAAACCCATCGCACTGAGGATGGTTTGGGAAGCTAGCCGGGCCGTCAAAATTCCGGTGCTGGGGGTTGGCGGCATCGCGAGTGCCGAGGATGCCCTCGAGTTTCTCATCGCCGGCGCCCGCGCGGTTCAGATTGGCACGGCCAGCTTCTACAATCCGGCGGCGTCAGAGAAGGTAGCCCTGGGACTGGCGGATTTCTGCCGCACCCGCGGCATCGAAGACATCAATCAGTTGATCGGGAGTCTGGAAACATGAACGACGCGCGCTCGCGGCTGATTGTCGCACTCGACCTGCCTGACCGCAAGGCGGCACTGGCCGCCGTCGACCGGCTCGCTGGACATGTCGGATGTTTCAAGCTTGGCCTGGAGATCTTCATCCGCGAGGGGCCAACGCTGGTCGAGAGAATCCGGCAGCGGGACGAATGCGTGTTCCTCGATCTCAAGCTGCACGACATTCCCAACACGGTTGCAGGGGCTGTTCGTTCCGCCTGCCGCCTTGGAGTGCAGATGCTGACCCTGCACGCGGCGGGAGGGGCGAAAATGCTCGAAGCGGCGCGTCTGGCGGCCGGTGGTTTCTCCCACCCGCCGGCGCTTCTGGCCGTGACTGCGCTCACCAGCCTCGGCCAGTCCGACGCGAAATCGGTCGGAATCGCTGGTCCGCTGGAAGAATGGGTGGAGACGCTGGCAACCCTCGCCTATGAATCGGGAATTCGAGGCCTGGTGGCTTCGCCGCTCGAACTTCCCCGCCTCCGCCGCCGATTCGGGCCCGAGGTAAAGCTCGTCATTCCGGGAATTCGGCCGTCGGGAACAGCCCTGCAGGACCAGTCCCGAACCACGCAGCCGGGCGATGCAATCCGCGCCGGGGCGGACTTTCTCGTCGTGGGCCGGCCCATCCTCCAGCATGAGGATCCGGGCGCAGCCGCAGACCGGATCGTCGAAGATATCGCCGCCTCTCTGGCGAAATCAAACCATGTGGCCAAATTGTGAAATGCTTGCTGACCGTCGTCGTATTTGAGAGCTGTAAGCATAGCGATATTCCCTCCAATTTTTTGGACATTCGCGACCTGGGGATCACCCGCAAGATGTCCAGAGGCGGGCAGGAAATGCCGCCGACGGAACAGAAGTACACTCTCGAGGGAAAAGAAAATAAAAACACTTCCACATTCGCCGGGCGCGGCGCAGAGGGCGGACGCACCAGCGAGATGATCACCAAATCAAAATGGAAGGGCGCAACCCTGATCATCGAAGGAAATCAGAAGATGTCGACCCCGAATGGTGATTTCGACATCGGGATCAAGAATGAGTATGCGCTCTCCGACGGAGGAAAGACGCTGACGCTTACCACCACCCGCTCACAGCCGGATGGTGACCGGACTTCGAAGCAGGTCTACGCTAAGAAATAAGAACGCTCGATAGGGAGAAAAAACAGGCCGGAAGTTCTCTTGAGGATTCCGGCCTGTTCTCTTTATTGCCGTTGCAGGGTTCGGCTAAAACCAGAAATTGTGATTGCGGGACCGGTTGAGAATTCGGCGCACATACTCCCGGGTTTTCGGCAGATCCACCAGAGACAGATAATAGCGTTCCGGAGACATGCCCGCGGGGACCGGCTTGGCGATCGCAGCTTTCAACCATGCATCCGCCCGCACCGCCCCGGCGTTGTATCGAAGAAGAGAAAAGACTTGAGGCGCAGGAGAATCCTTGTAGCGTTCCAGCGATTGCTTCAGATACCAGCAGCCGATTTCCACATTGAGTTCGGGTTCGAACAGACGGTCTTCATAAAAAGCCGGCAGGCCTCTTTTTGCGGCAAAATCCGCCGCAGCCGCCTTGGAGATCTGCATCAATCCGATTTCGCCGGAGGAGCCGCGGATATCCGGCCGGAACCAGCCTTCCTCAAAGACCAGGGCCTTGATAAGATAGAAGTCCACGTTCTGCCGCGCCGCGGCCTGGGAGATCACGAAATCATAGCGGGTCGTGTGCCAGTACAGCCACCCCACAACTGCGGCGAGCACTGCAAGAAGCACGACCGCAGCCAAACCGAACTTTACCCGCATCAGGGATCCTCGCGCCTCGTGGGACTCATCCATCGTCGCATCTTCTCAGCCGGAGATCTCCGGAACCCCCCGCTACTGAATCTTTTCCAGAAGCGCCCGCTTCTTGGTCTCGAATTCCTCGGCCGAAATGATATTCCTTTCTCGCAACGATGCGAGGCTTTCAATCAAACGGGGTATATCTTCCCGAGCAGCCCCGCCGCCTTTGATGCCGGATAAGGAGCCGTAGACCTCCCTCTGGTGCACGATGCAGTTCTTAAAACCTACAGGGTCGGGCACGCGGTAAAACATGGTCATACCCTGCTCACTGGCAGTCTCAAGACCGACGTTGCCATAACGAAACATCCTGCCCAGCAGCGATTGCTCATGAAACACATTGTTGATCTTATCGAGAGGAGCATCGAAGGATGTTATGGAAAAAACCCCTTCCTGCTTGACCACCCTGCGATTGGTGACAATGTATTCCCTGCGCCGCCGCACCAGCATCTCCCACAAGAGAAAGGCCAGAGGAGCGAGACCGAAATACAGAAACCACAGTTTTTTGAGCTGAAGGGATAAGGCCAGCAGGATTGCCAGCGCGGCAATGTTGATGACGACCGCGCGCGCCAGGACCAGAAAATGCTGGTGAGCCAACAGGATCAGGTCTTCTCCGGGCAGTAGCTGCTCGTGTGTAAAGGACACCTTTCGCCTCCCCAGCACCTTCTGTCAACGCCGCGATTTCAAGCCGAAGGGGCTCGTGCCTTTTGAATAATACACTTCCGTCCTGGTCTCATTCCGATCACCTCGGAGCGACGGACGCTTACACTTATCAGGGGACTGAGCGCATACATCGACAAATGCGGCAGGGTATTTTTGAGAACATGCACCAGCCGTATTACTTTTTCTCGCGGCCCTTCTGCTTCCGCCAGTTGTCCCAATAGGCCGTCATCCGCGCCGAGCGCCGCCCTCGTTCCTCTTTGGTAAAGCGCACGTGTTTTTTCTTTCCGCCCTGCGCTGCCGGCGTTACTTTCGCCGCCTTTGGGGACGATGGGGACTTTCCCCGTCCGCCGCGCAATTGCCGGGTCAGTTCAGCGATTTCCAGATCCAAATCCCTTCGCTTGTTCTCAAGAGACTCCAGCGCAAGTTCCAGGAGTCTTTGTCGGTCACTTGCCATGCCAGTTTCCTTTCGAATTGTGTATCGAACGCCGAGCACATCCAACAATCAAAATCCATTGAACAGCATGAAATATAGATCCTGCAAATAGGAAAGCTTATCACCCTGCAGGTTTATATACTGACTTACATTTGCATTATATACTGGGCAGATCTAGATAGATCCCTCTTAAAATAAAAAAAAGGCTAATTGTTCCCGGCTTCGCGCCGATAAAGCACACGTAAACAAAAACAGGATAGCAAACACGGGGAGTCAATCTCTTCGTATTCCATATGCGCGGGTGCTGAGTCCCGGGCGGAGAAGCGCTCGGTTTTTTAACACGGGTGAGGGGACCGCCTGCTACACAGCACCCGCGCTCCAGCTTTTCGACATACCTTCCCTATCTTGCGTCTCTATTAACACGGCGCTCCCATCCGAGTCCAGTCATACGCTGCAGCCCCAACTACTTTCATATTAGTTGAATCCTGTTAACGTGCAGGTTTGATTGAGGATAGAGCGGGCCGGATTGATATCAAACTTGGTCCAAGCGGCCTATAACCATGGGCATGGCAGGAATACAATGCAAGGTAGTCGATATTAAATTGCACAGGTGTACTCCCCGAAAATCGCCGGCTAGATCTTCGTCCTGTTCTGCGCATCGGGCGGAATACGCCGCGCTGCGAGCCAGACGAACGTGGCCACCGCACCCGCAACGAACATGATGAGGATGATTCCCGTGTCCGAACCGGTGTTATAATCAGTAGCATCGCAAAGGAGCGGTTATGGAACAGTTCAAATCGAGCATGATCGAGCTCATCATTCAGACCTCAACCAACCTGCCCCCGGATGTCCGCGCGGCGATGACGGCGGCAATGGATTCCGAGATCCCGGACAGCCTCGCCTCCAGCGCGTTGGATGTCATCGCCACCAACATCGATATGGCAGCGTCAGGCGAGGGGCCGATCTGCCAGGACACCGGGATGCCGACCTTTGAAATTCACACGCCGGCCGGGGCCAATCAGCTGGTCATGAAGCGCGAGATTCTCGATGCGGTGGCCGAAGCGACGAAGCGCGGCAAACTGCGCCCCAACTCCGTCGATTCGATTACCGGCAAAAACAGCGGCAACAACCTCGGCCCGGGAACGCCCGTCCTGCACTGGAACCAGTGGGAAAATGAAGACGAGATCGAGGTCCGACTGCTTCTCAAGGGCGGCGGATGCGAAAACACGAACATTCAATACTCCGTGCCATGCGAACTTCCCCATCTCGGCCGGGCGGACCGGACCCTGGACGGCGTCAGGAAGTGCATTCTTCACGCGGTTTGGCAGGCGCAGGGCAAGGGATGTTCAGCGGGAGCAATCGGTGTGTGCGTCGGTGGAGACAGGACTTCCGGATACGGACATGCCAAGTGTCAGCTGTTCCGTCCGCTCGATGACATCAATCCCGACCCCAGGCTGGCGGAGCTGGAAAAGTACATTATGACCGCCTCCAACACGCTGGGTGTGGGCACGATGGGTTTTGGCGGGAACGTAACGCTGATCGGCTGCAAGATCGGCGCGCTCAACCGCCTCCCTGCCAGTTTTTTTGTCTCGGTCGCCTATGACTGCTGGGCATTCCGAAGGCTGGGGGTGGTACTCGACGCCCGGTCTGGAGCCGTCAGGCGGTGGCTCTATCGGGATGAGAAGAAAGCCGTTTCAAAGATGAGTTCTGCCGACGTTCTAGCGCGGACCGGCAAGGAGATCTCTCTGAAAACTCCGCTCGCAGAAAAGGATGTCCGAAGCCTGAAGGTGGGGGATATTGTTCTGCTGCAGGGCGACATGTATACCGGGCGCGACGCCGTGCACTCCTTCCTGATGAAGAATCCATCACCGGTCGACCTCAGCGGCGCCGCACTCTATCACTGCGGCCCAGTAGTGTTGAAGGATAACGGCGGATGGAAAATGACGGCGGCGGGGCCCACGACCTCCATCCGCGAGGAACCCTACCAAGCCGAAGTCATCAAGCGCTTCGGCATCCGCGCCGTTATCGGAAAAGGAGGAATGGGGGCCAGGACTCTCGCCGGACTGAAGGAGTTCGGGGCTGTCTACCTGAACGCAATCGGCGGAGCGGCGCAATATTATGCGCGCTGCATCAACCGGGTGAAAGATGTTCATCTGATGGAGTTCGGGGTGCCGGAGGCAATGTGGCATATCGAGGTTGCGGATTTTCCCGCGATTGTCACCATGGATGCCAACGGCAACTCTCTCCATGCGGATGTGGAGAAGGCATCTGCAACCATGCTGGCAAGACTGGCGGAGCCTGTTTTCTGATCACCGATTGCTCCGGCACGGCAGATGCCGGACGTACGAGGTTTTTTATTGGGTGGCCCCGGTGGTTCCAGATGAGCGGCCGTGGCCCGCATGAGTTCAATCCCCGGAACGCCGGGCAGATCATTGCCTATTACGGCTTAATCGCCATTGTCCCGATTGGAGGGTGTCCATGACACATTGGAACCGAAGAAGCTTCTTGCTGAACAGTGCCGCCGGAGGAAGTTGCGTTGCATTCCTGCGCGGGATCGAAGGGAGTGCCGCTCCGGCAGCCTCGCCGGCAGCGCCGCTCAAGATCGGAATCGTTACCTACAATATCGCCAAGGATTGGGATGTGCCCACGCTCATCAAGAACTGCACGGCAACCAAGTATGATGGGGTGGAGTTGCGCACCGGGCACGCTCATGGGGTAGAGCTGAGCCTCCCGCAGGCACAGCGGGCGGAAGTGAAGAAACAATTCGCGGATTCTCCCGTCCGGATTGCCCAGTTGGGCAGCACCTACGAGTTTCATTCGACGGATCCCGCCGAGGTGCGGAAGAACATCGAAGGCTGCAAACAGTATATCCAGCTGGCCGAAGATGTCGGGTCGCCGGCCGTCAAGATCCGCCCGAACGGACTCCAGACCAAACAGGGCATACCCGTGGAAAAAACGCTGGAGCAAATCGGCAAATCGCTCGCGGAACTCGGCAAGAGGGGCGCGGATCACAATATCGAAGTCCGTATGGAGGTGCACGGCCCCGAGACCTCGCGCGTCGAGTACGCGCAGAAGATCATGGAATATGCCAATCATCCCATGGTGACGATCAATTGGAACTCGAACCAGACCGATCTTCAAGGCGGGACGCTGGAGGAAAACTTTGCCCGTCTCTCGGCGAAGATCCGCCATGTACACATGCGCGATCTCTATCTGGAGGAGTATCCCTGGCGCAAACTTGTCGGCCTGCTGGCGGGCATCAAATTCGCCGGGTATTGCTGCGCAGAAATATCGGAGAGCAGCGATCCTCTCCGGGTGATGCGATACTTCCGCGCGTTGTTCCTCTCCTACCAGGCGCTGTAGGAATTTCGCGCCGGATTAAAACTGGCAGGCTCTGGAGCCTGAACCGCACCGAACACGGCCATGCGAATGCGGCGTCATACCGCCGCTTTGTTGGTGTCCGCTGTTCCCGAAACGAGGGCGGAATGACTCGGATATTTCTCTTGTGCGCGGCCCCATTCCTCCTGACGTTCCTGGCCGCATATCTCGGAGGATGCTCCACGAACGCACCTGACGCCAACGACCAGGCCTCTGTGAAACCGCTCCCGGGAGAGGAGAGCCAGTTTGCCCGCCTGCGCGCCCGAATGGTCGAGGATCAATTGCGCTCGAGAGACATAGTCGACGAGCGCGTTCTGGGCGCCATGCTGAAGGTTCCGCGCCATGAGTTTGTTCCTCCCGGGATAATCTCTTCCGCTTACGAGGACAGCGCCCTTCCTCTCGCGCTCGGCCAAACCGTATCCCAGCCCTACATCGTGGCCTACATGACGCAGGAGCTTCGATTGCAGGGCGCCGGGCGGGTACTCGAAATCGGCACCGGTTCGGGTTACCAGGCGGCGGTCCTTGCAGAAATCGCACCGGAAGTATTCACCATCGAAATCCTGCCCGACCTCGCAAGCCGGGCACAATCCATCCTCGACCGGCTCGGATACAAGAACATCCGCTTCCGGACCGGAGACGGATACCAGGGCTGGCCGGAGAAAGCACCGTTTGACGCCATTATCGTCACCGCAGCGCCGGATCACATACCCCAACCTCTGGTGGATCAGCTCAAACCCGGCGGCAGGATGATCATTCCCGTTGGCCGTTTCGAGCAGGATCTGATTTTGATTGAAAAGGGAAAAACCGGCATCACACAGCGCTCGACCATTCCGGTCCGTTTCGTTCCGATGACCGGCAAAGCCCAGATAAAATGAGAATCGGGGCGCCCCCTTCGTCATTTCCGAGTTCGGCGGCATCGTCTACCGGCCGTCGGGATCAGCGACAAAGGGCGATCCATGGGATTATTCCGGGGTTGAAGCGCCGGAGGAGGCATTCCTATCGAGATTCGACGGGCTGGTCAAGGGTTTGCGCCGCTCGCCCGCCGTCGGGAAAAGATTCCTGTAAAAACACAAGAGCTTGTGCCCCTGATGTGCAAAGATCACCCGGATCTGAGGAATAACCCGATGCCCAAATGGCTCACCCGGTTCGTCACTGAAATGGACAACTTGTATGAATACGACCGGGAACCGGTCGTCCCGGCACAGTTCAAGCCCGCCAGCCAGTTCGTCGGATTGTTCGCCGGGGAGCATGTCGCCGGAACCGAGTTCGTCATCGGGGCGTTTTTCGTTCTTCACGGGGTGAGCTTTTCCAACCTGATCGAGGGACTGCTCATCGGCAACCTGCTTGCGGTCCTCTCCTGGACCTTCGTCTGCGCCCCGATCGCCACCCGGACCCGTCTCACTCTCTACTGGTATCTGCAAAAGATCGCGGGCCCCGGACTGACAGCGGTTTATAACATCGCGAACGCCATCCTCTTCTGCATTCTCGGAGGGGCGATGGTGGCTGTCTCGGCCACCGCAATCGGCCTGGCGCTGGGAATAGCCACTCCGAAATTGACGGATGTCCTCCCCAACAGCCTGGGCTGGATTATCCTCACCTGCCTCATCGGGCTCGCGTTCCTCGTCCTGGCCATTCTCGGCTTCGAGAAGTTGAGCAAATTCGGAGAGGCGTGCAGTCCCTGGATCTTCGTCGTCTTCATCGCGGGCGCACTGGCGACCTTCCCCAAACTGGGAATCCACCCGAATTTCAGCAACTTCGTCGAGATCGCCCGCTCCAAAATATGGAACGGCATCCCGAACCCGGGGCAGGAGCAGTACGGCCTCTCCCACATCATCTTTTTTGCCTGGTTTTGCAATCTCGCCAGCCACATCGGACTCTCCGACATGGCGCTGTTTCGATATGCGCGCCATTGGGCATATGGATTGTATTCCGCCTTTGGCATGTATCCGGGCCATATGCTTGCCTGGATCTGCTCGGGAATCATGGTGGCTGGAGTCAACCGGCAGATGGACCCCGGGCGGATGGCCTTTGAAGCCGCCGGGATTGCCGGATGCCTGGCGGTGGTGCTCGCCAGCTGGACGACAGCCAACCCGACCCTTTACCGCGCAGGACTGGCGATCCAGTGCGTCACGCCGAACTGGCCGCGCTGGAGGGCGACGCTAATTGCCGGGCTGCTCACCACCATTCTCTCCTGCTTTCCGCTCTTCGTCATGAAATTGCTCGACTATGTGGCCATTTACGGGCTGGTCCTCATGCCGATCGGCGCCATTGTCATCGCCGAACACTGGCTGTTCCCGCTGCTCGGAATCGAACAATACCGTACCGAAACACGCGGACGGTTCATCAACTGGAAAGCGCTGGTGGTCTGGGTGGGAACGCTGGCGATCTGCTTCTTCCTGCCGATCCACCTGTTTTTCCGCTGGCTGCCCGGGTGCCTGATCGCGATCTCCGCATACACGCTCTGGAATCGGATCGCACCGGGAGCGGGAAAGGAGAGCGAAGCATGAGTTCCCCGCAAAAGATATCCATGGTAAGGATTTTAGTCATGCTCGCGTCCGCCGCGAGCCTGGCCATATGCCTGATCGCCCCGATGCTATTTCTGCTGGGGCGCCTCAATGAGGGGAGTTATAAAGCCTCCCTGCTTGCTGGATCTGTGGGCTGGTTCCTAGGCGCGGCGGTTCTGGCTTTCGGAAAGAGTAAGACTGAGGCCGCTGCCAAAACTTGAAACCGCGGACGCACGCAGATAAACGCAGCGCGGCAAGCCGCTTGGGTAAATCCGGCTTGAACCTCTCTTTGGTTGCGGCTTGCCGCGCTGCGTGCATCTGCGGTTTCAAAATCTTTTTTCACGCCGGAGGCATGGGCGGATTCAGCCCCGGATGAAATCTTCCACCTTGTCGTGCGCCACATCGTCGGCGTACTGCTCCGGCGGCGACTTCATGAAGTAGGAAGAGGGTCCAACCAGCGGGCCGGAAACCCCGCGGTCCAGCGCGATCTTGCAGCAGCGGATCGCGTCGAGCACCACGCCGGCCGAGTTCGGGCTGTCCCAGACCTCGAGTTTGACCTCGGCATTGAGAGGCACATTGCCGAAGGTCGTTCCCTCCATGCGGATATAGCAGAACTTCCGATCCAGAAGCCAGGGGACATAATCCGAGGGCCCCACGTGCACGTCCGAGGCCGGTTTGCATCCGCGATTTCACGCCCGCTCAGACACCCAGGGTATCGCGGCGCATCCGTTCGTCGCGGCCGCAGGGACGCTGGACCGTATAGCCGCGCAGGGGCTGAATGTGTTCGTGCACGGCATCGAGAATGTCCGAGGGGAAGGGGAAGAAGGCATCCTCCACCTCGTCGGCCGGGGTGATCCAGTTGCGCGCCCCCACGACCACCGGCGGCGCGTCGAGTTCGTCGAAGGCGAGCTGGCCGATGCGCGCGGCCATGGTCTGGAGGAAACTCCCGCGTTCGCATGCGTCCGAGGTCAGAACCACTTTGTGCGTTTTGCTGACCGACTCGATTACCGGCGCGTAGTTGAAGGGCACGATCGAACGCGCGTCGATGATTTCGCAGTCCACGCCGTAATCCTTTTCGAGCCGGCTGGCCGCCTCAAGCGCGCGATACAGAGTCGCGCCGGCGGTGATGATGGTGAGGTCTCTGCCGCGCTTTTTGACATCCGGCTCGCCGATCGGCACTTCATAGTACCCTTCCGGCACACCGCCCGGGGCAAATTCCTCGGGCATGTCGTAGATGCGCTGGCTCTCGAAGAAGACAACGGGGTCAGTCCCTGTCAGGGCGGAGTACATCAGGCCCTTCGCATCATAAGGAGTAGCGGGAAACACCACCTTCAGCCCGGGAATGTGCGCGCACATCGAGCTCCAGTCCTGGCTGTGCTGGGCGCCGTATTTGGAGCCAACCGAAACGCGCAGAACCACCGGCATGCGCAACAGCCCGCCCGACATCGCCTGCCATTTGGAAAGCTGGTTGAAGATCTCGTCCCCGGCGCGCCCTATGAAATCGCAGTACATCAGCTCAACCAGCGGCCTCCCGCCCTCCAGGGCGTACCCGACCGCGGTGCCAACGATGGCTCCCTCGGAGATCGGCGAGTTGAACAGCCGGTGATAGGGCAACGCCTCGGTCAGTCCCCGGTAGACGGCGAAGGCGCCTCCCCAATCCCGGTTCTCCTCCCCGTAGGCGATGAGGGTGGGATCCACATAGAAGCGGTCCAGGATCGCCTCGAAGAGAGCGTCCCGCACTCCGATGCAGCGGCCCTTCGGCAGGCGCTGCCCCTTTTCATCGAAGACCGACCGGCTGCGCTTGGCCAACTGCTGGATCCTGGGGTTGTCCTTCAGTGGCATCAGGACCTCGGGGACCCCCGGCGCCACGGCATCCACCTTCTGATTGGAGAACATCACGCGTTCGAGCAGGCACCCTGGCTTCATGAGATCGGCGCGCGGCGAGACTCGAAGGTCGATCGCTTTGAGATAGGCCTTGGCCACCAGGCTCTCGCTCTGTTCCAGGATGGCTTTCACCTGGTCGCGGCCTGCGACGCCTGCCTGCACGAGCTCGTCCGCGAAGGTGATGAGCGGATCCACCTTCTGCCAGGCTTCGATCTCCGTCTTTTCGCGGTAGGAACCGGCATCGGAGGGCGAATGACCGCTGAAACGATAGGTGACCGTATCCAGCAGGACGGGTCCTCCGCCGCTTTCGAGAACCGCCTTTTTGCGCGCGATCGCATCGATGACCGCCATCACCCGGAAACCGTCCACCCGTTCCGCGTGCATCTGTTCGGGATTCAGACCGGCGCCTAGACGGGCCAGGACCCTGAAGCCCATGGTCTCGCCTACCGGCTGGCCGCCCATGCCGTAAAAATTATTGACGAAGTTGAAGATCAGAGGCAGCCCGCCGCGATGGGCCTCGTCCCAGAGCAGCTTGAACTGGTCCATGGTTGCGAAGCAGATCCCCTCCCACACCGGACCGCAGCCCACCGACGCATCCCCGATGTTGGCGATCACGATTCCCGGCTTCCGGTTCACATGTTTGAAAAGGGCGGCGCCCACCGAGATGTCGCCCGAGCCCCCCACGATGGCGTTGTTGGGATAGATGCCAAATGGTGGAAAGAATGCGTGCATCGATCCGCCCAGCCCCTTGTTGAACCCGGCCTCACGGCCGAAGATTTCCGCGAGCGCCCCGTAGAGCAGATAATCGATCGCGAGATCCTGCACACCGCCCGTCGCATCCGTTTCCACTACCCGCAGGCAGTCCCCCTCGAAGTAGCCTTCCATGATCCCCATCAGACTTTCGTCTTCGAGCTTTTCGATGGCAGACAAGCCCTTGGCCAGTATCTCGCCATGGCTGCGATGGCTGCCGTAAATGTGATCATCGACCCCGAGCAGGAATGCCTGGCCTACCGCGGCGGCTTCCTGCCCGATGGAGAGATGCGCGGGCCCGCGGTGATTGTATTCGACGCCCCGGTACTTCCCGTGCAGCTTGACCTCGCTCAGCATCGACTCGAAGCTGCGGATGATCGCAATGTCCCGGTAGATTCTCATCAGGTCACCGCGATCGAAGCGCTCAAGCTCTGCTTGCAGGGGACGATTGTACTGGTTGATGGGAATCGACGCGAAATCGATCTGGCCGCCGGTGCGCTCCTGATCGGGCCGGATCATCAAACTCTTAGGCATGAATGTCTCTCCTCTGTTTCGAGAATAGCGCCAAATGGCGACTAACATCGGGGTCGGGATCGGGATCGGGATCGAAAACGTCAAAGGCCGATACCGATACCGACCCCGACAAGCACGGGCGTAAGCAGCATTGCTTTTTCATGCGCCTGGGGGCGCCGCGGCGAATGAGGGCCTGTTCCTTCAGTCGAAAAATTGCCGCCTGCCGCCTGGCGGCGGACTCCGGACCGTCCTCTCAGTTCGTCACGGCTCCCGGAGAACCGTCCGAGGCAACCGCGGTTTCTTCCGGATAGTAGATCGCAATACCCTGGACATTAAGAAAATCGAGCCAGTCGGGCAGCGGCTTCTGATCGGTGACAATCCGGGAGATATCCGCCATCTCGCAGATCTTGAACAGGGACGGCGTGCGGAACTTGCTGTGGTCCACAAGCAATACCGTTTCACGGGCGTTCCGGATGATCTGCCGGTAGAGGTGCGCACTCTCGATATCGCTGGCCGAAACGCCGAAATCCGTGCTCAGACCATCCGCGCCGATAAACGCCAGATACCCGCGCAGGTGCTCGATGGTCGCGGTCGCCAGCGGCCCGATAAAGTCCATCCGGTCCGGCCGGTACTGGCCCCCGAGCATGAGCACGCGGATCTCCGGAACGGCGCCCAGTTCGACCGCCAGCCGCGCCGAGTTCGCGATGACCAGGAGGCCGCGGCGCCTCTTGAGATGACGGCACAGTTCAAAACAAGTCGTCCCCGAATCGACGCAGATCTGCTCGTTGTCACCCACCAGATCCGCGGCAAGCCGCCCGATCGTCCGCTTGGCGTCCACGTTGCGCACGGCCTTCGAGCGGAATGAAAAATCCGAGGGGCGCGGGAGCGTCGCCCCGCCATAGCTCAGCTCAACCTGCGCGCCGTCGGCCAGAACGCGCAGGTCGCGCCGCACGGTCGCATCCGAAACGGAGAACTTCTGAGCAAGCTTCTTCACCTCAACCTGGCCAAACTCGAGAATTTCCGCCAGAATCTGATCGTGTCGCTGTTTGCCGGTTAGACTCATCGCTCAACATCCTTCACGAATGTTAACAATTATGCAGAATTTGAGCAAAAATCAACAAAATAAATTGCATATTTTTGCATAATACATTAGTTATTTATGCTTGACCTTGTACTTTTTCCTAGGGTAGCCTCATTCCGAGGTGCTAACTCCCTTTGGGTAAACCACCGCCTCTGGCGGTGAGACACGCATAGGCTCTGCCGTTCCGGCGGCGTTTTTTGATTGCGGATTGCGGAATTCGGATTGCGGATTTGGAATAAAAAAATGGTACGGATCGATGCCTTACCAGAAATCCCACCGGGAAAAGCACCCAAAGTCAGCGGAAGATTTCAATCCGCAATCCGAATTCCGCAATTTCAAAGCGGTGTCATGCCGCCGCACTCCAAAGATGGGGAGCCGCAATGATCAAAATAACGATGCCGCAGGCCGGCCAGACCATGGTAGAAGGCACCATTCTCGCTTGGAGAAAAAATGAAGGCGAGGAGGTCCGCAAAGGAGAGATCCTGTTCGAGATCGAGACGGACAAGGCGAACGTCGAGGTAGAGGCCCCGGAAAACGGAGTCCTGCGCAAGATTCTCTGTCCGCAGGGCAAAACGGTCCCCGTGCTGGCTCCGATAGCCATCCTTGCGGATCCTGCGGAAGAGATAAGCGCCGCGGTAGCGGAGACCGTTTCGGAACTCCGTGCGCTCCTGGGCGAGTCGGCGGTCACGGCGGATCTCCCCGGCGCCGTCCCCGCCGGACCCGCCCATGCCGTCGAAAAGAAGACGGCGCGTGAGGCCCGCGTACCGATTCCCGAGGGAAGGATAAAGGCTTCTCCGCTGGCACGGAAGATCGCGCGCGAACGCGGGCTGGACCTCGCGAGCGTGTGGCCCGGCAGCGGGCCGGGCGGGCGCATTCTTTCCGCGGATGTCAACTGCGGAGCGGCTGCCGCGGCCGCGGAACTGGAGCCCGGTAAACGGCCTCTTTCGGGAATGCGCAAGGCGATTGCCCGCAATCTGCTGCTATCGAAACAGACCATCCCGCACTTCTACATGCGCCTGACCATCGATGCCGCGGCGCTGCAGGATTTCTGTCGGGAACAGAAGGCCAAATATCCCTGCTCGGTAACCGACGCCATTACCCTGGCATGCGCCCGCGTCATCCGAGAGTTCCCCGCTTTCCGGAGCCGGCTCGCCGGGGAGGATCTCATCGAGGTTGCAGAGTCGAACATCGGCCTGGCAGTCGGGATGGAGGACGGTTTGAGGGTGCCGGTACTGGTAGGGGCCGAACGAATGTCCCTCAGGCAGGTGGCCGAAGAAAGCCGGCGCATCGGCGAGGCGGCGCGCCAGGGCAAGGTGGAGGCAATGGGACGAGGCGTTTTCACGATTTCGAACCTCGGGATGTACGGGATCGAGGAATTCTCAGCCATCATCAATCCTCCCGAGGCTGCGATCCTGGCGGTGGGTGCAATCCGGGAGTCGGTGATCGTCCAGGGTGGAGCATTGCGCCCGGGTCGCATTCTTACGATGACGCTGAGCGCGGACCACCGCATCATCGATGGACTGCTGGCCGCCCGTTTCATGAACCGGCTGAAGGAACTTCTGGAATCCCCTGCCTCCCTGGGATCCTGATCGGGACGGTGCGGGCCGGTTTTCCGGTTATCAAGGTAAAGGCACCATGAGTGAGGAGATTCAGAGCGCCTGGGATAGATGGCGCCATCTGGGCGAGCCCGGGGAAATGCAGTCCTGCGCCGAAAAAACCGACCTGCCGGCTTTATCCCCGCCGGCGAACACCCACATCCACCTGCCCCCGAACTTCTCGGCATTCGACGGCACTGAACAGGCGCTGTCGATGGCTGCAGCGGAGGGAGTGCGGGTGCTCGGCGTCAGCAATTACTATGACTTCTCGGTTTATGCCGGTTTCGCCTCCGGGGCATGGAAGCACGGGATACTGCCCATCTTCGGCCTGGAGATCATCGCTCTGCTCGAAGATCTCCAGCGCGCATCGATCCTGATCAACGACCCCGGGAATGCGGGCAGGATGTACATCTGCGGCAAGGGGATTACACGGTTCGATCCCATGACCCCCGCGGCTCAGGAACTCATGCGCTGGATCCGCCGAAATGACGCCGAGCGAATGCGCAAGATGGTCGACCTTGTCGAGGCTGTGTTCGCACGCCATGGGGTCGCGACAGGTCTCGACGAGCCGCAGATTCTCGATCGGCTGACCAGGCGTTACCGGGTCGCGGGAAATGCGGTCGGCCTCCAGGAACGGCATGTCGCCCAGGCATTCCAGGAGGAGTTTTTCAGGCTGGTCCCGCCCTCCGAGCGGGCCTCGAGGTTGAGCATTGTCCTTGGAATAACCTCCCAGGCCGGTCCTGAAGACAAGCTGAGAGTGCAGCAGGAAATCCGCTCGGCGCTGATGAAGGTAGGCAAGCCGGCATTCGTAACGGAGAAGTTCGTGGACTTCGAACAGGCTCGCCATCTCATCCTGGAGTTGGGCGGAATTCCCTGTTATCCCACGCTTGCCGATGGGGCCAAGCCCATTTGCGCCTACGAAGATCCTCCCGAAAAGCTGGTGGAAAGCCTCAAGCTCAACGGGATTTTCTGTGCCGAGTTTATCCCGATTCGGAACCAGCCCGAAGTTCTCGAACGGTATGTTCGCGCGCTGCGACAGGCGGGAATCGTAGTCACCGCGGGCACCGAACACAACACGCCCGATCTGCTTGCGCTCGAGCCGCGCTGCCTGCAGGGCGAACCGGTTCCCGCCTCCATGCGGAGAGTAATCTGGGAAGGAGCCTGTGTGGTCGCAGCCCACCAGTACTGCACACTCCACGGGCTGTGCGGTTATGTGGACGGCGCCGGCAGACTGAATCCGGATTTCCGCGATTGCGAGGAGCGCATTTCTTTCTTTGCCAGGCTTGGCGCGGCAATCGTTGCACGTTATCATGAGAAATCAGCCGACGAAGGGGTGGTCGCGCCACATGGTTAGAAATCCTCTGGGCACAGAACCGGACGCGGTAGCCGCGCCGATGGATCAACTGATCGAAATCTCGCGCTTCTTCGGAGCGGACACGCGCTTCGTGATCGCCGGCGGTGGCAACACCTCGTACAAAACCACCGACCGGCTTTTCGTCAAGGGAAGCGGGACCTCGCTGGCAACGATTGACGCCGGTGGATTCGTGGAGATGGCGCGCGAGCCGCTGGCGGCCCTGCCCTCCCGGGATTTGGGATCCGAGCCGAACGAGCGTGAGGCGAGATTTAAAGAAGCGATCCTGGCCGCACGCATGCACCCTCATAAAGGACAGCGGCCGTCGGTGGAGTGTGTCCTGCACAACATGCTTCCCAGGCGGTTCGTCGTTCACACTCACTCGACCGACGTCAACACGGTTGCTTGCTGCCTGAGCGGCGAAAGGCTCGCCGCTGAAATCTTTGGAGACCGCATTCTCTGGGTTCATTATGTGGATCCGGGCTACATGCTGGCCAGAACCCTGGCCGGCGCGCTTGAGAGCTTTACGGCCCGCACGGGTCTGGACTGTCCCCCGGCTGTCCTGATGCAGAACCATGGGCTCATCGTCTGCGGCGATAGTTTCGGAGAGATCCGCGAGCATACCGATTGGATTCTCGCACGGATAGAAGCCTATGCCAAAAACCTGCAGTCCAGCGAACCGTTCGGCCCCGTCCGCCGGCTCGGGGCGGAACGTGCGCGCGGGCTGATCGACACGCTGGGGCCTTTGCTGCGCGCGCTGCTGGCGGAAGATGACCGGCTCAAGGTTGTGACCTTCGACGACTCCGCCGTTGCGTTGAGCCTCGCATGCGGCGAGTCGGGCAAGACTGCTGCGCTTGGAGGTCCGCTCACTCCGGACCAGATCGTCTACTGCAACTCATTTCCCGCGCGGTTCGAACCGCGCGACAACGAGGCTCCAGCCGACCTGATCCCCAGGCTGAAGGAAACTCTCCTGCAGCACCGTGAGAAGACGGGTTGCGCCCCCTTTGTCGTTCTGGTCGAAGGTCTGGGACTCTTCGCCGTCGGCGATGATTACGCGCAGGCCGACACGGCGCGACTGGTCTACCTCGATGCCATCAAGGTCATGGGCGGAGCGCACAAGCTGGGCGGCATCCGGCTCCTGCCGGCGCGCGAGCGGGAGTTCATCGAACAGTGGGAAGTGGAGTCCTATCGGCGCAAGGTTGCCGCCGCGGGCAGACAGCGCGGCAAAGCCAGCGGCCTGGTCGCCGTAGTCACCGGTGCGGCCCAGGGATTCGGCCTCGAAATCGCCCATGATCTCGCCTCCGAGGGTGCGCATGTGGCCTTGTGCGACATCAACGCTGAGGGTGTGCGAACGCAGGCGGATGCCCTCGCGGAACTGTGCGGCCCCGGCCGGGCCAGGGGTATGGCGGCGGATGTCACCCGGGCCGGTTCCATATCCGATGCCTTCCACCAGGTGGTGCGGGCCTATGGCGGTTTCGATCTCCTGATTTCAAATGCCGGCGTCCTGCGGGCCGGGGGCGTAAAAACTCAGCCTGAACGGGAGTTCGACCTGGTGACGGCCGTGAATTACAAAGGCTACTTCATGGTCGTGCAGCACGCAGCCCCGCTTCTCGCGCTTCAACATCAGGCAAAGCCGGATTATTGGAGCGACATTATCCAGATCAACTCGAAATCCGGTTTAGCGGGTTCAAATCGAAACGGAGCATACGCAGGCAGCAAGTTCGGGGGGATCGGACTTACCCAATCCTTCGCCCTGGAGCTCATCGAGGATGGTATCAAAGTCAACGCGGTCTGCCCGGGCAATTATTTCGACGGCCCGCTGTGGTCCGATCCTGATTCCGGCCTGTTCGTCCAGTATCTGCGCACCGGCAAGGTCCCGGGAGCCAGGTCGATCGACGATGTCCGCCGGTTCTACGAAGCGAAGGTCCCCATGGGGCGCGGTTGCCGGACCGCTGACGTCATGAAGGCCGTTTATTATCTGATTTCACAGAAATATGAAACGGGTCAGGCCGTTCCGGTGACCGGCGGCCAGATCATGCTGAGCTGAGGGTGGGCAGATGAATGACAGCACAATCCCGAAAACACAGCACGCCATCCAGTTGGTCGGACCCGGCGAACTCCGGCACAATCCGGACAAAGAGGTCGTAAAGCCGGGAGCTCATCAAATACTCGCCCGGGTCGAAGCTGTCGGGCTGTGCTTTTCAGATTTGAAGCTGCTGAAGCAATTCTCCCAACATGCCCGGAAGGGGGAGATTCTGGAGGGTTTGGAGCGCGAGATCCTGGGCCAGATTCCCAGCTATGTGCCGGGCGAAAAGCCCACGGTGCCCGGTCACGAAGTTGTCTGCAGGATTGTCGCGGTCGGAGACCAGGTCCGCCACCACCGGGTCGGCGAGCGCTGCCTTGTCCAGACCGATTATCGCGAACTGAAAACCGCGGGTTCCAATGCCGCATTCGGTTACAACTTCGAAGGCGGATTGCAGGAGTACGTCCTGATGGATGAGCGCGTGGTAATGGACGCGGCAAGCGGCGAGCGGTTCCTCATTCCGGTCGACGAGGCTCTGAGCGCCTCCGCTGTCGCTCTCGTGGAACCATGGGCCTGCGTCGAGGACTCCTATGTCAACCCGGAACGAAGCCGGATCAAGCATGGCGGCCGCCTCCTCGTGGTGATCGATGCCGGCCGCTCGGCGCTGGGTCTGCAGCAGGCGATGGGCGAGGGACGACCCGCAAGCCCTACGGTCGTATGCCCGGAGGGGCCGCAGAAAGAGGAGCTGCGCAGTCTGTCCGTATCGTTGGAATGGGCGGCGGCTGCCGGCGCGCTTCCCGACGAATCGTTCGATGACATCGTTTATTTCGGATCCGCGAAATCGACCATCGAAATCCTGAATGACAAACTGGCTGCCGGCGGCATCATAAACATTGTCACCGGCGGGCGCATGATCGGGGAAAAAGTCTCGGTGGGCATCGGGCGCGTTCATTACGGCATGACGCGCTGGATAGGAAATCATGGTGCCGGAGCGGCTGAATCCTACTCGGTCATCCCGAAAAATGGGGAGATTCGAAGAGGGGAGGCAGTAGGCATCATCGGGGCGGCGGGCCCCATGGGCCAGATGCACGTCATCCGCACGCTGTGCCTCGAAACAGAGGGACTCTCTCTGGTCTGCACGGATGTCGACGATGACAGGCTGAAAACCCTGATGACGAAGGCCGTTCCACTCTCGGAGACCCGAAGGATACCGCTTCTGGCATTGAACACCAGGAAGGATCCGCTGCAGGGGAAGTTCACCTATTTCATTCTGCTGGTCCCGGCCGGCGCGCTCGTAGCGGATGCCATTGCGCACAGCAAGGAAGGATGCCTGATCAATGTCTTCGCGGGCATTCCCGCAGCCACGCGCCATGATCTGGACCTCGACACCTACATCTCCAACCGCTGTTTCATGTTCGGAACGAGCGGTTCGGTTATCCAGGACATGAAGACCGTCCTCAACAAGGTCCGCAGCGGCCAATTGAACACCAACATATCCGTTGATGCAGTTTCCGGCATGGCAGGTGCGGCAGAGGCGATCGCTGCCGTGGAGAATCGTTCTCTTGCCGGAAAGATCATCGTCTATCCGGCGCTGCACGATGTGGGACTGATCCCGCTGGCGGAACTGGATCGCCACTTCCCCACTGTCGCCCGCAAGCTGGCCCAGGGGCAGTGGACACCGGCGGCCGAGGAAGAACTCCTGCGCGTCGCCGCAAACTGAGCCGGGCGGCCGATCCGCAATGCCCGGAACCTGGAATCCGAACGGCAACCTTCCTCACCGGCCGCTCCTTCGAACCATCCTCCGCCCCCCGCAACCGCTGATTTGCGTCAAAAACTCGGATCCATCCGGCAGAGGTCTGGTGTAAACTCGCGGGGTCATTTGGTCGGCAACACTCATTCAAGCAGGCGGGACACATGTCGAGCACTTCTCCAACCGTATCCGCGGGCGAAGGCCCGAGGCTGACGCGGGCTCTCACGCTCTGGAACCTGGTCATCATCGGCATCATCATGATCCAACCCATCGCCCCGATGGGCATCTATGGCGTCATCAGCAACAAGGCGCAGGGGCACGTGGTCACCACCATCCTGATCGCGATGGTGGCGATGCTGTTCACGGCCATCAGCTACGGGCGGATGGCACGCGTGTATCCGAGCGCGGGCTCCGCCTATACCTATGTGGGGCAGGAGATCAATCCTGCGCTGGGATACATCACCGGATGGAGCATGGTGATGGACTACATCCTCAATCCCCTGATCTGCGTCGCCTTTTGCGCCAAGGCGGCAATGAACGTGCTGCCTGTTTTCCCGTTCTATGTCTGGGTGGTGTTCTTTGCCGCATTCTTTACCGCGCTGAACCTGCGCGGCATCAAAACATCCGCTCAGTTCAATGAGTGGCTGTGCGCCGGCATGGTCGTGGTCGTTCTGATCTTTTTTGGGGCGGTAATCCGATACGTCTGGGGACTGCAAACCTACGGGGCCCGGTTCTTTTCCCTACCCTTCTACAATCCCGAGACTTTTGGCGTTTCCCGGCTTTTTACCGGGACATCGGTGGCGGTTTTGACCTACATAGGATTCGACGGCATCTCTACTCTTTCGGAAGAGGCTGAAAACCCCCGGCGCAATATCCTCCTGGCGACGGTTCTGGTCTGCCTGATCACCGGTGTGCTGTCCAGCCTGGAGGTCTACGGCGCACAGCTCGTGTGGGGCTCCAAGCCTTTCCCGAGCGATCAGGTGGAATCCTCATTCGCGCTGATTTCAAAACAGGCGGGAGGAATCGTCCTGTATCATGTGATCAATTTTACCCTGTTGATCGCCAACATGGGATCGGGCATGGGCGCGCAGCTTGCCGCAGGGCGGCTACTCTACGGCATGGGGCGAGGGAATGCCCTGCCCAAGTCGTTTTTCGGCGCCATCGAGCCCAAACGTCATATCCCCCGCAACAACATCATTACCGTGGGCATCTTTGCTCTGGTCGGAGCGTCACTGCTGGAGTTCTTCGCCAACAAGCTTGGCGGCGGAGCATACGAAATCGGCGCCCAGGCCCTGAATTTCGGAGCATTCATCGCTTTCATGGGTGTCAATGCCGCGGCAATCGCGCGCTATTGGTTCAAGGCCGAAAAACGGACACTCGGAAACCTGATCCCGCCGCTGGTTGGCTTCCTGATCTGCGGATATATCTGGCTGATGTTGAGCACGCCGGCACAAATCGTGGGCGCGACCTGGATGGGAGCCGGGATTCTCTACGGAGCGATCAAGACGAAGGGATTCCGCAGCGAACTGATCAACTTCGACATGCCGCCGGAAGAGTAGGAATAATTCCGGCAGGAAAAGATTTTCTAACCACAGATGAACTTGGGGCGGCATAGCCGCAACCAAAAATAAAAGCTCGGCCGATCCGCAGCATTCGTCGATCCGCGTGAATCCGCGTAATTCCGCGTCCCATTATTCCCTATCGTTCTCAGCACCTCTGCAGTGACAGAATTCTTTCCCGGAGGAGAAGGATCTACACATTTGTAGTACAGATAAACATTGTTAAATAAATTGTTTATCTGTGGTTAGAAGTTATTGTTCTGGCTATAACTCCGGGAGCTTCCAGGGCGCGCGATAGGCTCTCGAGACGTATTTATCCTGGGCTTCGGCATCGCCGCCGATCATTTCCTTTTCCACGTCCCACTGCACCAGGCGTCCCAGCCGCTGTGCGATGTTGGCGAGATGGCAGGCGATCATCGAGTTGTGACCGATCTCCACATCGGAATTGGGCTTTTTGCGCGAACGCATGCAGTCGATGAAGTTCTGGATGTGGGTGGCGTGGTAATCCACGTTCCCGGCGTTCGCGCGCGGGACACCGGGCGCCTTGAACATGCGTTTCTTGCCGATGGAATCGGTCTCGCCATAGACTTCCCAGCCCGCGCGATCGATCACCAGAACGCCGTTGTTGCCGTGGAACGCGACACCGTGCTCGCGCGCTTCGGGTCCTCTGCCGGTGCCGATCATATGCTCCCAGATCATGTTGAAATCCGGAAATGCCCAGATGACCTGCTGAGTGTCGGGGGTCTCCATGGCATCGGCCGGGAAACCGTATTTGCCCCCCGCGGACATGGCCGAAGAGGGAGCCTTGATCCCCATCGCCCAGTTTGCGATGTCGATCATGTGTGCGCCCCAATCCGTCATGAGGCCGCCCGAGTAGTCCCAGTACCAGCGGAAGGTAAAGTGGAACCGGTTTTTGTTGAAAGGACGCTTCGGCGCAGGACCCAGCCACAGATCATAGTCCGCGCTTGCCGGCGCAGCCGAATCGGGAACCACCGGGGTTTCCCCTTTCCAATCGAGGTAGGCCCACGCGCGCACCAGGCGGATTTTACCCAGTTTCCCGCTCCTTACGTATTCCACCGCTTCGGTGTAGTGCGGTGCGCTTCGCTGCTGGCTACCCATCTGCACGACGCGGTCGTATTTTCGGGCCGCTTTCACCATGGCGCGCCCTTCGGCAATCGCGACGGAGAGAGGCTTTTCGACGTAGACATCCTTCCCGGCCTGACATGCCATGATCGTCGGCAAAGCATGCCAATGATCGGGCGTCCCGATCACGACGGCATCCACTTCCTTCAGTTCCAGGATCTTGCGGAAATCCCGCGAGCTGAAGGACGGCTTGCGGAAGCCGGCATCCTCCATCATCTTGGCCTCTTTGGCCGTCTGGTCATCGTCCACATCGCAAAGAGCCGTGCACTCCACGTTCTTGATGCGAATCATCTTGTTCAGGTCGGCGCGGCCCTGGCCTCCGCAGCCGATCAGAGCAACTGTAATTCGATCGTTGGCGCCCAGAATCTTGCCGTAAGACCCGGCGGTGGAGGATTCGCTGCGCAAGGTCGAACCGCCGGCCATAGCGCCGGCGACAAGCGTAGTCTTGATGAAATCACGACGGGATTTGGATTGCATACGGTGGTCTCCTGACCTGATGAAAAATTGAAATGCCTTTATTACTCCTCTTGGGCCCCAAATTCCAAGCATAATTTGGAAAAAGGCTCAGCTAGACCGTTTCCTGGTTGAGCATCTGCTCCTTCTGCTGCCAGAGAGCAAAGGTCAGCCCTACCTTGTATTCATGGGGATTGTGAAGGCGCCGATAGCTCTCGTGCAGGTGGGAGAGTTGATCGGCGCGCAGGTTCCGGATGTGCTCCAGGGCCGGAAAGTCATATACCAGCTTCCCTTCGATCACGATATCCTGCAGCAATTCGACACGCGCCGCGAAGCCAACCTTTTTGCGGCGCAGCGGATTGCTGGGATCGACGATCATGACAGCCTCATGATTGAAATCCTCCAGACCGCGCGCCAGCGCGTCGGCTTCCATGAAACCATCTTCGCCGTAGAACCGGAGAATCTTTTTGACTCCGGGATTGGTCATCTTTTCCGGGTTGCCGCTCAGCTTGATCTTGGGCTGCCCATTATGCTCAACCATCTTATAGACGCCGCCGAGAGCGCCGCCCCCTTCCCCCGCCGCGGTAACGAGTTTTGTTCCCACTCCCCAGGCATCGACTCGGCCCCCGCCGGCCATGATTTCGGCGATGATAAACTCGTCCAATTCATTCGAAACGATAATGCGGACGTAGTTCAGCCCTGCATTATCCAGCATCTCGCGCGCCTGCTGGCTGAGGAACGCAAGGTCGCCGCTGTCGATTCGTATGCCTGCCAGACGGTGTCCATTCTGTTCGAGTTCCCTGGCCACAAGTATCGCATTGGGGACTCCGCTCTTCAGCACATCGTAGGTATCCACCAGCAGAACACAATCCTCGCTGAAGGAACAGGCGAAGGCGCGGAACGCCTCGAGTTCCGAGGGGAACGACTGCACCCAGCTGTGCGCGTGAGTTCCGCGCGGCGGGATCTTCATCAGCGCCGCCCCGAGCACATTCGATGTCGCCTCGGCGCCGCCGATAAAGGCTGCGCGGCATGCGCTGAGGGCCCCATCGGGTCCCTGCGCCCGGCGCAGTCCGAATTCGACAATATTCCCATGGTTGGAAGCTTCCCAGATACGCGCCGCCTTGGTGGCGACCAGGGTCTGAAAATTAATATGGCAGAGCAGGATGGTCTCGACGATCTGACATTCCATCAGGTTTCCGCTCACCTGCAGCAGAGGCTCGTTGGGAAAAACCACCGTGCCCTCGGGGATCGCCCGGATGCAGCCGCGAAATCGAAAGCCGGCCAGATAATCGAGGAAAGCATCCGAGAAGACCGAAGTGCCGGCCGAGTTCCTGAGCAGGCGCAGAAAATGAATATCCTCCGATGAGAAACGCATCTCCATGACGGCGCGGACCGCATGCTCGAGACCAGCGGCAATGGCGTAGCCTCCGCGAAAGGGATTGTGCCTGAAATAGAGATCGAAGGTTGCGGTATCGTTCGCCTTCCCCTGCTCGAGATAACCCGCGGCCATGGTCAATTCGTACAGATCGGTGAGCAGTGCTCGAGTGGTCAAGGTACTCCCCTCCTCGCTGATGCAGTTTCCGGCCGACTGGCGACTTTGCGCTGACACGGAGCGACCGCTCCCCACGCCGGCCCTATTCCCGCTCCGGGAGGTTCAGGCGCATGGCCACAGGTATTCGTCTCCCGGTCCCGAAGGCGCGATTGGTGACTTTGAGGCCGGGCGCCGCTTGCCGCCGCTTGTACTCGTTTTTCTGGATCAGGTTGAGCACATCCCGCACCAGCTCGGGCTGGAAACCCTGCTCCGATATTTCCCTCGCACTCCATTGGCCCTCCACCCGGTGCCGGAGGATTCCGTCGAGGATTTCATATTCCGGCAGACTGTCCTGATCCTTCTGGTTCGGGCGAAGTTCGGCGGTGGGAGCGCGCTCGATCGTTTGTCGCGGGATGATCTCTTTCTCGCGGTTGATATGGGCAGCCAGTTTATAAACGACTGTTTTGGGAACGTCGGAGATCACCGCCAGTCCGCCCGCCATGTCTCCGTAGAGGGTGCAGTATCCGACCGCGAGTTCCGATTTGTTGCCGGTGCTCAACACGAGATGCCCGAATTTGTTCGAAAGCGCCATCAAGAGGTTTCCCCGAATGCGGGCCTGCAGGTTTTCTTCGGCCACGTCTTCCGGCAGTCCCGAGAAAATCCCCGCCAGTGCTTTGCGGTACTCCTGGAAGAGGGACTCGATCGGCAGGACCTCGAACCCGATGCCCAGGTGATGCGCAAGCGCCCGGGCATCATCGAGGCTCTCATCCGCGGAGTACACCGAAGGCATGGAGATCCCGAGCACATTGCGCGCGCCGAATGCCTCTGCGGCGATGCAGGCGGTGACAGCGGAATCGATGCCGCCGCTGAGCCCGAGAACCGCGGAACGGAAGCCGCACTTTTGCGCGTAGTCGCGGGTCCCCATGACCAGGGCGCGGAAAAGATTCCCCCCCGGGTCCCCTGCACCATAAGGCTGGTCATGATCGCTGTCGGGATCGACAAGAAACAAATCCTCGGCAAATGCCGATCCCTGCATTACCAGGTTGCCCGATTTTCCAAGCGCCAGGCTGTTGCCGTCGAAAAGTAAATCGTCGTTGCCGCCGACGAGATTCAGATAAAGCAACGGCACCTGATGCTTCCTCACGTGGTCCAACAGCATGAGGTAACGGAATCTCGGCTTGTCCATCTCGAAAGGAGAAGCCGAGATATTGATGAGGAGGTTGGCGCCCTGTTCCACCAGGTTTTGAATCGGATCTGTCGGGTAAAGGGGTTTGGGCCAGAAGTTACAGGAGTTCCACGCGTCCTCGCATATCGAAAGCCCCAGCATCCGGTCCCGGAACCGGACCGGCGTGGATTGCCTGCCCCGCTCAAAGTAGCGATCCTCGTCGAAGACATCGTAGGTTGGAAGCAGTGTTTTGTGTACGACCGCCTGGACTTTGCCTTCGGCCAGAAGGGCCGCGGCATTGAAGCACTCCTTCCCTTCCCCGCCGGTGTTCCTGTCGACAAAGCCGAGCACGACGCCGGTTCGATCCGTCCGCGCGGCGATCTGCTGCAAAGCCAGAAGGTTCGAATCCACAAAGCCGTGGATGCCGAGCAGGTCGCGCGGAGGATAGCCGGTGAGACACAACTCGGGCAGAATAATCAGATCGGCCCCGAGGTATCCTGACTTATCCATCGTTTGAAAGACCCGGTCGCGATTGCCGCACACGTCTCCCACGATCGTGTTGATCTGCGCCATCGCGACCTTCATGACCCCTCCGCACAAAAATTACAATATATCAGGGGGGCCGCCATAAAACCACAGGGTCGGGGGACAACCACAGACAGCAACCGGATTCAAATAAGGCAAACGGGTTGAGCACTTGTCGCGCAGGACAGCGGCCGCGGACCGTATTTCTCTTGGCGTTCGCGCCTCTTTGTGATTCAGTATTGAAAAGGTAAATTGCACCTGGGCGCCGATTGAGGGAACAGGCGTTGGCCGTGCCCCACAGCCCGTCGCAGGGTTCAGCCCTTCATGGAGAAACCGGATGAAGACAACCGCAGTGATTTATCTCATCGCTCAGCTCGCCGTCACCCTCGCCATGGCTCAGAAGGAGGATGGGATTGCCCGGAGAGCGCGCCAACTGCATCTTTCCTCCATCGTTCTGGACACTCACATTGACACTACTCCGAAGCTGCAAACCGACTGGAAGTTCACGGAGGAACACAAGGATGGCCACGTCGACCTGCCCCGGATGAAACAGGGAGGCTTGAATGCGCTGTTCTTTTCCATCTATATGTCGGGCAGCGTAACGGGCCCGAAAGCGGTCAATGACGCCATCGAGCGCATCGCGGCCGTACATAAGCTGGCGCGCGACCTGCCTGCCCGGATTGCCCTTTGCGTGACTGCCGACCAGGTACGGGCAGCTCACAGACAGGGCAAGATCGCAGCCTTGATCGGAATGGAAGGCGGCCACATGATCAACAACAGCCTGCCCATCCTCCGCATGTACGCGGCGCTGGGTGTTCGTTATCTGACCCTGACCCACTCCTTAAACACCGAATGGGCCGACTCTTCAGGCGACAAGCCCCAGCACAACGGGCTGACGGATTTTGGCAAGGAAGTGGTTCGCGAACTGAATCGCCTCGGGGTGCTCGTCGATATCTCGCATGTCTCCGACAAGACCTTCTGGAACGCATTGGAGATCAGCAAGGCTCCGGTAATCGCTTCCCACTCCTCCTGCAGGGCGCTGTGCGACAACCCGCGCAACATGACGGACGAGATGATCAAGGCGATGGCAGCCAGGGGAGGCGTAATTCAGATCAATTATCATGTGGAGTTTCTTGATTTCAAAGCCACCGAATACTTCAAAAAAACGGAGCCGCTCTATCGCCAGATCCTGGAGAAAGAGGGGCCGAAGGCAGATCCTGCGAAACTCAAGGCGGAGATTGCCCGCCAGGCTGGCGCAGCACCGAAGGTCAGCTGGGAGAGAATCATCGACCATATCGACCACGCCGTAAAGCTGGTGGGAGCAGACCACGTGGGCCTGGGTTCCGACTTTGACGGCGCCATGATGCCTGAGGGGATGGAGAGCGCCGCTCAACTGCCGAAGATTACGGAAGCCCTCTTGAGGCGCGGCTATACTCCGTCCGATATTAAAAAAATCCTCGGAGAAAACCTGTTGAGGGTGCTCGCACAGGCTGAACGGGTAGCGAAGTCACAGTGAGCGGGGGCCGCAGGCAGTGGTCAGACGTTTGTGGCTCGAGATTGGATGATCGCCAATATCCGGTCATTCTCATTGCGCCCGATGGTTTAGGAGTCCAATGCAGAAGCACCCTGGATCGCCTTCAATACAACCCAAGATGCGAGATCATTGCCGAGACATAGAAACTTAAGAAAAGGTCAAAGCAGGATCGTTCTCCGCCGCTTGCTTACGCGGGCGGCTCCGTTTTGGAAAGGTTCACAGATCCCCCATCGTCAGGTCGACCGTATGACCTGACGATGGGGGATCTGCCGGGCGACCTGACGGTCGCCCCTACATTTTCGCACCAGGTTCGAAGCGATTGATGTCATTGCCTACGGACACCCTTAGCTCGTCGATGGCGTCGACTGCGCCGCCCTATTCTTCGCCTGAGGCGAGGGGATTGCGCCATGCCCGATGGTGAGACTAACGACTAGCACTACTCATTCCGCCCTGTCCGCCGGAAATAGCTTGTGCCAGGAAGTAGCCTGTTCATAGGCAAAGGCCACCCGCAGCAGCGTCGCTTCATCCCATCTTTTGCCGATGAGTTGAAGCCCCATCGGGAGATGCTCGCGTGAGAAGCCGCATGGGATGGACATGGAAGGCAGGCCGGTGAGGTTACCGGGCCGTGTGAGACGCAGCAGCGCCATGCGGACATCTTCCCTGGAGCGTCCCCAGGAGACTTCGGTATCTTCAAGCCGCGGCGCCATGACGGGCAGGGTCGGTGCGACAAGTACATCGACCGGTCTCATGGCCCGTTCGAACGCATCGCTATAAATCCTGCGCCTGTTTTGCGCCTGCAGGTACTGCACCGCCGGCATGTCCCGGCTTGCCATCATGCGTCCGCTGATGGCCGGATCATATTCCTTAAATCGGCTATTCAGCCACCGCCAGTGATAGGGCAGCGCTTCGGCGACCGTGATGACTCCCGCAAGGTCGTCGGTCTCATCCATCATTTCCAGGTTCACTTCGGTTAAACCGCAGCCCAGACCTGCCAGTTGTGCCACCGCCGCCAGGACCTGTTCCCGCACCTCGCGCTGAACACGGTCGAAAAAGTATTGCCGGGGAATCCCGACGCGCAGGCCGCGGACATCCTGCCGCAGTCTTCGGGCGGAATATACGAACGCCCGATCGTCCCCGGCCTTCTCCGCAATGACGGATAGAAGCAGGGCAGCATCCTCGACGCACCGGGAAAGAGGCCCCACATGGTCGAGGCTCGGGGCAAGGGGAATCACCCCGGAAAGGGAGACACGGCCGTGGGTCGGTTTCAGTCCCACGCACCCGCAGGCAGCCGCGGGGATGCGGATCGATCCTCCGGTGTCCGTGCCGAGCGAAGCCAGCGCCATCGCAGCGCTGACTCCGGCTGCACTGCCTCCGCTGGATCCCCCGGACATTCTCTGGTGATCCCATGGATTCCTGACCGCCCCGTAGTGCAGGTTTACATTGGTCACGCCATAGGCAAATTCATGCAGATTGGTTTTGCCGAGCAGGACGGCGCCGGCCTCAAACAGACGCTTCACAGAGGGAGCATCCTCCCCGGGCGTGAAGTGTCTCAGGATGCGGGAACCGGCGGTAGTTCGGATACCCCGGGTATAAAACAGGTCTTTCGCGCTGATCGGAATGCCATGCAGCGGGCCGCGATAGTCGCCCGCGGAGATTTCTTTTTCTGCGCGCCTGGCCTGGCGCAGGGCAAGACCGGATGTCACGGTGATGTAGGCGTTCACATCCGGCTGAAGCTGCTCGATCCGGCTGAGGATGTACCGGGTCAATTCAACGGGCGAGAGTTTTCGCCGGCGTATCAGTGGGGCCAACCGTGAGATTGTCAGATCGGCATCGTTCTTCAAATCCAAACCTTTCACCGCGACCTCCGAAAAAGCGGGCGGCAAGTCTCGCTGCCCGGCTGAGATTAGGAGAAACCGGAAATTTCCCGGTGACAGGATTGTAAAACGATGCGGTTGTCGCTGCCAAACCATTCCTGCCCGCCGCGGCAGGGAAACGGACTCATGCGCGGATAAGCGCCGATTCAGGCGAGCCGGCGCTTATCCGCATGACTCCATGGTTCGTTCGACCCTCCGGCGATCAGAGTTTTTCCAGGTGGGGATCTTCCTCCAGGACAGGCCTCGATTCTACTTGCGAGACCAACAGCGACACGACCAGGGCGCCCACAAAAACGCTCAGCAACAAAACCACGAAGTACTTGCGCAATTGCCGGAGCGGCCCGGTGATCTCGTCGACCCCCGCCGTCGTCGCCACGATCCAGTTCAAATGAGGATAGAGCTGGATAAAACTCCGCTGCGTCAGTCCGTAAATCGATTGCGGAATACCTGTGGAGAGTAAATACCTTTTCTGCCTGTCCCTCGCCTTCAGGATATCGAGCGTGGCCGGGTAGGTTGTCTGCTGCAGGCTGCTGAAACCCGGCGCGGAGATGACATCCCCCTTCGCACGGATGAGGATCACGCTTCTTCCCGGGCCGGTCTGGATTGAACCGATCAGCGAATGAATGGCCTGCAGATCGAGTACGATCTTGATGGCGCCCGCGACGCCCGCTTCGGGGTCGATGAAGGGATGGGCCACATCCATGAAGTAGGTCTTCGCCTCGTTATCGTAATAAACATCTCCGATGTACACCGACCCTCTGCCCCCGTCGCCATAGGTTTCCTTCCACCAGTCCTTCTGGGCGAAATAGTAGGAAGGGTCTTTTTCGGATGCGGCGACCACACGGCCGAAAAAGTCCGTGATGAGGATTTCGCGATAGTACTTGTTCACGGAGGTATATCTGCGCAAATATTGCGAGGCGGGATTATCCAGGATCGCCTTGACTTGCGGCGCCTCGCGGGCCATGCCGGGCCAGGCGGCTTCCATTTTGGGAATCGCCCGGCGCACCTCATCCAGATTTTTCTTTAAATCCTGGTTTCCGGCGCTCACCGCCGCGCGCAGAATGGGGCTTTCCGTGAGACCCGCGACTGTAATAATCTGATTCTGCAGGTAGGCGTTGACCATGGTGAAAGCGGTCTCGGCAGTATCGCTGAAAGTGACTCCCATGACATCCAGATAGGACTCCTGATAGCTTCCGAACAGCAGCCAGGTACCGACGAGCATCGGTACGACGGAAATCAGCAGGAGGATCGAGAATGTCTGGAAATCGAACCTTGTATTCGACTTGTCATTGGAAAGGTTCATACTTCCCCCCATGGAGTGTAGGCTTGCGGGGAGAAGTTACCAGGGCCACCCGGGGAGATGGGAACGTACGGGGTGGCCAATTCACGCTCCCCGAGGATCTGCTTCGCTACCGAACCTATCATACACCCGCTTAAACCTTATTGTCACCAAAGCGGCTCTCATTGGAGGTCGGACTGCTTTGGACCGAGGCCGTTTCGAAACACTGCAGCGGGAAATCGTTCAGTGCCGGAAATGTCCGCGTCTGGTCGCGTGGCGCGAACAGACAGCGCGCGAGAAGGTCCGCCGCTTCCGGAACGAGGTCTATTGGGCGCGGCCGATACCCGCCTTCGGGCAGCCCGACGCCTCGCTGGTCATCGTCGGCCTCGCTCCCGCGGCTCATGGCGGGAATAGAACCGGCCGCATGTTCACCGGCGACCGGAGCGGAGATTGGCTCTTCGAGGCGCTCCACCGGTACGGGTTTGCCAATAAGCCACGCTCGGTTCATCGCGGGGACGGGCTCCGGATGTGCGAGGCCGTTATTGTCGCCGCGCTAAGATGCGCGCCTCCAGCCAACAAGCCACTCCCCGAGGAAATGCTTATCTGCCGCACGTTCCTGCGCAGAGAATTGGAGCTCCTGCCGTCGGCAAAAGTGGTGGTGGCCCTGGGTCAAATTGCATTCCGGAGTTTCCTCCAGGCCTGGCGAGAGAATGGCCGCGAACTGCCCCACTCAAACTTCAAGTTTCAGCACGGCGGGGAGTGGAAGCTGCCCGGGGGTATCCTTCTCCTATCGAGCTACCATCCGAGCCAGCAGAACACCCTGACCGGGAGATTGACACGACCCATGTTCCATCGCATTTTCCGGCGAGCGCGCCCTTGGATCGATCAAGCAACAGACGCACGGCGCCCCATTTCTGACCCATCATAACTTGTCAATTGCCTCAATTGCGGCAGTGTGGCACGATTGGCGGCGGCAGAATTTCCGGACTGATTCAAACAAGATTCCCCTTCACGGAGGGCTGACAGGAAGCGGGTAGAATGATGACACGTCTTATGCGAAGAAGAATCGCGCTGGCAGTATCGGCTGTACTGTTTATTTGCGGTGTGGGAGCAGTTTCGGCATCGGCGGGAGTCGACTCACTCCTGGGCAAATGGCAGGCCGTCGCCCAGGCGCCGGATCGCACCATGGACCTGGAGTTTGTTTTCCGGCAGGAAGGGAGCCAGATCGTGGGATTGGCCACCAATTTTGAGGGCGGCGCTCCGCTGACCGCCATCAGGTTTGAAGAACCGAACCTCACCATGGATCTCGTCGTCGGCGGCAACACCTATCGGCTCAAGGGTGTGCTGAAGGAAAGCAACTTGGACGGCACCTGGGAACGGGTCGGCAGCGAGCTGAAAGGCACCTGGTCAGCCAAGCGCAGCCAGGCGGCGGCGCCGGCGCCTGCTCCCCCCCCGGCAGGGGGAGTCTTGGGCGCTTGGAATTCGATCGCGAGCACTCCGAATGGGGACATGGCGTCCACACTGGAAATCAAACAGGAGGGTGAGAACCTGATCGGAATGATCAGGTCGGAGATGGGTTCACTCCCCATCCAGTCCGTGTCCTTTAAGGAAAACAAGCTTCAATTCGACCTGGAATTGGGCGATGCTCGTTACCGGATTCAGGCAGTACTCGAAGGCGATAAGCTGACCGGGGGCTGGGCGCCGGCTGCCGGCGGCGACGGCGGTCCGTGGAATGCTACCCGCAAGGCTGGGGCAGCTACGGCGGAGGCTGCCCTCAAGGCGATCCCGGGGATTATCGGGCCATGGACCGTCGTGGCAGCAGGGCCCGAGGGTAATATGCGTTTTGTGGCGGAGTTCAAGCAGAACGGCGACGTGCTGAGCGGTGTGCTCGTCGCTCCGGATGGCTCGATTCCGATGCAAAAGGCGGCCTTCGCCAATAACAAGCTCACCTTCGAGGTGAATTACATGGGAGGCACCTTCCGCATCGATGCCGTTTTGGAAAACGACAAGCTGACCGGCAAGTGGGCTGCTATCGGCGGCAGCGAAAACGGCACGCTGACGGGGGAGAGAAAAAAGCCCTGACTTCGCGCTTTTGGAGTGCGGCGTCATGCCGCCGCACTCCAAAAGGATTCGTACCTGCCGCGCGTTGAAGCGCAGCCGCAGCACCTTGTTCTTATGACATCAAATGAAGGCAAGACACCGGCTCATCTGCAGCTTAAACATGAACTGGATAAAGGCCTCGCGGTTTTCAGGTTCGAGCTGGAATGCCCGTTTTCCTTCCAGCCCGGACAGTATGCGACGCTCTGGCTGACGCACCGGGGACAGACCACTCCCCGTCCCTATTCCATCGCATCATCGCCCTCCGAAACGCGCACGCTCGAGTTCTACATCAATCTTGTGGATTCGGGGCATCTCACCCCTTCGTTCTGGAATCCTGAAGTCTTGCATGCTCTCCAGCGTCGCGACGCGGACACGCAGCTGCTTATTTCAGGACCCAAGGGGCGTTTTACTCTTGATCCCAATGAAACCCGGGACCTCGTATTTGTGGCCTCGGGGACCGGGCTCGCCCCGTTCATGAGCATGATCCGGAAGCTGAATGAGGATTACCTCAGCTCCCCCGCAACTTTCCGGCGCCGCAGCATCTTTGTGATTCATGGGGTAAGCCTGCCCAAACATCTCGGATACCGTGACGAGCTTGAGCTGCTGGCGGCGGAAACTCTCCGGGACCCTGCGCGCCGTCTTGCGATCACCTATTTGCCGACCATCAGCCGGCCACGGATGGATTCCGCCTGGAACGGTCTCACGGGCAGGGCAGAAACTCTTTTTGACGGCTACTCGAGCTCGGTCTCACAAGTCCGGAGTCTGCAAGCGCTTGTGTGCGGGATGCTGAACACCGTCGTTCGCCCGGAAACGCACGAGGTCTACATCTGCGGATACCCCGGCACCGTCGACAATATGGTGCGCTCGCTCGCATCGAGGGGCTTCAAGCCCGATCTGGATCTCAAGCGGGAAAAATACTATCCGTAGCCCAGGGGCAAATCAGCACCGGCAGGATGGGAATTGCCCGGGATCGAGGACGCATGAAACGATCAGAGATTAATTCGGCGATACGAGAGGCACAGGCGGTGTTTTCCACCGCGGGATGGGCGCTGCCGCCCCGGCCGCGCTGGGATGTCACCGATTTCGGAATGGTGCGTCATCGGCGAAGTCTCGACCGCTAACGACGACCGGAATGACAACTTCTTCGCGGATCCCGATATCGGACGTTTTCCCGAGATCGACGAAGATGAAGCCGCGCTGGTACGGCTGATAGGCGAATCCGATTGAGTCCCGGATTATATAGTGACTAAGCCAGTGGGGGTGCAATTAGAAGTGAGAATCAAAATCTGCCAGGCAGGACGCCACCGCATCATTCGTCCCTAAATCCGAACTACCAAGACCTCGAAGACCTCGAAGAATAACGTTTGCATTTCCGGGCGCGGCCTTGAGGGAGCGGCAAAGGATTTGAGGCGCCCTGTACCAGCCAAACCGCCGGATGCGCAAAACAAATCCACTGCGATTATTTTGCGATTGCGCGGAAGTACTCCAGGAATTTGTGCGCGGTGTTGTCGAGATTCTCTATCGATCCTCCCCCCTCAAGCACCTCGCACATCTCATAGGCCACATACCCGCGATAGCCGGTCTGCTTCAGCGCTCCAAAGAAGGCCTTGTAATCGATAAAACCGGTTCCGAACGGCACGGCTCTGATGACATCATCCTGGCGCAGATAGTTCGTCAATTGCGCGCTGTAGCGAAAGCGGGGGTGTCTTACATAATCCGCTACAGTGGTGTAGACAGTGTAGGGCGCCATTTTGACCACGGCGGCCGCAAGGTCCTTGCCGTTGATGCCCTGCAAGGCCGGGGACCAGGCGTCGAATCCCGCTTTGCAGTTCGGTTCCGCCACTTCGCGCATCATCCAATAGGTCGCGTCCGGGTGAATGGCGATGTCATGGTGGTTCTGCACTACGAGTGTAATGCCGTATTCGCCTGCCTTCCGCGCGGAAAGCTTCAATCCCTGGACCACGATCCCCCACTGGGTATCGAATGGCACTCCGTCGCGCTCGTATCCGGTGAAAACCCTGACCATGGGAATATCCAGATCGCGCGCCAGCCGGGCCAGTTCCCCGACATAGATCGCTCCAATCTCCGCGCTGGGGATGCCGGGCTTTTCGGCGCCCGCGGTGTAATCGGAGTAGCCGGCCAGGCAGACGATCTTGACTCCAAGTTCCTGCAGGCGTGCCTTCAGCTTCCTGCGCGCGTCGGCGTCATAGTCCAGCGGCGAAAGGTGGGGCCGCTTGGCCATAACCTCCACATGGGAGAAACCCAATTCCTTCGCCTTTACCAGGAACTGATCGAGATTCAACTGCGCCTGGCCGCGCCAGACGCCGGCGTAGCTCACCGAGTGCAGCACGGGTGTAAAGGAGTATCCCTTGGAAGCATCCTGCGCATGCAAATCCCCTGCGGACAACATGAGAATCAAAATGGCCGCCGCCCTCGGGCTGGCAAAAAAGCGTCGCATGTTCATAAGAGTTCCTTTCCTTTGCTCGCGAATAAATTCCTGGAGCGCCTCCATTTGATATGGTGCCGGCCGGCA